>Ga0209476_10000014_pt1 | contig 148920 bp, 137 predicted proteins | sample KloWWTrecipitate_FD_187179 | JGI IMG/M metagenome (GOLD analysis project Ga0209476, IMG submission 187179) | Active sludge microbial communities from Klosterneuburg, Austria, studying microevolution and ecology of nitrifiers - Klosterneuburg... | ecosystem: Engineered > WWTP > Aerobic... | reverse complement strand
ACCACGCTCGTCGAGGCGCGCGCGCCGTTCGTCGCGGCCGTGGGCACGTTCAGCACTGCATTGCAAAGCGCAAAGGGCAAGGTGGATGCCTCAGCCGCCGCCGCGCGCGTGACCGCCGCGCAAGACACTGTGCTTGCCGAACGCGATCGCCCCGATGTCGTCGCCGCCGCAACGCAGACCGTCACGGCGGCCGGGGGCGAGGTGAATGCCGCGGTCAAGGCCTACGACGATGAGCAACAGCGCATCGCCGAAGCTGCCGCTGCCGCGGCGGCGCGCAATCGCGCCTCATCGGGTGGCGGTGGCGGTGGCTGGTCCGGCCCCCGCGGTGGTGGGGGCGGCGGTGGTGGTGGAGGCTCGAGCGCCGGTGGGGGTGGTGACGGCGGAGGCGGCAGCGCCGTCGACCGCGCTCGCGCCGCGCTCAATCAGGTCGGTGGCGGCCACATCGCCGTGCGGGCGTATGACGGCAATTGCCAGGGCCGCTACGCAGACGCGTGCTCGTTCTCTTCTGGCTACATCGCGGTCGCTCCGGCCGTCGCCGGGTTCAGTCAGAGCCGTCTGATGTGGGCGATGGCGCACGAGCTTGCCCACCAGGCCCAGTTCGGGGTGTGGGGCGCGCTCCAACGCTCCGGCTCGTACTCGGCCCTGTTCGGCAACAACGCCGAGGCGCTCGCAAACTGCATGGCGGCCGTCCGCGGCTACGGCTCGTGCTCGGGCGCGCAGGCAGACTTCGCCCGCGGCGTGTGGAACCGCAACGTGCCCGGTTAGGCGGGGCCGCGCCGTGCGAAATTACGCCTCGCGCCGGAAAAACTCAACGCCAAGGTCGGCATGGTCGACGAACACCCCGTCGACGCCGGTGTCGCGAATGATCGCCCACTCCGATTCGTAGTCACCAAACTCGGCTGGCCCACCCGCGCCCCGAAACTCGCGCACTAAGAAGCGATTCTCCGGCCGCAGCGTCCAGGTAAACACCCGGAGCCCCCGGGCGTGCGCGTCGGCCACGACGGTCGTCGGGCCTGTCATCGCCGCGCCGAGCTTTCCTGGCGCCAGAATCATCTGCTTGTCAACGCTGATGCCATCGACCACCCCGACGAGCGCATCGAGCCCCGCAGGTGTGGCGGTGTGCCGATAGGTCGCCGCCGCCTTGCCGTGCGCAATCAGCTGATCGAACGGGCGCCCCGCGGCGGCAAGCAGATAAATAAAACTGCCCGGGATGCCGGTGGCCCGGACCTGCTCGAGCACCGTGCGTTCGAACGACTCGATGACCAGTGGCAGCGCTCCGCTAGCCCAACCGGCGTCAGCAAGCTCGGCCGCGAGCAGCGGGGCGATGCCCAGCCCAATGCCCGCGAAGTAGCTGGCGTGCTTGATCTCGACCACCACGCCGATCTCGCGGCCCTGCTCGAGGCCAGCGGCGCGCACGAGGTCGAGCACATCGCGCAGGCGCAGCACGGGCTGCGAATCGTCGAAGCTCGCGCTCGACCCTCGCAACTCGGGGAGCCGTTCGCGGCAGCGCAGGGTCGACAGCTCGTCCCACGTGAAGTCTTCGGTGAACCAGCCAGTCTGCGACGCGCCATCCACGATCTTGGTGGTGCGCCGCGTCGCGAACTCCGGTCGATCGGCGACGTCGGTGGTGCCCGATATCTCGTTCTCATGCCGCACGACAAGCACGCCGTCCTTCGAGACCACAACATCGGGTTCGACAGCATCGACGCCCATTGCGAGCGCAAGATCGTAGGCCGAACGGCTATGTTCGGGGCGGTAGCCAGGGGCACCGCGGTGCCCGATGACGAGCGGGCTGCGACGATTCATGCCTCAAGCGTAATGACTGAATATCGTTGCATGCCCCGGCGCTCCCGTGGCGCCGGGTTCGCCCCTGATTCGCCGACGTTTCGGTGCTCTCCCAGCGAACACATAAGCCTTTGTCGAACGTTACCGATATCGTGGAACCACGCACGTGTTCAACCACAATTTGGAGTGAGCGACCTCATGGCCCTCGACAACCCCGCATTCAACCGTCCGGCGTTCCAAGACCCGAAGTCTGCCACCGCCACCCGCGGTGGTGCGCAGTCTGGGCAGATGAGCGACCCTTACTACGCCTCGCAGGCAAGCGCCCAGCAGACGGCCCAGATTGACGGCCTCTACGCGACGCCGCCCGCCGGCTCGATTGACACCGACCGCATGACGGTGGAAGACACCGTCTGGAAGACGGTTGGCCTCTTCGCCGCACTGCTGGTCACCGCAGTCGTCGGCTGGGTCTGGACCCTCTCAACCGTCATGACCGAGGGCGCGCCCAACATGACGCCGTGGCTGATCGGCATGATCGGCGGCTTCGTGCTCGCCATGGTCAACATCTTCAAGAAGCAGCCGAGCGTTCCCCTGATCGTGCTCTATGCGGCATTCCAGGGCCTGTTCGTCGGTGGCATCTCGGCGTACTTCGAGTTCATGTACAGCGGCATCGTCATGCAGGCGACCCTCGCGACGGTCGCCGTCGTCGGCGTCACGCTTGCGCTGTTTGCAAGCGGCAAGGTGCGCGCTTCGAAGAAGGCCACCAAGATCTTCATGATCGCGATGATCGGCTACGCCGTCTTCTCGCTGCTGAACCTCATCCTCATGTGGACGAACGTCATCCCCGCCGGCATGATGTTCGGCCTGCACAGCGCGCCCAGCATCCTGTTTGGTATCCCGTGGGGCGTCATCATCGGCGTGTTCGTCGTCATCATGGCCGCGTACTCGCTCGTGCTCGACTTCGACATGGTGCAGCAGGGCGTGCGCAACGGCGCACCCCGCAAGATGGGCTGGACCGCGGCCTTCGGCATCATGGTCACCGTCATCTGGCTCTACGTCGAGATCCTGCGCATCCTCGCGATTCTGCGCGGCAACAACTAGCACCATGCAAAAAGGGGGTCGCCTTCGGGCGGCCCCCTTTTTGCGCGCTGTTCGCGAGCGGATGCCGCGGCCCGGCGTCGCGAGCGGCTCAGCATCACCGAACGCTCAGCGCCGCGCTGGCCCTTCAAGCGCACGGGCCACGGCGCCCGCGAGTGCAGTCATCGACGCCGAGACATCCATCCGGTGCGCGGCGGCGACGGCCTCCGCGCCCAGTTGTTCCCGCAGCGCCGCGTCGGCCAGCACCCGGGTGATGGCCGCGGCGAGTGCGGCAACGTCTCCTGAGGGCACGAGCAGGCCGCCGCCGCCCGAGAGCATGTCGTGCGGGCCATAGCCGACGTCGTAGCTGATGACGGGGCATCCGTGACTCAGCGCTTCAACCACCACGAGGCCCTGCCCCTCGAACGCGGTGGTGAGCAGCAGCAGGGCGGCATCATCGAGCTGATCGGATGCCTCCGCCACATGCCCCCGCAGTGCCACGACATCGCGCAGCCCGAGCTCGCCAATGAGCGCGTCGAGTTCGGCCCGCAGCGGGCCGTCGCCGTAGATATCGAGGCGTGCGCCGGGAATCTCGGCGGCAACGCCCACGAACGCGCGGATCGCGTGATCGACGCGCTTGCCCGGGGCAAGCCGGTTGAGCATCACCACGCGGCCGGGCGTGCGCGCGCCGGCCGGTGTCGGCGCCGCGACGGGCTCGGCCGGGTGCGGCACCACCGCGAACGTGTCGCGCGCGCCGAATCGGTCGCCCACCGCGGCGGCCTGTGCCGCGGTCGGCCAGAGCACAGCGTCAAATGCGTCCATCGCGGCGAACCAGCGAGTCCACAGCGCGTTGAGCGGCGCATCGGGCGTGTGCGGCGGCTCGGTGTGGGCCGTGTGCACGGTGTGCACAATGCGCACGCCGGGCTCGGCGAACGAGACCAGCAGTTCGCCGAGTTGGCGAGATTCGCACACGATGACGACCGGGCGGTGCGGGTCTTCGGCCGCCACGCGGAGCATCGCGACAACGTGCGACAACCAGGCCCGGTAGAGCCCACCAAATCCATCGAGCACCCCGGCGAGGCCGTACGGCCCCCACACACCAACCGGTGCGGTCGAGAGGTGCCAATCAGGGTCACCGACGATCACCGGGAGTTCGACGATCGGATGCCCCGTGGCATCCATGATCGTCCGATATTCGAGTTTGGGGGCAAGGGTTCCGGGCTGCGCCGCGCGCACGAGCCAGTCGGCGGCGCCCTGCCCTCTTGAGCCCGCGCCGGCCTCGTCGAAGAGGTTGCGCAGGCGCGCCGGGTCTTCGAGCAGCCCAAGCCGCACAAACTCGGCACGATGCGCGTCGTGCGAGGCGTGCGAGGCCGGATCGACGGTCATCAACCAGGGCCCACGCCCACCGTCAACGCCCGCCGCTGCCATGTGGCGCGCGCGCTGCATCGTGGCGATCGTGAACCCGCCGTCGAGGCCCGGCACGAGCCGGCTCGAGAGCACGAGGTATTCAGCCGGAGGAAAGACGGTCACTCCCCCATCATCCCGTACTGGTTCCGCCCGGACTCATCCGCACGCCCATGCGCCGCAACTTGCGGGCCTGATGACAACAGGCCGTCGCCGGTTCATCCGCACGTAACCGGGAGTGTGCCAGCCGTCCACGCGGGGTCGATGGCATAGAACGGTCCACTCAACTCTGCCCTGGAGCTCAATGTCTCGCCTCAAAACAACCCTCGCGGCGGCGGTCGCATGCACGATCAGTGCCGCCGCCCTCGTCGCCACACCGGCGTTCGCTGCCGCTGACCCCGATCTACAGAGCCCGCTCGCCGCACCCGCGGGCATCGTGCTCAACGAGATCATCTACGACGAGGTCTCGGGCTACACCGACCGCGTCGAGCTCTACAACGCTGGCACCGATGCTGCAGACCTCACCGGATGGCGCATGTCTGACGACAAGCGCGACCGGTTCGGCGACGTCCCCACTGGCACCGTGCTCGCCCCCGGAGAGTTCTTCGTGCTCGAGAAAGATGTGCACTTCTCCTTCGGGCTTGGCAAGGGTGACGAGGTCGTGCTCTACGACCCCTCCGGCACCGAGGTCGACGCCTACGAATATCTGAACACGGCACCGCTGGCTGTCTGGGCGCGCTGCCCCGATGGCACGGGCGAATGGGCGCCCGCCACCGAGCCGACGCCGGGCGGCGCAAACAACTGCGCGCCGCTGCCCGCACCCGGCACGATCGTGATCAATGAGGTTGACTCGCAGCCGGCCGACTGGGTTGAGTTCTACAACCCCGGCACCGAGGCACTCGACATCTCGGGGTATGAGATTCGCGATAACTCCGATGACCACCGCTGGCAGTTCCTCCCCGGCACCACGATCGCGGGCGGGCAGTTCCTCGTCGTCGACGAGGCCACGATCGGCTTGGTCGACGGGGTCGAGGAGCGCTTCAGCGCCCCGATCGGCATCGGCAGCACCGACAGCATCCGCCTTTACGACCGCGCTGGCACCAAAATCGACGACACCCTCCCCTGGGCCGGGCACGCAGCGATCGACGGAGACTTTGCCGCCGCCACGCTCGCCCGCTGCCCCGACGGCGTCGGCCCCTTCGTGGTCGCCTACACAACGCCCGGCGCAAGCAACCGCTGCGTCATGCCGAGCATTGCCATCAATGAGATTGAGTCGAACGGCGATGCGACGGACTGGGTCGAGGTCGTCAACACCGGCACACAGCCCGTCGACATCAGCGGCTTCACCGTCATGGACAACGACCCGATCGGCCACGCCGCCGCGGCCACGCCGCTCCCGGCCGGCACGATCCTCGCCCCCGGCGCCTACTTCGTCTTCGACCAGCCGACGAACTTCGTCTTCGGGCTCGGCGGCGGCGACACCGTGACGCTGCGCGACGCGACCGGCAACACCGTCGACGAGCACGTCTACCTCACGCACGCAGACGTCACCTGGTCACGCTGCGCTGACGGCACCGGCGGGTTTATCGACGCACCCGCATCGACGAAGGGTCTGCGCAACGCGTGCGGCACCCCTGTGCGCATCAACGAGGTTGAATCAAACGGCGGTACGCCGGGCGACTGGATCGAGTTCGTCAACCCGACGTCCGCTCCGCTCGACATCTCGGGCCTGGTCGTCAAGGACGATGACGACACGCACGCCTACGCGATCCCGGCGAACACGACGATCGATGCCGGTGGCTACTTTGTCATCGAGGTCGCCGACTTCGGCTTCGGTCTCGGCGGCGGCGACTCGGTGCGTGTGTTCGAGAACGGCGAGCTCATTGATGAGACCACGTGGGGCGCAAGCCACGCGGCGGTCACCTGGGGTCGCTGCCCCGACGCCGACGGGCCGTTCGCAGTCACCGCCGAATCAACCAAGGGTGCCGCAAACGTCTGCGAAGGCGAGATTGCCGTCGCGCAGTGGCCCGGTTCGTCCGCCGTGCGCGTGCTCGATGAGACCCCGATGTTCCTCTCTGACAGCTCGGGGCTCGACGCGCAGGCAACGCCGGAGGGCGTCTTCCTCTGGGCCGTCGACAACGGCACCGGCACGTTCTGGAAGCTCGCAGCCAGAGCCGACGGCTCGGTGCAGTTCGCCGATGGATGGGAGAACGGCAAGCGCGCACGCTTCCAGAAGGATGCGCAGAACCCCGGCGCAGCCGGCCCCGACGCTGAGGGCATCACCGTCGACGACGCAGGCTGGATCTACCTCGCCGCAGAGCGCGACAACAGCGCGAAGGGCGTCAACCTGAACGTCGTCCTGAAGATCGACCCGAACGCTCCCGGCCCCGATGTGGTTGCCACGCAGGAATGGGACATCACGTCGCTGCTGCCCGCTGTGGGCGCAAACCTCGGTATCGAGGCCGTCGAATGGGTCGCCGACAGTGCGCTCACCGGCATGCTGTTCGACCAGAACACCAACGCGACCTACGACCCCGCGAACTACGCGGGCCACGGCAACGGGCTCTTCTTCGTCGCCGTCGAAGACGGAGGCGGCGTCTTCGCCTTCGCGCTGCGCGCCGATGGCACGAAGACGCTCATCGCCGAGATCGACGCCGGTCTCCCCGGTGTGATGGCGCTCGACTACGACACCGTGCTCGATGTGCTCTGGGCGGTCTGCGATGACGGCTGCGCCGGCACGTCGGCCCAGATCGCGCTCAACGGCTCGGCCACGCCAGCGATCGCGCACTTCGCCCGCCCGGCGACGCTGCCGAACGTCAACAACGAGGGCTTCGCGACGGCGCCTGCGGCGCTGAGCACGCCTGCACCTGCAGCTGCGGGCATGTCGACGCGCGCCCTGGCGGTGCCCGCCGCCGCGGGTGAGCGCGCCGCATGGTGGTTCGCCGATGGCATCAACCCGGGTGCACTGCACACCGGCACGCTGCCTGCAGCCGTCACCCCGGGCGGTCCGACTGACCCCACCACGCCAGCCGATCCTGCTGACCCGAACCTCCCGGGAGGCGAAGGCACAGCGCTTCCCGAAGGTGGAATCGGAACCCCGCCCGGAGAACTCGCGACCACCGGTAGTGAAGCCCCGAACGGCGCGATCGCTCTGGCATTGATGTTCTTGGTCTTCGGTGCCGCCGCGCTCGTGATCCGGCGCCGCACACGGAACGTCTAGCCCGGGCGGCAGCACCCTGGCACCCTCACCGCCAGGAGCGTGAAGAAGGGCCGTTCCGTGGCGTAAACGTACGCTGCGGAACGGCCCTTCTTGTCATCCAGCTTTAGGCGCAAATGCGCCTGAAACTGGCTACTCCCACTCGATGGTCCCCGGAGGCTTCGAAGTGATGTCGACCACAACGCGGTTGACGTCACGCACCTCATTGGTGATGCGGGTCGAGATGCGCGAGAGCACGTCGTAGGGCACGCGGGCCCAGTCGGCGGTCATCGCATCTTCAGAGGTCACGGGGCGCAGCACAATCGGGTGACCGTATGTGCGGCCATCGCCCTGCACGCCAACCGAGCGCACGTCGGCGAGCAGCACGACGGGGCACTGCCAGATCTCTTGGTCGAGGCCCGCGGCCGTGAGCTCTTCGCGCACGATGGCATCGGCATCCCGAAGCAATTCAAGACGGTCGAAGGTGATCTCGCCGACAATGCGGATCCCGAGACCGGGGCCGGGGAACGGCTGGCGGCCGACGATGACCTCGGGCAGGCCGAGCTCGCGGCCGATCGCACGCACCTCGTCCTTGAAGAGGGCCCGCAGCGGCTCGATGAGTTCGAAATCGAGGTCTTCGGGGAGGCCGCCCACGTTGTGGTGCGACTTGATGTTCGCGGCGCCCGGGCTGCCACCCGACTCGACGACGTCGGGGTAGAGCGTGCCCTGCACGAGGAAGCGGATCGGCTCGCCATCGGCGGCCGCCTCGGCCATGAGCTCACGCTCGGCCTGCTCGAACGTGCGGATGAACTCGCGCCCGATGATCTTGCGCTTCTGCTCGGGATCGGTCACGCCAGCCAGCGCGGTGAGGAACTGGTCGCGCGCATCGATCGACACGAGACGGATGCCGGTCGCCGCGACGTAGTCCTGCTCGACCTGCGCGCGCTCGTCTTTGCGCATGAGTCCGTGATCGACGAAGACGCACACGAGCTGATCGCCGACGGCCTTGTGCACGATCGCGGCGGCGACCGCGGAGTCAACTCCGCCGGAAAGCCCACAGATCACGCGCGCGGTGCCGACCTGCTCACGGATCTTCGCGACCTGCTCGGCGATGACGCTGCCCGAGTTCCAGTCGTTCGCGATGCCCGCGGCGTTGTGCAAGAAGTTTTCGAGCACGCCCTGACCATAATCGGAGTGCTTCACCTCTGGGTGCCACTGCACACCGTAGAAGCGGCGAGCGTCGTCACCGAATGCGGCGACGGGTGTCACGGCGGTCGACGCCAGGACCTCGAAGCCTTCGGGCGCACGCGACACCTGGTCGCCGTGGCTCATCCAGACGTTCTGTTGCTCGGGCTGGCCGGCAAGCAGCACGCCGCCGCCCCCCTTGACCGTGGCATCCGTCGCACCGTACTCACGAAGGCCGGTGTTCGCGACCTCGCCGCCGAGGGTCTGCGCCATGACCTGAAAGCCATAGCAAATGCCGAGCGTGGGCACACCGAGCGTGAAGATTTCGGCGTCAAGTGTCGGGGCCCCGGGCTCGTAGACCGAGGAAGGGCCACCCGACAAGACGATGCCGACCGGGTTCTTCGCGGCGATCTCTGCCGCCGTCACCGTGTGGGGCACGATTTCGCTGTAGACGCCTGCCTCACGCACGCGGCGCGCAATCAGCTGGGCGTACTGAGCACCGAAATCGACCACCAGCACGGGGCGCTGTTCGGTCTCGCGGGCACTTTGCTTGTCTGTCACGCTTGGGCCTCCGAAGCCTGCGAAATGTTGTCTGCGACCTCGCGGTCAAGTTCAGCTGCAATTGATCCGGGATGCTTCGCCTCGGCCGCTTCTGCCTCGAGCAGTCGCTCAGCCTCGCCCGCCTCACGGGTCTCGAGGTAACGCTCAACATCGCGCGCGACCCGAACTTCGAGGAAGAACGAAAGCAGCGGCACGACACCACCTGCCGCGAGCAGCAGGAAGCGCCAGAACGGCCAGCGCATGAGGCTCCACACGCGGAAGCACGAGAAGAGGTAGGCCACGTAGAACCAGCCGTGCGCGACCAGAATACCGAGCGAGACGTTGAAGCCCTCGCCGGTGGATTCGAGGCCATCGGGGCCCTCAACCACAGGCGCGAGGTGCAGGAAGCCCTGCGGGCCAAACGCAAACAGTTCGAGCCGGATCGGCGTGTACTTCAGGATCATCTCGGTGCACAGCAGCAGGAGCATGACACCGGTGATAACCGAGCACACCTTGTAGAACGTAAGGGCGGCGCGGATCGCCGGAAATGTGGCGAGTTTTGGAGCGACGGGCATGGACTCAGTCTACCCGCGGGCTGCGAGTGCCTCAGCCCGCGCATCCTCGAACTCTTCGAGCTCGCGCTCGCGCGCATCGCGGGCAAGGCGGTACCAGAGGTAGAACGCAAACCCGGCGAACACCGCCCACTCGATCGCGTAGAACACGTTCAACCAGTTGACGGACTCGGGCTCTGCCGGCGGCGGCGAAATAATGTCGGTCAGCCCCGTGCCCTCGAACGGCACGGTCGCCGAGGTCATGTACGGGCGATACACGTTGAGGTTTTCGGTGTCGTGCCAGAAGCTCAGCAGCGCCGCCGGCGACATGCGCGGGACGTCGAATGCGCCAGCACCTCGGCCAGGAAGCGTCGCGCCCTCGTCAGAGATGATGCGGCCCGTAAGGGTGAAGGATGCCTCGGGCTCCGCCTTCACGGCGGCCTGCAGCTTCGCGACCGCGGCGTCTGCCTCTTCGCGCGTCTGCGTCCAGCCGAGCGCGACGGCAAGCGATGTCGGCTCTTCGGTGTCGGCCATGCGGAACTGGCCGCTCACCCAGTAGCCGGGCTCGCCGTCGTTGAAACGGCTGCTGATCACGATGAAGTCTTCGGCCACGAACGAGCCGGTCGCCTCGACCTTTTGGCCGACGACGGGTTCCTGCAGATATTCGCCCGGCTCGACGATGCTTTCGATCGGCTTGACCTGCTCAGTGGCGCCCGGGGGCGGCACATCCGTGTCGATTGCGTTCGACAGCTGCCACTGCCCAAGCCACGCGAACACGCCCGCCACGATGAGACACAGCACGAGCATGCCGATCCAGGTGGGGCGGATCATGACCTCGCGCAGGGTCGGCGGAAACTGTTGTGGGGCCTCAGGACCCGCAGCCACCGAATCAGTTGTCACTGTCGCGCCGTTCACCGTGTCGGTGAGGGTGCGACAACAACGTCGACACGCTGGAACTCTTTGAGGTCTGAGTAGCCGGTCGTCGCCATCGACTTCTTGAGCGCACCGATGAGGTTCGCCGTGCCGTCGGCGACGGGCGCCGGGCCATACAACACTGCTTCGAGCGTCGCGACCTGATCGACCTTGACGCGGTGACCGCGCGGAAGCTTGGCGTGGTGTGCCTCGGGACCCCAGTGGAACCCCTGGCCCGGGGCATCCGTCGCCCGCGCGAGCGCAACACCGAGCATGACGGCGTCTGCACCCATCGCGAGGGCCTTGACGATGTCGCCCGAGGTGCCAACGCCACCATCGGCGATGACGTGCACATAGCGCCCGCCCGACTCGTCGAGGTAATCGCGGCGGGCACCGGCAACATCGGCGACGGCCGTGGCCATCGGCGCCTGGATTCCGAGCGTCGCGCGCGTGGTGGAGGCTGCGCCGCCACCGAAGCCGACGAGCACACCCGCCGCGCCCGTGCGCATGAGGTGCAGCGCCGCGGTGTAGGTGGCGGCGCCACCGACGATGACCGGCACATCGAGGTCGTAGATGAACTTCTTCAAGTTGAGGGGCTCGGCGACGCTCGAGACGTGCTCGGCCGAAACCGTGGTGCCGCGGATCACGAACAGGTCGACACCAGCTGCGGCGACGGTGTCGTACAGCTCCTTGGTGCGCTGGGGCGTGAGCGACCCTGCGACGGTCACGCCTGCGGCGCGGATCTCAGCGAGGCGCGCGGTGACGAGCTCGGGCTGGATCGGTGCCGAGTACAGCTCCTGCATGCGGGCGGTTGCCGCACCGTCGGGCAGGTTCGCAATCTCGGTAAGGTAGGGGGTCGGGTCGTCGTACCGCGTCCACAAGCCCTCGAGGTCGAGCACGCCCAGGCCACCGAGCTCGCCGAGCATGATCGCCGTCTGCGGGCTGACCACCGAGTCCATCGGGGCGCCCAGCACGGGGATGTCGAACTGGAAGGCGTCGATCGACCACGTGGTCGACACGTCTTCCGGGTTGCGCGTGCGGCGCGAAGGCACCACTGCGATGTCGTCGAACGTGTATGCCCGGCGCGCACGCTTGCCGCGCCCAAGCTCGATTTCCATAGTCACTCCACTAGCCTACCCGCTCCCCGGAGTGCCGCCGGGTGGGGCCGGTTTTCAGACCGACCCCGTCTGCGCGCAAACTACGCGCGGTAGTTCGGCGCCTCGACCACGATCTGCACGTCGTGCGGGTGCGACTCCTTCAAGCCTGCCGCGGTGATCCGCACGAACTTGCCGCGCTGCTTCAGCTCGGTGATGGTGCGTGCACCGACGTAGAACATCGACTGCCGGAGGCCGCCGACCAGCTGGTAGGCCACGGCTCCAACCGGACCGCGGTAGGCCACCTGGCCCTCGATCCCCTCGGGGATGAGCTTGTCGTCGCTTGGCACATCGGCCTGGAAGTAGCGGTCCTTCGAGTACGAGGTCTTCTTGCCACGCGTCTGCAGCGCACCAAGCGAACCCATGCCGCGGTACTGCTTGAACTGCTTGCCGTTGACGAAGATCAGCTCGCCCGGGCTCTCGTCGGTGCCCGCGAGGAGCGAACCGAGCATGACCGTATCGGCCCCGGCGACGAGCGCCTTGGCGATGTCGCCCGAGTACTGCAGGCCGCCGTCGGCGATGACGGGAATGCCCGACTCGCGCGCAGCGAGATATGCCTCGTACACCGCCGTGACCTGGGGCACGCCAACGCCGGCGACGACGCGGGTGGTGCAGATCGAGCCCGGCCCAACGCCGACCTTGACGGCGTCGACACCTGCGTCGATGAGCGCCTGGGCGCCCTCGCGCGTGGCAACGTTGCCACCAATGACGTCGATGTGCTCGAACGAAGGATCGGCCTTGATGCGCTTCACGATCTCGATCACTCCGGCCGACTGGCCGTTAGCGGTGTCGACCACAAGCACGTCAACCCCGACGTCGCGCAGCGCTTCTGCGCGCTCCCATGCGTCGCCAAAGAAGCCGATTGCCGCGCCAACCCGGAGGCGACCCTGCTCGTCCTTTGTGGCGAGCGGGTACTTCTCGCTCTTCTCGAAGTCCTTCACGGTGATGAGGCCGGCAAGCTTGCCGTCTTCATGCACGAGCGGGAGCTTCTCGATGCGGTGCTTGGCGAACAGTGCGATGACCTCGTTCGCGCCGATCCCGACCGGTGCGGTGATCAGGTTCTTGCTGGTCATGATGTCGACGACCTTGGTCGTCGTGCGCTCGAAGCCCGAAACAAAGCGCATGTCGCGGTTCGTGACAATGCCGAGCAGGTAACCCTCGTCGTCGACGACCGGCAGACCCGAGATGCGGTACTGCGCGCAGAGCGCGTCGACCTCTTCGACCGAAGCATCCGAATGCGTGGTAATCGGGTTTGAAATCATGCCCGATTCGCTGCGCTTGACCCGGTCGACCTCGGATGCTTGGTCTTCGATCGACATGTTGCGGTGCAGGATGCCGAGGCCACCCTCACGGGCGACGGCGATGGCCATGCGCGACTCAGTGACCGTGTCCATCGCGCTTGAAATCAGGGGGACGGCCACCGTGATGCGGCGCGTCACGCGGGTCGAAGTGTCGGCCTCGCTGGGGATGACGTCGGTGTGGCCCGGAAGCAGCAACACGTCGTCATAGGTCAAGCCGATGAAACCGAAGGGGTCAGAGTGTTCCATGTGGGGTCTCTCTCTGTCGGTGTACCGACGGCCGAAGGCGAAGAAAAGTGGGCAAACCGGCGCGATCTCGTGGATCCGGCCACGCTTTCACTGTTGAAGAGTCTAAGCGAGCGCACATTGGTTTTGTTCCCGCGGGCCTTCCCTCCCGCGCTCCCTCCCCACGCTCCCTCCCGCGCCCCGTCCCGCTCTCCTTCCCCGCCCGCCTCGCGCTCTCTTCCGCTCAGCAGTCGCGAATCGCCGCGAAACCACCCCAAAAGCGACACATTGCGACGGGTGAGCGGGGCGCGGCCTAAGCCGGGCGCGGGCACGGCACGCGCGACGGCGAGCGGGGCGCGGCCTAAGCCGGGCGCGGGCACGGCCCGCGCGACGGCGAGCGGGGCGCGGCGCCACCCGCCATCGCTCGCCCCGCTCCCTCCCTGCCTCCCTCCCTCCGCTCAGCAGTCGCGAATCGCCGCGATACCGCCCCAAAAGCGACACATTGCGACTGCTGAGCAGGGCACGCACCGCACCGCCGTCGCTCGCCCGCTCTCCCCTCCGCTCAGCAGTCGCGAATCGCCGCGATACCGCCCCAAAAGCGACACATTGCGACTGCTGAGCGGGGCGCGGGAGCGGCGGCGCCGCGGCAGCGCCCCCGCGCCCGCGAACGACGAAGGGCCCGGATGCCGAAGCATCCGGGCCCTTCAAGAACTTGCGCGTCTTAGCGAACGACCACTGCGAGCACGTCGCGAGCCGAGAGCACGAGGTACTCGGTGCCCTCGAACTTGACCTCGGTGCCGCCGTACTTGCTGTAAATCACGCGGTCGCCAACGGCGATGTCGAGCGGCACGCGGTTGCCGTTGTCGTCGATGCGGCCGGGGCCGACCGATACGACCTCGCCCTCCTGGGGCTTCTCCTTGGCGGTGTCAGGGATGACCAGGCCACTCGCGGTGGTCTGCTCTGCCTCGATCTGCTTGATGACGATGCGGTCCTCGAGCGGCTTGATGGAAACCGACACGGTCTACCTCTGCTTTCTTGACACTGTCTTGCGACACTGAAGACTATTAGCACCCTCACCACGAGAGTGCTAATAGTCAGTCTAGGGCGCCACTGGCACTCATGCAACGCGAGTGCCAACGACACCGGGCGGGCGCGCCTGCTCTTAGGCTGGTGGGATGCTGATGAGCGAGTTGACCGCGTTGTTAACCCCCGAGGGGCTCCGCCTGCTCGACTCCCTCCCGCCGGTCGCCTCGACTGACGACGTGGCCCGCGAGGTCACCCGGTTGCGCGCGGCGGGGCACTCCCCCGACCTCGTCTCTGCCGTTGTCGGCCAGGCGCGCCTGCGCACCCGCGCGGTCGCCAAGTTCGGCGAATTCGCGGGCAGCATGCTGTTCACGCAGGCAGGACTCGAGCAGGCAACGCGACTCCCCGTGGCCGCACTTCATGCGGGCAGATTTCGGGATGCCGGTGCCACCCGCGTGGTCGATTTGGGCTGCGGCATCGGCGGCGATGCACTCGCGTTCGCCGGCCTCGGGCTCTCGGTGTTGGCCGTCGACGCCGACGAGATCACCGCGGCGCTGGCGTCGTTCAACCTTGCGCCGTTCGGGGGCGCGGCCCGGGTGCAGCACGCACGCGCCGAAGACGTTGCGCTCGCAGACGACGACGCGGCCTGGCTCGACCCGGCCCGGCGCACGAGCGGGCACAGCGAGACCACCCGGTTGAGCCGGAGCGCCGACTACACACCCACGCTCGATTGGGCATTCGCGCTCGCCCGCACCCGCCCGACCGGCATCAAGCTTGGCCCGGGCTTTGACCGCGGGGCGATCCCAGAAGACGCTGAGGCGCAGTGGGTCAGCGTCGACGGCTCAACCCTCGAGCTCGCGCTCTGGTTCGGCGCGCTCGCCCGGCCCGGTGTGCGGCGTGCGGCCCTCGTGATCCGCGGAGGCGAGCCGCACGAGCTCACCGCCCCCGACGATGCCCCCGACGAGCCTGTGCGTGCGCTCGGCGCATACGTGCACGAGCCCGATGGTGCGGTGATTCGCGCCCGACTGGTCGGCACCGTGGCCCGCGCGCAGGGTGCCGGGATGCTCAGCCCCGGGATCGCGTACTCCACGGGCGACGAGCCCGCACCGAGTCGGTTCAGCACGACGTTTCGGGTGCGCGAAGAACTTCCCTTCGACACGAAGGCGCTCACCAGAGCGCTGCGCGAGCGAGGCATCGGCATCCTCGAAATCAAGAAGCGCGGCGTCGATATCGACCCGGCCCGCGTCCGCACGTCGCTGAAGCTGCGTGGCCCGGAATCGGCGACGCTCATTCTCACCCGCGTCGGCGAGCGCCGCACGGCGCTCCTCGTCGACCGCGTCTGACCTCAGCGAGCGCGTCCGACCTCAGCGGACGAGCCAGACCTCAGTAAGCGCGCCTGACCTCAGCTAAAGAGATCGGCGCTCATCGCGGCGAATGTCAGCCAGCCGGCGCTGTAAACGAGCCCAGCAATACCCAGCCCGAGCGCCCACGCGGCCGCGCTGCGGTTCTCAAAAGGACGACGCAGCGCCACTGCCCCGGTGATGAGCCCGACAAGCGCGACGGGGAAGGCCCATCCCACGACAAACGAGGCGAGCAGGCCGACCATCGAGAAAGCAAGCCCCCAGCCGGCGATCCCGCCCGGGCGAGCGGGCGGCGTGGCAGATAGCCCCGTCCACACGGGCGCTCCCGGGGCCGAGCTATCGTGCCCGGCGACCGCCGTGCCCGGCGGGAGGTCCATCATCCCGGTCGGAAACCGCTGGAAGCGTTCGCCGGCGCTGCCCGGCACGCGGGGCGCAGATGTCGCCGCCGCGCCGGCATCGGCCGGGACGAATGCGGCTATTGGCACGGCGGGCGATGGGCCCGGCGATGGCACGGCCGGAGTTGCGGATGCCGACGCGGGCGGCACAGGCGCGGATGCCGACGCCGGCACCGGCTCCACGCCCAGAGGCCCACCCGGTGATTGCTCGGCGCCCTGCTCGCTCATGCCCGCGACACCTGCCCCGGACCGGTCGCGGCACTCCCCGCAACAACGCCCCCGACAACGCTGCCGACAACAACACCCCGGGCAACGCCCCCGGCACCACCCTCAGAAACACCCCGCTCAGCGACCTGAATCTCGGTCACGGGCAACGTCGAATCGGCGCCGAAGTTCAAGGTCGACGGCTCGCGACCGGCCATGATCAGCTCTGCGGCGAGCGCCGCGATCATCGCCCCGTTGTCAGTGCAGAGCGACAGCGGGGGCACTCGAAGGGTGACGCCGGCCGCACTCGCCCGTTCGGCGGCAACGTCGCGCAGGCGCCGGTTGGCGATCACGCCGCCGCCGAGCAGCATGCGCGGCACGTCGTATTGCGCGCACGCGGCGAGCGCCTTCGTCACGAGCACATCGACGACCGCCTCGCGAAAGCTCGCCGCGACATCGGCCACGGGCACCGGCTCGCCAGCGTCGGTGCGCTGCTCGACCCAGCGGGCAACCGCGGTCTTCAGGCCCGAGAACGAGAAGTCGTAGCGGTGCCGCGCCATGTCTTTCGGAAGGCTCAGCCCGCGCGGAAAACGAATTGCCTTCGGGTCTCCGGATGCCGCGACCCGGTCAATCTCCGGGCCGCCAGGGTAGGGCAGCCCGAGCACACGCGCGACCTTGTCGAAGGCTTCGCCGGCGGCGTCGTCGACGGTCTCGCCCAGCAACTCAACGTCAGAGACGAGGTCGCGAACCAGCAGGAGGGCCGTGTGCCCGCCCGAGACCAGCAGCGCGATCGTCGGGTATTCGAGCGGCGGGGCATCGGGGTCGAGCACATCGGCACCGACATGCCCGACGAGGTGATTGACGGCATACAGCGGCTTGTCGAGCGCCACGGCGAGCGCCTTTGCCGCGCCCACGCCCACCATGAGTGCGCCGGCGAGCCCCGGCCCGCTGGTGACGGCGACGGCGTCGAGGTCGGCGAGCGCGATGCCCGCTTCACCCAGCGCGGCGTTGATCGCCGGTTGCATCGCTTCGAGGTGTGCACGTGCGGCGATCTCGGGAACCACACCGCCGTATCGCGCGTGCTCGTCCATGCTCGAGGCGATGGTGTTGCTCAGCAGCGTGCGCCCGCGGACGATGCCGATGCCGGTCTCGTCGCACGACGTCTCGATCCCGAGCACGAGCGGTTCGGTGCGGTTCATCGCGTTTCTCCTCCAACCACGGTCGATGGGGCGGCGAGCGCCAGCCGCATCACGATCGCGTCGATGCCTTCGGGCTGGTAGTAGCCGGGACGCACCCCGAGCTCCTCAAAACCCAATGAACGGTAGAGATTCTGCGCCACGTCGTTGTCGGCGCGCACCTCGAGAAAGACCTCGCGCACGCCGCGCTCGCGGGCCAGCGCGATCATACGTCCCATGAGCGCGCGGCCGATCCCCCGGCCACGCGCCTCGGGCGATACGGCAATCGTCTGCACGTCCGCTTCGCGCGCGCCCCTCGGCACCCGAAGCCCGGCATAACCGGCGAGCGCGTCGCCGATGAGCGCGACGGAGTACGCGTTGTGCACGCTCTCAACCTCGTCGCCCATCATGTCGCGCGACCACGCGTCGGCAACGAACGAGGCCGTCTCGAGCGCCATGATCGCGTCGAGATCGTCGGTCGTGGCGGTGCGATAAGTGACGGCCACGGGCAGGGTGCTCACGTGCCCACCCGCTTCGGTGCCGCGGGCATGGTGACGTCGGGGGCACGAAGGTAGAGGGGTTCGGGTGCGGCGATCACTCGCGCGGCGGCAACAGCACGGGCCGCGACCAGGCCGAGCGCTGCGGCCGGCACGGCTGTGGCATCCACCCGCAGCGCCCCAAGCCCCAGCAATCGCGTGTCGATCTCGTCGCGGTGTGCGAGCACGGGGCCGACGATGCGGCGCGGCAGGCCGTCTGCATCGAGCCCGTCGTACACCGAGAATGCGAACTCGCGCCGGCGCGCATCGGTGACGATCGCGAAAGGGGCGGATGCCTCCTCCCCCGCTTCCGAGCCCGCAAGCGTCGCGCGCCCCGGCGCCCCGGCCAGCCGTTCGAGGGCCATCGCGTCGTGGCTTGCCACGGGCACGAGCGGCAGGGCGCGCGCCTGTGCGAACGTGCGGGCGGCGGTGATGCCGATACGGAGGCCGGTGAATGGGCCCGGGCCCATGCCTGCGGCAACGTGTGTGGGCGCGGGGCCGGTGGCGAGCACCTCTTGCAGCAAGCGGCCAATGACCTCGGCGTGCGCGAGCGGGTCGTCGCTCCAGGCTTCGCCGAACACGGTGCCCTCGGCGTCGACCAGTGCGGCGCTCGTGCCGAGCGAGGTGTCGATGGCGAGGATCATGCTTCTAGGGTATCGAGACTGGGCCGCTCGCCCGGCTGATGGTGACGCGGCGCGGCTCGTCACGTTCTTCGCTTGCGTCGCCGGTATCGCCGGTGTCGCCGTCCGCGGCGCCGGTCGGGCGTTCGATTTCGATGTCCCACCACTGTTCGCGCAGCGATTCGGCGATTCCGCGGCCCCACTCCACCACCACGACCGAACGATCGGCGTCGATATCGAGGTCGTCGAGCTCGAGTCCCGAGCCGAGGCGGTATGCGTCGACGTGCACGAGCGGTGGGCCGTCGACCAGCGACGGGTGCGTGCGTGCGATCACGAATGTGGGGCTCTGCACCGGGCCGCGCACCCCGAGGCCCTCGCCGATGCCGCGGGTGAACGTAGTCTTGCCCGCCCCGAGCGGCCCGGTGAGCACGAGAAGGTCGCCGGCCCGAAGCATCCCACCGACGCGCACACCAAACGCGTGCATGTCTTCTGACGTCTCGATCACGTGCGTGCCGGCGAGCGCCGCGAGGCCGCCCGTCATGACGACACCTGCACCCGCGGCACGCGCGGACCGATCCGGGTGACGATTTCGTAGTTGATGGTGTCGCTGGCTTCGGCCCAGTCACGCGCGGTCGGCACCCCGCGAGCCGCGTCGCCGAACAGCACGACCTCATCGCCCACTTGCACCGGGTTATCGCCGACGTCGACCACGAACTGATCCATCGCGATGCGTCCCGCGATCTTGTAGCGCCGGCCGCCGATGGCAACGCTTGCGCGCCCCGAAGCGGCCCGCGGCACACCGTCGGCGTACCCGAGCGGCACGAGCGCGAGCGATGTCGTTTCGGGCGCGCGATAGGTGTAGTTGTATGAGACGCCGTGCCCCGCGGGCACCCGTCGCACCGCCGCCACCGCACCGCGCAGCGTCATCGCGGGCCGGAGCCCGAACGCTTCGGGTCCGCGATCATCGAACGGCGAAAGCCCATAGATCCCGATCCCCAGCCGCACGCAGTTGAACCGCGCCTGCGGCATCGAAAGCGCGGCCTGGGTCGCGGCGATGTGCAGCAGCGCGGGGGTGAGCCCGAGCGCGACCGCGGCCGCGACGCCCTCCTCGAACTCGGCAACCGCCGCGAGGTCATCCTCCGGCGACGTGTTCGAAAGATGACTGAACAGCCCCTCGACCACAATCTTGCCAAGCCGTTCGAAGCGCGCCGCTTCGGCCAGCACCGTCTTCCAGTCGTCGGGTGCGACGCCGTTGCGCCCGAGCCCCGTTTCGAGTTTGAGGTGCACGATCGTCGGGCGATCTGCGGATGCCGCTTCCGCCGCCGCGAGCAGTTGCGCCATGCTCGACACCCCGAGCGTGATGCCGAGCGCGGCGGCCTCGACAAACGAGGCGCCTGGGGCATGCAGCCAGGCCAAGATGGGCGCCGTGATGCCTGCGCGACGAAGTGCGACGCCCTCGGCGATGTCGGCAACGCCGAGGCGACTCGCGCCGCCCTCGAGTGCGGCGCGCGCGGCCCGGAGGGCGCCGTGGCCGTAGCCATCGGCCTTCACGACCGCGATGACCTCAACGCCGATCAAGCGGCGGAGTTGCCGCACGTTGTCGGCGATCGCCGAGGTGTCGATCTGCGCCTCGCGCAACATACCCGCCGGCAACCGGCTCACGGGAGGAGCCCTGGGGTGACCTTCTCGGCAATGACGTATGCCACCGCGACCCCTGCGTCGTGCGTCATCGACAGGTGCAGCGCGGTGATCCCGCGTTCGGCGACGACGGCCGCGGTCGAACCACTCAGCGCAAACACGGGGCGGCCCGATGGTTCGGAAGCGACCTCGATCTCAGACCAATAGACACCGTCGCTCCCGCCGAGCGCCTTGATGAGCGCCTCTTTCGCGCCGTACCGCGCCGCCAGGGAGCGGAGCGCGAGGCCGCGTTCCGCCGGAGCGAACAGCCGCTCGAGCAGCCGCGGGGTGCGTTCGATGCTCCGCTCAAAGCGCGGAATGTCGACAAGGTCGACGCCGATGCCAACGATCATTGCTTCCCCTCTCCGGCGCATGGCCGAAGCGATGACATGGCCGCGGCTACTCTACCGTCACCGATTTTGCGAGGTTGCGGGGTTGGTCGACGTCGAGGCCCTTGGCCGTGGCCAGCGCCATTGCAAAGATCTGTAGCGGCACAACAGCCAGGAGCGGCTCGAACATTGGCCCGGTCAACGGGACGCGCAACACCTCGTCGGCGTACGGCAGGACCGCGGCATCCCCCTCTTCGGCAATCACGATCACGCGAGCGCCGCGCGCCCGGATCTCTTGAATGTTCGACACGATCTTGGAGTGCAGGAGGGGCGATTCGCGGGGGCTCGGCACGAGCACGAACACGGGCTGGCCCGGCTCGATCAACGCGATCGGACCGTGCTTCAGCTCGCCAGCGGCGAAACCCTCTGCGTGGATGTACGCGAGTTCTTTGAGCTTGAGCGCACCCTCGAGCGAGACGGGGTAGCCCACGTGACGGCCGAGAAAGAGGACGGCGCGGGTGTCGGCCATCCAGTGCGCAAGCTGCTCGACGTGTGCCTGCTCTTCGTCGAGCACCCGCTGAATCTTCGCGGGGATCGACTCCAGCTCCTGCACGTGCACCGCGGCGTCTGCCGGGTCGAGCACACCGCGAACGCGGCCGAGGTGCAACGCGAACACATAGAGCGCGGTCATCTGCGCGATGAACGCCTTGGTCGAGGCAACCGCGACCTCGGGGCCGGCGTGGGTGTACACCACGGCGTCGGACTCGCGCGGAATGGTTGCGCCCTGGGTGTTGCAGATTGAAAGCGTCTTCGCGCCCTGTTCGCGGGCGTACTTGACCGCCATCAGGGTGTCCATCGTCTCGCCGGACTGGCTGATCGACACGACGAGCGTGTCGGGCCCGATCACCGGCGCGCGGTAACGGAACTCGTGGGCGAGGTCGAGCTCAACGGGCACGCGCGACCAGGTTTCGATCGCGTACTTGCCAACGAGGCCCGCGTACGACGCGGTACCGCAGGCGACGATCACGATGCGAGAGATGCCAAGGAGCAGGTCGTCGAGGCCGTCAAGCTCGGGGATGACCACCGCACCGTCACGCACGCGACCGCGAACGGTGTTGGCGACAGCCTCCGGCTGCTCGGCGATCTCTTTCGCCATGAAGCTCGACCATCCGCCCTTTTCTGAGGCGGAGGCATCCCACATCACTTCAAACGACGTGGTGTCGACCGGGTTGCCCTCGAAGTCGGTCACGACGACCGCGTCGGCCGTCATCTGCACAATCTGGTCTTGGCCGATTGCCATGGCCAGGTGCGTGTGCTCGATGAACGCGGCAACGTCGGAACCGAGGAAGTTCTCGCCCTCGCCCAGGCCGATCACGAGCGGAGAGTTGCGGCGCGCACCGAGCACGACGCCGGGCAGGTCTTCGTGCACGGCGATGAGGGTGAACGCGCCTTCGAGGCGCCCCGCGACCGCGCGGAACGCCGCGAGCATGTCGCCGAGTTCGCGGTACTCGCGGCCAAGCAGCAACGCCGCGACCTCGCTGTCGGTCTCGCTCTTGAACGTGTATCCCTGGCCGGCGAGTTCGTCGCGCAGCTCAGCAAAGTTTTCGATGATGCCGTTGTGGATCAGCGCGAGCTTGCCGTCGTCACCAAGGTGCGGGTGCGCGTTCTCGTCGGTGGGGCCGCCATGGGTCGCCCACCGCGTGTGCCCGATGCCGGTGTTACCGGCCGTCAGCGGGTGCGCTGCCAGGTCGTCGCGCAGCACCTTGAGCTTGCCTGCGCGCTTGCGCATTTCGAGGGCGCCGTCGTCGGTAATGACCGCGATCCCGGCTGAGTCATAGCCCCGGTATTCAAGGCGAGCGAGGCCCGCGATAAGAATGTCCTGGCTGGGCCGAGCGCCCACGTATCCAACGATTCCACACATGGGTTCAATGATAAGTGCCCCAGTTGTGAAGCCGGTGCATGCAGGGGTGCCTGCGTTTCGCTCGAAGCGGATGCCTGTGCCCGAGCCCGAGCCCGCGCCCCCTTACAGCTTGCGCAGCAGCACGCGCTCCACGGTGTGATCGACGCCCTTTTCAAGCACGAGCGTCGCACGGTGCTTCGTCGGCAACACGTTCTCTTCGAGGTTGGGGAGGTTGATGTCGTTCCAGAACCCGAGCGCCGCCTTGCGCGCGCCCTCGTCGTCGAGGTGGGCGAACACGTTGAAGAACGAGTTCGGGTTGTTGAACGCACCGCGTTGCAACGCCATGAAGCGATCGACATACCAGCGCTCAAGGTTGTCGGTCGAGGCATCCACATAGATCGAAAAGTCGAAGAGCTCGCTCACCGCAACGTCGTTTGGCGTCGGCGGCGGCGCCAGCACGTTGAGGCCCTCGACGATGATCACGTCGGGGCGGCGTACCACGATGTGGGCATCGGGCACGATGTCGTAGCGCATGTGCGAGTAGAAGGGGGCGCGGACCTCGGGCTGGCCGCTCTTGACGGCGGTCAGAAACTCGAGCAGGGCGCGGCGATCGTACGACTCAGGAAAGCCCTTGCGGTCCATGATGCCGCGGCGTTTGAGCTCGGCGTTGGGGTAGAGAAAGCCGTCGGTGGTGACGAGCTCAACGCGTGGCGTGTCGACCCAGCGGCTGAGCAGTTCGCGCAGGAGCCTCGCGATGGTCGACTTGCCGACCGCGACTGATCCCGCGACACCAATCACGAACGGTGTCGTGGTGTCGTCGTTCTGCAGGAAGTCGCTTGTGGCGGCGCCGAGCTTCTTGGTCGCGCGCGCATACAGGCTGAGCAGGCGGCTCAGCGGCAGATACACCTCGCGCACCTCGTCGATGTCGAGTCGGTCACCGAGGCCACGAAGCTGCACCACCTCGGTCTCGCTCAGGGGTTGTGGCATGCCCGGCGCAAGGCGCGCCCAATCAGCACGCGCAATCTCGCGATACGGCGAGAGCGGGGCCAATGGGCCTGACTCGTGGGTGGCGACTGAGGTCTGGTCTGCAGCGAACATCGCGCCCATCGTATCCGGATTCCTTGGGGGCGGGGGCGAAAACGCCCCGCCCCCAAGGATGCCTACGAGCGAGCCCGTCGGGCCACCAGCGTGCCGGCACCCGCGAGCACCAGCAGCAGAGCGGTGCCGAGCGCCAGATACGGGATGCCGGGGCCACCAGTGCCCGCAAGGCCGCGGGCCGTCTGGCCCGATGCTCCAGCCGTGGCGTCGCCCGTTCCACCGCCGGCCGCGGCCGGGGCTACGGTGACGGCAGTGCGTGCGACCTCGAGGCCGTTCGCGAAGACCACGACGGCGTGCGCTCCTGCCGGCACGTTCGCGGGGATCGTCGCGGTCAGGGTGAACCCGCCGCCTGCCGCCGCGGTCGCGCTGCCCAGCACCTGCGGTGTCGAGTGAAGCTCGACGCTGACCGCACCGGCGGCGAAGCCGGTGCCAGAGACCGAGATCGTGCCGCCAGGTCGCAGGTCACCCGTGACGGTAACGGCCGGCACCACAGGGGGGGCGGTGACCGTCACGGTGGTTGCCGTCGACCGTGCCGAACCGAGGTGGTTGACCGCGGCCACTGTCACCGAGTGCGTGCCGGGTGCGACGGCGCCGAACACGTGGCTCGTCGCGTTCGCTGCCACGGTGACGGCGGCGCCGCCATCGAGTGCGACGTCGAAACCGGTCAGTGCGGATCCGCCGTTTGCCGGGGCCGCCCAGGTCACCGTGACATCGCCCGAGGCCGAAGCCGTGGCGGTCGGCGCCGCGGGGGCGTCCGGTGCGGTTGCAAGCCCGAAGAATCCGTCGAGCTTTGCGACCGCTTCGGCCGCAAAGGCCCAGTTGGTCTGCTGCTGTGCTGCCCAGACCTCGGGGGCGAGGTTGCGGCTGTTCTTGCCGGGCAGACCCGCGACCCACCAAAACTCAGTCATGTACTCGGTGAACGAGCCGTCTGCGTTCTCGTGCAGCCAGTCCTTCGTGATCGGGGCGTTGCCCGCGGCCTTGTTGTAGCTGATCAGGTAGGGCACCTGCAGCTTCAGCGAGACGGCGCGCTCGGCACCGGTGTCGCCACCCGGGTAGTACTCGACGCGCTGCCCGGCCGAGACCGCCGGCACGTACTGCGTGCGCAGGTTGGGCAGGTACTTGGCAACGAGGTCGCCGTAGAGGTATGAGTACTCCGACGCGCTGTCGCGAATGTGGGCCGGCGCGTTGCTCAGGCCGTCAAGCTTCAGGTCGAAGACGTAGACGGTTTTTACTCCGGATGCCGCAGCCGCCCGGTTCACTTCCTTCACGAGGGCGCGGGTGTTGTGGCACCACGTTCCGCCGAAGAGGATGACGTGCTCGCCGTCGGACTCGAGCAGGTTCACGAGCTCGGGGTAGGTGACCGACTGCAACACGAAGTTGGCGCCGTCGTCTGCCGTCAAGACGTCGCCACCGAACAGCGACGCGTCGGCGTAGGTCGCGGTGTGCCGCTGGTTCATCGCGTCGTGGAAGAACGTGAACTGCGACTGCGTATCGACGGAAGGCACCGACGCGAACAGGGCATCGACGTCGAGGCTGAAGGTAACGGGATCGATGTTCTCGGCATCGCGCGCACTCGTCACCGAACCGACGATGCGGTCCTCGACCCCGCTCGCGGTGTGGCTACGGTCGTAGATGAACAGCGTCGGGTCGGTCGTCGGGTCGCCGAACTGCGGGTTCGTATCCTTGTTGAGCTTCTCGACCAGTCGCGTGTACAGCTCCTTCAGCGGCGCGCTCGACGTGGTGCGGATGTCGAGCGACTTGCCATCGAGGCGCGGGTCGAACGCGTACACGGTGTCGATCCCGTGCGCCTGCGCGGCCTGGTCGATCGAGGCCACGGTCGCGGCCGTCACACCGTCGGCTGGGCCGCCGATGAGAAACGCGTAGGTGCCATCGCTGTCGAGCAGCCGCTCGAAGCGCTCGAACGTGACCGGCGTGAAAACCGATCCCGTGCGAAGGCCGGCAAATGAGTCGGCGAAATAGTCGACCGTCGGCGCCGTCGGCGGCGCCGCGTTGGCGGCCGGCGCGAGCGCCACACCGCCAGCGACGATCAGGGTGGACGCGACCGCTGCGGCAAGCAGCGACTTCGCGTTCCGCGGGCGTTTGTGCGTGTTCATGGGGATTCCTTGCGATGAGTGTGCGCGAAGTGGTGAAAGAGAGGTCAGGATGCCGCGGCCCGGCGCCGCAGTGCCCACCAGCCGAGCGCACCAGCGCCGAGCAGGACGAGCGCGCCGAGGACGATGCCACCCACAAGCGGCGCAGATGGACCGGCATCGGCACTCGTCGCCGCAGCGGCAACCTTGGTGTCGCCTGCGATCACGATGTCGCTCACGGTCGCGACCTCCTGCGACGCACCGACGCTGTTGACCGCGCTCAGCGCGACGTCGTAGGTGCCGGCACCGAGGGTGATCGAGTAGGTGGTCGCCTCGGCGGGCACCTCGATGGGCGAGCCACCGTTGAGCACGAGGGTATAGCCGGTAATCGGCGAGCCGCCGTCGGCCGGGGCGGCCCACTTGAGGGTCAGCGCGCGGTCCTTCACGCTGCTCTTCAGCGCGGTCGGTACGCCGGGCACGGTTGCGGCAACCTCGGTGACGACCTCAGTCGACACCTCGGTCACAGCCTCAGTGCCCGTGGTGGTGGCGCCAGTGCCCTGCTTGGCGGGCGCGGGAGCCGGAGCCGCCGGAGCCTGCGGGCCGGGTGCGGCCGGGGCAGGAGCCGGAGCTGCGGGCGCGGGTGCCTCTGGAACCGGTGCCGGCTTCGGCGCCGAGAGCGCGGGCGGCGGGCTTTCGAGCGTGGAGTCGTAGGGATAGCCGCCAAGCTTTTCGCAGGCACCGAGATCGAAGTTGATCGAGCAGATGTCGCAGACGTCGCCGGCCGCCTGGGCCGCGGGCGCGGTGCCGATGGCCGTGGCCGGGGCGATCACGGCCGCGAGTGCGACCGCCGCGGCAATGCTGAAGATGCGGAGCTTGGAGATCATGAGGTCCTCACAGAATCGGAACGGTTGGTGCGGCGGGTGGTGGGCAGCTCGCACTGCCCAACCTCGATGCCGTCGGGAACAAAGAATTCGTCGAGCGTTGCGAGCGGTGCGCCGGCGACAGGAAACTGCATGGTCGCCGTTTCGCCCGCAACCGAAAGCCGCTCGGTCACGGGCAGCGTTTCGGCCGGTAGCACCGGGGCGGCCTGGGCCTGCGCGGGTGTGGGGCCGGCGACCGGGGCCGCGACGCCCCTGAAGACGGCGTCGTCGAGGGTGCCCTGCCGGCGGGCCACGATCGTCGCAGCGGTTGCTGCGGCCGACACATTTGCCATCGTGCTGGCGGTACCCGCAACGGCGCTGATCGGGATGAGCACGATCAACAAGTAGATCGGCAGGCCCACCGCGGTGAGCACCGCGGTGGCGGTGATGATCGCGGTGCCCGGCACCCCGGCGGTCCCGAGCGACACCAGCAAGCAGAGTCCGGCGAGCGCCGCATAATCCCAGAGTGAATAGTCGATCCCGAGCGCGTTGATCGTGAACACCGCAACGATGACGGGCCAGATGCCGGAGCATCCAGGCATCCCGATCGTCGTCCCGATGGGAGCCGTGAACGTGGCGATCTCTTCTGGGACGCCCACCTTTTGTGTGAGCGTGCGGATCGTCAGCGGGAGCGTACCAACGCTCGACTGGGTGCTGAACGCGGTGTACTGCGCGGGGGTGAGCAACCGGAACCAGCGCAGCGGGCTCACGTCGGCAAAGACCCGCAGCAGCACACCGTTGACCACGTAGGCGCTCACGAATGCGAGCCCGAGCGCGAGCACCAGGACGAGCAGGAGCGAGAGCACATCCTCGATACGGGTGATGGCGGTCGCGACGGTGGTCGAGACCAGGGCCAGCACTGCGTACGGGGTGAGTTCGATGATGAAGCCGACGGCGACCATCACGATCTTCTTCGTGGCATCCACCACGTTCTTGAAGGTGCGCAGCTGAGGATCGTCGCGACGTGCGGCGACGAGGTACGCGACCGAGAACAACAGCGCGAACAGGATGATCGCGACGATGTTGTTGCTCACGAAATCGCCCGCGAGGTTCGAGGGCACAAGATCGAGCAGCACCTGGTCAAGTGGCTTGACCAGCCCGAGCAGCGAGTCGCCGTTTGTTGACGCGTCGGCCGCGAGGGAGACGCCCTTGCCAAGTTCGAGCGAGAGTGCGACCGCGAGGGTCAGCACGATCGCGATCGCGTTGGTCAGCAGCAACCAGAACGCACTGCTGAGCCCGATCGTGCGCAGCTTCGCGGTCGACCCGAGCGACGTGACGCTCGAAAGAATCGAGATGAAGATCAGCGGCGCGACGATCGCGATGATCACCTGAATGTAGAGGTCACCGAGAAACGAGACGTAGTCGAGGTTGCCGCGAAAGCCGATCCCGATCCCCACTCCGACACCCAGGCCGATCAACACGAGCGGGGTGAACCCGACGCCGCGGCGGCGCAAGGTGATCAGGCCGACGAACGCCAGCAGGGTCGTCAGCAGCGCCGCGAACGGCAGCAAGTTCAGGTCGGAGGTCATCGTGAGACCTCGGTCGTTGCAAGGGGCATGACGCGAAACTAACAAGGCCCCAGGCAGCGCAGCCGGGTGTGTCTTGGAGTGACAGAGTGTGTCGAAACAATTCACATAGACAAATCGGATGCTTGTAGACAATCCGTGATCGTGCTATTTACGCGTCGCGGTCACGGCTCGCCCGCGCCGATCTGCGGGCGCGGCAAATGCAGCCCCGTCTCGCGGAGGGTTCGGGCGCGGCGCCCGCCTCGGCTCGGCTAGAGCGCGAGGCGCTCGCGGACGACGTCCGCAAGCTGCTCGGCGTAGCGCTGGGCGGTCGCCTCGTCGGCGGCCTCAACCATCACCCGCACAAGCTGCTCGGTGCCCGATGCGCGAAGCAGCACGCGGCCACTTTCTCCGAGCTCCTGCTCGACGAGCGCAACGGCTTCGGCGATGGATGCATCGTCGCCGACACGCGTGCGGTCGACGCCTTTCACGTTGATGAGCACCTGTGGGAACACGGTCATGACCGATGCGAGCTCGGCAAGCGTCTTGCCCTTGCCCGCCATCTCGGCCATAAGGTGCAGGCCGGTGAGCAGGCCGTCGCCGGTGGTGGCGTACTTGCTCATGATGACGTGACCCGACTGTTCGCCACCCAGGGCGTAGCCGCCCTCGTTCATTGCCTCAAGCACGTAGCGGTCACCGACAGCCGTCTTCAGCACGGTGATGCCCTGCTCGCGCATTGCCACGTGCAGGCCGAGGTTGCTCATGACCGTTGCAACCAGGGTGTCGCGGGTCAGCTGCCCGCGTTCTTTCATCGCGACCGCGATGATCGCCATAATCTGGTCGCCATCGACCACGGCACCAGAGGCATCCACTGCCAAACAGCGGTCGGCGTCGCCATCGTGGGCGATTCCGAGGTCTGCGCCGTGTTCAAGCACCGCGGCCGCCAACTGGTCGAGGTGGGTAGAACCGACACCGTCGTTGATGTTCAAGCCATCGGGATCGGCTCCGATCACCGTGACGCGCGCGCCGGCATCGCGGAAGGTTTCTGGCGAGACGCCGGCGGCGGCACCATGTGCGCAGTCGAGCACGACATGCAGGCCGCCAAGGTCGTTCGGCAAGCTCGCGAGCAGGTGCAACACGTACACGTCTTCTGCGTCTGAGAGCCGCTGGATGCGACCAACGCCAGCGCCAGTCGGCTGGAGCTTCGGGCCATCCAGGTGGCTCTCGATGCGCTGCTCAACCACATCGGGGAGCTTCACGCCGCCGCGTGCAAAAATCTTGATGCCATTGTCGGGGGCGGGGTTGTGCGAGGCCGAGACCATGACGCCAAAGTCAGCGTCTTTCTCGGCGATCAAAAACGCCGCAGCCGGGGTAGGCAACACACCCGCGTCCAAAACATCGACGCCGGAACTTGCGAGTCCCGCGCTCACCGCAGCGGCCAGAAATTCCCCCGAGATACGGGGGTCACGGGCGACAATCGCGGTGAGTCGCTTTCCCGCCTCGCGGCGGGCATCCGCGGTGCGGCCTTGCCCAAGAACCACAGCAGTGGCTTGGGCAAGACGCAACGCGAGCTCGGCGGTGAGGGGGCCGTTAGCCAGCCCCCGCACGCCGTCAGTGCCAAATATCGGCATCTTGTCGGTACTCGGCGTCTAGCGCTTCGAGTACTGAGGAGCCTTACGCGCCTTCTTGAGACCAGCCTTCTTGCGCTCCTTGATGCGAGCATCGCGCGAGAGGAAGCCGGCCTTCTTGAGGGTGGCGCGGTTGTTCTCTTCGTCAACCTGGTTGAGCGAACGAGCAATGCCGAGACGCAGTGCGCCGGCCTGACCCGAGTCGCCGCCACCCGAAATGCGGGCGATGACGTCGTATGCGCCGACGAGGTTGAGTGCCGTGAACGGGTCGGTCACGAGCTGCTGGTGCAGCTTGTTCGGGAAGTAGTCCTCGAACGCACGGCCGTTGACCGTGATGACACCGGTGCCGGGGATGATGCGCACGCGGGCAATTGCCTGCTTGCGACGACCGACAGCCGCGCCGGGAACGCTGAGCACCGGGCGGGGCGCCACGGTCTCTGCGGCCGCGGGGGTCTCGGTCGAGTAGGAGGTGTTCTCCCCTTCGAGAGGAGTTTCGATTGAATCTGCGATCTTCGCCACGAGTCTGTCCTTAAGTCTTTCGGCGCTTACTGGGCGACCTGGTCGAGGGTGTAGGTCTTGGGCGTCTGTGCACCGTGAGGGTGCTCGGCGCCGCGGTAGACCTTGAGCTTGCTCAACTGAGCACGACCCAGGCTGTTCTTGGGGAGCATGCCGCGGACGGCCTTCTCGACCGCGCGCACGGAGTTCTTTTCCATGAGCTCGCTGTAGGGGATTGCCGTGAGGCCGCCCGGGTAACCCGAGTGACGGTACGCCTTCTTCTGCGTCAGCTTCTGACCCGTGAGGACGATCTTGTCGGCGTTGACGATGATGACGAAGTCACCAGAGTCGAGGTGGTTGACGAAGGTCGGCTTGTGCTTGCCACGCAGCAGGGCTGCGGTGTGGCTTGCAAGGCGGCCGAGCACGACGTCAGCGGCGTCGATGATGAGCCATTCGCGCTGGATCTCGCCAGCTTTGGGGGTATAAGTGCGCGTCACAATAGTGCTGCTTTCTTGTTCGAACGGAGGTGTTCGTGAATCCCGCTCCGGGGTGCTTTCTTCGAAGAAACTCGTTGAAAGACGCCAGTGGAGGGCTCACGTTCGCGGTACAGGCCAGCAGGGCACACGTACCAAGGGTCAATCATACATGCCGACACGCCCGAGGCTCAATTCGAGCCCATTCAGATCGCCTCCGCGACCTGCGCAACCTCTGCCGGCGAATCGAGCTGCGCATCGATCAGGATCGGCAGGTGGTCTGAGACGCCCTGGGGCAACGTCGAGATCGTCTGGATGTCGAACCCGGCCGACGTGGCGAAGTCGTAGTGCCCGCGGAAGAACTTGTATCGCGTGTAGGTGCGAGCGTCACTCAGCGTCAGCTCATAGCCGTGATCGCGCACCTTCTCGCTCAGGTTGTCCTTGAAAATCGGATAGTTATAGTCGCCGACCATCAGGGTCGGTAACCCCGGGCCGAGGAGCTGGAGCTCGAGCAACGCGGAGCGGATCTGGTGGCGACGCAGCGAGTTCAGCGCGGTCAGCGGCGCCGCATGGAACGACGCGACAATAAAGTCTCGCCCGCTCGTCAGCTCACGAAAGCGCACACCCACAAGGCGTTCGTGCGCGGGCCGCAGCACGCGGTCGTGCATCGACTTCTTCAGCGCGACGGCACGCACCGCGGTCGGTCGCAGCATCGCGTCACGGTAGTACACGGCCAGGCCAAGCCGATTGCGGGTCGTTGACTGCGCAAGCGCAAGGTCGCCGACACGGGCCGGCAACGACATCGTTTCGGCCTCCTGCAGGCACAGGATGTCGGGCTCGTGCGCGGCAAAGAGCTCCTCGAGCTCGACGACCGCGCGGTGTTTGCGCAGGTTATAACTGATGACCTTCATGACAATTGCCACACTATGCCGTCAGCCCGCCCCGCGTCCCCCCGCAATGCAGTTCCCAGTTCACTCACACCGGATCGATACGCTGAACGGGTGCCCCACTCCCCCGCTCCCGTCGACACATCGCGACCGGGCCGCGGTGCGCTGGTGACCTGGCGGCTGCTCACGCTCGCCTACCTCGGCGCACTCGCGTGGCTCGTGCTCACCCCTGCGGCGGTCGCCGGCCAAGCGACGGGTGTCGTGACCCTGTTCGCCCGCGCGCTCCACTCCCTTGGCATCCCATTCGCCGTGGGCTACCCGGTGCTCGAGTTCACCGCGAACATCGTGCTGTTTCTGCCCTTCGGCGCCGCCGCGGTCTTCGCCGTGCCGCTGCGAGCGCCGGCCGCGGCATCCACCCTCATCGTTATTGGCACGGGATGCCTCGCCAGCACCGCGATCGAACTGACCCAGCTTGCGGTGCCCGGCCGGGTCACCACGATCAGCGACGTCATCGCCAACACCCTCGGCACGGCGATCGGCCTCGCGCTTGCGTGGTGGGTGCGCGGGCTTATTCGGCGGCGCCGGGCCCGTCGAGGCTACGCCGACCTCGGGTCTGCGCAGCACGCACCGCCAGCAACTCGTCGGCGGGGTAGCGCACCTCCATCAGCGTGAGCCCGTGGGCGGCCAGCACCTTGAAGTCGCTTGCCCGCTGCCCCGCATCGCGGAGGTGCACGATGTCGTCGGGCGTGAGCTTGCCGAGACCCACGGCGACGCACGCGCCCACGAGCGCACGCACCATGCTGTGGCAAAACGCGTCGGCCCGCACAGTTGCGATCAGCGTGCCAGCGCCGTCGCGGTGCCAGGAGTATTCGAGCAGGGTTCGGATCGTCGTGGCACCCTCACGCGCCCGGCAATAGGCGGCGAAATCGTGCAGGCCGATGAGCCGCGACGCGCCCTCGTTCATCGCCTCGGCATCGAGTTCGGCCCGCACCGCCGTCGTGTAGAGCCGCTCGAGCGGGTTATAGCCGGTGATGTCGTCGGCCACGCGGTACTGGTAGCGCCGCCAGACCGCGCCGAACCGGGCATCGAAGCCGGCGGGCGCAGTACTGCTTGCGGTGACCACTACGTCGCCGTCGGCGCGCACGATGCCGTTCACGCGGCGAGCCAGGCTCACCGCTGGATCTGGGTCATGCTGAGCACGGCGGTCGCTGACGAGCCGGGCCCACTGTGCCTCATTCAGATCGAGGTGCGCCACCTGTGCCCGCGCGTGCACCCCCGCATCGGTGCGGCCGGCGACGACCAGGCGCGGGGCATCGGTCTCGCCAAAGATTCGCGCGAGCGCCGCCTCCAGCACGCCCTGCACGGTACGCAGGGTCGGCTGCGTCGCCCAGCCGCGAAAATGCGTGCCGTCATAAGCGATGTCGAGCCGAATGCGCACCCGACAACCCTAGCGAGCGGGGCGCACAAGATTGCGCAGTGGCGCCCCATCAAGCAGCGCACGCACGTTGTGCTCGATCAGCGCGTCCGCACCGATGGGCCGACCGCCGGCCCCGTGCGGCGTGATGATCACGTTCGGCAGGTCCCACAACGGCGAGTCGACGGGCAGCGGTTCTGGAACCGTGACATCAAGCGCCGCACCCGCAATCGATCGCGCCTGGAGCGCCGCGATGAGTGCGTCCTGATCGATCGTCGCACCGCGCCCGACGTTGATGACCCACGCGTGCGACGGGAGCGCCGCGAGGAGCTCGGCGCTCAGCGCACCGATCGTCTCTGCGGTCGCGGGCAGAATCATGATGACGACATCGGTCGTCGCGAAGAGCTCCGGCAGCGCGTCGGGGGTCACAACCTCGACATCGCCCTCCGTCCGTGCGCGTGTGCCGACGCCGGTGACATGCGCCCCGAGCGCCTGCAGGTGCGGCGCCAGCGCCGTAGCGATCGCGCCAAACCCCCACACCACCACGTTTGCGCCGCGGAGCGTCGAGAACACCTTCGAGCTCGTTTCCGGCTGAAAACCACCGATCTCGCCCGCCCAGCGATGCCCGATCTGGGCCCGCACAAGCGTGTGCACCCGGCGCGCGGCCGCGAGCGTCAGGGCGAGCGCGTGCTCTGCGACGGGTGCGTCGTGCAACGAGCGGCCGCCCGTCATCGTGGCGCCCGGGGCGAATCCAGCAGACAGCCCGACATCACTCCCGGCCGAGAGCAACTGCACCCACGTGAGCTCGCGCAGGCGCGCGGCCGCGTCGAACACGAGCGCGTCGTGCACGCCCCACACGACCAAGGCCGTGGCATCTACATGCGCCTCAGGGATTGGGACGTTTGGGTCGTAGACGACGACTTCAACACCGTCGATGGATGCCGCGAACGGCACGATATTCGGGACCAAAAGCTTCACGCTGCGCGTTCCTTTCGTCATCGCGCGCCCACGCCCGGTTGGGCGGCCTCGCGGCGGGGCGGGCGGTACTCGTGACCCTAGCAAAGCGCCCCACCTGCCGCAGGCTGGGGTCGGCGACGCGGGTAGACTGGAGGCCTTCGTCGCCGCTGGCGCGAGGCATCCATTTATGACGTCTCTTTCTCCCTCCACAGTCGCCGCGCCGACCTCGCACACCCGCTTTGGTGGGCTCGATGGCCTGCGCGCGATCGCCGTCGCCATGGTGATGATCTATCACCTGTTTCCGCCGCTCTTTGCGGGTGGATTCATCGGTGTCGATGTGTTCTTCGTGGTCAGCGGGTTTCTCATTACGTCGCTGCTGCTGCGCGAACGCGCGAAGACCGGGCGCATCTCGCTCCGCGGATTCTGGCAGCGGCGGGCCCGGCGCCTCCTCCCCGCGGTCATCGTGATGATTGCCGTGTGCGCCACCGCCGCGCTGCTCGTGGGCGGCGATGTGCTCGTGGGCATCGGGCGGCAAATGCTCGGCGCCCTCACGTTCACCTACAACTGGGCATCGATCGCGGCGGGCTCAAGCTATTTCTCGGCCGATACGCCCGAGCTGTTTCGCAACCTCTGGTCGCTCGGCATCGAAGAGCAGTTCTACCTGCTCTGGCCGCTGCTCTTTCTTCTGCTCGTGCTCGTGCGCCGGCGGTGGCTTCGCGTCGCCATCGTGGCCGTCGCTGCCGTCGCCTCGGCACTGTGGATGGCGACCCTCGTCGGCCAGGGCGCCGACCCCACCCGCGCCTACTTCGGCACGGACTCACACGCCTTCGGGCTCCTCGGTGGCGTCGCGCTCGCGTTTGGGTGGCGCGCGATTCCCTCCACACCGCCCGAATGGATGCTGCTGCCCGCGGTTCGCCGCACCGTCACCGTCGTCGGGTCCGCCGCCATCGCGGCCCTCGTAGCGCTCGCGCTCGTGCCCGCGACCACCTCGACGGTGACCTTTCCGGGGGCGCTGGTTGCGGCATCCGCTCTCTCACTAATTGCGATCGTTGCGGGGATCTGGCCCGCCTCGCCGTTTGGGCGCGCGCTCGATATCGCGCCGCTGCGCTATGTCGGCAACCGTTCGTATGGCCTCTACCTCTGGCACTGGCCCTTGGTTGTGCTCATGACCGTGTGGGCGACGGGGCTCTCGCCGGACGTCGGCGTGCCGGTGTGGGTCGGCGTCGCTACGCTGCTCGTGACCTTCATCGCTGCCGAGCTCTCGTATCGCCTCGTCGAGACCCCCATCCGCACCCTCGGATTCCGCGGGAGCGCGCGGCGTTGGGGGCAACGCATCGTCGAGTCGGCCGCGACTCGGTGGGCGACCCTGGGCGCTGGCGCCCTGTTCGTCGTGCTTGCGATTGGGGCGGGGGCGGCCGTGGCATCCGCCCCGCAACAAACGTCGGCACAGGCCGTCGTCCAGGCGGGCATCGACGCCCTCGCCGAGGTGTCGCCTTCGCCGACGTCGCCGTCAGACGACCCGGAGCCAGCACCGTCGGGGGCCCCCGAAACCGCCGAGCCCACGGCCCCAGCCCCGGAGCCGACGGCCGAGGTCTCATCGACTGCCGCGCCGGATCTCTCCCCCGTGCTCGCGCCCACCGCCGCACCGGTGCCCATTACCGGTGACCAGATCACCGCCGTCGGCGACTCGGTGATGCTCGCGGCCGCGCCGTCGCTCATGGAACAGTTCCCCGGCATCGAGATCGACGCCGCGGTGTCACGATCGATGTGGGCCGGCCCCGGCATCCTTCAAGCACTCGCCGATAGCGGCCGTCTGCGCCCGTTCGTGGTGATCGCGCTCGGCACGAACGGCAGCGTCGACGCGGGCACACTTGCCGACGTGCGCCGCATCGCCGGGCCCGAGCGGCAGGTCATCCTCGTGAATGCATTCGCCCCGCGGGGGTGGATCGAGGGCGTGAACCACGACCTCGCAGAATTCGCATCGCAGAACCCAAACACATGGGTCGCCGACTGGTCAACGGCCATCGGTGGCCAAACGCAGCTGCTCGCGGGCGACCAGATCCACCCAGGAAGCGGCGGCGGCATGGTCTTCGCCGAGACCGTTCGCACCCAGATCGAGGCGGCTGAGGCTGCGCGCCTGGCCGAGGCGAACGCGCCGCGCGAGGGTGACTACATCCTTGAGAAAGAGCTCACCTTCACCCGACCGCGGTAGGTGTTCGCGGGTTGCCTGCCACCGAGCCTCAGTAGGCCAGGACCAGGGCAACCTCGCGCTCGGTCGCAACAAACCCCATGCCTGTGTAGAGCGTATGGGCGCCGGTCGGACTTGCCGTGTCAACGTCGAGAATTGCGCGTTCGAGACCCGCGGCCGCGGCACCCCGCAGTTGCGCGGCGATCACGGCCGGGGCGAGCTTCTGCCCGCGGCGGTGTCGGGCCACGCCGATGAGGTCGATGTAGGTGCTCGAGAATCCCTGCAAAGCCCAGTCATCGTGGTTCACGGAGGCGAGGGCATAGGCAACAACGCGCTTGCCGTTCGGCCCCGCATCGTCGGCACCGGGAGCATCCTCGACCGCAAGCCACGAGAGGTCAGCGCGAAAGACCTCGCCGCCGACGAACTTTGCCCAGCTTTCGGTACCGCTCGGCTGGCTTCCCCAGTGATCGCGGAAGGCGTCGTTGTGCGCAAGCCGGGTCGCCTCGGCGAACTCCGGCGTGAACTGGATCAGCGCCACGTCTGCCGGGGGCTGGATTTCGGGGATCGGGAGGGCGAGGTCGCGCTGCATCGTCGTGAAGTACCGCTCAATCGATAGCCCGGCACACTCGCCCAGGCGAATGGCGGCGGTGTTCGACTCTTCGGTATACATGATCACCCAGCCGGGCAGGGTGCTCTCTGACGCCGCCAGGTGCTGCTGTGCCCGCGCCAACGACCAGGCCATCAGCTGACGCCCAATGCCACGGCCGCGCCATTCGGGGTGGATGCTCCCCATCGCATAGGCCTGCACCCGCGACTCGACCGTCGATGACCGGGTAGCTCGGCCATAGGCGACGAGGGTGCCATCGTGGGCGAAGCCCAGCAGCGTGTCGGTGGCGGGGTCGATATACGAGACCTCGAAGGTGTCCTTGAGCCCTTCGCGCGGCGTGCTCCACGTCGGGTGATCGACGAGTTCGACGGCGGTCGTGAGCTGCGCGATCGCGTCGACGTCATCAACGGTGGCGGGCCGCCAGGTCGCGACATCCGCGTGCACCGGCACGGGGGCGACAGCTGGAGCATCGACACGCTCAGAAAGTGGACGTACCTCGTTGGATTGTTCGTTCACGCCGACAAGTCTACGCGCGGCACGTGTGCCCGACGAGGTCGGCGCAGCGAACGGCAAGCAGCCCGAAACGACGAAGGCCCGTCCCCAATGGGGACGGGCCTTCGTCATGCGAGTTCGAGCTACTTGGCGTCGCTCTCGGCTGCAACTTCTTCAGCCACCTCGACTGCGACCTCTTCGGCCACAACCTCGGCTGCGTCGACGATCTCCTCTTCGACGAGGACCTCTTCGACGATCGCGGCGGCGGCCTTCTTGTTCGAGGGCTTCTTCACGACGGGCTCGAGCACGAGTTCGATGACTGCCATGGGGGCGTTGTCGCCCTTGCGGTTGCCAATCTTCGTGATGCGGGTGTAGCCACCCTCGCGGTCAGCAACGAGCGGTGCGATCTCGGTGAAGAGCACGTGCACAACTTCCTTGCCACCGATGACCGACAGCACGCGACGGCGTGCGTGCAGGTCGCCGCGCTTGGCGAAGGTGACGAGACGCTCGGCGAACGGGCGGAGGCGCTTGGCCTTCGTCTCGGTCGTCGTGATGCTCTTGTGCGTGAACAGTGCTGCGGCGAGGTTCGCGAGCATCAACCGCTCGTGTGCGGGACCTCCGCCGAGGCGGGGACCCTTGGTGGGCTTAGGCATTATCGAATGTCTCCAGAATCAAAATATGGTTGCGGGCGCGAGGCTCAGACGGTTTCTTCGTCAAAGCCGCCGTAGAAGTGTGCGCCGTCAAACCCGGGAACCGAGTCCTTGAGCGACAGGCCGAGCGAAGTGAGCTTGTCGCGCACCTCGTCAACCGACTTCTGGCCGAAGTTGCGGATGTTCATCAACTGGGTCTCAGAGAGAGCAACAAGCTCGCTGACCGAGTTGATGCCCTCGCGCTTGAGGCAGTTGTAGGAACGAACCGAGAGGTCGAGGTCTTCGATCGGCATCGAAAGCTCGCTTGCCAGCACCTGCTCGACCGGCGCGGGGCCGATCTCGATGCCTTCAGCCTCAACGTTGAGCTCGCGCGCCAGGCCGAACAGCTCGACGAGCGTGCGACCAGCCGAAGCGACCGCGTCGCGGGGCTCAATCGAGGGCTTGGCCTCGACATCGAGCACGAGCTTGTCGAAGTCAGTGCGCTCGCCGGCGCGGGTGGCGTCGACGCGGTAGCTGACCTTGAGGACCGGCGAGTAGATCGAGTCGATCGGAATCTGACCGGCCTCGGCGTACTCGTTGCGGTTCTGCGTTGCCGAAACGTAGCCACGGCCACGCTCGATCGTCAGCTCGAGCTCAAACTTCGAACCCTCGCTGAGCTTGGCGATGACCAGCTCGGGGTTGTGCACCTCGACACCGGCGGGAGCCGAAATGTCTGCAGCGGTCACATCTCCGCCGCCCGTCTTGCGAAGGTAGGCGGTGATGGGCTCGTCATGCTCGCTCGAAACAACGAGTTCCTTGATGTTCAGGATGATCTCGGTGACATCTTCGCGAACGCCAGGGATAGTGCTGAACTCGTGCAGCACGCCGTCAATACGGATGCTGGTGACTGCCGCGCCAGGAATCGACGAAAGCAGGCTCCGACGAAGCGCGTTGCCGATGGTGTACCCGAAGCCGGGCTCGAGCGGCTCAATGATGAACCGGCTACGGAACTCGGAGATCTTTTCCTCAGTGAGCGTGGGACGGTGTGCAATCAGCACTCTGTGTTCCTTTCGATCAAGTGACCGCTATATGACACTTGCGTGGGTGAGGTGTTGAATTGTTCTCAAATGGATGCCGCGGCGCGGCCATCCACGAAGCGTGAAGGTTGGGGGCGCAAAGTGCGCCCCCAACCAGGAGTGTTAGACGCGGCGGCGCTTGGGCGGGCGGCAACCGTTGTGCGCCTGCGGCGTCACATCGTTGATCGAACCCACCTCGAGGCCAGCGGCCTGCAGCGAACGAATCGCGGTCTCGCGTCCAGAGCCGGGGCCCTTGACGAACACGTCAACCTTCTTCACACCGTGCTCCTGCGCCTGGCGGGCGGCCGATTCGGCGGCCATACCTGCGGCGTACGGAGTCGACTTGCGCGAGCCCTTGAAGCCCACGCCGCCGGACGATGCCCAGCTGATGACGGCCCCGGTCGGGTCGGTGATCGAAACGATGGTGTTGTTGAACGTCGACTTGATGTGGGCCTGGCCCAACGCGATGTTCTTCTTCTCTTTGCGACGCGGCTTGCGCGCGGCGGTCTTGGGTGCAGCCATGAAAGGTTCTCCTGAATCCTGAAGCGCAGGCGGAGGCCTAGCGCGCCTTCTTCTTGCCGGCGACGGTGCGCTTGGGGCCCTTACGGGTACGGGCGTTGGTCTTGGTGCGCTGACCGCGCACGGGCAGGCCACGACGGTGGCGGATGCCCTCGTACGAGCCAATCTCTACCTTGCGGCGGATGTCAGCTGCGACCTCACGGCGAAGGTCACCCTCAACCTTGTATGCCTCAATCGAGTCACGGAGCGCGATGAGCTGGTCATCGGTGAGGTCCTTGACCCGAATGTCGGGGCTGATTTCGGTGGCCGCGAGAACCTCGTTTGAACGAGTGCGGCCGATACCGTAAATGTACGTCAGTGCGATCACCACGCGCTTGTCGCGCGGGATGTCGACGCCGGCGAGACGTGCCATATTGGCTTCTCCTAGGAGTCTGTGAAGGTTTGGAGCAGCATCGGTGCCCAGGCCTCCACCTGGGGTGTCCCCTAACCGCATAACACGGTCAGGTTCTGACGCTGCCTTTTCGTTGTTTGATTGTGTTGCTTACAACGCGGACTGCCTGAGGCATCCCATGTCGCTCTTGCACCCCGAGGGGCGCAAAGTTCTTAACCCTGGCGCTGCTTGTGGCGCGGGTTGCTCTTGCAGATAACCATGACGTTGCCGTGACGACGGATCACTCGGCAGTGATCGCAGATGGGCTTGACGCTGGGGTTGACCTTCATAATGTTCCTTTTCGCTGTCTTCGTACTTCCGCTGCGCGCGACGAGACGTCACGCGGCACCGAAGCCGTTACTTTCCGACCGAGAATTCGAACGAGAGTTAGCGGTAGCGGTAAACGATGCGCCCGCGAGTCAGGTCGTAGGGGCTGAGCTCTACGACCACGCGGTCCTCGGGAATGATGCGGATGTAGTTCTGCCGCATCTTGCCCGAGATCGTTGCGAGCACTTTGTGACCGTTGCTCAGCTCAACACGAAACATCGCGTTGGGCAGGGCCTCGGTGATTGTGCCCTCGATCTCGATGACACCGTCTTTCTTCGCCATACACTCACTGTCGCTAGATTCACAGACCGGCCGGTCTGCGTGGATGGGGTGTTGGTGCAACCGAGTTCAGACACGCGGAACTCGGCACAACGCACCAAGAATTTATATTACGTGATAATGAGGGCGCGAGCAAACCGCAATTCGCTCGCCCTCATCTTTACCGATTAGCCGCCGAAGCGTTCGGTGAAGTAGTCGGTCGATGCGGCGATCTCGTTGAGCGAGGTGTACTCGCCGTTAATCACCACCGTCGGCGTGCCCGTGCGGCCCGTCGCGGGGTCCGGTGGCATCAGCTTCGACATGGCAGTGACGAACTTGCCGTACTTGTTCTCGGTCACGCACGCGCTGACATCCTTCGAGCCAGCGGATGCCGCAACCGAGAGGATTTGCATATCCGTCATGCCGTCGCTCAGCTCGGCAGGCTGCTGCGCGAACATCCCCTGCAAGAAGGGCAGAACCGCCTCGGGCGATGCCTCGGCGACGCAGTACATTGCGTTGGCGGCACGGCTAGAGAATTGTGTGCCGTTCGACAGCCGGTCAAGGATCGCAACCGGGTGCAGATCGAGCGTGATCTTGTCCGACGAAGCCAACTGTTCGAGACTCGGGCCAAACGTCTGCTCAAAGCTGTTGCACGCGGGGCACATGAAGTCGAGGTAGGTCGAAACGACCTCGTCGCCCGAACCGATCGAAATTCCACCGGTTTCGGCATTCACGATCTCGCTCTGCGGCGGCGTACCCGGGCTGACTGCCTGGTTGTTGCCGACAACGACAACGACGGTCACGATTGCGACCAACGCGATCACCGCGGCGGTGATCCAAATCGCGAACCAGTTGGTGGTGCGTCCTACAGCAGCCATCTCGGCCTTTCGTTCAAGGTCTCAAAGAGGAGGGCGAATGCCCAAGATCAAGGGATCGGAACCGGAACCACACCGAAGGGTGCAAGTCCTGCGGCACCACCATCGTGAGCGGTCAGTACCCAGATACCACCATCATGCACGGCGACGCTGTGTTCCCAGTGAGAACCGGCGCTGCCATCGATCGTCGTCACGGTCCAGTCGTCGTCCTCAACGAACGTCGCCTGGTCACCGGCAACGACCATGGGCTCGATCGCAACTACGAGGCCGGGGCGCACATCGGCCTCCCGCTCCCCCGTGGCGTAGTTGAAGACCGTGGGGGGCTCATGCATCTTGCGACCAATGCCGTGGCCGACATAGTCGCGAAGGATCCCGTAGGTCCCCTGTGACTCGATGTGCTCCTGGATCGCGGCACCGACCTCGCCGAGGTGGCTTGCGGTGGCGAGACGAGCGATACCGGCCCAGAGCGACCCGTGCGTGACCTCCGAAAGACGCTCACGTTCGGCGACGACCTCCGGGCGCGAGGCATCCGGAATCACGACCGTGAGCGCGGAGTCACCGTTCCAGCCTGCAAATTGTGCGCCGGCATCGATCGAAACAATGTCGCCGGGCTCGAGCACACGGTCGCCGGGGATCCCGTGCACCACCTGCTCGTTCACGGACGCACAGACAGTGTGGTGATAGCCCTTGACGAGCATGAAGTTGGGCTCGGCGCCGGCGGCACGAATCACGCGTTCGGCTTCGGCATCCAGCTCGCCGGTTGTGACACCGGGCGCGATCATTGCACGGACCGCCTGGAGCGCGTCGGCGGTGATCAGCCCGGGGGCAATCATCGCGCGAAGCTGCGCCGGCGTCTTGTAAATGGAGCGACGAAAGACCATCGTGTTAGCGCGCGAGCGCCAGCGTGATCCCGCGAGCTGCGAGGGCGGCCGCGATGCGCTCGCTAATCTCGTCAAGCGAGCCCACGCCGTCGATCGTGTCGACGATGCCGCGCTCACCGTAGACCGAGAGAATCGGCGCGGTCTCACGCTCGTAGATAGCCAGGCGGTGTGCGATCGCCTCTTCGGTGTCATCGGCACGACCCTGCTCGGTCGCACGCAGCGCAAGGCGCGCGATGCTCTCTTCGCGCGGGACTGCAAGCTCGATCACTGCGTCGAGCGACGTGCCCTGCTCGGCAAGGATGTCATCGAGGTGGGCGACCTGCGCAGTGTTGCGCGGGTAGCCATCGAGGAGGAACCCGTTCGCCGCGTCTTCTTGAGCAACACGGTCACGCACAAGTGCGCTGGTCAGCTCGTCGGGAACGAGGTTGCCAGCCTCGACAATTGCCTTGACCTGCTGGCCAAGCTCGGTGCCCTGCGAGATGTTGGCGCGGAAGACGTCGCCGGTCGAGATGGTCGGGATGCCGAGCGCATCCGCAATGCGGGCGCCCTGGGTGCCCTTGCCGGAGCCCTGCGGGCCAACGATGAGGAGGCGTGCGGTTGTGGTCATCGAAGAAGTCCTTCGTAGTGGCGCTGTTGAAGCTGGGCGTCGATTTGCTTGACGGTCTCAAGACCGACGCCGACGATAATGAGGATCGACGCGCCACCGAACGGGAAGTTCTGGTTCGCACCGACTGTGGAGAGCGCAACAAGTGGGATGAGCGCGATCAAACCGAGGTAGATCGAGCCCGGCAGCGTGATGCGCGTGAGCACGTAGTCAAGGTATTCAGCCGTGGGACGCCCTGCACGAATGCCCGGGATGAACCCACCGTACTTCTTCATGTTGTCGGCTACCTCAACGGGGTTGAAGGTAATCGCGACGTAGAAGTACGTGAACCCGATGATGAGCAGGAAGTACACAAGCATGTACAGCGCGTTGTCGCCGGTGGTGAGGTACTGCGTGATCCAGACAACCCACGCGGCCGGCTCTTCGCCAACTGCGGGCTGGTTGAACTGCGCGATCAGCGCCGGGATGTAGAGCAGCGACGAGGCGAAGATCACGGGGATCACACCCGCCATGTTCACCTTGATCGGGATGTAGGTGTTTGTGCCGCCATAGGTGCGGCGCCCAACCATACGTTTTGCGTACTGGACTGGGATCCGTCGCTGCGACTGCTCGACGAACACGACCAGCGCCATCACGACGATGCCGACTGCGAGCACGAGGAGGAAGACCTCGAATCCGCGCGACTGCCAGATCGCAGCCATCGCGCCGGGGAACGTGGCGGCGATGGACGTGAAGATCAGGATGGACATGCCGTTGCCGATGCCACGCTCGGTGACGAGCTCGGCGAACCACATGATGAGGCCGGTGCCGGCGGTCATCGTAATGATCATGAGCACCTGTGCCCACCACGCGCTATTCGTGAGGACCTGCTCGCACTCGGGGACACCGGTGACGCCGAAGAGCTGGCCGCTGCGGGCGACCGTGATCAGGGTGGTGGACTGCAGCAACGCGAGAGCAATCGTGAGATAGCGCGTGTACTGCGTCAGCTTCGACTGACCAGCCTGGCCCTCCTGGTGGAGAGCCTCAAAGTGTGGGATGACGACGCGAAGGAGCTGCGAAATAATCGTCGCCGTGATGTAGGGCATGACACCCAGGGCGAAGATCGACAGCTGCAACAGAGCGCCGCCAGAGAAAAGATTAACGAGTGAGAGCAGGCCGGAGGCGCCAGAGGCCTGACCTGCAATACACGCCTGCACGTTCGGATAGTCAACGAACGGTGCCGGAACGTGGGCACCGAGCCGGTAGATCGCAATGATCCCCAGCGTGAAGCCGAGCTTCCGCCTCAGGTCCGGCGTGCGGAAGATCCGCGCAACTGCGCTAAACAAAAAAGGTGCCTCCTGACAACTTGCGAGGTTCTCTGAGCGGTCGGGGCCAATGGCCCCGACCGCTCAGGATGCTCCTAGGTGAAATTCACCCGGAGACTTACTTGACCGAGCCTCCAGCTGCAACGATCTTCTGCTCAGCCGAGCTCGAGACCTTGTCAACCGTGACGTTCAGCTTAACCGCAATGTCGCCCGAGCCGAGAACCTTGACCTTCTCGTTCTTGCGAACCGCGCCCTTTGCCACGAGGCCTGCAATGGTGACATCGCCGCCCGTGGGGTAGAGCTCCGCGAGCTTTTCCAGGTTTACAACCTGGTACTCGACGCGGAACGGGTTCTTGAATCCGCGGAGCTTCGGGGTGCGCATGTGCAGAGGCATCTGCCCACCCTCAAAACCAACGCGTACCGTGTTACGGGCCCTGGTGCCCTTGGTGCCACGACCCGCGGTCTTACCCTTAGAACCTTCACCGCGACCAACACGGGTCTTGGCCTTGTGGGCTCCGGGGACGGGACGAAGGTGGTGCACCTTGAGGACGCCAGGACGCGTGGCGACATCGTCGCTCGCCGTCTTGGTAGCCGTCTTGGTGGCTGCCTTCTTTTCAGTAGCCTTGGCTGCCGTTGCGGCCGCCTTCTTGGGAGCTGCCTTCTTGGGCGCTACCACGGTCTCATCGACCGGCGTGTTCTCCGCCATTAGTCGATCTCCTCAACCTTCACAAGGTGAGCAACAGTCTTCACATAGCCACGGTTCTGCGAGTTGTCCTCACGAACAACCACATCACCGATGCGCTTGAGACCCAGGCTACGAAGCGTGTCGCGCTGGTACTGCTTCTCACTGACTTTGGACTTGATCTGCGTAACCTTCAGCTGAGCGGCCATTATGCACCGACCTTCTGTGCGGCCGCGGCCTTTGCCTCGTTACGAATGATGATCGCCGGAACGACCGCGTCGTAGTCGAGACCACGGCGTGCAGCCACTGCACGGGGCTCTTCGAGCTGCTTCAAAGCGGCAACGGTTGCGGCCACGATGTTGATCGTGTTCGACGAACCGAGCGACTTCGAGAGCACGTCGTGAATGCCTGCGCACTCGAGCACCGCGCGGACGGGACCACCGGCGATAACACCGGTACCGGCAGCAGCGGGACGGAGCAGCACGACACCGGCAGCAGCTTCACCCTGCACGGGGTGCGGGATCGTTGCGCCGACGCGCGGGACGCGGAAGAAGGCGCGCTTGGCCTCTTCAACACCCTTCGAGATCGCGAGGGGAACCTCGCGGGCCTTGCCGTAGCCGACGCCGACCGTACCGTTGCCGTCACCGACGACCACGAGTGCGGTGAAGCTAAAGCGACGACCACCCTTCACGACCTTCGAGACACGGTTGATGGTGACGACGCGCTCCATGAACTGGCTCTTGTCAGCATCACGCGAACCGCGCTCACGGTTCGGGTTGCGCTCACGGCCACCACGGCGAGCCTCGCGGGGCTCGCGCTCGGTCGTCGCCTCAGCCGCCGCTGCGGGCGCCTCAGTTGCGTTGACCACTTCGTTCTCCTTCTGATCGCTCACAGGTTGAGCCCTGCCTCTCGCGCTCCGTCGGCGATCGCGGCGACGCGTCCGGCGTAGCGGTTACCGCCACGGTCGAACACGACATCCTCGATGCCTGCCTTCTTCGCGCGCTCGGCGACGAGCTCGCCAACCTTGCGTGCCTTAGCGGTCTTGTCACCGTCGAACGTACGCATGTCGGCCTCGAGCGTCGATGCGCTGGCCAGCGTGTGGCCCTTGCTGTCGTCGACGACCTGAACAAACACGTGGCGGGCCGAGCGAGTAACGACGAGGCGCGGACGCACCTCGGTGCCAACAACCTTCTTGCGCAGACGCAAGTGGCGGCGGGACCGTGCCTGGGACTTGGACTTCACAGCCATGACTACTTACCAGCCTTTCCGGCCTTGCGACGGACAACCTCGCCGGCGTAGCGGACGCCCTTGCCCTTGTAGGGCTCCGGCGGACGGATCTTGCGAATGTTCGCAGCGATCTCGCCAACGGCCTGCTTGTCGATACCGCTCACCGTGATCTTGTTGTTGCCCTCAACTGCGAGCGTGATGCCCGCCGGAGCGTCAAAACTCACGGGGTGCGAGAAGCCGAGCGCGAACTCAAGCGAGCTGCCCTTCAGCGCGACACGGTAACCGGTACCAACGACCTCAAGGCCCTTGGAGTAGCCCTCAGTCACACCGATGATGTTGTTGTGGATGAGTGTCCGGGTGAGACCGTGCAGCGAACGCGATTCGCGCTCGTCGTCCGGACGGGTGACGAGCACCTGTCCTGCCTCTACCGTGACCTCAATGGGGGACGCAACTGCGAGCGAGAGCTCACCCTTCGCGCCCTTGACCGAAACATCCTGACCCGAAACCGAGACGGTGACGCCGGCAGGGATGTCGATGGGAAGACGACCAATACGTGACATATCTGGCTACCACACGTAGGCGAGGACTTCCCCACCCACGCCCTTCTGCTCGGCCTGACGGTCAGTAAGCAGACCGGAGGAGGTGGACAGGATGGCGACGCCGAGACCACCGAGAACGGTGGGGATTTCGGTCGAACGTGCGTAGACGCGCAAGCCGGGCTTTGAAACCCGCTTGATGCCCACAATTGAACGCTCGCGCTTGGCGCCGTACTTCAGCGTCAGCGTGAGGTTCTGGCCAACACGAGCGTCTTCGACGCTCCAGCCGGCGATGTAGCCCTCGCGCTGCAGAATGGCAGCAATGTTCGTCTTGAGCTTCGAAGACGGCAGCGTCACTGAATCGTGGTGCGCCGAGTTCGCGTTGCGCAGACGGGTCAGCATGTCTGCGACCGGGTCTGTCATTGTCATGTGTATTTTCCTTCGTTCACCAGGTTTCGGCTCCCGGTACACGGGAGACGACCTGTGGTGGTTCAGCGCCCGAGGATCGGGCCTGAAATTGTTGTCAGTTCGCTGCGTCGAGCGCGCGGAACGGGAACCCGAGGCCGCGCAACAGGGCGCGACCCTCGTCATCGGTCTTGGCCGTGGTGACGACAGTGATGTCGAAGCCACGAACGCGATCGATGCGGTCCTGGTCGATCTCGTGGAACACGGACTGCTCCTGGAGACCGAACGTGTAGTTGCCGGTGCCGTCAAACTGCTTGGGCGAGAGACCGCGGAAGTCACGGATGCGCGGAAGCGCGAGCGTGACGAGGCGGTCCATGAACTCCCAGGCGCGGTCGCCACGAAGCGTGACGTGCGCGCCGATGGGCTGGCCCTCGCGCAGCTTGAACTGCGCGATCGACTTGCGTGCCTTGGTGACGATCGGCTTCTGACCGGTGATCTTGGTGAGGTCAGCGACCGCACCATCGATGATCTTGCCGTCGCGAGCTGCCTCGCCGACACCGGTGTTTACAACGATCTTCACCAGCCGAGGAATCTGGTTGACGTTCTTGTAACCAAATTCTTCCTGCAGCTGCTGCGCAATCTCGCTGCGGTACTTCTGCTTCAGGCGCGGCTGGATCTTGCCAGCCGGCGCGGCAGTCGACGTGCTCATCAGAGGTCCTTACCTGACTTCTTGGCGTACCGCACACGCACCGTACGCTTGGTGCCGTTCTTGACGACTACCTCCGTGCGGCTGCCCATGCGGGTCGGCTTCTTGGTCTCCGGGTCAACGATCTGAACGTTGGAGATGTGAATGGGAGCTTCGAGGGTCTCGATGCCACCGGTCTTGGTGCCCCGCTGCGTCTGACCGACGCGGCTGTGCTTGGTGACGTAGTTGACGCCCTCAACGATGACGCGGTTGCGCTCGCTGAGAACCTCAAGCACCTTGCCCTGCTTGCCGCGGTCTCCACCGCGAGCCTGCGTGGCGCCAGTGATGACCTGAACCAGGTCACCCTTCTTGATCTTCGCCATGACTAAATGACCTCCGGTGCCAGCGAGACGATCTTCATGAACTTCTTGTCACGAAGTTCGCGACCGACCGGCCCGAAGATACGGGTGCCGCGAGGCTCTCCGTCTGCCTTCAGGATGACGGCTGCGTTCTCGTCGAACTTGATGTAAGAGCCGTCGACACGGCGGGTCTGCTTCACGGTGCGAACGATGACAGCCTTGACGACGTCACCCTTCTTGACGTTGCCGCCGGGGATTGCGTCCTTGACGGTTGCAACGATCGTGTCGCCGAGACCCGCGTAACGACGACCGGAGCCGCCGAGAACGCGAATCGTGAGCAGCTCTTTGGCGCCGGTGTTGTCGGCGACCTTTACTCGGGATTCCTGCTGAATCATTTGTTACTCCTTGGGTTCCAAGTGGGCCGAGGCCTACTTGGCCTTCTCGAGGATCTCGACCAGGCGCCAGCGCTTGGTGGCGCTCAGCGGACGGGTCTCGTTGATGAGGACGAAGTCGCCGATGCCGGCGCTGTTCGTCTCGTCGTGGACCTTGACCTTCGACGTGCGACGCAAGACCTTGCCGTAGAGGGGGTGCTTGACGCGGTCCTCAACCTCGACGGTGATCGTCTTGTCCATCTTGTCGCTGACCACGTAACCACGACGCGACTTGCGGTAGCCACGCGCTTCGGCGTCGCGAACATCGCTCGCAGCCGACTCGTGACCGCTCGTCGCCTCGACGGCGACCTTCTCAGTCTTCACTGTGTTCTCCTTGGCGGCAGCCATTATTCGGCCTCTTCCTTCTCAGCGGCGGGCTCAGCCGCATCCGCCTTCTTCGCCTTGGCCTTCGACGCCTTCTTGACGGCCTCAACGGGCGCGGGCGTGGCACGAATGCCGAGCTCGCGCTCACGGACGACCGTGTAGATGCGTGCGATGTCGCGCTTGACAGCGCGCAGACGGCCGTGGCTGTCGAGCTGCCCAGTGGCCGACTGGAAGCGCAGGTTGAACAGCTCTTCCTTGGCCTTGCGCAGTTCCTCGACGAGGCGCTGATCTTCATATGTGTCGAGCTCGCTCGGAGCGAGCTGCTTGGAACCGAGCGCCATTATGCGTCGCCCTCCTCGCGCTTGATGATGCGTGCCTTCAGGGGCAGCTTGTGAATTGCACGGGTGAGGGCCTCGCGAGCGAGTTCCTCATCAACACCGGCGACCTCAAAGAGGACGCGGCCCGGCTTGACGTTGGCGACCCACCACTCGGGTGAACCCTTACCGGAACCCATGCGGGTTTCGGCGGGCTTCTTCGTGAGGGGACGGTCGGGGTAGATGTTAATCCACACCTTTCCACCACGCTTGATGTGACGCGTCATGGCGATACGAGCGGACTCGATCTGACGGTTGGTCACGTATGCGGGGGTGAGAGCCTGGATACCAAACTCACCGAAGCTAACCTTCGTACCACCAGTTGCCTGACCGGAACGGCCGGGGTGGTGCTGCTTACGGTGCTTCACACGACGGGGAATAAGCATTACGCCGGTGCTCCTTCTGCGACGGGTGCCTCGTTGCGCGGGGCGCGACGGGGACGATCGTTGCGGTCTCCGCCACGTGCAGGCTTCTGGTTAGCCTGCTCGCGAGCGAGCTCCTTGTTGGTGAGGTCACCCTTGTAGATCCACACCTTGACACCGATGCGACCGAACGTGGTCTTGGCCTCGTAGAAGCCGTAGTCGATGTTGGCGCGGAGGGTGTGCAGGGGCACACGGCCCTCGCGGTAGAACTCCGAGCGGCTCATTTCTGCGCCACCGAGACGACCCGACACCTGGATACGAATACCCTTGGCGCCTGCGCGCTGAGCACCCTGCAGGCCCTTGCGCATCGCGCGACGGAACGCCACGCGTGCGGTGAGCTGCTCGGCGATGCCCTGAGCGACGAGCTGAGCGTCGGTCTCGGGGTTCTTGACCTCGAGGATGTTCAGCTGGATCTGCTTGCCGGTGAGCTTTTCGAGGTCTCCACGGATGCGCTCGGCCTCGGCTCCACGACGACCGATCACAATGCCCGGACGGGCGGTGTGAATGTCGACGCGAACGCGGTCGCGCGTGCGCTCAATCTCGATGCGGCTCACGCCGGCACGGTCGAGTGACGTCTGCAGCAGGTTCCGAATACGGATGTCTTCTGCGACGTAGTCGGCGTAGCGCTGACCCGGCTTGGTGCTGTCAGAGAACCAACGCGAAACGTGGTCCGTTGTAATACCCAGGCGGAAGCCGTAGGGGTTTACCTTCTGTCCCATTACTTGCTCGCCTTCTGCTTCGCGGGAGCTTCCGCAGGAGCGGACTCCTCCGGGGTCGAGAGCACGACCGTGATGTGGCTCGTGCGCTTCTTGATCTGGGAAGCACGGCCCTGCGCGCGGGGACGGAAACGCTTGAGCGTTGTGCCCTCGTCGACGAAGACGCTGCTGATGTACAGGTCTTTCTCATCCAAGTACTCGCCCGAGGCATCTGCCTTGACGCGAGCGTTCGCCATTGCCGAAGCAACAACCTTGTAGATGGGCTCGCTTGCGCTCTGCGGCGCAAACTTCAGGATGGCCAAGGCCTCCTGAGCCTGCTTTCCCTTGATCAGGGCAATAACGCGACGGGCCTTCTGAGGGGTCACGCGGATGTGTCGCACGCGTGCGATGGAATCCACCATTTCTTTCTCCTCCTCTGTCGCCGCTAGCGGCGACGGCCCTTCTTGTCGTCCTTCTCGTGGCCGCGGAAGGTGCGGGTGGGCGCAAACTCGCCCAGCTTGTGGCCAACCATGGTTTCGGTGACAAACACAGGAATGTGCTTGCGACCGTCGTGCACGGCGATGGTGTGACCCAGCATGGCTGGGACAATCATCGAACGGCGCGACCAGGTCTTGATGACGTTCTTAGTTCCCGCTTCGTTCTGTGTGACAACCTTGCGAAACAGGTGGTCGTCAACGAAGGGGCCCTTCTTGAGACTGCGTGGCATCTTCTACAACTCCTACTTGCGCTTCTTGCCGACGGTGCGACGACGCACGATGTACTTGTCGCTTTCCTTGTTCGCGTGCCGGGTGCGGCCTTCCTTCTGGCCCCAGGGGCTCACGGGGTGACGTCCACCGGACGTCTTACCCTCGCCACCACCGTGCGGGTGGTCAACCGGGTTCATGGCAACACCACGGACGGTCGGGCGGACGCCCTTCCAACGCATGCGGCCAGCCTTGCCCCAGTTGATGTTCGACTGCTCGGCGTTGCCGACCTCGCCGATCGTTGCGCGGCAACGAGCGTCGACGTTGCGGATCTCGCCCGAGGGGAGACGCAGCTGGGCGTAAGGCCCATCCTTTGCAACGAGACGAACCGAGGCGCCAGCCGAACGTGCCATCTTCGCGCCGCCACCGGGACGGAGCTCGATTGCGTGGATGACGGTACCCGTGGGGATGTTGCGCAGCGGCAGGTTGTTTCCGGGCTTGATGTCAGCGCCGGGACCCGACTCAACGATGTCGCCCTGCGACAGCTTGGCCGGAGCCAAGATGTAGCGCTTCTCACCGTCGAGGTAGTGCAGGAGCGCGATGCGCGCCGTGCGGTTCGGGTCGTACTCGATGTGTGCGACCTTTGCGTCGACACCATCCTTGTCGTTACGACGGAAGTCGATCACACGGTACTGGCGCTTGTGGCCACCACCGATGTGACGGGTCGTGATGCGACCCTGGTTGTTGCGGCCACCGGTCTTCGAGAGGGGGCGCAGCAGCGACTTCTCAGGCGTCGATCGAGTGATCTCAGCGAAGTCTGCAACTGACGAACCTCGACGACCAGGGGTCGTGGGCTTGTACTTGCGAATAGCCATTATTCTGTGTCCTCTATCCCGACCGTCAGCCGACTGCCGTGAAGATGTCGATGGTGCCCGACTTCAGGGTCACGATGGCGCGCTTGGTGTCCTTGCGCTTGCCAGTGCCGAAGCGGGTGCGGCGAGACTTGCCAACACGGTTGAGCGTGTTGACCGATGCAACCTTGACGCCGAAGATGCTCTCGATAGCGAGCTTGATCTCGGTCTTGGTCGCGCGGGGGTCCACGAGGAACGTGTACTTGCCCTCGTCGATGAGCCCGTAGCTCTTCTCCGATACGACCGGCTTCAGGATGATGTCGCGCGGGTCCTTGTTGATCGCGGTCATTAGGCCGAGGCCTCCTCAGTGCTCTGAGCCGAAGCAACATCGGCCTTCGCCACGAACGCGTCGTAGGCGGACTTGGTGAAGACGATGTCGTCGGAAACGACGACGTCGTAGGCGTTGAGCTGGTCGAACGGCAACACGTGCACGTTCTGCAGGTTACGCACGCTCAACACCGTGGTCTCGTCCGCACGGTCGATGACGATCAGCACGCGCTTCGACGAGGCGATGGAAGCCAGGTACGTGGCTGCAGCCTTCGTCGACGGAGCGCCGTTGATGCCGAACGAGTCAACGATGTGGAGACGCTCGCCGCGTGCCCGGTCCGAGAGAGCCCCGCGCAGAGCGGCGGCAATCATCTTCTTGGGGGTGCGCTGCGAGTAGTCGCGCGGCTTGGGACCGTGGACAATGCCACCGCCCTTGTGCTGCGGCATGCGCACCGAGCCCTGACGAGCGTTACCGGTGCCCTTCTGTTTGAACGGCTTGCGGCCCGAACCAGAGACCTCGCCACGACGCTTGGTCGAGTGCGTGCCCTGGCGAGCAGCTGCCTGCTGTGCCACGACGACCTGGTGGATGAGCGGAACGTTGGTCTTGACGCCGAAGACGCCTTCGGGCAGGTCGACCGAGCTGGTCTTCTTGCCGTCGGTGCCACGAACGTCGAGCGCGAGAGTCGAGTTAGCCATGGACTACGCCCCCTTCACTGCGTTGCGGACGAACACGACGCGGCCACGAGCACCGGGGACGGCGCCCTTAACGAGCATGAGTCCCTTCTCGGCGTCGATGGCGTGCACCGTGAGGTTCAGGACGGTCACACGCTCGCCACCCATACGGCCGGCCATGCGCATGCCCTTGAAGACACGGCTGGGCGTCGACGACGCACCAATCGAGCCGGGCTTGCGGTGGTTGCGGTGCGCACCGTGCGAAGCAGGTGCACCCTTGAAGTTGTGACGCTTCATGACACCGGCGGTGCCCTTGCCCTTGGAGGTACCGACGACGTCAACCTTGAGGCCAGCCTCAAACGTTGTGTCGAGCGTGAGCTCCTGGCCCAGCGAGTAGCTACCGGCATCAGCCGTGCGGATCTCGGTGAGGTGGCGACGGGGGGTCACGCCCGCGGCTTCAAAGTGAGCCGTGGCGGGCTTGTTGACCTTACGGGGGTCGATTTGGCCGTACGCGATCTGCACGGCGTTGTAGCCGTCCTTCTCGGGCGTGCGCACCTGGGTGACCACGTTGGGGGCGATCTCGATCACGGTGACGGGAACAAGGCGGTTGTTCTCGTCCCAGACCTGAGTCATACCGAGCTTGGTGCCCAGCAGCCCCTTCGAAACTTTGCTGTTGATATCAGACATGGCGACCCTTACAGCTTGATCTCGATGTTGACATCTGCGGGCAGGTCGAGGCGCATCAGCGAGTCGACAGCCTTCGGCGTCGGGTCGACGATGTCGATCAGACGCTTGTGGGTGCGCATCTCGAAGTGCTCGCGGCTGTCCTTGTACTTGTGGGGTGAACGGATGACACACACCACGTTCTTTTCCGTCGGAAGCGGCACGGGGCCAACAACCGTCGCGCCCGCACGGGTCACGGTGTCGACAATTTTGCGTGCCGACGAGTCAATGACCTCGTGGTCATAGGACTTCAGGCGAATGCGGATCTTCTGTCCCGCCATTTGCTTGCTCTCTCTCTGTCTTGCGTCTTACGGGATCCTGTTGGGGACCTCTTCGCATTGGACGCGCTGGGGCGCTGCTGCGCTCGGCGCGCCGGCTTGTGACCGGCGTTACGTTCTCGTTGCTGCACCACTGTTTTACTGTCAATCCGTCGGCACGCCTGTGGCGCCACCTTCGGTTCCTCGCTGATCTGCGACCGTGTCGCAGCCGTTTCAGGGCACACAATCGCATGCCATTGATCTGGATTCTCAGCTCAGAATGTTCTCCTACCCGCGGCGCAGGGTGGGCACGAACGATATTCATGCCGCCTACGCACTGCCGTGGCAGTGATCCGCTGCACGCAGGCGCGCTTCGGAATGTGGAACCTCACTAGTGTACGTGCCGGTCGGGCGTGTCGCAAACCCGGGCGTGTCGCGGTTTGCGACCCACGGCAAAAAGACAGCATCCCCACCGACACGCACGTGTCGGTGGGGATGCTGCGAGAAATCAGGATCGGCGGGCGCCCGAATGAGCGCTACTTGTTACCGATGTTCTTGTCAATGTTTTCGCGGATGCCATCGACGGTCGCATCGTGCTCGTCTGGGAGCACCTTCTTCGCAAGGTCGGCCACGCTGTCGAGCACCTTGTCGCTGATGTCCTCGGCTTGTTCGCTGCTCAGAGCCTCACCGATCTTGTCTTTGTTCTGTTCGAAGAGCTCTTTGCCCTTATTCACCAGATCATCAATACCCATGCGGTCCTCCTCGAGATGACGTGCAACAGTGCGGTTGCGATAATTCTGGCACGGTGCCCGTTCGAAAGAAACAGGCAACAACAAAGGGGCCGAACCCGAAGGCTCGACCCCTTTGTTATGCAGCAGTAAAAACTACTTGATGATCTTCACGACCGTGCCGGCGCCGACGGTGCGGCCACCCTCACGGATAGCGAAGCCGAGGCCGTCTTCCATGGCGATGGGCTGGATCAGCTCAACGGTCATGTCAGTCGTGTCGCCGGGCATGACCATCTCGGTGCCCTCGGGCAGCGAGATGACGCCGGTGACGTCGGTGGTGCGGAAGTAGAACTGCGGGCGGTAGTTCGTGTAGAACGGGTTGTGGCGGCCGCCCTCTTCCTTGGACAGGATGTACGCCGTGCCCTCGAAGTTGGTGTGCGGGGTCACAGAACCCGGCTTCACGATGACCTGGCCACGCTCAACGTCGTCACGCTTGGTGCCGCGCAGGAGCAGACCACAGTTCTCGCCGGCCCAAGCCTCGTCGAGCTGCTTGTGGAACATCTCGATACCGGTGACGATCGTCTTCTGCGTCGGACGCAGACCAACGATTTCGACCTCCGAGTTGATCGCGAGCGTGCCACGCTCGGCGCGGCCGGTGACGACGGTTCCACGACCGGTGATCGTGAAGACGTCCTCAACGGGCATAAGGAAGGGCTTGTCGCGGTCGCGCACCGGGTCCGGCACGTTCTCGTCGGCAGCTTCCATCAGGTCGAGAACGGACTGAACCCACTTCTCGTCGCCCTCGAGCGCCTTGAGGCCCGAAACGCGGATGACGGGAGCGTCGTCGCCGGGGAAGCCCTGGCTCGAGAGCAGCTCACGAACCTCGAGCTCAACGAGCTCAAGGATCTCTTCGTCGTCAACCATGTCTGACTTGTTGAGTGCCACCATCAGGTAGGGCACGCCAACCTGACGAGCGAGCAGCACGTGCTCGCGCGTCTGAGCCATGGGGCCGTCGGTCGCTGCAACCACGAGGATTGCGCCGTCCATCTGGGCGGCACCCGTGATCATGTTCTTGATGTAGTCAGCGTGACCCGGGGCGTCGACGTGCGCGTAGTGGCGCTTCGGCGTCTCGTACTCGACGTGCGAGATGTTGATCGTAATTCCGCGCTGACGCTCCTCGGGAGCCGAGTCAATCGTCGCGAAGTCGCGCTGCACGTTGGTGGCCGAGGGGTACTTGTCAGCAAGCACCTTCGAAATCGCCGCAGTAAGCGTGGTCTTACCGTGGTCAACGTGACCGATGGTTCCGATGTTTACGTGCGGCTTGGTCCGCTCGAACTTGGCCTTAGCCACTGGGTCCTCCTCAGGACATTCGTGGAGACAATTCGGTCGCTGGTTTGCGGCCGAAGACTCCTAGGGGTTGTGTCTTCATGTTACTTGACTGAGCTTGCGCTCACCTGTGTGAAGTTGTGAGTTGGATGCTGCGACCTCACCCGTCCTCAGGTGGTGGTCGCAGCATCCGAGGGCTATTCGCCCTTCTTCTGAACGATCTCTTCAGCCACAGCCTTGGGAACCTCAGCGTAGCTGTCGAACGTCATCGAGTAGACGGCGCGTCCCGAGGTCTTCGAGCGCAGGTCACCGATGTAGCCGAACATCTCGGACAGCGGAACATTCGCCCGCACGACCTTGACGCCAGCTGCGTCTTCCATCGACTGAATCTGTCCACGGCGACTGTTGAGGTCACCGATGACGTCGCCCATGTACTCCTCGGGCGTGCGAACCTCGACCGACATGAGCGGTTCGAGGATGACAGGGCCAGCCTTGCGCAGGGCCTCTTTCATACCGATCGATCCTGCGATCTTGAACGCCATCTCCGAAGAGTCAACGTCGTGCGCAGCACCATCGAGCAGAATCGCCTTGACACCCACGATGGGGTAACCAGCCAGCACACCGACGTTCATGGCGTCCTGGAAACCGGCGTTCACCGAAGGAATGTACTCGCGCGGGATACGGCCACCAGTGACCTTGTTCTCGAACTCGTACGTCGTGTCACCGGTGACTTCGAGGGGCTCGATCGCAAACTGAATCTTTGCGAACTGACCCGAACCACCGGTCTGCTTCTTGTGCGTGTAGTCGTAACGCTCGACGCTCTTGCGAATCGTCTCGCGGTAGGCAACCTGGGGCTTGCCCACGTTTGCCTCGACCTTGAACTCGCGCTTCATGCGGTCGACCAGGATGTCGAGGTGGAGCTCGCCCATTCCCTTGATCACGGTCTGACCGGTCTCGCCGTTCTGCTCGACGCGGAACGTCGGGTCTTCTTCAGCGAGCTTCTGGATCGCGGTGCCCAGCTTCTCCTGGTCGGCCTTGGTCTTCGGCTCGATCGCAACCTCAAGCACGGGCTCGGGGAACGTCATCGACTCGAGAACAACGGGGTTCGCGATGTCGCAGAGCGTGTCGCCAGTGGTCGTGTCCTTGAGGCCGATGACCGCGTAGATGTGACCTGCGGTGACCGAGTCGACCGGCATTTCTTTGTTGGCGTGCATCTGGAAGATCTTCCCGATGCGCTCCTTCTTGCCCTTGGTCGAGTTGATGACCTGGCCACCCGACTCAAGCTTGCCCGAGTACACGCGAATGTACGTGAGGCGGCCGAAGAACGGGTGCACGGCGATCTTGAACGCGAGAGCCGCGAACGGGTCGGTGCTGGTCGCGTGACGCTCGATGATGATCTCTTCGTCGCGCGGGTCGCGTGCCTCAATTGCGGGCACGTCGGTCGGCGAGGGGAGGTAGTCAACAACAGCGTCGAGCATGGGCTGCACACCGCGGTTCTTGAAGGCCGAACCACACAGCACGGGGTAAACCTCGCTGGCGATCGTCATCTTGCGGATGGCGCCCTTGATCTCGGCGACAGTGAGGCCTTCACCGCTGAAGTGCTTCTCAAGCAGCGTTTCGTCAGACTCGGCGACCGTCTCGAGCAGCATCTCGCGGTACTCGTTGGCCTTTTCGACCAGGTCTTCGGGGATCTCGCGGATCTCGTAGGCGGCGCCCATCGTGACGTCACCCTTCGAGTCGCCAGCCCACACGAGTGCGCGCATCTGAACGAGGTCGACGACGCCGACGAATTCGCTTTCGGCACCGATCGGAATCTGGAGCACGAGCGGCTTCGCCTTGAGGCGGTTGATGATCGTGTCGACGGTGAAGTAGAAGTCCGCGCCGGTCTTGTCCATCTTGTTGACGAAGCAAATGCGGGGAACAACGTACTTGTCGGCCTGACGCCAGACAGTCTCGGACTGCGGCTCGACGCCTTCCTTGCCATCGAAGACAGCGACGGCGCCATCGAGCACGCGAAGCGAGCGCTCAACCTCGACCGTGAAGTCAACGTGACCCGGGGTGTCAATGATGTTGATCTGGTTCTTGTCCCAGAAGCACGTGACGGCGGCGGAGGTGATCGTGATGCCACGCTCCTGCTCCTGCTCCATCCAGTCGGTGGTCGCGCCACCGTCGTGGGTTTCGCCCATCTTGTGGTTGACGCCCGTGTAGAACAGGATGCGCTCGGTCGTCGTCGTCTTGCCGGCATCGATGTGCGCCATGATGCCGATATTGCGGACCTTCGTGAGGTCGGTGAGCACGTCTTGTGCCACGGGATGTTCCTAACCTGTCGTATGCGAATCTCGCGGGATCTGGCCGGCAACCGGTGCAGCTCGCGCTGCGGCCCTCAGACCAGGGTGGGTGACGGGTGGATGCTGACTGCTCAGCATCCACCCGGTGCCCGCTACCAGCGGTAGTGAGCGAAGGCCTTGTTCGACTCGGCCATCTTGTGCGTGTCTTCGCGACGCTTGACTGCAGCGCCGAGGCCGTTCGAGGCATCCAGAATCTCGTTCTGCAGACGCTCGGTCATCGTCTTTTCACGACGCGACTTGGCGTAGCTCACGAGCCAGCGGAGTGCCAGCGTGTTTGCACGGTGCGGCTTGACCTCAACGGGCACCTGGTAGGTCGAACCACCAACACGGCGGCTGCGAACCTCAAGCGTGGGGCGCACGTTGTCGAGCGCCTTCTTGAGGGTTGCAACGGCGTCCTGGCCGTTCTTGCCTTCGACACCCTTGAGGGCGCCGTACACGATCGACTCGGCGAGCGACTTCTTGCCGTCGACGAGGATCTTGTTCACCAGCTGGCTGACGATGGGTGCGCCGTATACCGGGTCGTTGGCAACGGGGCGCTTCGGAGCGGGTCCCTTACGAGGCATTACTTCTTCTCCATCTTCGCGCCGTAGCGGCTACGAGCCTGCTTACGGTTCTTCACTGCCTGAGTGTCGAGCGCGCCGCGCACGATCTTGTAACGCACGCCGGGGAGGTCCTTTACGCGACCGCCGCGAACGAGCACCATCGAGTGCTCCTGCAGGTTGTGGCCCTCACCGGGGATGTAGGCCGTGACCTCAGTACCGTTCGAGAGCTTGACACGAGCGACCTTACGCATCGCCGAGTTCGGCTTCTTGGGCGTGGTCGTGTACACACGAGTGCACACGCCGCGCTGCTGAGGGTTCGCCTTCAGTGCAGGCGCCTTGGTCTTTGTGACCTTCGGCGTGCGGCCCTTACGGACCAACTGCTGAATGGTTGGCACAGATTCTCCTTGATTGTGCTGCACGGTGACAGCGATTCGTGTTCTCACCCCGGTGCAAGCCCTCGACCAGACGAGCTGGTGATTCGTTGCCTCGGGTTCACGTGTGATCCGTCGGCGTGGTGGCACGATGTGTGCCTGTCACGACGGATATGCCGTGGGGGTGACCTGTTCGCAGGTCGCTCCCTGAGATGGTGCGATCTCTCGGCCGTATCACAAACCGCAAGGCTCGTCACAAGGCGCGCGAGAGCGCACACCGCGTCAATCGTACCGGCAACGAGACGGCCCGTCAAACCGTGCCCGGATTGGGCCTCAGGCGTCGACGGTGACCGACTCGATCAGGGCCATGAAGTCGGGCCGGAACACCTCGAACTGGGCAAGATCGGTGGTGGAGGTACCGAGCACAGCGAACCCGTTTCCGACATCAAGCGCGGCGGCTGCGCGGAGCGTGACAATGTGCGGAGCCTCGGCGTCGAGCGGCGCGTGCCACACCACGAGCGCTCCGCGCAGGCCCGCGGCAGTCGAAAGCTCGGTGACGGTCGGCGGGTTGATGGCGTCGGGATCGAGCGAGCCTGCCACCTCTTCGGCCGGAGCATCGCCCACTGCCGAACGCGGAACCAGCACAAGATCGACGAGCTCGAGCGGCCCGCGGAGGGTGCGGAGGTGCACGTATGAGGTGTTGGCACCGCGGTCAGCAACACCGGTGCCAGCCAAGGTGAGCGCGCCGATCAGCGCGACTCGCTCGCCCTCCTCAAGGTTTTCGTCTGCGAGCGGGATCAGCTCGTCTACCAGCGCCCGCGCCCATTCAGCCGGCGTTGCGAAGACTTCGCCCTCACCAAACTCGGGGACGCCGATCCAGTCATCAGGATACTGCACGTACACGCTCATGCGGATGCTCCCGGCTTGATAGTTACGGTGGCCATCATCGAATCACTGAGCACCTCGAGCGCATCGACAATCGCGTCGGATTCGGGCCCGTCCGGCACGAAGAGGCTGGCGGTGAAGACCGTCCATTCCCCGAACTCGGGGGTGGGACTCACGATGTAGCTCACCAGACGAACGGCCGGGGTCTCAAGGTCGCCGGCGGCACTGTGCACGGCTTCGCGATCGGCAACCGTGCGCACTGCAAGCGCGCCCGACACCTCGACCGCGAGCGAACCCGGTGTCGCGGCACTGAGCCCGAGCAGGGTGTCTTGCACATTCGCGCCGTCGGCGGGCGGCTTGGGCAACGGCCCCACGGCGAACGACGCGGGGATGTTGTATCCGGCAGTCGGCGCGATGGGAAGCCACACTTCGTACAAGCCGCGATCGTGCGCTTGACGCAGCGCATCGTCGAGCATGTTGCGCACGCGAACCCGCGCCATGTCACGGCGCTGCGGCTCGACGCCGAGCACCGCCTGCGATGCAATCTGACGCACCTCAGACTCACGATTCGGGCCCGTAGAAATTCGCACCCACCCCTCGGGCAGGAGCAACGAGATCTGCGGGTGAGCAACACCCGTTTCGGCGGCAGTCACGAGGCAGCGCCCTTTCTTGGTTGTGCGGGCTTCTTTGGTGCACGGGATGCCGCAGCCACACGCGGGCTAAACGGCCCCGGTCCGATCAACCGGTCGAATTCCTTCGGTCCAAGCGTCGCGCGCCCGGCACGCAGGCTCAGCGTCGCGAGTCCGACCACGAGCAGGGCCGCACCCGCGGCGTAGAGGTATTCGAGGGCCCACACGCCGGCGATGCTGCGACCGGGGAAGACGAGAATGACAGAGACAAGGATCGCCACTGCGGCGTGCACGCGCAACCAGCGCGGCGTCGAGTCGGCGAAGACCTCGAAGCGGCCCTTCCCGCGCGACGACCACCAACGGTTCGGCGACCAGCAGAGCACAATGCTGAGTGCGATGAATGCGACCCAAATGAGCGCCCACCACACCGGGAACACTCCCCCGGGCACGATGTTGACTGCACAACCGGGCTCGGTGGCACAGGCATCCTTCGCCTCTTGCGACCACGACAGCATCGCGATCAGCGAGCCAACGACCTTTGGCCAGAGCAACAGCACGAGCAGTGCGAGCAGCGTCGCCACGAAGTTCGCGATGCCGATGAAACGCCCAATGCGCTGGCCTGGTGTCACCAGTTCGCCCCGAGGCGCCACGGCAGCGGCTTCTCGTTCGCGGTGGCCGAACCGATTGCGAGACCCGCACCCTCGGACCCAAGGTGGATGCCCCAGCCCACTGCGCCGAGACGCGCAAGCCGCGCGAGGTGCCCGGCCGAGCTGCTCGAAACGGCTCCACTCAGGAGCTCGATGTTTGCCACGTTGCGGATCTGTGCAACCGTCTTCAGGTCGAGCTGCATGAACTTGAGGCGGTCGAGCAGGCCAAGCTGGTTGATTTTCGAGCCGCCGATCACGTCGTCGACGAGGTTGAGCGCACGGTTCTGCGTCATGCCACGGATGCCGGAGCCCGCGAAGCTGTTCCGAATCGACGTGCCCACGCTCGTGCGGGCCGCGCTCTGTGTGCCCTTGACTGCGCTCCCGATCGCGCGCCCACCGACGAAGGTGAGCGCCGCGAGCGCGACGCTGAGGATTGCTTCAACGGGGCCCATTGTGCCCGCGGCGACTTGCAGAGCCACGTTCGCGAGGGTCACGATCGTCGCCACCAGCGCGATGAAACCCGCGATCACGTTGAGGCCTGGGATGAACAGCGCAACGATCATGACCGCGGTCGCGATGTACCCGACAATGTCGACGATCAGGTCGATGAGCTCTTTGTTCTCGCGCACCCACTGGACGATGTTGTCCCAGCCCGAGTCGTTGAGGTCGCCTGAATTGCCGATTTTCTCGATCGAGCCGATCGCCGTGGCGGCTGCCGCGTCGCGCTTGCCGATGGCGGTCTGGAGCGTCCCAATGGCGGTCGCGAGGCCGCGCTCGGCGGCGTCCGCCTTGTTTTGCCAGTTGGTCTGGGAATCGGTGTGCGAGGCGACGTTGGCTGGCGGCGTGTTGGGGTTGTCTACCTGGCCCTGGTAGTAATTGGCCATGCTGTTGGCACTGCGCGCGTTGCTCTCTGCAGTGTTTCCGTTGGTCAACGCAATGAGCGATTCGTCCTGCGCACCGCGCAGCGCGGCAGCGTAGACGACCATCGCGTCGCCAACCTTGCGGTAGCGATCTTCCGCGCGCGAAACACGGTCGGCGACATCGCCGGCCACCTCGCGGATCGCGTCGACAGACTCGCTCTCACCGAAGTTCGGGGCCAGCGCCGTGCGCAGGTTTTCTGCGGCGCGCAGAATCGAATCTGCGGTGCCGACGTATTGGCGACCAATGAGATCAACCCGGGAGTGGTCACCGGGGATCGGGTCGGAGCTATAGCCGAGCGAAGACCAGTCAGTGGGACGAGTCATGGTTACTTCGCTTTCGGCGCCGCCGTGCGCGGCGGGTAGGTGGATGCCTGGTCGGTCAGGGCCTTGGCAAGTTCGGTATCGGTGGTGCGAAAGCCTTCAACCACCGTTTCAAGGTGACCCTGCACGGTATCGAGCTGTTCGACGAGCTCACTCCGGCGCTGGTCCCAGTCCGATGCAAAGGATTCAACGTGCGATGCAAGACCGGCGTGCCCAACGGCGTCGCCAAGTCGTTCACTCCGCGCGGTGGCACCGGTGAATTCCGACTGGATGCGACCGACGTCAATCGCGATCGAATCCAGCAGGAGCAGGTCAATGATCAGGTTCTTACCCATGAGGCCTCACAGCAGAGAGGGCCGGGCGCAATGCCCGGCCCACTCTGTGACGTACTTAGGAACGAATAGCGTTCGCGAGCTCGGAGTCGGTGTTGCCCAGCGCGTCGGCTGCGGCGTTGAGGAAGTCAGAAAGACCCTGGATGCCGCCGACCATCTGCGTTGCACCGGTGGTGAACTGCGTGTACGAGTCGTTGAACGCGCCCGAAGCCGCGTCGGTGACGAAGCCCGAAGCGACGAGGTCGCCAACGAGGCGCTGGAGCTCGCCGAGCTTGTCTTCGAGTGCACCCTTGCCCGTGATGAGCTGGCCGGCTGCGGTCTTCATGTCTCCGTAGGAAACGTTAAGGTTTGCCATGATTAGTCCTTTTTGCGTTTGAGAGCCCGACAGCGCCGGCTCGCGATGAATGGCGGCACGTCCTAGCGTAACCCCATCTTGAACTGGTTTTTTTCTTAGAGCCCCCGCCGCACAGACGCGCCAACGAGCGAATCCGCGCCTTCGGGAGTGCTCGCGAGCGCGAGCTGCACCCGGATCGCGGCACCCGATGCGACCAGCATTCCGCGCCCCACGGGGAACTCGGCGCGCTTGATCCGCGGGAGCGACGTCTTGAGGATGACGTCGCCATCGGTGGAGTCAGGCTGCAGGATCAGGCCGCGTCGCGCACTCTTAAATTCACCGAAAAGTGGCCAAGAAGTCACCCACGACGACGATTCTGCCTCGGCAACCGCGAAATGGTCCTCCCGCTTGATCGCGCGCACGAGATCAACCAGCGGCGCGTCTGCAGAGCTTTGCAAGAAGTCGCCGAGTTGCTCGATGATGACAGCGACGCGGGAAGTGGCATCCTCATCGATCACAATCTCGCGCACAAGTTTCGCGAGATCCGTGACGTCTTCGATGGTCGTGGCACGCGCCGCGAAACGGATGTCGGAGGCGAGGGCCGAGCGCTTATTGCCGATGTAATACACCGGCATGTCGCCGCGCTCGAAGAGTCGTTCGGCGATCACGCGCAGCGCGCTGGAGCGCCCACTGCCTGGAGGGCCCGCAAGCGCGAAGGCGCCGGCCGGCTCGAGCTCGAACGGTTCGAGGGTCTCTTCGGCAAGTCCGAGCACCAGGGGTGCACCGGGCGCCTGCGGGAGGTCTTCGACCGGCACGATCGCGGGCAGCGAGGGGATGCCGGGGGCCGGGACCGCACCCGCAGTGCGCATGTCTGCGGCGAGGCGAGTCATTGCCTCCGACTGCTCGGCCGCGACCGAAGAACCACCAAGAACCGCGAGCTGCGTCTCGTTGCCCGAGACGAGTGCGCGGCCGGCGGGCGAGGCCTCCGTGAGCACGTCGTTCGGCGCATCAAGCACGGCGTAGCCCATCTCGTCGGCGAGGCGCAGCACCACACGGCGCTGCACGCCGGACGTGACCGAGCTCGGCACGGAGCCGGGGCGGTCTGCGGTGAAGACCACATGCACGCCAAGCTGACGGCCGTTGCCGATGATCTCGGTGAAGACGCGGTACCACTCGTTGCGGCCGGACGGAATCTCCCACTCGTCGCGGAAGCTCGGGAAGTTGTCGATCAGCAAGACGATGCGCGACTCGCTCGTGCGCCCCGGCAGCTGACGGAACTCGGTCACCGATGTCGCGCTGGCATCGCCGTACTGCCGTTCGCGACGATCAAGCTGTTCGCGAAGCATCCGGAACAAACGAACGATGCGTTCGGTGTCGTCGCCAGAGATCACGGCGCCCACGTGCGGGAGGTCTTCGATCATGCGGAGACCGCCCGAACCGAAGTCGAGGCCGTAGACGTGCACGGGCCCGCCATGCGTCGCGAGCCCGGCGGAGGCGGCGATCGTGCGGAGCGCGACGGACTTGCCCGAGCCACCCGTGCCGTAGATCACCATGTGACCGTCGACATCGGGGTTGAACGAGGCGGTTTCTTGCGCCTGACGGTCAGGGAGGTCGCTCACGCCGAGAGCGAGGCGGGCGTCGGTCCGGTGGCGGAGGTTCGCCAGGTCGACGGCGGTCTCGAGCTCATCAAGCCACGGGCGACGGGGCGAGGGGATGCCGGCGCGTGCGGCTGCCGCGATGAACGTTTCGACCATGAGCTTCTGGTCGGTGGGGCCGAGGTCGCGCTCTTCGGGCGTCTCATCGTCTTTGGGCGCTGCCCACTCTGCGGTCACGCCGAACGGCATGGCGGCAACGGCGATGCTGGCAGATTCTGGTTCGCTGTGCGACCAGCCACCGGCATAGCCGGACTGCAGGCGGTGCAGGCGCCCCGGGCCCGTCTTTGCGATCGCGCGGCCCGGAATGCCCGGGTCGAAGTGCGCCGCGTCGGGTTCGCCGATGACGTCGACCGAGTCAGACTCGTCGGCCATGCGCAGTGCGATGCGGAGGTTCGTGTTGGCGCGCAGGTTGTCGCGGATCACACCGGCGGGGCGCTGCGTCGCCATGATCAGGTGGATGCCGAGCGAACGGCCGCGCTGCGCGATGTCGACGACACCGTCAACGAACTCGGGCACCTCACCGACGAGCGCCGCGAACTCATCAATGATCAGGATGAGGGCGGGCGGTGAGTCGGGGTCGCCACGCTTTTCGAGTTCGAGCAGATCCTTCGCACCCTTGCGCCCGAGAAGGAGCTCACGGTGGTGGAGCTCTGCGCGGAGGCTCGTGAGCGCCCGGCGCACGAGGTGCGGGGTGAGGTCGGTGACGAGGCCGACCGTGTGGGGCAGGTTGACACAGTCGGCAAACGCCGCGCCACCCTTGTAGTCAACGAAGAGGAACGTGACCCGGTCGGGGCTGTACTCGGCGGCCATGCCCAGCACCCACGCCTGGAGGAACTCACTCTTGCCGGCACCCGTGGTGCCACCAACCAGCGCGTGCGGCCCCTGCGCGCGCAGGTCGAGGTGCATGAGGCCCTGAGACGAGGCGCCGATCGTCGCGCGAAGGCGTCCGGCACGGCGCCGCTTTGCGGGCACCCCGGCCCGGCGGTCGTGGATGGAATCGTTCTCGTGCCACCGCTCGACCGCGCTCTCGGGGCGGTGGAGGAGGTCAAGGTCGATCAGCCCGGCGAGCGAGACCGAGCGCGGCAGGTCGCTCGTGTCGTTGATCGGGGCACCGGCGTCGATGACCCGGCTGAGGTTGCGAGAGAACGCCGCCAATTGCGCGGGCGAGACGACGTCGAGCATTGCCCCACCGATCTCTTCGCCGAGACGGACGAGGCCAATGCGCGGGGGCTGGTCACCCGAGGCATCCACAAATGTGCGACACACTGCGGGCAGTGCCGCGACGTCCTCGGCGACCCAAAGCGGGAAGACACCCACATCGGCGCCGCGCTCGGAAAGGCTCACCAGTCGCGCGCGGTCGGCGATCACGTCGTCGGCGATCACCAACACGATGGCGGGCATTGGTCCGGCATAGCCGCCCGTATCGCGCATCTCGCCCACGTGGGCGCCACCCTGCAGCGCGGCCTGCTCGGCGTTGAGGGCGCCGCGCGTCTCAGCCCTGCGGTTCGCCCGCTCACGCACGGCCACGAGCTCTTCGAGCTCTGAGAGCAGCGCGTTCGCCGCCGGCTCGCTGTCTGCGAGGTGGTTGCCCGCGATGGGGCTGTGCGGCGATGACGTGTGCGGCATCCATTTCAGCCAGTCGAGCTCGCGCGCCCAGGCCGGCGTGACGGCAGCCGTCACCACGAGCTCGGCGGGCGAGTGCAGGCCGGTCAGCTGCACGAGGGCCGCGGCAAGTGACCCGGCCACGCGCTCCTGACGGCCGGCAATCCCGACCGCGCCAGACTCTTCGAGGTTCGCGACGATCGGCACGTCGTACACCAGGCGACTGCGCTCGATCGTGTCATCGAGGCGCGTTTGGTATTCGAGAAGGAGCTCGCCGCGATGCTCCGCGTCGATCGTGTTGCGGCTCGGCATCGCGCCGCGACCGAGTCGAAGGTTGAGGAAGTTCCAGTGCTCAGGGCGGCGCGTCCACATCAGCGGTCCGAGGTCGCTCGCGGCGCGGAGCACCTCCTCCGACGACGGCACCTCGGCGATGCGTGCCGTCTGCTCGGTGATCTTCTCGCTGTCGAGCCGCGCCTGCAGGTCTTCGAGACCCGATTCGAACTGGGCGATCGAGCGCTCAAGCTTTCGCTTGTCGCGACCCTTGCCCGTGACGTAGTTGCCGATCAGCATCAGCGGTGTCATCGCCACAAACAGCAGGGTGGTCGGTCGCTGCGTGATTGCAAACATCGCGAACCCGAGCAGCATCGGGGTGATCATCGCGAGCAGCGGGAACGGCTGCGGCTCGGACTCTTTCGGCACCTCGGGAACGCTGAAGGTACGGCCGATGTAGCGCTCTTCGACGCGCGGGGAGCGATTGAAGAACGCGGGGCCTGCGGCCTCTTCGCGGCGGGCGGCGGCTTGGATGCGCACGTCCAGGTGCAGCTCAGTCGAACCCGCGAGCAGGCGCTGTGAGCCCATGACGCGAAGCCGCGGCACAAGTTGCCCGGCAACCTCGACACCGTTGGCCGAGCCGAGGTCAACAACCTCGACGCTCGCACCCACATCGATGCGCAGGTGCCGCTTCGACATGAATTCGTCGTCGATTACAATATCGCACTCCGGGGCGCGCCCAACGGTGTGCGAACCAGCCCCGAGCACGAAGGTGGCGCCCGCGCCGGCGCCGCTCACGATCGTGACGGTGACGGATGCGCCGTCGTGCAGCGATGGGATCGCACCCGCGGCGTTGGCCTCGTCAACGAGGGCTATCGAGGCACCAGAGGTCAGCCAGTCTTCGCCGATGACCGCCTCGGGTGGCAGAAGGCGCCATTCGGTCCCACCCGGGGCGATCGACTGCAGCGTGTATGCGCGCGTGCGGTCGTACCAACCCTGCGGGTCTGCCTGCGCGATCCGCGATGCGACCTCGCGGACGGTGGCCGTCGGTTCGGCGGTAACGATGATGTCTTGCCAGTTGGCGTCATCGCGAAAAAGGGTCATCTTGACATGCATGGGTGTTCCAGATCAGCGGCCGAGGGCGGAAATCACGAGCAGGATGCCGGTCGTGACGAGGATGAGTGTGCAGGTGGCACCGACAACGAGCCAGAGCGCACGGCGCCGGGCTCGGGTTGCACGCTGCTGTGCGGACTGGTCGAGCGCACCTGGATCGACGGGGGCGTGTGAGCGCGCTGGCTGAGGGCTGCGCGTGGCAATCACCGGGGTGGCCGGGCGTGCGCCGTAGTGCTCGCGTGGCGCCGAAGGGCCCGGTTGCGCGGGCGCGGCCGCGAGCCGGGGCCGTACGAGGCTGGGTGTGGCGGGGTCTTGCGACGGAGGCACCGAGGTGGGGGTCGGAGCCACCTCGGGGCTCGTGCGTGCCCGCGTCCGCGCACCGCGCGCGCCGAGACGGGTCACGTCATCGAGCGTGTCATGTTCGATGACTTCGGCCGTGCCGATGTCGGTGCCCTCACCGCTCGCGCGAGCGAGGATTTCTGCTCTCTGCTGCGCCCGCTTTGTTACTCGGGTGAGGCCGATCTCGGTGAAGTCGTCGTCGCTCAAGAGCCCTCCCGCAGCATCCGCAGCGGCGCATCGCCCAAAAGAAAACGCTCCGTGAGCCGCTCGGGCACCCCCGGGGTCGCGTCGATCTCGTCACCGTCGTCATCGACAAGGATCACGCCGTTCGTCGAGTCGAGGTCAATGACCATCCAGTTCTCGCCCTGTCGTTCGAGGCGAGCGTGTGTCTTCGACACCGTGCGCGTGTCGTCGGCCACCGGCACCAGCTGCGCATGGGCGTAGTCGGCGTCGAAGGCTGGTCGCCGGCCGATGATCACGACATCGGAAGTCACGAGCACCGGATCGCCGAGCGGGGGCACGAGCGCCCACGTCGCGCGCTTGCGGGCCGCCATGATCGTGACGTCGAAGATGTCTTCGTCGGGAATCTCGGCGAGCGCGTGCTGCGCGGAGATCGCCGAACGCGCGGAACGTGGATCGCCCACCGCGGGCACACTCACAATCGCGGAGATGTCAGCGGAGTCTTCAAAATCGTCGGCACCCGCGTCATCGACCGCGGCCGCGGCCTGGCCCACACCGGGACGAGCTGCGGCGGGCGGCGACCAGGGGTCGACCGGCTTTGGCGCAGAAGGTTGTGGGGCCGGTGGTCGCGGGGCGATCGGTGCGATCGGCGCCGTTGCGGGGAGCGATGTGACCGGCGGCAGAGCCTGCGGCGCGGCGCCCGGCACCTGCGAGATCGGCGCCGGCGCGGCCGCGAGTGGCACTCCCGGCGCGGGCGGAATCACACCGGCGGGCGGCGGGAACGAGGGTGGGGCCGCCATCGGCGGAGTCTGCGCCACCGGAGCTGGTGCGGGCGGGACCGGGATCGGCACCGGCACCGGCACCGGAGGGACCGCAACAGTCGGCACGGGCGGGACCGCAACGGGTGGGACCGCAACGGCTGGCGCGGGCAACGGCGGAACGCTCGGCGGGAACGAGGAGACGTCTGTGTGCATGGGGAACGGCGGGGCCGAGGCATCCGTCGCCGCGGTGTTCGCACCGCTGTACTGCGCCTGATCGAGATATTGCGCCTGATCGACAGTCCGCGCCGGGTCACCCAGCAGGGCACGGTTGCCGACGCGAACAGGACCGGCAGGAGCCGGGGCGGGAGCACCGAGCCAGCGGGCGCTCCCCCAGCCGAGCACGCTCGTCCACACAGGCGGCAACAGGGCCGCGAGCACTGTCATGCCGGCACCGAGCCCGAACGAGACGTTGATGCGATGGGCGACGAAGATAAGGATCACCGCGAGGGCGATCTGGCCGAGTACCGGCACGAGTGCGAGGAGCGCGAGCCACCCGCTGAAACCGCCGATGCGCAGAAGCACGATCAGGTTGAGGACGGGAACCCAGGCTTGCCAGCCCTCGAGTCCCATCTTCTTGAAGACTGCCGAGAGGCTCCAGGCCGTCCAGACATAGACGACCACAAACATCGGCAGGGTGACTGCCGACCACAGGACCAAGAGCTCATTCATGACTCACGCCGACCCGCCTAGCGAGCCTGCTTTCTCCTCTCATGGAGCCACTCCGTCGCACGTGCACGCACGGCCTTCGACGGGGTCAGATACCGCGCGAACGATCTCAACGATACGGCCGCACGCAGCCGCTGCCAGGTTCCCACTCCATCTGAAATCATTCCGCGTTCGGCATCGACCATCCGCCAGAACTCGACGGCGTCGTCTTCGGGTGGGGGCTCGTGCGCGAAGACCGCGCGGTCGGCGAGCGCCGCGAGCGTGACTGCCTGGGTGGATGCCGGGGCCCCATCCCGCGCAAAGCGCTCCGCCAGCTCGCTCCTCGTCAGCACCAGCGGCGCGGTGAACCCGCGGTCGACGGCGGCGTCAACGTACTCTTCCCAGCCGCCGGCAATGCGCGCTGCGGGGTCGAGCTCGGCTCGGCGGGAGCGACGACGCAGCACCTTGGCCGCGATCACGGTGACGAAGGGGGCGAGCACGAGCGCGGCACCCAACAGCACGAGCGCGACGACCCGCAGCACGCTCCAGAGCAGCGTCAGATCGAGCGGTGCGGGCGTGTCTTCTTCGGGTGGCAGCGCCGCGTCTTGCTGCACGGGCGCGGGCGGCGCAACCTCCTGCGCGGTTGCCGGCCGAAGCTCGGTGACGTTTTCTGGGTCGCGGAGCTCCTGGGAATCGCGGTACAGCGACGTGCCGTACTGCGGGGCGGCATCGACCGGCACCCACGTCCCGTCGGAGTCTTGCACCTCGGCCCACGCTGCCAGGTCGCCAGCCCGGCACACACCATCGGTGCAGTGCGAAAGACCATCGCTGGCTTCGAGGCGCGCGCCGACGACCACCCGGGCAGAGAAGCCGAGCTCCTGCGCGATCAGCACAACGGCCGTGGCGAACTGCTCATCGTCACCGATGGCCGCGACCAGCGAGCCGCCCTCGGTGCCCGCTCCCCCGGCCGCAACCTCGGCTTCACGATCGAGCAATTGGCGGAACATGGCGTCGATGCGCGCGAGCGAATGCCCGGAGGCGCTGGGTTGGAACGAGTACTCGCCCAGTTCGGCCATCCAGCGCGCGGGTTCACCGTCCGGCGGTGTCGCGAGCGCCCGGCTGAGGTAGCCCCGCGAACGCAGGCGATCGACGAGCTCGGCCAGCGCCTGGCCGTCGACACCGGCATCCTGCGCCTTCATCCACGTGGTGAGACTCGCGGGCGGCGCAACGGCGCCGACGGGCGCCGTCGCAGACAGGACGAGCGATGCCACCTCGCGGGGCTCGGGCACCGTCACCTGCAGCGAATATTCGTCGCCGGCACGAAGGCCTCCGCCGGCGATCTCGACAGCCGCGCTCTGCTCGGCGTTGTAATAGAAGGCATCGGCGAGCGCCGTAGATCGTGGCCCGGCAAACCGCACCGATGCGAGGGAGCCGACCACCGGCATCCAAATTTCGTTGTATTCACCGATCTCGACGCCGACTTGGCTCGCTACGCCCGGTGCCGGTTCGAGGCGGGAGGGAACCCGGGTGAAGGGCGCGCCGTCGCGGTCTGCGCTTCCGCGGAAGGTTTCGCCGTCGTACGAGTCGAGCGTCGCGAGGCGCACCCGCTCAGGACGCGTGCCGTCGGTGGGGTCAGTGGTGACGGTAAACAGCGTCGTGTCGAACGTTTCGTCGGTGAAGAACGTGCGAAATTGTGCGAGTGGGCTCACCGCCGCGTGCACCTCACGTTCGGGGCCGATGCCCGATCGCAGCACATCGCGCGGGAGCGACTGCGCCAGTGTCGGGACGGCGAGAGCGACGCCCACGGCGACCATGACCATGCCCCCGGCGAGCAGCACCCGCCGGGCGTCGGCGCCCGAGCGCGATTGTCCGAGCTGTGCGCCGCCTCGAAGCGCGGCCCGCTGCAGCGCGCCGGCGCGGGCGTCGACCATCCGCCACGCCAGGAACGCGAGCGAGAAGACGAGCGAGAGCACGCCAATCAGGCTCTCGCGCGGCGCGGTGAGGGTGAGTGGCCCGAGTTGCATGGGCGGGCTCACGACGGATGCCCCGAACCCAAGCCCGAACATCACCATCGCGAGCGCGACCACAACCGACACCGACGCCGCCCGCATCGAACGCCACGCGAACACCGCCGCGGGCACGGAACCAACCAGGATGACAACGAGTGCGGGAACGAGGAGATTCCGATAGCTGCCGATCGGCAGTTGAACGGTAACGAGGTCTTTCCACCCGGTCACGGCCCCCATGAGCACGTCACCCACGGCACCGAGCGCCCCGGATCTTCCCGTGAACGACGACGGCACGGCCAGAAGCACGCCAAGCACGAGGAAGGCGCCCGCGGTCGCCGCGGCCGTCAACCACGGCTTCCACGACCAGCGCGCGGCGGCCCCGGCGAGGAGCAGGCCCGCGACTGTGCCGGCGGCCGCAACCAGCAACAACGCTGCGGAGCGGTAGATCGGCCATGCCGCCCAGGTTGCGAGTGCAGCCATCGCGAGCACGTACGCCGTGCCGCCGATGACGAGCGCGACCCGCGGGCGCAGGCTCTTCGCACCGGCGTTCACGTCGCGCTCCGCAACATGAGGCCGGGCAGGTCGTCGAGCAGTCCGATCGTCATCACGGTGAGGCCGCCGAACGATTGCAGCCGGGGCTGTGCCCGCTCGTCACAGATGACGGCGATGGCTGCGGCATCCATCGGCAATGCCAACGCCGCCTGGCGCAATCGCTGGAGGCCCACCTGCGAACCGCACACCATGAACACGATCGAGAGCCCCTGCGCCGCTTCGCCCGCGAGGCGGCAGACCTCCTCGATCGGCATCGTGTGCTCGAGCGAGCGCACGCCGGTGAACTCGTCGAGGAGCACGCGCGGCGAAGACACGGCGAGGCTGTGGATCACACGCATGCGACCGCGCACCATCTCGGGCACCTCTGCGCCGGTGACCACGTCGAGGTCGCGGTTGTCGCGAACGGCTTGCACCCCGAGCGACGCAGCGGCGCTGACGGCGAGTTCGAACTCATCGTCGTCGGCGTACTCGCCCGCCGCGATACTCAGCACAACGGCGAGGCGGGAACGGCGGGACTCCTCGAACTGGCGCACCATCAGACGACCCGTCTTGGCGGTCGACTTCCAGTGAATCTGGCGGCGCGAATCTCCCGGAACATACTCGCGGATTGCGTGGAACGACATGTCGGAGTCGACGAGTTCGCGCGTGGGGCTGCCCTCAAGGTCGCGTATCAGCCCCGCGCTCGTCGATGGGATCGCCGCGGTGCGCGGGTGCACAAAGAGGTGGTGGCGGTCGGCCCATGAACGCTCGCGGCGCAGGAGCCCGATCGGGTCGGTGCGCACCGCAGTGGCAGGGCCAACCGGGATCACCCCGCGCCGGGGCGTCGCGATCGTGAGCGCCTGAGCAAACGACCGCTCGGGCCGCAGCAGCGGCACCCCAAGTTCGATGAGCCCGTCGCCGACCGGAATATCGATGCGCCCAGGAAGTGCCACACCGCGCCCACGGTTCTTCACGACGATGTTGCCGGTCACGTCGGTGCCGGCCACCACCCGCGCATCTCTCATGCTGAGGTCGACCTCGTACGCATTTGCGCCAAAGAGAAACGGGACGCACAGGAGGAGGAGCACCCACGCCGCGGCGCCGGCGACGATCCACTCAACCCAGCCAAAGACCACGCCACCGAGCAGGCCAGCCGTCGCGGCCAACACGATCAGCAACCCCGCGGTCGTGATGGTCTGCGTGAGCCACTGCCAGACCCGCCGCACGCCGGTGGCGCCCGCCTGCCACACCCGCATCCACCACACCACAATGCGTACGAGCACGCCGTCTCGTCGCAGCGACGAGACATAAGTCTGCGTTTGCGTGCGCGACAAGAACCCCGACGCCGTCGAGGTGTGGGTGAGCCGAGATGATCCGAAATCACTCGGGAGCGCGGAGGTCTTCTTTGCCATCGGGCGGCTAGACCGCCTCGCGCTGTGTCGGGGGCTCCACGTCGAGCAGCACCTGCCCAATAATCGCCTCTGCCGTCACGCCATCGAACTCGGCCTCGGGCTGCAGGATCAACCGGTGCGAGAGCACCGCGACGGCCAACGCCTTCACGTCGTCGGGCGTCGCGTATGTGCGACCCTGCGACGCGGCGCGCGTTTTGGTGGCCTTCGTCAGGGCGAGTGCACCGCGGATGCTGACACCCAGACGAACCTGATCGGCCGAGCGAGTGGCATCCACAAGCCGTGCAATGTAGTCGAGCACCAGTGGGTTGACGTAGACATCACGCGCGAGCTCGGCCATGCCAATCAGCGCCTGCGGCGCGATGACGGGCGCGAGGTCGGTGGTGGCGAGCGCGGCACCGTCGAGGATGCGGATGGTGGAGGCGTGGTCTGGATACCCGAGCGAAGTCTTCATCAGGAATCGATCGAGCTGGGCCTCGGGCAGACGGTAAGTGCCGGCCTGCTCGACCGGGTTCTGCGTGGCAATCACGAGAAACGGGACGCCGACCGCGCGCGAGACGCCGTCGATGGTGACCTTGCCCTCTTCCATGACCTCCAGCAGTGCTGCCTGCGTCTTCGGGCTTGCGCGGTTGATCTCGTCGGCCAGCACGATGTTGGCAAAGATTGGGCCGGCGTGAAACTCAAACTCGCCGTTGCGCTGGTCGTAGACCGTGATGCCCGTGATGTCGCCAGGGAGCAGGTCGGGTGTGAACTGGATGCGCGTGTTCGTGCCGTCGACCGACTGCGCAAGTGCGCGCGCCAACGACGTCTTGCCCGTGCCGGGCACATCTTCGAGCAGCACGTGGCCCTCGCTCAGCATCGCGGTCAACGCCAACTCGACGACGTGACGCTTGCCAAGCACCGACTGCTCGACGTTGTCGGCGATCTGCCCGAACGTCTGGGCGAACCATGTTGCTTGTTCCTGCGAGATGGTCATTCTTCGTCTTTCGTTGGGATGCGAGTGTGTTGTGAAGCCGGGTGCAGTGCGGGTTCGGGTGCGGTGCCAGATTATGGCGCTGGACCCTCGGGCACCGGCGGAAGGTTTGGAGTGCACGTGCCCGACATCGTTGTGGCCGAGGGTGTGAGGTTCCACTCCACGGGCCATGACGTCTTCACCCCGATGCCCTCGACACGAACGGCACCGACGGGCGCGACCTCGGGGGTCGTGGTCGCGAGCGCCTTGCCATCGACGTCGCGGTACACGGCGGTGGTGAAGTCGAATGCGAGCGTGCCCCGATTGTTGGAGGTCGTGCCCGTCCGCTGCACCGGCGAGCCACCCTCGCAGCTCGCCACCCGCCAGGTGGCGACGACTTGATATGGGGCCGAGCCCGCGGCCGGTGCGACCGCACCGGGGTCGCCGCAGGTACCCCACAGTGTGTGGCAATACTGCACCTGGAGCCCTGGGTCACGGTCGTAGACGGGGACAGCCCCCGGTGCGAGGTTGAAACGCGCCTCGTTGCGACGAGGTGGCCGCTCGGGCGAAGCCGGCGCGGCCTTGATGCTCCAGCGCGCCTCGTTCGACCCATAGTTTGGCGTGGCGTCGACCACGAACGTGTAGCCGCGTGGCGCGTTCGCGCTCTGCACCGCGCGGACCGTCGACTGGGTCGCGGCGCGACCGAATGCCTGGCCCTCAAACCACGATTCGACGCAGACCTCGACGGCGTATTCTTCTCCGTCGTTCAGGCCCGGGAACACGGTCTGCGCGCTGCTTGAGGCGGCAACACAGGGGGCGCCGCCGAGCGCGAACCCGTACCGCGCCTCGGCGCCGTAGCCGTTGACGTCTGCCGAGACGCGGGCCGAGATGTTTGCGACGCCGGCACCGGCCGTCTCGGCTGCGAGCACCAGGTCGAGGCCGATCGGCGCGCCGATGCCGTTGCCATAGACCGTCACGGCGGCACCCGAGGTCGACCCGCCGAGTCCGGGCGGGAGGGGGAAGCGCGAGAGCGGCGTGATGGTGATCGGTGTCTGTGTATTTGCTCCGACGCGGAACGCGGCGATCTGGGCGCTCGTGGCGCCGCGTGACACGTCAATGCGCGCGCTCGCCCCGGTGGTGCTCGTGATTTCGAGTGCCCCGGTTTCGCTCCCGTCAAGTTGCCCGATCGCGATCGCGACTACGCCGCCTTCGCCCGCGGTCACCACCGGCGTGACGGTGATGCCCGCCGGAGAGGCGGGCACGTCATAGGCCCAGGCAACAGTTGACACCGACCCGCGAGACGAGCCAACCGCGTTGCGTGCAACCACTTCGTATGTGCGCTCCTCGCCGTTGGGCGCGGTCATGCTCGGGCAGACGCCGTCTGCGGAGCACTCGGCAACAACCGCACCATCGCGGCGCACCGAAAATCCGGCGAGCGCGGGGTACGCGAGCCGGGCCTCGCCCGGGTCAACACGAAGCGTGACGCTGCCGTCGCCATACCCGACCTGCGTCACCGCGGCGGCTTGCCTTGGGAACCCCTGCAGATCGAGCAGGAGCGAGCCCGCACGCTCACCCGCGGTGATCCGGCCCTGGGCATCGCGTTGCGTGAATGTTGCCGCGCAGGTTGCACCCGGGGCATCCGCTGCCCAAGAGGCGGTGATGGTCGATGCGGATGCGACGCTGAACGAGATGCCGGTGCAGACGCCGGTGGCCTGCACATCAACCAGCTCGAGCGGCGTGTTCGGGAGCGGGTTCACCACACCGCGCGCGCCACCGACCGAGAAGGTGCATGACGAGCCGGCGGCCTGCGAGCACTGCTGGGTCATTGTTCCCGCACTTGGCAGGGTGCTCGGGGCCGCGCCGACGCGCAGGGTCAGGCGGGTAGGCGCGACATCTGGGTGGCTGACGGCCGCAACACTGACGGCCTCTTCGAGCCCCGGAACCGCGCGGTCGGCCGCGGTGATACGCAAGATCGAGCCGTCGAGTTGCACAACAAACGACGGGCCACCGGCCTGCACACCGTAGGTGAGGCCTGCCCAGTCCTGCTTCCACTGCCAGCTGGTGAGCGTGCGCAGGTCGTACTCGACGGTCTCGCCGGGTGCAACGGTCAGCGAGGCGGGGCGCAGGATCGGCTGCGGCTCGACGGCCGAGATGCTGATGGGCACCGACACGTAGGTCCACTCGGTGGCCCCGGCCATGCGTACCGGAACGATGCACGCATCGGCCCAGGGCGCGCCCTCGCCGGCGTCGTAGCGAACCCGGGTGCCGCCCTCGAGCGTGCACACGGCACCGGCACGGGCACCAGACGCCGCGACGCGCTCGCCCACTTCGAGCGTCATGCCCCGCGGCACCGCAACGAGCGCCGCCATGTCGAACGTGACCGCCTCGCGCTCCTTGACCTCCTGCGGCGCGACACCCGTGCGCAGCGCCAAGCGCTGGTCGAGCGTGCCCGGAACCCGCAGGAACCCGTACGAGACCAGCGCTTCGCCGCCTGGACCGGTGCCGGTCAGGGCGAACGGGATGACGCGCGCACGCTCGGGGAGCTCGCCCCGGAGCGCGCGGCCCTGCACCTGCACGTCGCTGGGTGTGCCCCAGAGACTCAGTGACAAGCTCGCCGGGTCGCCGCCCGACCACGAAACCTGGCCCGACACCACATCAACGCCTGAGCGGAAGCTCTCGAGGGTCTGCGTGGTGAGCACGGTGTCGCGCACAACCGGATAATCGGGCACGGCCTCGCGCACCACCTTCACGACGATGAGGCCGCGGGCGGTGTTGCCCGAGTCGCTTTCAACGTCATAGAAGAACGACATCGTGCCGGGCTCGTCACCGGCCTCGAGCACAACCGTGGTCTTGTCGTGCTCGATGATCATGCTCTGCAGCCGACCAAACTCGGGGTTCGGGCTGCCATCGTCGAGCCGTGGTGCCGCGTCGGGAACGACCCCGGTCACTGCGAGGGTGCCGCCCGCGGGGTCAAGATCATTGGCCGTTGGGCTGACCCGCACGGTGTGACCCGCGCGGGCTTGCACCTGCACGTAGTCGGTGAAGGTCACCGGGCTCGGGTTCGTTTGGCCATCGAGCACGCCCACCCGGACCGTGCCGACACCGGTTGCGCCGGCGCCGTCACGCACGCGATAGCGGAATGAGACCTGTCCTTGGAAGCCTGGAACGCTGGTGTAGATGATGGATGCGCCATCGGCAGACAGCGCGGCAGACCCGCTCGCGGGCTGCGTCTCGATCTGTTCAAGTTCGACGGCGTCGCCGTCGGGGTCGACGCCGAAGCCGTGGAAGTCGATGGAGGTTGCCTGGCCGCTGAGCACACGACCCTCGAGGGTCGTTGGCCTCGGCGCGCGGTTGGCGTCGTCACCGAGCACCGTCACCCGCACGGTCGCGGTGTCGGCAAGCGATGGCGCCCCGGCCGAGAAGATTCCGTACTCGATGGCGTAGGTGCCCGGCTCGGTTGGCGCGAGATACCGCAGGAGCGAACCCGACGCGAAGGCCAGCGCGTCGGGGCTCGACGAGACGACACTCGCGGGGTTGAGCTGGATCGCCGAACCCGACGGCGCGATGTCGTTCTGCGTCACCGGGATGTCGACCTGCGTGCCTGCGCGCACCACGATCGCATCATCAACCGCGATCGGTGCAAGCTCCGGCGCCGGGGGCAGGAGGTAGACGGTCGCCTCGCCCTCGACGCGGGCCCCCACGTCATCGGTGCCGTCGCTGACCGTGTAGCGCACCGTACCGAGCGGGCCCGGCACGCCGCTCGCGGTGGTGCCCGCGACGCGCAGCGCATTTTGCGCGACCACATCGAGCGTGAGGCTGGCTCCCTCGGCGGGCACGACGCTGACATCACTCAGGAGGAGCACCCGCCCGGTGGGATTGTGCACGGCCGTGAACACGTCGATCGTGACGTCTTGTTTCGGCTGCACGAACGCGACCACCGGAGCGGTCGCGAGGCCGGCGGCGGCATCCGCTGCCAGCACCGTTACCCGTACCGTGCCCGAAGCCTCGCTGGTGCCGTCACCAACGGTGAACGCCACCAAATATTCACCCGGGCCGCCGGCCTCGAAGTCGATCGTCGTGCCGTCGGGGCCAATCACCGCCGTGGCATCGGCATCGTCGAGCACGCGTACCTCCGACAGGGCGACCTTGCCCGCCGTCGCCGACACGTGCGGCACGATGTCGAGAGAGACGCCGGTGGATGCCTGTACCACCGCGAATGACTGCACCTTCAATGCCGGGGTCGGTGAGACGCGTACGACCAGGCTCTTGGTCGTGGTCGCCCCGCGCACGTCGCCGACCGTGACCGTCAGATCGATGAGCTGGGATTCTCCGGCGCCCGAGTCGGCATGCTGGTACACGACCTCGCCCGCGGGGGTCGCCGCGACGGCACCCACGCCGGAGGTATTCTCGACCGCGAGCAGCAACAGCGGGTCGCCGTCGGGGTCGACCCAGCCGGGCAACACCGGGACAGAAATTGTGCCGCCCGGGGCGACTTCGGGGGCCGGCCACGGAACGAGACAGTCGGCAGCGCCGCACCACACTGGCGCCTGGTTTTCGCCTTCGGACGCGACCGTCAGGGTGACGGTCGCCGGTTCGGAGTACAGCCCTTCGGCGCTCGTTCCGTCGCTGACTCGATACGCAAAGCTGGCGCTCCCCTGCGCGTCGGGCGCCACCCGTACCGCGAGGCGTTGGCCATTATCAGTGAGCGTGACGACACCGAATGCGGGGTCGAGACCGCCGACCGATGCCGGATCGATGCTGAGTACGTCTTCGTTGGGGTCATGATCGTTCAGCAGCACGGGAAGCGCCGCGAGGCTGCCCGCTCGCACGCCAAACGCGTCGGGCTGAGCGATCGGCGGCTTCGGCGCCAGCACGGCGACTGCCTGTTGCTCGCTCTCTCCCGCGTCGGGGTCACGGCGGTCATCGAGCGACCAGTCCTGGCTCGACGGCACCAACGCGCCATCGGGCAGCGTCCAGACCCAGCCCGAACGGGTCTCGTTCAGCATGATCGCATCGCGGGTGGTGACGAAGCTCGGCCGCCGTTCCTGCGACAGCGTGCCGCCGCCAAACGAGAGCGCAGATTCGCCACCGCTCTCACGCCACAGCGCACCGCCCGCCTCGCCGGACGGCAGCCAAGCCGCAAACACGTCACCGTCAAACGGCGTCGGCCGGGCAGGCTGCCCGAGCACCCGCACGCCATCGCCAAACTCGCGCTTTGGCGCACCACCGTCGAGCGGAACCACGATCAGGCCCGCCTCGTCGGCGACGTACGCGACGCCACCCGTCAGGCCGGCACGCTGCACCGCGACGGCGCCCACGACGGGGAGCACCATCGACCGGCCGCGCGTCCACGCCCTGCCCTCGTCGGATGCCTCGACCAGGAGCCACTGCCCATCGACTGCCGTGAGGCGCAGGTCACCCGCACTCGGGCCGCCTTTGACGGCGTCCATCGAGAGCACCTCGCCGGTGCCGGCCCGCGAGCGCAGCACCTGCTTGTCGCGCGCGGAATAGCTGTAGACAACACCCGACTCGTCGATCGTGACCGCATCGGCCGCGTAGCGCGGCGCGTCTTCGTCGTCTTTTGCGCCCGCGTTCGGGTCGACCTGTGCCGGCGCTGACGCTGCGAGCCGCCCCGCGAAGATCGCGCCGGCGTCGGTGCGATAGACGGCGAAGTCGCCCGCGACCACGACCTCGACGGTTCCGTCGGGGGTGCGCTTCGAGTCACGCGTGGTCTCGGCATCCAAATCAACCGGCATTGCCTCGTCGATCTGCGTGATCTTGCCAAAGCTCTCAGAGAAGACGAAAACGCCGTCGCTATTTTGCACGACCGAGCTCGGGTTGCTCACCCCGCGCACGGTGTCGATCTCGCCGAGCGCCGTGTTCACGCGCGCGTAGCGTTTGCCGTCGGCCGTCTGCAGCGCCCATACCCCGGTGTCGACGGGCGGGGTCTGCTGTGCGTCGAGCCCCGGCCACACGGCCGCGATCGTCACGACGAGCGCCGCCGCCGCTACGGCCGAGAGCGCCGCGAACAGGGTGCGCTTGCGGGCCACGCTAGATCACCCCGGTCACGCCGAGTGTCACGGCCACCGCGATCGCGAGTGCCGTCGCGCCCACGGCGATCCAGACCCAGAGCCGGCGGCCGCGCTGGGCCTTCGGGTCGGGGCCGAGCTCGTCTTCTCGTGTGCGCGAGACCACGGCGGGCAACTCGGCGCGTTTGCGAGCGGAGGCCCGCGCGACGACCGAGCGGGCGGGGCCGCGGAGCGCGGCATCCTTCAGATTTATTTCGGCCGTTGCAGCCACGGTGGGCGCCCAGGGATTGCCCTCAGCGGCAGCGGCCGCGCCCTCTGCCCACGCGGGGGCCGCCCACTCGTCGACGGCAACCTCGAGGGGCGTGGCGGCAAGACCAAGCTCGCCCTGCACCGCACGCATCGCCTCGGCAAGCTCGCGCGCCGATCCGAAACGCGCCCCGGGGTCGCGGCTCATCGCGCGCGCGAGCACGGCTTCGAGAGAATGCGGCACATCTGGCCGCCCGGTCGGCGTGTACGAGGCCCGTGCGATGCGGCGACGCAGATGTTCTCGCGAGTTCTGCCCGCGCTCGGTGCGCTCGAACGGGCTGTGGCCGGCAAGCAGCGAATAGACGGTCGCGCCCAGCGACCAGACCTCGCTCGCGACCGTGCCGCTCGTGCGCTCGTCAACGACTTCTGGCGCACTCCAGGGCACCGACATCGCCGACACCTCGTCGTCTTCCGCGCGCGCGAGCGACGCCGAGATGCCGAAGTCGGCAAGCACCGGGGTGCTGAACGACGTGATCAGGATGTTGCTGGGCTTGATATCGCGATGCACAAGACCCGCACGGTGCGCGGATTCGATCGCGCTTGCCATCTTCACACCGATGGTCAGCACCTCATCCACCGGCATCCGCTCAAGGCGATAGCGCCGCGCGAGCGAAGATGGGCAGAACTCCATCACAATAAACGGGCGCCCGTCGGCCGAGATCCCCGCCTGATAGACCGTAACGATCGATGGATGCGCCGACAGCCGCGCCAACACATCGGCCTCGGCATTGAACATGCGCAGCAGCTCGGCGTCGTGCACGTCGTTGGGGAGGACCTTGACCGCGACCCCGCGCCTCGGCATGTCTTGTTCGTAGAGAAAGACATCGGCGAACCCGCCAGAACCGAGCGGGCGCACGTAGCTGAGCCCCGCCAGCACAGGCGGTGGCGATGGCAGGCGTTTCGCCACGAAAATCCCCCCGGACGGTGGTCAATCACATCGGTGACATCCGGGCGCAATGGAGCGCGGCCCGGGGATGTCGCCCAATGCTAACAGGGCAACCCGCGCTCACCTGGGAGCGGGCGTCAGCCTGTGGATGACGGTGAACCAGGATCGAATGGGGCGTCGAGTGAGCGCGAGAGTTCTTCGAGCAGGGCCTCAACCTGGGGCTCGACCAGGTCGCGGACTGCCTGCTGGATGCGGAGGCGATGCGCGAGCAGGAGCGTGCATACTTCGCGCCCAACGAGGTTGGCATAATCGTCGGCCAGGCCGACCTCTTGCCGCAGCGCCGCCTTGGCCTCGTCGCTCAGCGGCGGCAACGCGGGGACCGCGGCATCCGCGTCGTTTGCCATGCCGCTGAGGGTGAAGAGAAACGGTGCCCCCGGGACCGGATCGGGGTCGATCGGGAGGCCCTCAAACTCGGGGTCGAGCCCCTCGGTCGGGCGGTAGCTGCGCGCGCGGTTTCGCGCGGACTGCTGGTCAAGTTCGCGCTGGAGCATTGGCAGGTTGCGCGCCGTGTACTGCGCAACCGACAGATCGACGATGGCCTTGAGACGGGTCGACAGGCCGTGCTGCACGCCGTGTGGCACGTCTCCTCCGAGCCCGGCCGCCGCGAGCAGGGGCGATCCGAGGCATCGACGGCACGGCGCCACCCGACCGCGGTGCGTCGACGGCTCCCAGCGGGGAAGCCAACGAAGCCACGCATCCACTGCCTGGCTCACTTGGGTGTCGAGCGAACGCTCCATGCTTCCTACCGTAATCGCCGAATCTGCCATTTCATGGGAGGTCACGCGCTTCAGTGCTCGTCGCGTTCCCAGGGCCAGCGCGCCCCGCCCATCCCCTGCTCGCGCGCCTGCGTGATGGCGATCACGCCGAGCGCCGCAAGCGCCGCCGAGAGGGCAACAAGCGGTCCGTACCAAAATGTCGCCAGGCGCCCGACAATCGAGGCAACGAGTGCCGGGTCATGCCCACTGAATACGCCGGCGAGGAAGATACCGAAAAGGTAGGCGAGGGCGCACCCCACCGCCGCCCAGATTGCCGAACGGTACCGCGGTTGCCCACGCAACACCGCGGGCGCGATGACTGCAAGAAACGCGAGCGTGGCGAAGATCACGCCAACCACGGCCGGAAGCTGCCCGAAGCCGGGCGCCTCGATCACGTCGGTGCCGGTGAGCAAACTTGCAAACCCCGTGCTGAAGATCAGGAGCGCCACAAACAGCACGGCGCCCATCAGCACACGCAAAAGCCCGCCGCGGCGGGGACCGGACGGGCTCTGCGTCATGATGTTGCTACTCTCTCGTGAGCGTGGGTCCCGCTTCGAGCGTGCGCTCGTACTCAAGCAGGGCCTCACGGTTGTATTCGGTGGCACGGCGTCCGTGCATTGCGACCCACGCACCAAACCAGATGGTCAGCTCGCGGCCGATCACGAAGGCGATGAACGCCAGCGGGGCAACGAGCTGCGCTTCAACGAGGGCGACGCCCTGCGACGCGGTGAGCGACCAGAACGGGGCTTGGAAGAGCTGGCCGACCAGGTGCCCGCCGTACGAGGCGACGCCGACGAGGATGCCGAGGATCACGTAGATTCCCCAGCGTGCGCGGTTCGCAATCGCGACGAAGAGCAGGAATGCAAGGTAGAAGACTGCGGTCGTCGCCCAGAGCCACATGCTCGTGAGCGCGCCCTGCGCCGCGGCACCGATGGTGCCGAACGTGAACTCGCCCGAGAGGAGCCCGAGGCCGAGGTACGCGGCCAGATAGAGCACCGCGAACGACACCGCGGCGAGCAGACCGATCAGCGCGCCGACGCCGCGGTTGCCGCGCGGGGTCGGCGGCAGCGGTGCCTGCACAAAGATTGGTTGGGGAGCGGCAGAGGTCTCGACCACGACGGGGGCAACGATCACGGGCACAACCGCCTCGACCGCGGGTGCCGCAACCGGCTCGCTCGCTGTCACAACTGCGTCAACCGTCGGCGCTGCAGCCTCGACTTGCATAGCTTCAGCTTGCTCCGCCCCGGGCGCTTCAGCAAGGACCTCGTCGTTCGTGAATCCGGCGTAGCGCGCCGCAAACGCGTGGTCTTCGTCAGTTGCCGCAGCGTCGGTGGTGGCAACACCGTCGTTGGTAGCACCGCTGTTGGTCACACTGAGGGCCGCGGCATCCGCGATCCCTGCGTCTGCACCGGCGGCGTGCGCCTCGGCGAGACCTTCCTGCGCGCGGACGATCACGTCGTCGACGGGCGTTACTTCTTCGGTCGGCTCGCCTACAGGCTCACCAAGCCGAGACATGTCGTCAGTCATCGCAGTCACTCCTTAAGTCGGGGTGTCTTCCCGCCAGCGCTAGGGTACCTCTGCGAAGAACACCCGCCCGGGAGGCGTGCCGCTGTGTCTCGCACCGGCTTTTTCTCACATCGGCAAGCGACCGGGGCGCGGGCGATTGCCGCTACGCCGCAGGCCAAACGGTTGCCTCGAGCGCGCCCGCGAATTGGTCGGCGTCCCACCCGGTCGAGGTCGCGACCATCCACAGATCTCCGCGCACGACGTGCGTTTCGGTGGATGCCGCAGCCCCCGCATCCCCCGACAGCACGCGCACGCACCGCACGGCGTCGCCATCGGTCTCGCACTCGAAGCCGCTCGCACGCAGCAGTTCTTCGGCCGTCGACGCGGCATCGCCGCCGACGGTTGCGACCCACGCGTGCGCGGTACCGCTCTCGGCCCCCCACCGGCAATCGATCACGGCCTGCGCGCCCAGAAGTTCGGCGACGCCGACGGTGCCGGCCGGTGCCTCGCCGACGTCACCGGTCGGGGCCCCGGCTCCCGCTGCATCCAACGCCGCTGTCAGGGCGGGTGACGAAAGCGCGGCACACGTTGCGGGGAGGCCGCCCGCCTCAGACGCCGTGAGCGGCGCGAGCGCTTCGCCTGCCGGCCCTGAGCCGGTGCCCTGCGCCGTGAGGGTGGTGACGGTGCTGCGCATCCAGTCGGCAACGGCAGGTCCCATCGGGGCCGCCATCACCACAAGGCCGCCGACTACCGCGAAGCAGAACAGCCCAACGAGCCACGAAAACCAGGTGCTGCGAGCTGTCAGCCGAGCCACGAACACCCCCTTGCGCGCGCCGGGCGGCGTGCCTGTGACAAGCGTATGCAGGCCGCGCGCATCGCCCCCTGCGGCACGCCCGAATCGCCCCCACTGGGGTATGCATCCCGGTGAAACGCCGAAGGGCCCCGGCGCGAAACCGGGGCCCTTCGTGTGCACAGTGGATGCCGCAGCATCCCGTGCGTGTTAGTTGTACGTGCCGGGAGTGAAGTCGTCCGTCGAGAAGCTCTCGAAGTCGACGTAGCTCAGGTCGGCATCACTGTACGCACCATCGCTCGCGAAGATGCGGTTCGGGTAACGCTCGGCCTTGGCCTCTTCCGTTGCCTCGACGACGACGTTGCGGTACTTCGCAAGGCCGGTTCCGGCGGGGATGAGCTTTCCAATGATGACGTTCTCCTTGAGGCCAACGAGCGGGTCGCTCTTGCCCTCCATGGCCGCCTGCGTGAGCACGCGGGTCGTCTCCTGGAACGATGCGGCCGACAGCCACGACTCGGTCGCAAGCGAAGCCTTGGTGATACCCATGACTTCCTGGCGGCCCGAGGCGGGGCGCTTGCCCTCTGCAACGGTGGCGCGGTTGATCTCCTGGTACTTCAGGCGATCAATCATTTCACCCGGCAGCAGACCCGTGTCGGCGTGGTCAACGACCGTCACCTTGCGGAGCATCTGGCGAACGATGACCTCGATGTGCTTGTCGTGAATCGGCACACCCTGCGAGCGGTAGACACCCTGCACACCATCAACGAGGTACTGCTGCACGGCACGAGCACCGAGCACACGCATAACCTCCTTGGGGTCGAGCGTGCCAACCTGCAGCGGCTCACCGAGCGTGACGTGCTGGCCGTCCTCAACGAGGAGCGTTGCACGCTTGAGCACCGGGTAGACGTGCGGTTCGTCACCGTTGTCGGGCGTAAGGATGACCTTCTTCGCCTTGTCGGTCTCGTCGATCGTGATGCGGCCATCGGCCTCAGCGATCGGCGAGGCACCCTTGGGGGTGCGCGCCTCGAACAGCTCTTGCACGCGGGGCAGACCCTGCGTGATGTCATCTGCCGAAGCCGAACCACCGGTGTGGAAGGTACGCATGGTCAGCTGGGTACCGGGCTCACCGATCGACTGCGCCGCGATGATGCCAACGGCCTCACCGATGTCGACGAGCTTGCCGGTCGCGAGCGAACGGCCGTAGCACTGCGCGCAAACGCCCACAGCCGAGTCACACGTGAGGACGGAGCGCACCTTGATGGTGTCGATGCCGCCTTCGACGAGCTTGTCGATGAGCACGTCACCCACGTCGGCGCCGGCCTCGGCGAGCACCGTACCGGAGGCGTCGACAACTGCCGCAGCCAGGGTACGAGCGAACACCGAGTTCTCGACGTTGGCGTCGCGAACGAGCACGCCGTCCGAGTTGGTTGCCGCGATGGTGAAGTCGAGGCCCTTGGTCGTCGCGCAGTCGTCTTCGCGGATGATGACATCCTGCGAAACGTCGACGAGACGACGAGTCAGGTAACCCGAGTCGGCCGTACGAAGCGCCGTGTCGGCCAGACCCTTACGAGCACCGTGGGTTGCGATGAAGTACTCCGCAACCGACAGCCCCTCGCGGTACGAGGAGATGATCGGACGCGGGATGATCTCACCCTTGGGGTTGTTCACCAGGCCACGCATACCGGCAATGTTACGAATCTGCAGCCAGTTACCACGAGCACCCGACGACACCATGCGGTTGATGGTGTTGTCTTCGGGGAAGTTCGCCCGCATGGCAACCTGCACCTCGTCGGTGGCAGCGGTCCAGATCTTGATGAGCTCCTGACGACGCTCAGCGTCGGTCGTGAGACCCTTCTCGAACTGGCCCTGAACCTTCGCGGCCTGCGCCTCGTAGCGGCCCACAATCTCGGCCTTGTTCGGGGGCGTGAGGATGTCGCTCAGCGCCACGGTGACACCCGAACGGGTGGCCCAGTGGAATCCGGCGTCCTTGATGCGGTCAAGGCTCGCAGCAACCTCGACCTTGGTGTACTCCTCAGCCAGCTTGTTGACGATGCGCGAGAGCATGCCCTTGTCGGCAACCTCGCTCACGAAGGGGTAGCCCTTCGGGAGCGTGTCGTTGAAGATTGCCTGGCCGAGCGAGGCGCCGAGCAAGCCGTGCTGCTCGTAGCCCTCGGGGGCTTCGCCGTCGAAGAACGACAGACCCGGGATGCGGATGCGAACCTTCGCCTGAAGGTCGAGGGTGCCCTCGTCCTTGGCGAGGATTGCCTCTGCAACCGAACCAAACGCGCGACCTTCACCCTTGGCGCCCACCTTGACTGTCGTCAGGTGGTGGAGGCCGATGATCATGTCCTGCGAAGGCAGGGTGACCGGACGACCGTCCGAGGGCTTCAGGATGTTGTTCGATGCGAGCATCAGGATGCGCGCCTCTGCCTGCGCCTCAACCGAGAGCGGCAGGTGGACAGCCATCTGGTCACCGTCGAAGTCAGCGTTGAACGCCGTGCACACGAGCGGGTGAAGCTGAATTGCCTTGCCCTCGACGAGCTGAGGCTCGAAGGCCTGGATGCCCAGGCGGTGAAGGGTAGGTGCACGGTTCAGCAGCACGGGGCGCTCGCGGATGATCTCTTCGAGCACGTCCCACACCTCGGGGCGTGCGCGCTCAACCGAGCGCTTGGCCGCCTTGATGTTCTGCGAGTGGCCGAGGTCGATCAGCCGTTTGATCACGAACGGCTTGAACAGCTCGAGTGCCATCTGCTTGGGCAGACCACACTGGTGCAGCTTCAGCTGAGGACCAACGATGATGACCGAACGACCCGAGTAGTCGACGCGCTTTCCGAGCAGGTTCTGACGGAAGCGACCCTGCTTGCCCTTGAGCATGTCGCTCAGAGACTTGAGGGCACGGTTGCCGGTGCCGGTGACGGGGCGACCACGGCGGCCGTTGTCGAACAGTGCGTCGACGGCCTCCTGCAGCATGCGCTTCTCGTTGTTGACGATGATCTCGGGCGCGCCGAGATCCATCAGGCGACGGAGGCGGTTGTTGCGGTTGATCACACGACGGTAGAGGTCGTTGAGGTCGCTTGTTGCGAAACGGCCACCGTCGAGCTGCACCATCGGGCGAAGCTCCGGCGGAATAACCGGGACGACATCGAGCACCATCGCCGCGGGCGACATGCCCGTGGTGAGGAACGCGTTGACGACCTTGAGTCGCTTGATCGCACGGATCTTGCGCTGACCCTTGCCCTCGGAGATCTGCAGGTGCAGGTCTTCCGACTCCTTGGCCAGGTCGAACGCTTCGAGGCGACGCTTGATCGACTCGGCGCCCATGTGCGCTTCGAAGTACTGGCCGTAGCGGTCCTCGAGCTCCTGGAAGACGGTGTCTTCAGGCTTGAGGTCGCCGACCTTGAGGGTGCGGAAGGCTTCCCACACGTTTTCGAGGTCAGAGATCTGCTGGTCGAAGCCCTTGCGGACACCGGCCATCTCCTTCTCGGCGGCGTCGCGGGTCTTCTTCTTCTGGTCGGCCTTGGCGCCTTCTGCTTCGAGAGCTGCCAGGTCTTCTTCGAGACGGCCGAGGCGCTCAGCGATGCGTGCGTCGCGCTGGTCGCCCAGCGTCTTGAGTTCGAGCTTCATCTCGTTCTCAAGACCGGGGAGGTCCGCGTGGCGGCCATCCTCGTCAACAGAAATCACCATGTACGCGGCGAAGTAGATGACCTTCTCGAGGTCCTTCGGTGCCATGTCGAGCAGGTAGCCGAGGCGTGAGGGCACGCCCTTGAAGTACCAGATGTGCGTGACGGGGGCAGCGAGTTCGATGTGACCCATGCGCTCACGACGAACGGAGGACTTGGTGACCTCCACGCCGCAACGCTCACACACGATGCCCTTGAAGCGCACGCGCTTGTACTTGCCGCAGGCGCACTCCCAGTCACGGCTCGGGCCGAAGATCTGCTCTCCGAAGAGGCCATCCTTCTCGGGCTTGAGCGTGCGGTAGTTGATGGTTTCGGGCTTCTTGACCTCGCCATATGACCAACGACGGATGTCGTCCGCGGTGGCCAGACCAATGCGAAGCTCGTCAAAAGTAGTTGCGTCGAGCACTATTTCTCCTGTGTCGAAATCTCGGATGTCTGCAAAGGCCTGGGTCTAGATCTCGTCAATTGACGAGGACTCGAACCGGGCTGAAATGTTGATGCCGAGCTCTTCTGCAGCGCGGAACGCATCGTCATCGGTGTCGCGGAGGTTGAAGACGCTGCCGTCTGCCGAGAGGACCTCGACGTTCAGGCAAAGCGACTGCATCTCCTTGATGAGCACCTTGAACGACTCTGGGATTCCGGGCTCCTGGATGTTCTCGCCCTTGACGATCGCCTCGTACACCTTCACGCGGCCGAGGATGTCGTCAGACTTGATTGTGAGGAGTTCCTGCAGTGCGTAGGCCGCACCGTATGCCTCAAGTGCCCACACCTCCATCTCACCGAAGCGCTGGCCACCGAACTGGGCTTTTCCACCCAGGGGCTGCTGCGTAATCATCGAGTAGGGGCCCGTCGAACGAGCGTGGATCTTGTCGTCGACGAGGTGGTGGAGCTTCAGGATGTACATGTAACCCACCGAGACAGGCTCGGGGAATGGGTCACCGCTACGTCCGTCGAACAGCAACGTCTTACCGCTGGAGCCGATCAGTCGCTCGCCATCGCGAGTGGGCAACGTCGAATCGAGGAGTCCCTCGATCTCGAGCTCGCTCGCGCCGTCGAAGACGGGGGTCGCAACCTTGGTGTTCGGCGCGCCGACGAAGGCTTCGGCCGGGAGGTTGGCTGCCCACTCGGGGGTGCCTTCCACGTTCCAGCCCTGCTTCGCGATCCATCCGAGGTGAAGCTCAAGCACCTGACCGAAGTTCATTCGTCCGGGGATACCGAGCGGGTTGAGAACGACGTCGACGGGCGTGCCGTCTGCCAGGAACGGCATGTCTTCGATCGGGAGGATCTTCGCGATGACACCCTTGTTGCCGTGACGGCCAGCAAGCTTGTCACCCTCGGTGATCTTGCGCTTCTGCGCAATGTAGACCACAACGCGGCGGTTGACGCCCGAGCCGAGCTCGTCGTCGCCATCCTCAGCGTTGAACTCCTTGACCTCGATGATCGTGCCCTGCTCACCGTGGGGAACCTTCAGCGAGGTGTCGCGAACTTCGCGGCTCTTCTCGTTGAAGATCGCACGGAGGAGGCGCTCTTCGGCGCTGAGCTCGGTCTCGCCCTTCGGCGTGACCTTGCCAACGAGGATGTCGCCGGGGCGAACCTCTGCGCCAACGCGAATGATGCCGCGCTCGTCGAGGTCTTTCAGCAGCTCGGGGCTGACGTTGGGGAGATCGCGGGTGATCTCTTCCTTGCCGAGCTTCGTGTCGCGCGAGTCAACCTCGTACTCCTCGATGTGAATCGAAGAGAGGGTGTCGTCCTTCACCAGGTTCTGGCTGAGGATCATCGCGTCCTCGAAGTTGTGACCTTCCCAGGGCATGAACGCGATCAGGAGGTTCTTACCGAGCGCGAGCTCGCCGTTCTCCGTGGCGGGGCCGTCGGCGATAACCGAGCCGACCTCGACGCGCTCACCCGCGTTGACGATCACACGCTGGTTGTAGCTGGTGCCCTGGTTCGAGCGATCGAACTTGCGAAGGTAGTAGTCCTTCGTGCCGCCCTCGTCGAGCTGGACGGTCACGCGCTCAGCCGAAACGCTGGCAACAACACCGGCCTTCTCGGCGGTAACAACGTCACCGGCGTCGATGGCTGCGTAGCCCTCCATACCGGTACCGACGATCGGCGACTCCGAGCGCAGCAGCGGAACTGCCTGGCGCTGCATGTTGGCGCCCATGAGCGCGCGGTTCGCATCGTCGTGCTCGAGGAAGGGGATCAGCGACGTCGCGACCGACACCATCTGGCGCGGCGAGACATCCATGTAGCCGATCTCGTCGACTGCGAAGAGGTCAACCTCACCGTCGGAGCCCTTGCGTGCGAGCACGCGCTCCAGGGCGAAGCTGCCGTCAGCACGCAGTTCTGCACCGGCCTGCGCCACGACGTAGTCGTTCTCGTCAGAGGCGGTGAGGTAGTCGATCTGCGCCGTAACGACACCGTCGACGACCTTGCGGTACGGGGTTTCGATGAAGCCGAACGAGTTGATGCGTGCGAACGATGCGAGCGAGCCGATCAGACCAATGTTCGGGCCTTCAGGGGTCTCGATCGGGCACATGCGGCCGTAGTGCGAGTGGTGAACGTCTCGCACCTCGACGCCTGCGCGCTCACGCGACAGACCACCGGGGCCAAGCGCCGAGAGGCGACGCTTGTGGGTGAGACCCGCGAGCGGGTTGTTCTGGTCCATGAACTGCGAGAGCTGCGAGGTTCCGAAGAACTCCTTGATCGCGGCGACGACGGGGCGCACGTTGATCAGGGTCTGCGGCGTGATCGCTTCGATGTCTTGCGTGGTCATGCGCTCGCGCACGACGCGCTCCATGCGGCTCAGGCCCGTGCGGACCTGGTTCTGGATGAGCTCACCGACGGCGCGGATACGACGGTTACCGAAGTTGTCGATGTCGTCGATGTCGAGACGAATCTCGGTCTCCTGGCCGCTGCGGATGCCGTCAAAGACGGTGTCGCCACGGTGAAGGCGGACGAGGTACTTGATGGTCGAGACGATGTCTTCGACGCTCAGCACCGAGTCGGTCAGCGGCGCGGCAAGGCCGAGCTTGTGGTTGATCTTGTAACGACCAACCTTCGCCAGGTCGTAGCGCTTCGGGTTGAAGTAGAAGTTGTCGAGCAACGCACGAGCAGCCTCGGCAGCAACCTGCTCGCCGGGGCGGAGCTTGCGGTAGATGTCGCGAAGCGCATCTTCCTTGGTGAGGATCGTGTCTTTTTCGAGGGTCAACTCGATCGACTCGAAGCCGGCGAACTCGCTCATGATGTCTTCGGTGCTGAGGCCGAGGGCCTTCAGGAAGACGGTGACCGACTGCTTGCGCTTGCGGTCGATACGCACACCGACCTGGTCGCGCTTGTCGATCTCGAACTCGAGCCATGCGCCACGGCTCGGGATCACGCGTGCCGAGAGGATGTCCTTGTCGCTGGTCTTGTCTGCCGTGCGGTCGAAGTACACACCGGGGCTACGAACAAGCTGCGAGACGACAACACGCTCGGTGCCGTTAATGATGAAGGTGCCCTTGCCGGTCTGCAGGGGGAAATCACCCATGAACACGGTCTGAGTCTTGATCTCACCCGTGATGTGGTTCATGAACTCGGCCTCGACGTACAGCGGGGCAGCGTAGGTCTTGCCACGCTCCTTGCAGTCGTCGATCGAGTACTTTTCAGGCTCGAGGTACGGGTTGGTGAACGAGAGCTGCATGGTCTCGCCGAGGTCTTCGATCGGCGAGATCTCTTCGAAGATCTCTTCAAGGCCGCTGATCGGTGACAGGTCGGTGCGACCCTGCGCCTGGCCTTCGGCCAAACGGGTCTTCCACGCTTCGTTGCCGACGAGCCAGTCAAATGACTCGGTCTGCAACGCGAGAAGGTCGGGGACCGTCAGCGTGTCGGAGATCTTGGCGAACGAGAGGCGGGATGCTCCGCGGCCGTTCTTGGGCGTGTTGGTGGATGCGTTGCGCGCAGCAGCCAAGGGATAACCTCCATGGGCCTGTGAGGGCTCGTGATTTCCTGGTCGTTGGATGAAGAACTCACCAGTCCCCCGGGCATCCGCGTCACACCAAGCAGTGAATTACTGCACGGGCGCGGGGAGCACGAGCCGACCACCATATGAGGGCAGGGGGAATCTAGGAGCGCAATGAACAACTATATTCCGCGAACGGCGGCGTGTCCAGTCGCAATCTTGACGAGTGCCGGCACCTAGGGTATAAACCTTGAAATCTCGGGGTAGCTCACAGCTGATTCACGGGCTCGCGTGCCGAAAAGCGATGCGTTGACCAGGGCGGGCCTGTGCAAGGCGATCGAGGGATGCCTCAGCCACAACTGCGATCACAGGATAACCTCCCGTGACCGGACCATCGGCGAGCAACACGGTCGGCGCGCCAGATGGCGGCACTTGCACCGCACCAACCACCATGCCCTCGCTCGGCAATTCACCCGCGCGAGTGCGAGCAAGCTCGGGGCCGGCCAGGCGCATCCCGACCCTGTTGCTCTCGCTCGTGGCGAGCCACAACGCCCCAAACAGCGTCTCGAGCGCGGTGGGCGCGAACCAGTCGGCGCGCGGCCCGGGCCAGAGCTCGATGTCGATGCGGTCGTGCGCGACTCCCCAGGGCGCGAGGTCGTTGGCCGGCACGGGTGCGATGCAGGCACCTTCGAGCGGTAGGGCGTCGCCGGTGGTCAAGGGCGCGAGCCCGAGCCCCGCCATCACGTCGGTTGCGCGCGAGCCCGCGATGACGGGAGCGTCGATGCCGCCGCGCACGCCGAGGTAGAAGCGCACGCCGTGTGCGGCCATCCCAACGTCGAGTCGCGCGCCGAACGGCCACAGCACCGCCCGGTTCGTGCCGACGGCGCGCCCGTCGATGGTGACGTCACCCTGCGCGCCCGTGACGGCGACCCACATGCCCCCGGCACCCCGGCCTGGGCTGTCGCCAGAGCCCGCACCGACCAGCACCGCGGAGAATCCGCCCATCGTAATCTCGACGCCGGCGGCGCCCTCCGCGTTGCCGAGCAGGCGATTCGCGATGCGCAACGCCCCGCGATCGAGCGCCCCCGAGCGTGCGATGCCCTGCGATGCCCTGCCGGGCCGCCCGAGATCCTGGACCGTCGCGAGGAGCCCCGGCTGCGTCACCGAGATCCACGCGCGAGCGGCGGCACGGGCATCCGCGTGATTATCAACGCCGAACGGATGCCCCACCCCGGTCATGTCGCCACCCGAAAACGAACCGTGTCACCGGGCGCGAGCAGTGCGGGCTCGGCGGCCTGCGGATCGAACAGGGTCGCGGTGGTGGTGCCGACCAGTTGCCAGCCGCCGGGAGTTTCGCGGGGATACACGCCGCAGAACTCGGCCGCGAACCCCACCGCGCCCGCCGGCACGGCAGTACGGGGGCTCACACGCCGCGCGATGTCGAACGGCCAGTCGTCGCTGACGAGGTAGCCGAAGCCGGGGGCGAATCCAGTGAAAGCGACGATCCAGCGGGCTGCGGCGTGCCGATCTATGAGCGCCGCGCGCGTCAACCCGGTCGCCTCGGCGAGCGCGTCGAGGTCGGGGCCGTCGTAGCTCACGTCGATGTGGTGCGTGCGGGCGGCGCGGGCTGGTCGTTCGTGCGCTGCCGCGTGCCTGGGCGCCGCGCCGGCAGCGCCCGCATCGGCGCCCTCGATCCACGCCCGGGCCTGCGCCAGCGACAGCACGGCCGGGTCGATCTGCACGAGCACCGTGCGCGCCGCCGGCACCACGTCGGTCACGCCAGGCGGCCGCGAAACCTCCAGCCGTTCCCTGAGCGCGAGCACCTGTGCCAGGCGCTGCACCTCCATGAGAATCGCGCGCTCACCCATGGGCAGCAGGCGCATCACCATGGCGCCCGCACCGCGAAGCCTTCCGCCAACAGTGCGGCGCGCACCGCGCCGGCCATTGCCACGGCGGCGGGGGTGTCTCCGTGCACGCAGAGGGATGCGGCATCCACCCGCAAGATCGTGCCATCTGCGGCCACAACCGTGCCGTCACGCACGAGCCGGACCGCCCGCTCGGCGACCTGCTCCGCCGAATCGAGCACGGCGCCGGGCTGCTCGCGCGGGGTCAGCGTGCCGTCCGGCTGATACCCGCGGTCGAGAAACGCCTCGCGCACGAACGTCAGGCCGACGGCACGCGATCGGGCCTCGATCTGGCCACCAAGACCGAGCACCGGCACCGGTCGCCCGAGCGCTTCGGCGAGCGCCAGCACCGCCGTGACCACCGCGTCGGCCTGGGCACGATCATGCACGATGCGGTTATAGAGAGCGCCGTGGGGCTTGATGTAACGGATGTCGGCGCCGGCATCGAGGAGCGCCGTGAACTGGGCTGCGAGCCCGGCTCGCAGCATCTCGGGATCGACGTCGAGGGGGCGGCGCCCGAAGTGCTCGCGGTCATCGTAGGACGGGTGCGCGCCGATCGCGACGCCGTGGTGCGCGGCGCGGGCGACGCTCTCGCGCATGGCTGCGGCATCCCCCGCATGAAACCCACACGCGATATTCGCGCTCGACACGAGGGCAAACATCGCGTCGTCGTCGGCCGTCGGGGCGCCCCGCCAGGTCTCACCCAGGTCGCTGTTGAGGTCGATCGACATGCCCCCAAGATAGCCCCGTTTCGCGGGCCGAACCCGGATCGCGCCTAGGCTCGACACGTGAGCAGGCAACGAAGAGACAGCGCGGATGCACCGACCACACGTCTTTCAGACGGCACTTATGCGCAGATCGTCGAGTCGACATTTACGACCGGGTACGAGCTCATCGTCGATGGCACCCCGCAGTCACACGTCGATCTCGACGACCCCACCCACCTGCACTTTGAATACGTAGCGCGCATGGGCGCGGTGATCGATCAGCTCCGGATGCCGGGGCAACCCCTCACCGCGATTCACCTGGGCGCCGGGGCCATGACGGTTCCGCGATACATCGAGGCGACACGGCCGGGCTCGCGCCAGCAGGTCGTCGAGCTTGAGTCGGCGCTTGTCGATCTCGTGCGCGGCGCGCTCCCGCTGCCAAAGGGAGCCTCGATCCGAGTGCGTCACGGCGATGCCCGGGCCGTGCTCCAGGCGATGCCGGCGGGCCTCAAGGGCACCGCCGACCTGCTGGTATCTGACGTGTTTGCCGGCGCGCAGACCCCGGCGCATGTGACGTCGGTCGAGTTTTACCGCGAGGTATCCACAATGCTCGCACCCGAGGGCGTGCTGCTCGTGAACCTTGCCGACGGTCCCGGACTCGCGTACGCGCGACGCCAGGTCGCAACGGTGCGGGCCGTGTTGCCGCACGTCGCCGTGCTTGCCGAGGCGCAGGTACTGAAAGGCCGCCGCTTCGGCAATCTGGTGCTCGTTGCCTCCGCGCAGCCGCTCCCCCTCGAATGGTTGCCCCGGCTCATGGCCGCGGGACCACACCCGGCGAAGGTCGCGACCGGCCGCGAAATCGACGAGATGGCGCAGGGTGCGCTGGTGGTGATGGATGTCGCAGCTGTGGCATCCCCCAAACCCGACGCGGGGATCTTCGGGCGCTGAGGCGGCTGGTGAGTCTGCGGTTTCGACTCCCGCCGTCGCGTCGCAATCTGAGCAAACCTGCTCGCTGCGCGACCGGCTAGTGCCGTCCAGCACGCATCCACATCACTACTCCGATGGCCACACCCACGAGGGCGAGTGCAACGGCGATGATCATGAAGACGATGTAGCGGGCCTCGGTCACCTCGCCCTCGTAGGGAAGCGAGTCAGACCAGTCGAGGGCCAGCCGGACGAACGCGGCGGCAACGACGAAACCCGCCACCGCGACGACCACTGCGAGGACTCGCTGAATGGTCCGCGAGTTCCGGTCGCTCGATCGTCTGGCCATGAGCACAACCTATCCGCTCACTGGCGACGCCAAAGCTGCCACCCTTCGCCCGGGAGGTGAGTCGCTCGGCATGCCCGCAGAAGCCTCAGGCACACTGGATACAGACCCAATGCGCGAGCCCTCGCCCGCGCCGCCCCGGAGGGAGCCACGATGAGCCTCATCCTCGGTTATGACCCCGAGACACTGCGCGAGCAGGTCGACCTCGACGCGTGCGATGCCCGCCTTGCCGAGCTTGGCGACCAGCGCAGCCTGCAAGCCCTGCTTGAGCGCGTCTGGCTTTTGAAGGTGCTGGGACGCCTCGAAGATGCCCTCGTCATTTCGGAAGAGTCGGTGCGCGTCGCGCGCATGGCCGGCACCCGCAAAGACCTGTTGCGCTCACGAATCTTGCACGCCACGATCAACCAGTGGCGCGGCGCGCTTGCCGCTGCCGACCGCGAGCTGACCACGTGCGCGGCGGAGGCCGAGGGTCAAAACTGGCCCGCCATCGCGGCCTTTGCTATGCAGCACCGCGGCAAGACCCACTTCGATGCAGGCGAGTTCGAGCTCGCCCGCGCCGACTTCAAGCGCGCGCTGTTTCTGCGCCAAGAGTCAGGTGCCGGCGACGCGCAGATCGAGTCGGCGCTGCTCGCGGTCGACGCGGCCGATCGTCGCCGCGCGCAGCAGTCAGCGGCAAGCTGACCGCCGCATGCAGGGCAGAATTGTGGATGCCACCCGCCACTGTCGCACGTATGTTCTAGCGTAGCGCCATGTCAGACCTCGACCGAGTCCGCCACTGGGCGGACGCCCTCATCGCGCTCCACCTCGACGATTCGTGGACCTTCGCATTCGATAACGCGAAACGCCGAGCCGGCCAGTGCGACTTCACGCGCAAACGCATCACGGTCTCGCGCTACCTCGCCGCCCGATTCGAAGACGACGACGTGCACCAAACCCTGCTGCACGAGGTGGCACACGCCCTTGTCGGGCCGAAGGCAGCCCACGGGCCGGTCTGGCTGAGCGCCGCACGTGAGCTTGGCTACGTCGGCGGGCGCACGCACCTCGGCGAAACCGCCGTCGAGCTCGCCCCGTGGATCGGTACGTGCCCGGCCGGCCACCTCGCCTACCGACATCGGCGCCCCACCCGGTCGGCGTCGTGTGTGAAATGCGCGCCGCGCTACGACCGGCGCCACCTCTTCGTCTGGGAGAAGCGCGAGATTACCGCGGCAGATCGGCGCGCGGCACTGCAACCGCGCTAACCCCTACGCCTCGCGGCGCACGAGCACACCGTCACGCAACACCGCGACCGCGCTGCTCGCGTCGAGAGCGGACGCATACGCGACGTCGCCGTCGAGCCCCGCCGCGGCAAGCTCACGGCCCGAACCACTGGCGCCGAGCAGATGTCCGAGCCCGTGCTGCAGCGCCGCGAATCCCTCAGCCGCGACCGACGCCTCGGGTGAGCAGTGGTCGATGCCGCGAGTGATCAGGGCATCGATGATGGCACCGGCACCGAGCAGGTCTTCGACTGCGAAGCGGGGAAGCTGCGCCGCATCGCGCTCTTGGTCGACGCCCTGCGGGTCATGGCCGCCGTGCTCCGGGTCTTGGTCGACGCCCTGCGGGTCATGGCCGCCGTGCTCCGGGTTCTCGTCGCCGCCCTCCGCGTGCTGCCCCGGCTGCGGGACGCTCGCGCCCAGCAGCATCGGCAACGGGGTGCGCCGCGCCGCCCGCTCACCGGCCGCGATCACAACGACCGACATGCGACCCCCGCGGGCATGTTGCTCGGCCACGATCGCGTCGGCGATGGCGCCACGGTTGCGGAGGCATCCGATCAGCACTGTCGCCCCGCGGGCCGCATGCTCGCGGGCCGCATGCGCGATTGGGGCGCCGTTTCTTGAGAGCTCAGGCCGCAGAACAATCTCGCGACCCGCTTCGATCGCACGCGTTGCCGCCGTACTGAAGCGCAGCACGTCGACCACGACGATGACGTCTGCGGGTTCGAGCCGCGCAAGCCCGTCGATCCCCCAGTCGAAGCGCACCTGGTAATTCGACTGGTCAAAAGAGCTCACCACGCAAGCCTATGCAGTGTCAGACTGGCGGCGTGCGTATCTTGTTGAAGTTCGTCATCGACTGCGATGTAGATGCCGCGTGGCGCGCGTTGCACTCCCCACGGGCGGTTGCCGAGCTCTACGGCCCGATGCTTGCGGTCGAACCGCTCGTCGCCGATGCGATGCCCACCTCGTGGGAGCCCGGTGCCGATGCGCCGGTGCAACTCTCATTCGCCGGCCTGGTGCCGCTCGGCACACAGCTCATTTCGGTAAGCGAGCGTGCCGCTTCTGATCGCAACGGTGCAGTGCGCGTCTTTCGAGACAGCGGGATGCCGCTGACCGGCGCGCTCGCTGGCCTCGACGTGTGGGATCACCAGATGGCGGTCTCACCCGCCCCCGGCGACCCCACGAAAACGCTGTGGCGCGACCGGCTCGTGATCGGTGGCCGCACCGCCCCACTGCTCTGGCCCGTGCTGTGGGCAACGTGGCAGTGGCGCGCCGCCCGGGTCAAGGCGCTCGCCCCCACGTGGGCGCACGACCCGGCGCCCGCCGCAGAATAAGCGCCAGAGGCAGCGGTCGCCAGCTCACCGCGCGACGGCTCAGTCGCCGGACAACGCCTCGACCGGCGCGACACGCGTCGCGAGCCGTGTCGGCACGACGGCGGCCACGAGCGTGAGCACAGCGGTTGCGACGATCACCACGACCAGCGGCACGAGTGGCAGCGCGGGCCACACCATCGTCGGAGCCGGGGCACCATCAAGATCAAACGAGACCGATCCAAGCAGCGACTGCGCTCCGGCCCACCCGTAGACGACACCGAGCACGAGACCCGTGACCAGCGCCGCGATCGCGATGTGCGCTGCCTCGAGCAACACCATCCGGCGCACCTGGGCGTTCGAGAGCCCAAGCGCCCGAAGCAGCCCCAGTTCGCGCCGCCGCTGCACCACACCGATCGTGAGCAGGTTGACCATGCCAACCGCGGCGATCACGGCCGACACCCCCACCAGCGCCATCATGATCGCCGAAATACCGTCGACCATCACGGTGAACTCCTGCGGCATTTCGCCACCGGCAGAGCGTGCCATCACCGATTTCATGGTCTCGAGCGCCACCGCAAACATGGTGACGAGGGTGACACCCATCACGACACCGATTGCCATCCGCGATGAGCGGGCGGGATGCCGCAGCGCATTCTGCGCGGCAAGTCGTGCCGTCGCGGACCGCCCAAAGAGCCGCCCAAGCAGGCGCAGCACCGGAGGCATGAACACCACCGCACCGATCGCGAGCCCGGTGAACGAGAAGATCCCACCAACGAAGGCGACGACGACGCCGAGGGGTGAGATCAGGCCGAGCACGATGCCGCCGGCCAACAGCACCGCTCCCAGCACGAACAGCACCACGGCGAACACGTTTCGCCCGGGCCGGCGCGCGGCGTCGGTGTGCGTGAGGGGGACGGACCCTGCGAGTGCTTGCAACGGCGTCACGCTGAGCACTGCCCTCGAACCCGCCCAGGCTGCGGCCCACGTCGTCAGTGCCACGATGACCGCTGGCAACACGAGGGCCGGCTCAAGCAGGGTGTGCGGGACGTGGCTGACTCCAAGCATCCGCCCCAGCACTTCGATGCCGACCGCGGCGAGCGCGATGCCTGCGACGAGCCCGATGAGGGCACCGATGATGCCGACCACGAATCCCTGCCCGGCGACCTCCCGCCGCTGCGACTGGGCCGAGGCCCCGATCAGGCGCATCAGCGCGATCTGCCGGGTGCGGCCCGCGACGACCGCGGCGAACGTGTTCGCGGTGACGATCGAGGCGACGTAGACGGCGAGACCCACGAGAATCACGGTCAGGATGCCGAGCACGAAGGCGAGCGTCCCGCTGTCCCCGATGTACGGGTCGGCGCGCAAAAGCGTCGCGATGTAGCTTGTCGCCGCGATGAGCACGACACCGAACGCGCTCGAGATCGCCGCCACGAGCACCGTCGCGCCCATTCCCCGCTGGCGAAGCCATGCCAGTTTGGCCGCGGGAGCGGGTGGGGTGGATGCCACGGCCCCCGCACGCTCCATCACGGCGGTCATGCCGCCACCTCCATTTCGAGCATGTAGCGCGAGATCTGTTCGGCGGTCTGCTTGGGCTTTTCGGCAGTGAGGCGGCCATCGGCCAGGAAGAGGATGCGGTCGGCATAGCTCGCGGCGACGGGATCGTGTGTGACCATCGCGATCGACTGGCCGTGCTCGGCGCTGGCGGCGGCAAGCAGCGAGAGCACCTCACGACCGGATCGCGAGTCGAGGTTGCCGGTGGGCTCGTCGGCGAAGACGAGGTCGGGCGCCGTGGCGAGCGCGCGTGCAATCGCGACGCGCTGCTGCTGGCCGCCACTGAGCTGATGCGGCCGGTGCCCAAGCCTGGCGCCGAGGCCGAGCGTTTGGATGAGGCCGTCGATGCGCGCGCGCTCCGTTGCGCTGGGGCGACGCCCGTCGAGGTCGAAGGGCAGCATGATGTTGCCGAGCGCGTCGAGGGTGGGCACCAGGTTGAACGCCTGGAAGATAAACCCGACGCGGCGCCGCCGCAGGATGGTCAAGTCGAGGTCGCCGAGGCCTGTGACCTCGGTGTCGCCGATCCATGCGCGGCCGGAGGTTGGGGCATCCAGACCCGCCATGATGTGCATGAGTGTCGACTTGCCCGAGCCGCTGGGGCCCATGATCGCGGTGAACTGCCCGCGACGGATCCCGACGCTCACGTCGTCGAGCGCGCGAACCGCTCCCTCACCTCCGCCGTAGCTCTTGCCGAGGTGCTGCACGCGGGCCGCGAGGCCAAGTTCTGTTGTGGTTGCTTCCATACTTCGACGCTACGGAGCGTCGTTTCGGCCGTCATCGGGCGCGGGAGGTATTCGCCGTACATCGCTCGGATGATGTGTCGGGCCGGCGGGCGGGGCGGCCCGGCGGGGAGCACCCGCCTAGGTCAGCCCGTGCTCGAACGCGAAGACGACGAGTTGCACACGGTCGCGCAGCGCCAGCTTCGTGAGGATCCGGCTGATGTGCGTCTTCACCGTCGCCTCCGACAGAAACTCTTCGGCCGCAATCTCGGCGTTGCTGAGCCCGCGCGCCGCGAGCGCAAAGATCTCGCGCTCGCGCTCGGTCAGCAGGTTCCATTGCGGCGGGGTGGATGCCACACCCCGCGCTCCCCCGAAATGCTCGAAGAGCTGCCGGGTCGCACTCGCCGCGATCACCGCGTTGCCGGCATGCACCGTGCGGATCGAAGACAGCAGCGACTCGGGCTCGGCGTCTTTGAGGAGGAACCCGCTCGCGCCGCCGCGGATCGCGCGGGCGGCGGCTTCGTCGAGGTCGAACGTCGTGAGCATCAGGATGCGGGGCGGGGCTGCGGCATCCGCCATCACAGCTTCTTGCAGGATCGCGGCACTCGCCTCGATGCCGTCCATGTTCGGCATGCGGATGTCCATGAGGATCACATCGGGCCGGGTGGCCCGCCACTGCGCGATCGCCTGAACCCCGTCGTTGGCCTCACCCACGACCTCGAGATCGGGTTGCGACGCGAGCAGCATGCGGATTCCCGCCCGAAAGAGCGCCTGATCGTCGACAAGCAGCACGCGAATCATGCCGGGGCCCCAATCGGGAGGGTGGCGGCCACGACGAAGGTGCCATCGTGTGCCGATGCATCGAGCCGCCCGCCCACGAGGCTTGCGCGTTCAATCATGCCGACGAGGCCGTGGCCGGCAGGGCGCGATTCGGTACCCGCGACGACCGCATTTCGCACCTCAATTTCGACGCGTTCGGGATGCCACGCCAACCGCACCTCGACGGCCTTGCCATCGCCGTGGCGCAGTGCATTCGTCAGCGCTTCCTGGAGGATCCGGTAGACGGCGAGCTGCAGCGCGGCGGGCGGCGAACCGACCGGGGTCGGCGCAACCTCGACGCGCACGTCGGCCCCCGCGGCGCGCACCTGCGCGTAGAGCTGTTCGAGATCTCCGAGCGTGGGCTGTGGCCCGACGCCCTCGTTGTGCCGGAGCTGGGTGAGCAGTAGGCGCACATCGGCGAGCGCGCCCCGCGCCGTATGCGCGATCGTGCCCAACGCCTCGGATGCTGTCGCCGGATCGGTCCGCGCCGCGTATCGCGCACCGTCTGCCTGCGCGATCACCACGGCCAGTGAGTGGGCAACGACGTCGTGCATATCGCGGGCGATGCGACCGCGTTCCTGTTCGATCACGACCTCGCGCTCGGCGAGCGCCTGCGCCAGCTTTGTGCGTTTCGCGCGCTGGGCGGTGCGCACGAGCATCCCGATCGTCCATGCCAGCGCGAAGGCGAACGCGACCGCGAGATATGTGGCGGTGCCGAGAAAGAGCACCTGCCACGCCCCCGCCGCATTGAGCATGAACGCCACGAGAAACAGGTACAGCGTGACCGCGCCCGCCCCCACGAGCGTCGAGGCGAAGCCCAGCCACACCACCAGGCGGGTGCCGTAGGCGGCCGTGACGTAGAGCACGCCGAAGATCGCAATATTCGCGGGGAGCGGGGGCGCCCCGCAGGCCATCTGAAAGATCGCGCCGGCCCATGCGATCGCGAGCGCGAGCGCGGGCGAGAGGCGCCGCACCGCAAGCGCGAGCGCCATCACCACCATGACGGTGACGACGACCCCGACCGACACGCTGTCGTCCACCAGCACGGCGAGCGAGAGCGGCCCGAAGACAAACATGAAGAGCGCCGCCAGGGTGATGTCTACCCACAGCTGACCGGGGGTGATGTTCCGGATCAGCGCGCCGAGCGCTCGGTTCCGGCGCGCTGGCTCTGCCCTGTCGATGGTTTGGCTCACGTCACGACGCTACGCGGCACGCCGGGCCGGGGCATCCATCTCGAGATGTATCTCTGCACGCACGTCTTGCGCCGTGGTGTCGCGCGGTGGCTAGCGAAGCGCTCCGACGCTTGCCAGGGCAAGGCGAATGAGGGTGCCGCGGCCGCCCTCCATCTCTGCAGAAAGCGCATCGGATGCCGCCTCCTCCGGGCTGAGCCACGTCACCTCGAGGGCATCCTGGCGCGGCTCGCACGTGCCGGTCACCGGCACGACGAACGCGAGTGAGACCGCGTGCTGGCGGTCGTCGTGGAACGCCGAGAGACCCGGCATCGGAAAATACTCAGCAACGGTGAACGGCGTCGGCTGCGCAGGAAGCAGGGGAAACGCCATCGGCCCGAGATCGTTTTCGAGGTGACGGAAGAGGGCGTCGCGCACCGTTTCGCCGTAGCGCACGCGGCCCGAGACGATCGTGCGCGACATCTCGCCAAGCGGCGTCGCGCGAAGCAGGATGCCGACCTCAATTACCTGCCCCATGCCGTCGACCCGCACCGGAATGCCCTCGACGTAAAGGATCGGGAGGCGACGCCGTGACTCGGCAAGCTCGAACTCGCTCAGCCAGCCGGGGTTGACCCCAAGCCCTCCGCTGGGCGGGCTGAACGGATCATTCTCGTCTGGCTCGGGATCAGGGGTGCGAACGCTCATGTCTCATTCTTACCCTGTCGGTGGCTGGATGCCAGGATGGAACCATGACCACCCCACCTACGATCGACCCGGCCGCAGTACTCTGGTCGGCCCCTCCGGCCGAGCGCGCCGGGCGCCCGCTGCTGGTGTTGCTGCACGGCTACGGTTCAAACGAGCGCGACCTGTTCTCACTCACCTCGCACCTTCCGACCGAGCCCGTCATCGCGGCGCTCCGCGCGCCGCTCACGCCGCCGTGGCCGGGCCAGGGCTATTCGTGGTACGCCATCGAGGGCCTGAACGGGCGCGACCCCGGGGCGCTCACGGCATCGGCAGAGGCCGTGCTGGCGTGGGCTGATGAGCATGCGACGGATGCCGCATCCATCGCATTTCTTGGCTTCTCGCAGGGCGGCGCAATGTCGCTGCAGTTGCTGCGTTTGGCGCCAGAGCGCGTGGCATTCGCGGTGAACCTGAGCGGCTATGCGGCAGGAGGCGAGTTGCCGGGCGACGAGGTGCTCGCGGCGACCAGGCCACCCGTGTTCTGGGCGCGCGGTGCGCTCGACGAGGTGATTCCGCAGTCGGCGATCGAGCACACGGCGGCCTGGCTGCCCGAGCACTCTGACCTCAGCGGGCGCATCTACCCCGGGCTCGACCACGCGGTGTCACTCGAAGTGCTCGCCGACCTGCGCAATTTCTTGGCTTTGCGGTACGCACCGAAGGGTTCATGAGACCAAAATCCGACGCCTTCGACCCGGTGTCTGAGGTGTGCGCGAGGATAAAACCATGAACGATGTGCTCGAGCGGTTCGCTCCGGCGACGCGGGAATGGTTCCGCGGGGCGTTTGTCGCGCCCACCTCCGCGCAGGCGGGCGCATGGAACGCGATCTCGGCGGGCCGCCACGCCCTCGTGGTCGCCCCGACCGGCTCGGGCAAGACCCTCTCGGCGTTTCTCTGGGCCCTCGATTCGCTCATCACCGAGAAGGCGCGCACGGCGCCCCTTGTTGACGTGCCGGCCCCCGGCGCGCGCAGAAAGAAGCCCCCGCCGGGCACCCCGCCTGCCACCCGCGTGCTCTACATCTCACCGCTCAAGGCGCTGGGTGTCGACGTCGAGCGCAACCTGCGTTCACCCCTCGTTGGCATCGGCCTTGCCGCGCGGCGGCTCGGCACACCGGCCCCCGAGATCCGTGTGGGCGTGCGCTCGGGCGACACCCCGGCGAACGATCGCCGCCGGCTCCTCACCGACCCGCCAGACATCCTCATCACCACGCCCGAGTCGCTGTATTTGATGCTCACCAGCCAGGCGGCACAAACCCTGCGCGGTGTGCGCACCCTGATCATCGACGAGATCCACGCCGTCGCCTCCACGAAGCGCGGCGCACACCTTGCGGTCAGCCTCGAACGGCTCGATCGCCTGCTCGAGACCCCGGCGCAGCGCATCGGCCTCTCGGCGACGGTGCGCCCGATCGACGAGGTCGCCAGGTTTTTGGGCGGCGCCGCGCCGGTCGATATCGTTGCCCCGCGCGCGACGAAGGCCTACGACCTGGGCGTCGTCGTCCCGGTCGACGACATGCAGGGTCCGCCGCCGATGCCGGCGCGCGCCGCGGGCGCGGGTGGTGGTGCGGCGGCAGCTGGCGACGCAGCCGAGGGTGCGCCGCAGGCCGAAGCCCCCGACCCGCCAACGATCACCGAGGTGCTGGACGAACCCGATTGGTTGCGCGAGGGCGCTGCCGGGGCATCCACCGAAGAACCCGTCGCGAGCACAAACTCGCTCTGGCCACACATCGAAGAGGCGATGGTAGATCGCATCGTGCAGCACCGCTCGACGATCGTGTTCGCGAACTCGAGGCGCCTCGCCGAGCGGCTCACCGGCCGCCTGAACGAGATTTATGCCGAGCGGCTGGGTCTCGAAATTCCAGACGCCACAGTCCCCGCCGCGATGATGGCCCAGGCCGGATCGAGCGCGGGTGCGCCGCCGGTGCTCGCGCGCGCGCACCACGGCTCGGTCTCAAAAGAGCAGCGCGCAAGCGTCGAAGAAGACCTGAAATCTGGTGTGCTGCGCTGCGTCGTTGCAACCTCAAGCCTCGAACTTGGCATCGACATGGGCGCCGTCGATCTGGTGATCCAGGTCGAGTCGCCGCCGTCGGCCGCCAGCGGTCTGCAGCGCATCGGGCGCGCGGGGCACCAGGTGGGCGAGGTGTCGCGCGCGGTGCTCTTTCCGACGCACCGCAGCGATGTGCTGCACATGGCCGTCACCACCGAACGGATGCTCGCGGGGCAGATCGAATCGATCTCGGTGCCGCAAAATCCGCTCGACATCCTCGCGCAGCAGACGGTTGCCGCGTCGGCGCTCGAACCGCTCGATGTCGAAGACTGGTTCGTCACCGTGCGGCGCTCGGCACCGTTTCGCACGCTCCCCCGCTCGGCGTACGAGGCGACACTTGACTTGCTGGCGGGCCGCTACCCCTCCGACGAGTTTGCCGAGCTCCGCCCGCGCGTGGTGTGGGATCGCGATGCAGGCACGATCACCGGGCGCCCCGGTTCGCAGCGCATCGCGGTCACCAGCGGCGGCACGATTCCCGACCGCGGGCTCTTCGGCGTCTTCGTTGCGGGCGAATCCACCGGCGCGCGGGTTGGCGAACTCGACGAAGAGATGGTCTACGAGTCGCGCGTTGGCGATGTCTTCACGCTCGGCACCACGAGCTGGCGCATCGTCGAGATCACCCACGACCGCGTAAACGTGCTGCCCGCATACGGCCAGCCGGGCAAGCTCCCCTTCTGGCACGGCGATGGGCTCGGCCGACCGGCCGAACTTGGCGAGGCGCTCGGCGCGTTCTCCCGCCTGATCGCAGCGGCCCCACAGGAGAAAGCCGAGGAGCGCCTCCGCGAGGCCGGGCTCGACGCCCGCGCCATCCAGAATCTGCTCGCGTACCTGCGCGAACAGCGCGAGGCGACCGGCAGCCTGCCGAGCGACCGCACGCTCACCGTCGAGCGCAGCCGCGACGAGGTCGGCGACTGGCGCATTATTTTGCACTCGCCGTACGGCATGAGCGTGCACTCGCCCTGGGCGCTGGCGGTCAACGCCCGCATCCGTGAGCGACTCGGCGTCGACGGGTCGGCGGTCGCCAGCGACGACGGCATCATCGCCCGGGTGCCCGACACCGATGCCGAACCGCCCGGCGCCGAGCTGTTCGTCTTCGAGGCCGACGAACTCGAGACAATCGTCGGCGACGAGGTTGGCGGCTCCGCGCTGTTCGCCTCGCGTTTTCGCGAGTGTGCGGCGCGCGCGCTCCTGATGCCGCGCATGAACCCGCAAAAGCGCACCCCGCTCTGGCAACAGCGCCAGCGCTCCGCCCAGCTCCTGCAGGTTGCGCGCGAGCACCCGACGTTCCCGATCATCCTCGAGACGCTGCGCGAGGTGCTGCAAGACGTCTACGACCTGCCTGCGCTGCTGCGCATTACTCGCTCGATCGCCGAACGGCGGATTCGCCTCGTCGAGACCACCACGACCGAACCCTCCCCCTACGCCCGCGATCTCCTGTTCGGCTACGTCGGCGCCTTCATGTACGAGGGCGATTCGCCCCTCGCGGAACGCCGCGCGGCGGCACTCTCGGTCGATCCGGCCCTGCTCAGCGAGCTCCTCGGCCGCGTCGAGATGCGCGAGCTGCTCGACCCCGGCGTCATCGCCCAGTTCGAACTCGAGGCGCAGCGCCTCGCGCCCGATCGCCGCGTGCGGGGCGTAGAAGGCACGGCAGACCTGCTGCGCATCCTCGGCCCGCTCGACGCCGCAGAGCTGGCAGCGCGCCTCCGCCCGAGCGATGCCGGTGGGTCCGCCGCTGCGGACGCCGATGCGGTTGCGCACGCCGATGACCCCGACGCCCCCGTGCGTGAGGCACCCCGGGCGACGGTGGCGGAGGCATCCACCTATCTTGAACAGTTGATCGCGCAGCGCCGGGCGATCGCCGTCACGATCGCCGGGGTGCCGCGGGTGGCCGCCATCGAAGACTCTGCGCGCCTGTTGGATGCGCTTGGGATCGCGCTGCCCACCGGAATTCCGAACGCGTTTCTCGAGTCAACGGCCGACCCGCTGGGCGATCTCGTGGCTCGCTTCGCCCGCACACACGGCCCATTTCTTGCCGAGGCCGTGGCCGATCGCTTCGGAATCGGCATCGCCGTCGCCCGGCACACGCTGCAGCGGCTCGAGTCGGCGGGCAGGCTCTCGAGTGGCTTCTTCCTCCCGCACAGTTCGGCCACAGGTGCGGCGAGCGATGAGCGTGAGTGGTGCGACACCGAGGTTATGCGCCGGCTGCGGATGCGCTCGCTCGCGGCGCTGCGCGGCACGGTCGAGCCCGTCTCGCCCGAGGCATTCGCGCGGTTCCTCCCCTCGTGGCAACACATCGACCGCCCACTCGAAGGCATCGACGGCGTCGCCACCGTGATCGAGCAGCTTGCGGGCGTGCCAATCCCTGCATCCGCATGGGAGTCCCTGATCCTCCCCTCGCGCGTCGCCGACTACGCACCGGCCATGCTCGACGAGCTCACCGCCACGGGCGAGGTGCTGTGGTCGGGTGCAGGTTCGCTCCCGGGGCGCGACGGGTGGGTCGCTTTTCATCTTGCGGATGCCGCTGGCCTCACCCTCGCCGAGCCCGAAGGCGACGTGGCCGAGGGTTCACTCGAGGCGCAGCTGCTCGCCGCGCTCGGCGGCAGCGCCGACTCCCCCGACGGCCGGGGCTCCCTCGGCGGTGCCTACTTCGCGAGTCAACTCCTCGCGATCGTTGGCGCACCAAACGAGCAAGAGGTCATCGCCGCGCTGTGGTCGCTGGCCTGGCAGGGGCGCATCACCAACGACACCTTCGCCCCGGTGCGCGCGCTGCTTGGCGCAGGGGGGCAGGCCCACCGCGTCGTGCGGCGCACGCCGCGCAGTCGGCTCGTGCGCGGACAATCGCTCGGTAGAACCCGCGACGCGAGCCCCCCGCGGCCACCATCACTCGGGGGCCGCTGGTCCTTGCTGCCACAGGCCGACCGCGATGGCACCGCGCGGGCGGCGGCCGCGGCATCCCTTCTTCTTGATCGGTACGGGGTCGTCACGCGCGGTTCGGTGCAGAACGAGGGGCTCCCCGGTGGCTTCGCGCAGGCCTACCGAGTGCTTGCGAAGTTTGAAGAGGCCGGGCATTGCCGCCGCGGCTACGTGATCGAAAAACTTGGGGCGGCGCAGTTCGCAAGCTCGGCGACCGTCGATCGCCTGCGCACATTTGCAGCGGTCCCCGACCCCGCACCCTTGCACGCCCTCACTCTCGCCGCCACCGATCCTGCAAACCCGTACGGCGCCGCGTTGGCGTGGCCCGCGCTGGCCGCGGTCAAGCATCGCCCGGGTCGCAAGGCTGGCGGGGTCGTGGTGCTCGTCGACGGCGCGCTCGCGCTGTATCTCGAACGCGGCGGGCGCTCGGCACTGGCGTTCACCGACGACGAGGCGGTGCTGCGAGCGGCAACCGCAGACCTGGTGAAGACCGCGACCGCGCGCCGACTCGACACCCTCACGATCGAGACCGTCAACGGCGAGTTCGTGCTCGGCACGCCGATCGGCTTCGCGCTTCGGGCCGCCGGGTTCGCAGAATCGCCACGAGGCCTGACGCTGCGCAAGCGCTGACAAGCGGCGCGCGCCGTCCAGGCGGGGAGCGGCAGAGGGCGCGCACATCGCAACAGGGCCCGCACGTCGCAACAGTGCCCGACCGCCGCGCCGGGGAATGATTCCCGGCTTCATGGCGTTGTTGAATGTTGGCACGGACTATCTCGTGCCCGCAGGAGGAGATCGTGGGCAAGAATTACGTCGACATCGAGAACGATCGAGGCGAGACGTTGCGCTATCGCAAACACGCGAACGGACGCGGACTGATTGCGAATGGTGCCAAGGTGCACGCGAACGCGGTGATTGAGGCGGGTGCATACGTCGAGCCCGGTGTGAAGGTCGCCGCTGGAGCCCACGTGGCCAAGGGCGCATGGGTGCACGCCGACGCGGTCATCGGGCCAGACGCCGTCATCGCTGCGCTCGCCGAAATCGGAAACGGCGCAGCAATCGGGCCGGGCGCCCACATCGGCGTGCGGGCACGCATCGGGGCTGGCGCGCGGGTCGCGAGCGGCGCATTGATCGGCGACGACGAGACCATCGGCGATGGCGAAAGCGTCGCAACCGACCGCAGAGGTTTGCGCCTGGCTGCCTAACTCCGACACACGCTCGCCCGCTCGCGCACACCGACACAGCAGTTCCGGGGCTTGTCGCGCCCTAGTCTTGATGCACGGCACGTAGCCCGGCAGACCGGCCTACGCACACGCAACAGCAAGAGCGAGGCACGCATGGCGCAGGAAAAACGCAAGGGCAAAGGCAAGGCGAAGCGCCGCGACCCCCGCAAGGGACCAGCGTCAAGCTCAGGAAAGCGCCCAGGCAAGGGCACCAAAAAGGTCGCACCCAAAGTTGCGCCCGCGGCACCCACCGCGCTCTCCCCCGCCGACGCGTCCACCGCTGGCGCCACGAACGAGCAGGTGCGCGCGGGCGGTACCGCAAAGGCACCCTTCTCGGCCGGCCGGGCCCCGCGAGCTCCGCGGCCAGCCGCTGTCAAGGCGCGCGCCCTCAAGGCAGAACGCGCAGCCGCCGCAGACGCCGCGCGGGCGAGCGCCGATGCACCTCTGGCCGTGGCACACCGTCCACGCGGGCACGCGCAGGCACCGGCATCCGGTATCGAAGACGAACTGGCTGGCGCGGAGCGCGCTCCCGAAACATTGCCCCCGCGTGAACCACTCTCGACCCTCACCCTCGGCTACATCGCGGGCGCGACGCCGGGCCGCTGGGCCGACACCTGGTCGACCCGCAACCCGGAACGACGCCTGATCCTGCGTCCGCTCACCGCGGCCGAACAGCGCCCCGCACTCGACGACGACGTCGATCTCGCCCTCGTGCGCCTGCCGCTCGCCGGTGTGACTGGTGCCGACGCCGGCGTCCACGTCATCCCGCTCTACGAAGAGGTCGCGTTCGTCGTCGTCTCGATTGAGAGTGAACTCAGTCTGCTCGAGGAGGCACGCTTCGAAGATCTCGCGGGGCAGGTGCTCATCGTGCCCGGCGACGACGTGCTCGGCGAGCTGTCGATCGCCGGCCTCGTCCCCCCGGAGTTCGAGCCGATCGCAACGACGGAAGAGGCCATCGCCACGGTCGCTGCCGGAGTCGGCATCGTCGTTGTTCCTCAGTCGCTCGCGCGGCTGCACCGGCGCAAGGACGTCGTCTCAATGCCCCTCCTCGGCGGGCCGACCTCCGCCGTCGCCCTCGCGTGGAAGGCAGAGCGCGAAAGCGATGACCTGACCTCGTTTGTCGGTGTCGTGCGCGGGCGAAAGGCCACCAGCTCGCGCTAGTTTTCGGCTCCATCCGGGTCGCTCTGTGTCACGGGCGGTTCTTGATGCGCTCGGAAGAGGCGCACAATGGAAGGAATGTCTTCCTCGCTCCGGGCGCCCCGGGCCGCGTTTGTCCTTGCCGCGGCGATCATCGCAACAGTCTGTTTCTCCATCCTGCAGTCATTCATGGCACCGCTCCTGCCATCCCTGCAAGAAACCTTCAACCTCTCGACGACGACGGTGACCTGGCTCATGACCGGGTACCTGCTCAGCGCCTGCATCACAGCGCCCATCGTTGGCCGGCTCGGCGATATCTACGGGCACGTGTTCGTGCTGCGCATCGCCATGCTCGTGATGACTGGCGGCATGGTGATGCAGGCCGTCTCATGGAACTTCGAGTCGCTGCTCGCAGCGCGCTTCATTCAGGGCTGCGGCGGCGCGATCATTCCCCTCTGCTACGTCATTCTGCGCCGCACGTTGCCCGAAGAGCGCGTGCCGTTCGCCCTCGGGATCGTCTCGTCGATGGCCGCGCTCGGCGGCGGCACCGGCCTCGTCATGGTCGGCCTCGTCGTCCACCTCGGCGACTTCCACCTCGCGTTCTGGACCGCGAGCGTCATCGGCGCGCTCTCATCGCTCATCGTCTTCGTCGGGATCCCAGCCTCGATCGACGAACGCTCACGCCAACGGCTCGACGCCCTCGGTGCCCTGTTGCTCGCGATATGGCTCAGTCTCTTGCTGATCATCGTGTCGCAGGGTGGGGCATTCGGATGGCTCAGCCTGCCCATCGTCCTCATGATCGTCGGCGTCGTGCTGTCGTTCGCGTTCTGGGTGTGGTGGGAACAGCGGGTCAGCGACCCCGTCATCGACATTCGTGTCATGAAGGCGCGCCCAGTGATCTGGTCGAACCTGCTCGCGTTCTTCTTCGGCATCATGATGTTCACCACCCAGATCCTGTTTCCGCAGTTCCTGCAGACCGCCCCGGAGAACGGCTACGGCTTCGGTCTCACCGTCGGCGGCATCAGCCTGGCGATGCTGCCGCAGACCGCGGCCTTCGGCGTCGGCGGGCTCTTTGCCGGCTGGCTCGAGCGGGTCATCGGCAGCCGCATCTCAATTGTGATCGGTTCGCTCTTCTGCACGGTCGGCTTCAGCGGGCTCCTCTTCCTCCACGGCAACGTCGTGCAGTTCTCCTCCACAATCGTGCTGATCGGCATCGGGATCGGGCTGACGTATGCGCAGCTCGCCAACGTGGTGACGCGCTCGGTGCCGAGCGACAAGGTCGGCGCCTCGACCGGCATGAACACCAACATTCGCAACATCGGCGGCGCCGTGGGCACCACCCTCGCCGCGACGATCATCATGGCCCCGATCGGGCAGGCTGCCCCGCCAATTCTCAACTTTGGTATTGGCATCGGCCTGCTCATCATCGTGAGCATCTTCGCAATGCTGTGCGCGTGGGCCCTGCCCCACGACCGCGAGGAGCGGGTGCTGGTCGCCGCATAGCGACATCCGTGGCGCCATCGCGCAGCGACCCGAAACCGTCGCGCAGCGACCCGTGGCCATCGCGCAGCGACACCTTCGTTTCGCGGATGCCGCGGGCTACGCTGAGCGCATGGCCTCCATCACCGTTGGGCGCGAGAACGACGCCGACATCCGACTGCACGTTGAAGACCGTGGAACAGGGCAGCCAGTTGTGCTCATCCACGGGTATCCGCTCGATGGTTCGTCGTGGGAGAAGCAGAGCGCGGCGCTGCTTCAAGCCGGCTACCGCGTCATCACATATGACCGTCGCGGCTTCGGCAAGTCGGACGGGCCCACAACCGGGCACGACTACGACACGTATGCGGCCGATCTCTCGGCGGTGCTCGAACAGCTCGACCTGCGCCAGGCGGTGCTGGTCGGCTTCTCGATGGGTTCGGGCGAGATCGCCCGGTACCTCAGCAACTACGGCACCGATCGCATCGCGCGTGTCGCGTCGCTCAGCGGGCTCCCGCCCTTTCTGCTGCTGACCGACGACAACCCCGAGGGCGTACCGCAGTCGGTATTCGATCCGCTCGCCGCCGCCGCCCGCGCCGACCGGTACGCATTCTTCACCTCATTCTTCAACGGGTTCTACAACCTCGAAGAGAACCTTGGCTCGCGCATCAGCGAGGAGGCCGTCGCCGCGAACAAGGCGATCGCCAATGCGTCGTCGCCCATCGCCACCGTCGACGCGCAGTACACCTGGCTGACCGATTTTCGCGAAGACCTGAGCGCGTATACGGTGCCCACCCTGATCGTGCACGGCACGGCCGACAACATCGTGCCGATCGATCACTCAGCTCGCCGGCTGGCGAAGCTGCTCCCGCACGCGCGCTTCATCGAGATCGAGGGCGCGCCGCACGGCTTGCTCTGGACACACGCCGACGAGGTAAACGAGGCGCTTCTCGCCTTCCTCGCGCACTGACCTTCTCCGGGCGCTGCCGCGACCGCGCGCCGCGACCTACGACCCGTGCGGCGCGAGGAGGAGTTCGATGCGGTCGTTGAGGTACGGGGCGAGGCCAACCCAGGCCTGCGCGTCCCGTGGGTTCCACCGCACCTGTGGCACGCCGCCGTGCACGCGCACGAGGCCGCCCTCGGGCCGCGCCAGGTCGATCCGCTCCCACCCAACATTCACGGTCTCGCCCTCGGCGAATCCCCCGCGCCGTGCCGCCGCGCTGCGGCTCGCCCGCTCGCGCGCCGACTCGGCGGTGTAGCCGCGGCGCACCTCCGCGTGCGCGCGCAGCGTGTCGCCGGTCGCGAAGAGCTCGCCCTCGCGCGAGAGCAACACCACGCCGAGCCGCCAGACCCGCCCCTCGCGTGCGATGCGACCCCGAAGCGGAAGTCCGAGCACGCGCCGCGGGGCGGTTTCACGACCAAGACCCTCGTCGCGCGCCCCGGCCTCGGTCAGACGCTTGACCGCATCGGCGATGGTGGGGTGGATGCCCCGGGCCGAGGCATCCGCCCCACCAGGCTTCACGTGCGCGTCGTCACTGGGTGTCATCCTCCTATTGTGCCGCGGGTGTGGGGCGTGCAGCCGCGACCTGGAGCCGGCGCCTGCCCTGCGCGAAGAACCCAAGTGCCGCGCCGCCGAACAGCGTGGCGGCGCCGATGAGGAGGAGGCGGAGCCCCGGGATCCCGCCGCCGGTCGATGCGAGCGCCGTCACGAGCGTGCTCTCGATCTCTTGCCCGCACGCGCCGCGCGCAAGTACGACAGAGTCGCCATCGTGAGGCGTGTATTCGAGCGTTGCCACCCAAAAATAGCGGGCAGCGACCGTCTGCGAGGTGGTCGGCGATGGGAAGCTACCCGAGCCCGTGATCGCGACGGGTGCGGAGGTAAACACCCGCGTCGAATCATCACAGGTCGGAGCACTTCCGGCCGGGCTTCCAGCGCTCTGCCGGTAGAGATCCCAGTGCAGCCGCGCCGGCACTCCCTCGGCGAGGCCCGTGACCGTCACCGTGTCGTGGAACGCCGCGCCGGCGACCGCAACGGGCTGTGAGTGCGACGCGAGCGCCGGCGCGACAACCGTGGTGATCTCGCTCTTTTGCCCACACCTGCCACTCGCCAGCTCGATCGGATCATCCGTCCACCCCTGCGGAGTCCACCACAGCGTCTCGATCCAGTAGTAGGTGCCCACCGCTTCGACGCGCACGCCGGGCGAGGTGTACCGGCGCAGCTCGCGCACGGCGACGGGGTCGGCGAGCGTCGATGCGACGAGTGTGTCGGGGGTGCATGTCTGCGCAGGCGCGACGCCGGCGGTTGCCTTGTAGAGCGAGAACGTCACGAAGGTCTCACCGTCGGCGGGCAGCGGTCCGTTGACAATCGCGGTGTCGGTTGCCAGCCCGCCGAACTCTACCTGCGGCAGCGCTTCGGACTGAATGACGGGCGGATCCGCGCGAGTCAGCTCCCCGGGTTGCATGCACGAGCCTTCATGAATCAGTACGCCGCCCGTGTCGCGGAGCGTTTCGATCCACGAAAACGTGCCGAACCAGGGCACCACCACGGCCGGCGACTCGTAGCGCCCGGGGCCCATGATGCGCTGGGGCGTATCGGCGTTGGTCCAGATCAGCGACTCCTCGGTGCACTGCCCGAACGGCTCGGCCCGGTAAACGGCGAATGAGAGGTCGGCCCCCGCGGCCGGCACCAGCCCGTCAACGATCGCGGTGTCAATCATCGTGCCTTCCGGTGAGCCAATCTCCTGCGCCGCGCTCGACACGCTCGGAACAAGGTGAGTCTCGGCCAGGCGTCCATACCGATCTTGGAATACGTAGCCGCCGTCCAAGAAGTTCTGGGTCGCAGGTGACTGATCGGCGAAGTCAATCGACCAGACCCAGGTGTAAAACGCCGAGGTCGCGCCCGCCGTCGTGGCGGCCGTGCCGGTGTATTCCACATCGGGACCAGAAGCCGCGCTCGTGCTGATCACAGCGGTGCCGGCGATGGGTGCGCCCACCGGTGCCGACGCAGATTCGGTGGGTGCGGCATCCAACGGCCCATAGAGCACGCCGCGCGCCATCACGACCGCATATTCCCCGCCAGCCATTCGCGGCCATTCGTTGCGAGCAGTCGAAAACGTAACGAGGTCGCTGAAGATGCCACCCGCGGGGACATATGCCGAGACCACCCGGGTGCCGAGTTCGGGCGCGAAGCTGTGTCGCCGTGGGAGGGCGTCGGCGGCGGTGAGCGTGTAATTTTGCACCGCCCGCGAACCGCCGCTCACGGTGACCTGTCGCCCCGGTGTGTCGTACCAGGTGACGGTGTCGCGCCACCCGCCGAGCAGGCTGAACGAGCCGCTCGCCGTGATCGCGTAGGGCGCACCCGTGTCGTTCGGTGGCACCGCCCGCAGCGGATACGTGCCGTCGCCGACGCCGGCAAGCGCCGGGCCCCCAGGCCCGCCCGAGAACGCCCCGTTCGTCAGCGTTACCGAGCCCGCGGATTCGACCCCGCTCACGACCAGTGTGCCGAGATAGTCGTTCGCGGGATCGGTGGTGAGCCGCATGGATGCCCCGGCCGGCGCCGCGACGGTGCCCGGCGTTGCCGCGCTGACACCTCCCGCCGCTGCCACCATCGCATCGAACGCACCCCGCACGGCCGCCGTGTCGCCGCCGGCCCGGGTGCTGTAATAGTTCCTGATACCGATGCCGCCGGTGAGGGCGGTCGCGTTCGAATAGTCGAGGAAGTGCCAGACGACGAGGTTGATCGCCGCCGCGTCGACGTTGCTCACCGCGGGGGTGCCCCACGTGTTGAGCACGTAATTTGCCCGGGCGGTCGCGTCGGCCACGCTCACCCCGGGAGGGGCGGAGCCGGTCGAGTTCGTGCGCTCGACACCGGCGCCGGTGAGCATGCCGATGGGTGAGGGATCTCCCGCGCGGGCACACCAGACCAGCGCGCCACTTTCGAGGCGAAAGCTTCCGAGATGCGGGGATGCCGCGGTCCCGGCCCCGTACCCTGGCCCCGTCGCTGCGGCGGCCATCGCCGGTTGTGCGGCGGTGAGGAACCCCGTCATGAGCACAAGCGTCGCGAGCGCGGCGCCGGCACATACCCGATATTGCCGAAACTTTTCCACCGCCCGCGGCAAATGCATGCGTTTCGACCAGAAATTGCCGTGTTTCATATCGCTTTGCAACATAGTTTTGCCCCCGCCCCCAGGCGCCGTTGTCGACATAGCGATAGATCTAACAGCGGCCCTCGCACGGCGGGAATGTTCGCGCTCCACAACCCCAGAACATCACCCACAAATCACCCCGGGTCAGCCATTTCCTGCCTTTTTGCTCGCGACAAAAATGCCGCCCGCGCGCACTCGCTGGGCGCGCAAACCTCAGGCTTTTGCGCTCGCTTTTTGGCCCGGCGCAGAATCGGTCGGGGGTTGGCGCGGCGCCGTTTGGCGGCATCCACACGAATTGACACCCAGTGTCGTAATGAGACATAATCGGCCCATGACTGACAACATGCACCCCTTGTCCGCCTGGGAGGCGAACGGGACTGCTGGCTTGATGATGGCCAGCCGCGTTGTCATGCGTTGCCGAATGTGTCGCTAATCCAGTGACCTTCGAGTCCTCCGGAACGCCCAACCTTGCGTCCGTCGAGCGACTCACCGAGCATCTACGTCACCGCTACCTCGTGTGACATCCCACGTCCGCTCGATCACCTTTCGAGATTCACCTCGCGGACATCCGCAACACACGCAGAGCCCGTAATTTTGGGTCGCATCGCACCCCGGGTTCGTCATCATCCTTCAAGGACCTCTCTCATGTCGAACACTCTTTTTGTAGAATCCCCCCGCACCACGACTACGACGCAGCGCCGCGTCGCACCCGTTACTCCGATTCGTTCGGTACAGGGTTCACCCGCAGCGCCAGCGCCGGCGCGCGTGACAGCGGCACCGATCACACCCGCCGAGCAGCTTGCGGCGGCCGCGCCCGCGGCCCCCGCACAGGGCGCCCCCGCTCGTGCACTTCCCGCCGGCACCGCGCCGCGCGGCTTCGCACTCTACGTCGGTCTCGACGAGCAGCGCGCACAGGCAGACGGCGTCAACCTTGGGTTGCTCGTTGACGCCCTGCGCCGCACGCTGGCCGACCTCGCACCGCAAGCAGAGACCTACGCAACCGTCGCGCTCGCGCCGATCGGTGCAGGCGGTCGCAACGTTGACGTCGTTCGCCTGGCCCTGCACGAGCCGAGCGCCATCGCGCGCACCAAGGCCGCGCCCGAGCCCGAAGACCGCGCCCCCGAGGGCGTTGTCGTCGACATCTCGCGCAAGCGTCTGCTGCTCGACGGAGACTCCGCATCGCTGACCTTCAAAGAGTTCGAGCTGCTGCAGTACCTCGTGCTCCGCGAGGGCCGCACGATCGACCGCGCCGAGCTCGTCGCCTCACTGTGGAACGGCGCGACCGAGGATGACGTACCGAACGAGCGCACCATCGACGTGCACGTGCGTCGCCTGCGTGCCAAGCTCGGCAACTACGAAGACATCGTCCGCACCGTGCGCGGTGTCGGCTACCGGTTCGACCGTCACGCCGACGTCTCGATCCGCTTCGGCCACGGCACGCCTTCACCCGACCGCTTCTAGGCACCGTCCCGGCGCCGCCCAGGCTGCGCTGCCGGGAGGGTTGTCAGACGTTGCGGTTACGGTTGTCGCATGAGCATGTGCGCGTCGTCTTCCGGGGGCCGCGAAGCCGCGCCCACTGACGCCGGGCCGGTTGGCGCCGCACGTGTCGACGCGACATATCGACCGAGGCATCCGCTTGATTTCTGGCTCACCGTCGGCGGTATTCGGCGCGGGAGAAATGATCCGTGCCACGTGCACGACGGCCGCAACTTCTGGCGCGCGAGCCGCACGCCACACGGCGTGGCAACCCTCGCGCTCGGCGCACGCGGCGACGGTTCGGTCAATGCATCAGCTTGGGGGCCCGGCGCCGAATGGGCGATCTCGCAGGTCCCGGCACTGCTCGGGGCGCATGACGACCCAGAACAATTCGAAGCACACCACCACCCCCTCGTCGCCGACGCGCACCACCGCAATCCCGGCCTGCGGCTCGCCCGCACCGACCTCGTGTTCGACGCCTTGGTCTCGTCGATCATCGAACAGAAGGTGACCGGGCTTCAGGCCTTCGGCGCCTGGCGCACGCTCGTGCGGCAGTTCGGCACCGCCGCCCCCGGGCCAACCCCACGGCCGATGTTCGCGCCACCGACCGTCGAGGGCTGGCGAGGCATTCCCTCGTGGGCATGGCACCGCGCCGGCCTCGAACCCCCGCAGTCACGCACCATCGTGGCCTGTGCGCGCGTCGGGCAACGAGTTGCCGACGCGACGCTCGCCGCGGCCGACGGGCCGGCGCGCGACCGCGTGCTGATGAGCATGCGTGGCGTGGGCGTGTGGACGGCCGCCGAGACCCGCATCCGCGCCCTTGGCGATTCGGATGCCGTGAGCTTCGCCGATTTTCATCTCGCGAACCAGGTGGGGTACGCGCTCTCGGGCACCCGTGTCGACGACGCCGGCATGCGCGAGCTCCTTGAGCCGTGGGCAGGGCAGCGCCAGCGGGCGATTCGCCTGATCGGATTGAGCGGCGTGCACGAGCCTCGCCGCGGGCCGAGGCTCCACCCCGAAGACCACCGCAACCGCTGAGCGCAGCACTTCGACCCCACCGGGCGCGCCCCAACCGCGGCCCCACACCCCGTGCGTATGGTGGTCATATGAGCGCAGAACGCCAGATCAACTGGGCACCATCCGCGTTGCTGTGGGTCTGGGTGATCGGCATCGCAATCGCCGCCACGGTCGGTGTCTTTTTCGGCACAACCAGTGGAAACCTCATGCTCGGCCTTGCCTGGGGCATCGCGCTCGCCGTGGCCTGGATCGTCGTCTTCGCCGTGGTGCGGGCCGGGCGCAGGCGCAGCGCAATCGGGCGACACGACACCGAGGCAGACCCCGACGGGCCCTAAGCTGAGCCCATGCACGCACACGCACCCAAGCAGCAGAGCTACATCCGCGCCCGCTGGAAGCTGTGGCTCGGCATCGCGTTGATCCTGATCATCGCCGTCATCGTCGGCGTCGTGATCAACCAGTTTTGGGTGCTCATGACGGTCGCCCTCGCGGTGTCGCTCGGCTGGCTTATGGCCTACGAGGGCAACCGCGCCCGCTGGAACCGCCCGCCAGACGACAACGGCGCACAGCTCTAGCCGAGCAGTTCGGGCCGCCGCCAATCGGCGCCGTGCACGCGCTCATCGAGGAACGCAAACACCGTCTGGTACCAGACGATCGCATGCTGCGGCCCCAGCACCCAGTGGTTCTCGTTCGGAAAATACAAGAATTTGTGGATGCCGCTGCCATCCGCCGCGGCGTGATGCTCGGCGAGCTCCGACCAGAGCCGCAGGCTCTCCCCGATCGGCACGCGGTAGTCGCGATCACCGTGGATCACGAGCATCGGTGTGCTGATCTTTGCGACGTGCCGGTGCGGTGAGAACTCGGCCATCGCCTCGGGCGTGAAGATGCGCTGCCAATAGGCCGAGTTGTCTGTGGTGGCGGCAAACTGATCGAGCGCCCACAGGCTCGCGTGCGTCACGATCGCTTTGAAACGGTCGGTGTGCCCGGCGACCCAATTGGCCATGTAGCCACCAAACGAACCACCCATCGCCGCGGTCTTCGTCTCGTCGATGTCGCCGCGGGCCGTGACGGCATCGGTGATCGACATCAGGTCGGTATAGGGCTTCGCACCCCAGCTGTTCCAGCCCCGCGCGATGAAGTCGAGCCCGTACCCGGTCGAGAGCGCCGGGTCGGACAGGAGCACGGCGTAGCCGCGCGCCACCGCGAGCGCCGGCGACCAGCGCCAGCTCCAGGCATTCCAGCTGTTGAGGGGGCCACCGTGAATCCAAAGCAGCAACGGTGCGGGCGAGGCATCCGAAGCGCCTTCGGGCAGCATCAGCCAGCCTCGCACGCGCGCGCCGTCCGCGGCGACCGTCTCGACGTCGGCGATCGTGCCAGGCACACTCGCCGGGGCGACGGGGCTCGCAAGCGGCGTGACCGCGCCGGCCCGATCGATCCGCACCGCGTGCGGCGTGCTCACCCACGACGAACGGAGGGCGACCAGCGCGCCGCTTGCGCGGTCGACCGAGACGGCCGAGTACGCGAAGTCATCGTGCGTGAGCCGTTCGGCGCGTGAACCGTCGAGCGGGAGGCGGAAGATGGGCGCACGACCGTTCGAGTCGGCGGTAGCGATCAGCGCATCGTCGCCTGCGTCGAAGGTCAGGCTCGACGCCCAATGGTCCCAGTCCGCGACGATGCGGCGCGCGTTCGAGCCGTCGACCCCCGCCACCCACACTTCAATGTCGGTGGGGGCATCCGGCATGCTGAAGACGGTGCGTGTGAACGCAAGCGTGGCGCCGTCGTGGCTGATCACGGGCATCTCGAAGTCGACGCCTGCCTCGTCGAACAGGCTCGTCTGCGCCCCCGTCTCGGTGTCGATCGCGACGATCACGTAGCGCCCGTCGCGCTGCTCGCTCACGCGCATCGCCGCGACCAACGTGCGGCCGTTTGGCGTCAGTGCGGCACCCGCGGTGTCCGCGCTGCGGCCAGGGTTCGGGGTGAGGTCACGTGGCCGCGGGAGCGAGGTCGGGTAGGGCGTCGTTTCGGCGCCGGGCTCCGAAACAGTGTCATCGGTGGATGCCGGGGCCGCGGCATCCGCCCCCACCTCAGTGCGAGCCGGCAACACGTCGACCAGGCCGTCGAGATCGAGGGCAAGCAGATGCGGCTGGGCGGGGCCGAGGTCGTGATCCCAGTAGCGCACCGGATACGTCTCGTGCAGGATCGCCGAAACCTTCTTCTGCTTGCGAAGCCCGCGCAGCGCGGCGTCGGCCTCGAGCGTGTCTGCCCCGGGCAGAAGCTCGGCGGTCAGCACAAGACGGTCCGCGTCGGCAGCGATCGCCGCGATCCCGTCGACCCCGCCCGCAAGCCGGGTGACGGCACGCGCCTCGCCGCCGGCCGCCGGAAGCACCCACAGCTGCGCGCCGGCATCGTCGCCATCGCCATCCGAGTCGGCGTCGGGCCGTGCCGACACGAAGAGCACATCGCCGCTCGCGGTGAAGGTCGCGCTCGATTCGCCCTTCGCCGAGCGCGTCAGCCGCACCGGGGTGCCGGCGCCGTCGGCCGGCACCGCCCACAGCGCGCGCTCGTAGCCGGTCGCGTCAGCGCGGAGCGTGGCGATCGTGAGCACGACCCGCCTGCCGTCCGGCGACAGCGCGACCCCCTCGACGCGAGGCTGTGCAATGAAGTCATCGAGCGAAGAGAAGGGGTGGGATGCCATGCCTCAACGCTATCCCTCGATGGGATGCCACGTCCCGGCGAATTCCGCTCGCCCGTCGCGTTTTGTCGCTTTTACGCCCCCTTTACGGCGATTCGCGACGGGGGAACGGTCCGCGGGCCCGGCGGGCGGCGGCGGGCGGGCGCCGGGCGCGGAGCGTGGGCACCAAAATCCGCTCCCCCGTCGCGTTTTGTCGCTTTCGCGCCCCTTTTGCGGCGATTCGCGACGGAGGAACGGGTTGTGCGACGGGGGAACGGTCCGCGGGGCCCGGCACAGGGCGGGCGGGCAGCACCGCGGAACCGACCCTTGATCAGAGATACCCCCTGGGGTATCATCGATGCATGACTACGCGCGAAATCACCATTGAGAACCTGAACGAAACCATCGCTGGCAACGAGGTTGTCTTCCTCGATTTCTGGGCTGAGTGGTGCGGTCCGTGCCGCGCTTTCGGTCCCGTCTTCGAACAGGCATCCGTATCGAACCCCGATGTCGTCTTCGGAAAGATCGACACCGAAGCCCAGCAGGAGCTTGCCGCAGGGTTCCAGATCACCTCGATCCCGACCCTCATGGCGTTCCGCGAGGGCATCCTCATCTTCTCGCAGCCTGGCGCCCTGAACGCCACCCAACTTTCGGCCGTTCTTGACGGCGTGAAGGGCCTCGACATGAACGAGGTGCGCGCATCGATCGCCGCAGACGAGGCCGAGCTCGACCAGCAAGAGCGCTCGGCCGAAAGCGCAACCGAACCGGCCGGAGACTCCGACGCCGCCTCGAGCGCCGCCCTGTGAAGCTCGTCGTCGTCGGCGGCGTCGCGGGAGGCATGAGCGCGGCCGCCCGCGCCCGTCGCCTCGACGAGTCTGCCGAAATCATCATCCTCGACCGCGGCGAGCACGTCTCGTTCGCCAACTGTGGCCTGCCCTACTTCGTCGGCGGCGAGATCGAGAACCAGCAGAGCCTGCTCGTGCAGACCCCGGCCTCATTGAAGGCGGCCCTCAACCTCGACGTTCGCGTGCGCCACGACGTCACCGCGGTCAACACCGAGGCCCGCACCGTCACGGTGTCGACTGACGCTGGCACTGAGCAGATCAGCTACGACGCCCTCATCCTCTCCCCCGGCGCGCTCGCGATTCGCCCGCCGCTGCCCGGCATCGATTCTCCCCGCGTGCACACGCTCCGCACCGTCGAAGACGCCACCACCCTGCGCGGCCTCGTCACCGCCGGCGCCCGCCGCGCAGTCGTGCTCGGCGGCGGATTCATCGGCATCGAAGCAGCCGAGGCGCTGCGCCTGCAGGGCCTCGAAACGTCGGTCGTCGAGCTCAGCCCTCACGTGTTGCCGCCGTTCGAGTCCGAGCTCGCGCACCTCATCACCGAAGAGCTCACCGGTCTCGGCATCGCCGTGCACGATGGCGTCGGTGCCGAGGCAATCGAACCCGGTGTCGGCCACGACACCGTCGTCCTCGCAGACGGCACCCGCATCGAGGCCGACCTGATCGTGCTCTCGGTGGGCGTGCGACCCGACACCGAGGTGTTTGGTGCCGCCGGCATCACCCTCGAGCGCGGCGCAATCGTGGTCGACGATCACGGCCGCACCTCGGCGCCCCAGGTGTGGGCCGTGGGTGACGCCGTGCTTTCGACGTGTGCGGTCACCGGCATCCGTCGCCCGTTCGCACTTGCCGGCCCGGCTAACCGTGCCGGTCGTCTCATCGCCGACGACATCTTCACCCCCGAGATTGCGCGGCCCATGCCGCGTCCACTCGGGACCGCGATCGTGCGCATTGGTGAACTCACCGCCGCTTCGACGGGCGTGAACAAGGCGACGCTGCAGGCCGCGGGCATCGCGCACCACACGCTGCACCTGCACCCGAACCAGCACGCCGGCTACTTCCCCGGTGCCGCGCAGATGCACCTGATCGTGCACTTCCGAGAGGGTGACGGTGCACTGCTCGGTGCCCAGGCCGTCGGCCCCGATGGCGTCGACAAGCGCATCGACGTGCTCGCCACCGCGCTGCGTGCGGGCATGGCGATCGACGACCTGATCGACCTCGACCTCGCCTACTCGCCGCCCTACGGCATGGCGAAAGACCCGGTCAACCTCGCGGGCATGGAGGGCGAGAACGTGCGCAACGGCACGATCAAGCTCTGGTACGCCGAAGACGTCGACGATGTGCTGGCGAATGCGCTCGTGCTCGACACGCGCAGCCGCTCCGAGTTCGCGAGCGGGCACCTGCCCGGCGCGCTCAACATCCCGCACACCGAGTTGCGCGAGCGGCTCGAAGAGGTTCAGGATGCCGCGGCCGGCCGCCCGACGAAGATCATGTGTGCGTCCGGCATGCGCTCCTACATCGCCTATCGCGTCTTGGCGCAACATGGTTTCGATGCCTCGACGCTCTCTGGCGGCATCCTGACCATGCGTGCGGCGCTCGGCGACCGGGCCGTTACGCTGCTGCAGATCGATCCCGAACTCGAGCCCGAACTCGAAAGGGTGTGAATCATGTCACAGGCAGCAGCCATGGCCGCCGCCCCAACACCGGCGGCCCCAGTCTCATCGCCCAGTAGCGATGAGGCCCGGCGCAAGGTGCTCAACCGGCTTCGCCGAGCGCAGGGCCAGCTGACGGCGGTGATCGCGGCGGTGGAGGCAGAAGCGTCGTGCCGCCAGGTGATCACGCAGCTCGCCGCGGTGTCGAGCGCGCTCGACCGCGCCGGTTTCGCAATCATCTCGACCGCGATGCAGGAGTGCATCACCGACCCCGAGGGCGAGGCAAGCGGAGACCCAACCAGCCCCGAAGAGCTCGAGAAGCTCTTCATGATGCTGGCCTAGGCACCGTTAGCTCTCGAGGAGCGCTCGGATATCGTCGGCCGAGAGCGATTCGCTGAAGAAGGCGTCGTCGTCGATCACGGCCGAGACGAGCGCCGCCTTCTTCTCCTTGAGCGCCATCACCTTCTCCTCGATGGTGTTCGTGGCGACCATGCGATACACCATGACCTGCTTGGTCTGGCCGATGCGGTGGGCACGGTCGACGGCCTGCGCCTCGCTCGCCGGGTTCCACCACGGGTCAAGCAAGAACACGTAGTCGGCCTCGGTGAGGTTGAGCCCGAAACCGCCCGCCTTGAGGCTGATCAAGAACACCTTGCCGTCGCCGCGACGGAAACCGTCGATGACCTTCTCGCGATTCCTTGTCGACCCATCAAGGTATGAATATGGGATGCCGGCGGCATCGAGCCGCGCGGCTGCGCGCTGGAGGAACGAGGTGAACTGGCTGAAGACCAGCGCCTGGTGGCCCTCCCCCACCACGTCGTCGAGCTGTTCGAGGAGCCCGTCGAGCTTGGCGGAAGGCACGTTCGCATAGCCTTCCGGGTCGATGAGCGCGGCGTCGAGGCTCAGCATGCGCAGCAGCGTGAGCGAGCGGAAGACGATGAACCGGTTGCGATCGAGGTCGTCGACCAGCCCGAGAATCTTCTGCCGCTCGCGCTGCAGGTGCGTGTCGTAGATGCGCCGGTGTCGCGGGTCGAGGGTGATCTCGAGCACCTGCTCCTGTTTGGGCGGCAGTTCGGGGGCGACGGCTTCTTTTGTGCGGCGCAGCATGAATGGCCGCACCCGGCGGCGAAGCCGGTCGAGTCGCTCCGTATCGTGGTTGATCTCGATCGGGCGACGATACTTCTCGGCGAACTCACGCGATGAGGCGAACAGCCCGGGCGCGACGATTCGAAGAAGCGCCCACAGCTCGGTCAGGTTGTTCTCGATCGGCGTGCCGGTGACGGCGAGGCGGAACGGCGCCCGGATGCCCCGGGCCGCATCGTGCACCTTCGAGGCCGGGTTCTTCGCGAACTGCGCCTCATCGAGGATCAACCCCGACCATTCGAGATCGGCGAAGGCCTCGGCATCCAATCGCAAAATCGCGTAGCTGGTGAGCACGATATCGGCGCCGGCAGCGACCGCGGCGAGGCTCTTGCTCTGCTTGCGCTCGGTGGTTGTCACGTCGGCGACCCGCAGCCCGGGGGTGAACCGGGCCGCCTCACGCTTCCAGTTCGAGACCACCGAGGTCGGAGCGACGACGAGAAACGGCGTAGCACCCGGCGCCTTTGCGGCCGCGTGCGCGACCAACGCGAGGGCTTGCGCGGTCTTGCCGAGCCCCATGTCGTCGGCCAAGATGCCGCCCAGCTTTTGCTCGTACAAGAAGGCGAGCCAGCTGAATCCCTCGCGCTGATAGGGCCGCAGCTCGCCCGCGAATCCCGTCGGTACCGGCGGTGGCGGCACACTGTCGATGTTTCGAAGGCCGTCGACGGTGGCCCGCCAGCTCACGGCGGCTTCGCTCTCGTCGGCGAGGTCTTCAAACTCCGACCAGAGCGCGGTCTGGTACCGACTGATCCGCAGCCCGGTCTCCCACTCTTCGAGCCCGCCCGCCTCCTCGATCAGCTCGCGGAGCGGCGCGAACACGGCTTGCTGCAGCGAAAGATAGCTGTGATCAACGAGGAGGAGCTTGGTCGCGCCCTTCGAAAGTGCGGTAAACAGCGGGCCGAATGGGATGACGCGGCCCTCGACCGAGACCGTGACGCCAAGATCGAACCAGTCGTTTGATTCGGACTCCATTGCCGAGACGGCGAGCACCGGCGCTTCGACAACTTCGCGGTAGTCGGGCTTCTCGCCCGTGATTTCGACCGCGACGCCCTCGAGCGCTTCGAGCGCGGGCAGCACGCGCGCGGTGAACTCGGCGGCCGCGATCCCCTGGAGTCGCGCGGTCTGGCGAAGCGTGCCGTCGGGTTGCAGGAGCGGCATGCCCGCGGGGTCTTCGGCGAGCGCGTCGGCAACATCGAGCGTGGCGGCACGATCGGCCGCGGCATCCCGAAACAGCGTGTCTGGCGCGTCAAATGGGAGGCGGCGGCGCACGCCGATGTCCCATTCCCACCCGAGCCGCAGCACATGCCCGGCCTCGAAGCGGGCGCCGAGCACGAGTGTGGGGCGGGGCAGATCTGGGGGCGTGAACGTGTCGTCGGTGCTGACGACCCGCACCGACCGCGCGAGCGTGGCGAAGTGCTCGCCCAAGAACTCGGCGACGTCATCGCCTTGTACCCGCACCGCGGCCGGGCGCTCGATCAGCGCGCGCTGAGCCCTCGTGAGCGGGGCCGAGAGACGCGCCAGCAGGAGCCTGCCCGCGGCCGCGTCGTACACGTAGACGCCGTGCGCCCCAATCAACCGGACCAGCTGGGCATCGAAGCTGCGACCGTCGATCACCACGCTCGGGCGAAGCTGCAGCTCCCCCTCGCGCATGCCGGCGTCGAAGCCGATCTCTGCCGTGCCAGCGAGCGCCACCTCGGGGATGTTCGTGCCCACCAGCGAAATGCCGAGCCCCGGCGCCTCGGCCAGCAGGGCCCACAGCAGGCTCGAGTCGAACGTATCGAGGGTGATCCAATCGGCGCCATACTCGGCGAGGCCGCCGAGCGGCGAACCCTTGAGCGTATTGAGCTGTGCGAACCAGCGCGCCTGCGCCGGGTCGAACCCGCCGGCACCGCCCTGGTAGCCAACGTTCTGCCAGTTGAGCGCGGCCTTGATCCACCCACCACGCACGCCGCCAGTGACCGGGCGAATGGCGAGCCGGTCGGCGGATGCCGCATCCCGAGCCCGCTCATCGTGCCGGCTGCCCGACCGCAGCGTCGCGCGCGGTACGCGGCGGCGAAGTTCAAATTGCAGCGCGAGCTGCTTGGGCAAGGGTGCATCAACCTCGGCGGTGCGGTCGAGGGCTGCAACGAGCCCACGCCACCCTGCCTCGGCGACGGGGATGGCCGCGTCGGCCGCGGCCTCGGCCGAAACGTTTGCCGCATCGGCCGCGCGCCTGCGGGCAGTACTTGCGTGCAGCACTGCCGCGGCGTGCTTGCAGTTGATGCCAACCGGGCACGTGCACATCGCGGTGCGCACGGTGATGCGGCCGGTGTTGGCGCCGAGCAGCTTCACCGTGACTCGGTATGGTGCGGGGGCTGTGCCGCGCACCTCGCCGCGCAGGGTCTGCGTTGCCGGGTCCCACTCGAGGTCTCCGACGTTGCCGTTCTCTGCGTACGCCCGGCCCCGGCTGTGCGAAAGCGGGCCGACGAGGCGGGCGATCGTCAGGTCCTCGATATGGGGGAGGCTGGCGTCAGACATCCTTCTATCGTGTCACGGCGCGCGGGTGCTGGGCGCCGAAAAAGTTCTCGGGTGTGCGCGAATTGCGGCGCGCACACGCTGTGCTGAACGCCTATTTGAGCGCGAGCAGCCGCGCGGTGTCGCCAAACACCTCGAGGCCGGCGCACTCCGCCGTGCCTTCAAGGAGCACGCGGCCGTCGGGGTCAAGGTGACGAAACGCGATTCGGGCATCGAGTGTTTCTTCGACGCGTTGGTGCATTGCTGTGCGCAGGGGCGCATGCAGGAGGCCGCCGCGCACCCGCTCGGCGTCGAGTTCGAGCACCCCATCCGGGCCCTGCACACTCCAGCGCACGTGGGTGTCATCGATCGCGAGCCGTGTCTCGCGCGAGCGGTTGTAGGTGGTCCATTTATAGAGCCGCCCGCCGTGGCGAAACCCGATGATGGATCCGCGAAACGAGCGGCCGACCCACGGGATGATGGCGACGGAGGCGATGAGCGAGGCATCCGCTGCGCTGCCCGTCGCCGCCTCGGTGCCGCCCGTCGCGTCGATGTGGTTGCTTGCCATCCAGACGTAGCCGGCCGGAAACGCCTTACCCCAGTCTTTCTCGATGTAGCCGCGGCCGCCGTCGAACGAGGTGGCGACGAGCGCCGACCCGACGCCCAAGTCAGCGCCAGCCCCCGCAGCGCCCGCGCCCGGCGCATCACCGGCGTCGATCTCGAGCGTGCCACGCAGCCCGTGCCCGAACGACACGATGCCATGGAAGCACTCCATGAACGGCACGAGGCCGTACCAGCCCATGATGCCGGGCTCGCGCAACGTCACCGGCCACGGCTCGAGCGCGCTCGTATAGTCAATGCGCCCCCGCATGTTGGGGAGGTCGAGCGTGACGCCGGTTGTCGTGAAACGGTTGCCGCCAATGCGCACATCGAACACGCGATCAGATGCCGCAAACTCCTCGGGTGCGAACCGGTGGTACCACGACCGCCCGGTCAGCCCATCGAGCACCTGCACAAAAGCCTCATCGCGGGTGCCCTCACCCTCGCCAGCCGCCCCAGCCAGGCCGCGGAAGATGCCCGGGATCACTGCCCAGCGCTGCGACCGGTCGGCCGAGACCAGCTTGACGTACCAGCCTTCAAAGAATCCGCGCGTGATGCCGTGGCCGTGGAAGGCCTCGGGGTGTTGCACTCCGCGGAGGGCGGCGGCTGGTGTGCGCATGTCCGTGCGTCCTTTCGATCAATCGGTGCCCGAGCGACCGGGTACCGATTGCGCGGTCGCGGCCCCAGTTTGCGGGCCCGCCCCGCCAGCCGCGCCAGTGTCAGCCGCCGCGCCCGCACCAATCGCCGCGCCCACTTCTCCAGCGGGCACGCCCCCGCCGGGCGCCGGCAGTGCTGGCACCTCGCGCTTGCTGCTGATGCGAAGGCGGATCGCCCCCACGAATCCGAGGAGCAGGAAGACCGAGGCGATGAGCATCGCGAGCCGGGCGCCGTCGGCGAAGCCGTCGGAGAGCGCCTGCACCGCACGCGCCGTGTCGTTGCCGAACTGGCTGTGCACGCCCTCGGCGCGCAGCTCAGAGATCATCGAACCCGCACTCTGGCGGGTGGTATCGGCGAGCGTCTCGGCCTCTTTGCCCGTGAGGCCCGCCTTCTGGAGCGATGCCGGGAGCGTGAGTGCGAGCGACACCGACAGCGCCGCGCCGGCGAATGCGGTGCCGAGCGCCGAGCCGATCTGGCGCACGGTGCTCTGCGTTGCCGAACCCTGCCCCGAGTCCTCGGGCGGCACGTCGCGCAAGACCGTGCCGGTGAGCTGCGCCGATGCCAGGCCAAGGCCGAGGCCGTAGACCACGAGCGGGATCGCAATCGCCCATCCGGGAGTCGTGCCGGTCACGGTGAGCGCCAGCGCGATGATGCCGATGAGTTCGAGCCCAAGGCCGATCAGCACCGTGCCCGGTGAACCGAATCTGGCCGCAAGGTGGCGTGCCATCGCACCGGATACGAACGCACCGATCGCCATCGCGGCAAGCACGAGACCCGCCCCCATCACGTCGAGGCCGAGCGCGTTGATCAGGTAGAGCGGCAGCACGAAGAGGATGGCAAACTCTCCCACCGCGACCATGGCCGCGGTGGTGTTGCCCCACGAGAAGGTCGGCAACCGGAAGAGATCGAGGTCGAGCAGTGCGGAGCGCCGCACGCGGGCGCGGTGCCGCTCCCAGAATACGAACAGGGTGAGTGCCACGGCGGCGACGGCGAACGCGATCGGCACGAGCGAGATCGGCGCGGTCGTCGGCCAGGTGAGCCCGAAGATGTGCAGGTCGGCCTTCGGCACCCACCACCCGATCTCGGGCCCCTCGATCACGGCGAAGACGAGCGCGCCAAAGCCGATCGCGCTGAGCAGCGCACCGTCGACATCGGCCCCGGGCAACGCCTTGCCGCCGCGGGTTTCTTTCACCGTGAAGATCGCCGCGACAAACACGATCGCCCCGAGCGGGATGTTCACGAGGAAGATCCATTCCCATGAACCCCACTGGGTGAGCGCGCCACCGGCGAGCGGGCCGATTGCGGCGGCCCCTGAGATCACCGCGCCCCACACACCGAACGCGGTCGCGCGGTACTTGCCGCGGAACGTCGCGTTCACGGTCGAGAGGGTCGAGGGCATGATCAGCGCGGCCCCCACCGCCTGCACCGCGCGTGCGGCGATCAGCGGGCCCGAGGCATCCGACATCGCGGCGAGGATGCTCCCGCCGATGAAGATCACGATGCCAACGAGAAACAGTCGCTTGCGGCCCCACCGGTCAGAGAGCCGGCCCGTCGAGAGCAGGAGCGCCGCGAGGAGCACCGCGTAGAGGCTGTTGACCCACTGCGCGTCGGTGATGTTCATGTTGAGGTCGCGAATGATGTCGGGCAGCGCGACCCCGACGATCGTGCCGTCGAGCACGATCATGCCGAGGCCGGCCGACAGCACCGCGAGTCCGAACCACGCGCGACGACTTGGCGCGGCTTCTTCGGTCGATACTTCGTCGTGCCGGCTCGGCGTAGACATTAGGCAGCAACCCCCGGGTCGTTGATCACGCCGTCACGAACGAGTGCGCGACGAAGGCAAAGAAAGAGCAACACCATTCCGGCGGTGAGGAGAATATGGCCGAGCCCGGCGATCCCAGAGATCATGCCGTTCCCTTCTTGGCCGAGCACCGTGAGTGAGCCGTGCCAGATGAGCATCGCCGATGTGACGATCACTCCGGCGTTGTACACCCAGAAGAACCAGCCAAACAGCTTGCTCCGCGAGAGCGTGAACTGCTTCTCCAGCACCAACACGATCAGCAACACGATGAAGCCGAGCGTGAGCAGGTGCGTGTGGGCGAGCCCAAGTTGCGTGAACTCCCCGGAAGGGAAGTCATTTGCCTTGGTGAACTCCCGGTAAAACAGCCCCGAGAGCACGCCCACGAGCATATAAGCGAACGCGGCGTAGAACAGTTTTTTCATCCGAATATCCTCCCTGTCTCACCCGAGTCTGGGGCCACGACGGCCCCGGCGGATCAGCCGAATGGTTGAGCATTCTCACCCTTGCGTGCCTCCGGGTGTCGGCGCAATGGTTAGAGCAGCCCAGTTTCGCGCGCATGAGTAACCGCCTTCGCCCGGCTTTCGACGCCAAGTTTCGCGAAAAGGTTCACGAGATGGGTCTTTACCGTCGCTTCGGTCACGAAGAGGGTGCGGGCAATTTCGCGATTGGATGCCCCGTCCCCCAGCAGGCGCAACACGTCGAGCTCGCGCTCGGTGAGGCGTACCCGAGGCTTGCGCATCCCTTGCACGACCCGCTGCGCCATTTCTGGTGCCAGCACGATGTGCCCCGCCGCGGCTTCCTTGATCGAATGCAGGATCGTGGCCGGCGAGACATCCTTGAGCAGGTACCCCGCGGCGCCGGCTTCGATCGCCCCGAGGATCTCGGCATCCCGATCAAACGTGGTGAGAATGATCACGGCCGGAGCGGGATCCTGGGCGCGCAGCGCGGCGGTCGTCTCCACGCCGTCCATGCCGGCGCCGAGGCGCAGGTCGCACAACACGACGTCGGGGTGCAGATGCGCGGCGAGTGTCACCGCTTCTTCACCGGATGCCGCCTCCCCCACAATCTCGACGTCATCGTGGCGCTCGAAGAGGGCACGCAGCCCGCCCCGCACGATGGGGTGGTCGTCGACCAACAGCACGGTGACAGGCACTAGCTCTCCTCTGCAACGGACGGGGGCGCATCGTGACGGCGCGGTGCGACGTCACCGAACGGTGCGAATGCCGAGAGCGCGGTCCCGTCACCGGGGGCGCTTTCGACCTCGAGGCCGCCGCCCAGTTCACGCAGCCGGTTGCGCATCGAATGCAGGCCGTAGCCGCTTTGCGCCGTGCCGTCATGCGTGCGATCCTGCGTGCGATCGTGGGCACGGTCCCAGGCACGCGCGTCAAAACCGCGGCCGTCATCGACGATGTCGAGGCGCACTGAATGCTCGGCGTCGACGAGGTTGACCACGACCCGCGCGGCCCCGGAGTGCAGGCGCACGTTGGCGAGGGCCGACTGCGCGGTGCGCAGGAGCGCAACCTCGACGGACGTCGGGAGCGCCGGAAACGCGACGTCGACGTGGAGCTCGGTCGCGATCCCCGACTCGGCGGTCAGCCGCTCAAGCATGCGCGAGATCGCCCCCGCGAGCGCGCCCTCGTCGAGCTCGGCCGGCGAGAGGGCAGCGACGATGCGGCGCACGTCGACGAGGCTTTCGCGCGCGAGCGCATCGATCTGTGCAAATGTGCGGTTCGCGTCGGCACCCCGGTCGAGCGCCCCTCGGGCGAGGAGGCCGATCGACGCGAAGCCCTGCGCGATCGTGTCGTGAATGTCGCGCGACAGCCGCGTGCGCTCGGCAATCGCGCCCGACTCGCGCTGGGTGCGTGCCAGCTCCTGCTGCAATTCGGTCATCTCGGCCTGCGCGTGCACGAGCGAATCCACCAGGCGTTGGCGCTCCTGCGATTCCCGCATCATCTCGACGTAGCCGCGCGAGACGCCGAAAGCGAAGAGGCCTCCAACGAGCGGCCCGATGACGTTCGCGTACGCGATCGTCCCGTTGTGCGCGAGCGGTGCAAACACCACAACGGCGAACACGAGCAGCGAGTAGACGATCGCCCAGCGGGCGCGAAGAATGAGCCCACCAAGCAACCAGAGGGCAAACGCGAGCCAGATGAACTCGACCGAGATCACTACGGTTGCGGTCCAAATCACGACGAGCCCCAGCATCCACCCGATGCTCAGCCGTTGATCGTGCGCGCGCGTCGTCAACAGGATGCCGCCAAAATACCAACCAGCAAATACCAGCGACACCGCGAGCACGGCCACGACATTGCTGCCGTCGGCGATCGCGCGCACGGCGCCGATCACCACGAGCACCGCCGCGATCACGAGCTGCCCGACTTGCATCGAGCGCAGCATGACCGCGACGGCGCCGCGCGCTGGCGCGGTGCGCCCGTTACGTGAGCGCGGCTTCGGAGTGCTCGACATGTTCTGATTCTCCCCCGCCCGCGGCCCTGCCGTCACTCGGCGCGGCGCCCGGCGCTCGCGAACCGCCGGGAATCCGGCCCGGCCACCAGATGCGGTCGCCCACCAGGCTGAAGATTGCCGGCACCATGATCGTGCGCACGACGAAGGTATCGACGATCACGCCCAGCCCGACGATGAGGCCGATCTGGCCAAGCGTGACCAGCGGGAGCACCCCGAGCGCCGCGAACACGGCTGCGAGCACGATTCCGGCACTCGTAATCACGCCGCCCGTGCCGGCGACCGCCTCCACCATGCCCCGCTTGGTACCAAACGCCTGCGCTTCGGCCCGGGCCCTATGCACGAGGAAGATCGTGTAGTCGATGCCGAGCGCAACGAGAAACAGGAAGGAGAGCAGCGGCACCTGCAGATCGAGCGCGGGCTGGTCGAACAGCACGCGGCTGAGCCAGGCGCCACCGCCGATCGCGGCGACCGCGCTCAAGAGGTTCACCAGCATCAACAAGACCGGGGCGACAAGCGACCGCAGGAGCACCAGCAAGACGATGAAACTCACCAGCAACACCAGTGGCGCGATCACCAGCAGGTCGCGGGTGTTGCCCGCACGGGCATCCACATCGGTGGCGACGACTCCGCCAACAAGCGCGTCGGCGCCGTCGATGTCGTGCACAGCGGCGCGCAATTGTTCGACGAGCGCGAGGCTTTCGGGTGTGCTCGGCGCGGGCTCGCCCGTGACGAGAATGCGCGTGAGCGAGGCATCCCGGCTCTCACTGACCGGAGTCACACGAATCACACCGTCGATGCCCTCGGCAGCCGCGACCACCGCGGGCACCTCACCGGTATTCGCGACAATGATCATCGGCTGGGCCTCGCCCGCCGGAAAATGCTCGCCGAGCACTTCGAGCCCCGCCGCAGACTCTGCTGCAACCCGAAACTTGTCGGTCTGATTGAGGCCAACCGACGCACCGATGAGCCCCGAGGCCATGATGACGAGCAGCGCACCGGCGGCGACGATCGAAACGACGGGCCGTGCCACAACGCGGGTCGCGATCGCGCGCCACGCGCGACCCTGCACCCGGTGCTGCCCGGGCTTCGGCACGAACGGCCAGAAGATGCCGCGGCCACACACCGCGAGCACCGGCGGCAAGACGAGCAGCCCGAACGCGAGCGCGATCAGCAGCCCCACGGCCGACGAGATCCCAAGGCCGCGCGTGCCCGGAATCACCGCGAACACGAGGGTGGCGAGCGAGAGCACGACGGTGACGTTAGAGGCGAGAATCGCCGGCGCGGTCTTGCACCACGCCTGCGCGAGCGCGGCGCGGTGGTCTTCGTTTCGCAGCAGCTCTTCGCGGTAGCGCGAGATCAACAGCAGCGCATAGTTGGTGCCCGCACCAAACACGAGCACGCTGACGATTCCCGAGTCGAACTGCAGTTCGAGCCCCGTGCCCACCACCGCGGTGACGAGCCCGGCCATCCGGTCGGCGAGCGCAACAACCACCAGCGGCACGATCCACAGCAGCGGCGAACGGTAGGTCAAGATCAAAAGGAGCGCGACGATACCGATCGTGACGATCAGCAGGGTGAAGTCGGCACCCGCAAACGCCGAGGTGATGTCGGCACCAAACGCCGGGCCACCGGTGATCTGCACGGTGACGCCATCGATCGGATGCTCCGCCACGATGTCGCGCAGCGCAAACACAACCTCGGCCGTGGCGCCGTTGTCGGCACCCTGCGTCATCGATGTCTGCATGACGGCGGCGAGGCCGTCCTCACTCGCGAACGGCGGGGACGCCGCAAAGCCGGTCTCGGCGTCGAGCCGCGGTGCGAGCTCGCGCATCGCGTCGAGATCTGCCGCGGTGAGCGCCGAGCCATCGTCACGGCTGGCGACGAGCAACACCGTCTGTTTCGCGCTGTCGTTGAATTCTGAGAGGAGCGCGGTAACCGCCGCCGATTCAGACGCGGGCGGCGCCGCATCATTGCCGCTGGGCGCCTCCGCCCCGCTCAGCGCACCGAACACCCCCACGACGGCGAGCACTGCAAGCAAGATCGACACCCAGGCGCCGCGGCGCGAAGTGAGCGCGTTCGCGAACCCAGAAGACACACGTTTCTCAGACATACTCCGAGTTCAGCGCGCCTGGCCCTCCGGCGGATCCCACGGCCGGACGACCCGCTGTTCAACCGTTCGGTTGAACCCGCGACCCGCCCGGCGCCGTTTTCGCCGCCGTCGTCGCCGTCATCACGCCTACCCGAGCGCCGGATCCTTCAGCGTTTCTTCTTCCATCGGCGCATCAAACTGCGCGTTGTAGAGCCGCCAGTATGCACCCCGCGCGGCGATGAGCTGCTCGTGGTTGCCCTGCTCGACGATGGCACCGTTTTCCATCACAAGGATGAGGTCGGCATCCCGAATCGTTGAAAGCCGGTGCGCGATCACAAACGCGGTCCGGTTGCGGCGCAGCTTCGACATCGCGCGCTGGATCAGCAACTCGGTGCGCGTGTCGACCGACGATGTTGCCTCGTCGAGAATGAGCAACCGGGGGTCGGCAAGGAACGCGCGCGCGATCGTCACGAGCTGTCGCTCGCCGACGCTAAGGTTGGTCGCCTCGTCGTCGAGCACGGTCTCGTAGCCGTCTGGCAGCGAGTGCACGAAGCGGTCGACATAGGCTGCGGATGCCGCGGCCACCATCTCTTCTTCGGTGGCGTCGGGCCGCCCGTAGAGAATGTTCTCCCGGATCGTTCCCGCGAACAGCCACGTGTCTTGCAGCACCATCCCGGTGCGGGAGCGAAGGTCAGTGCGCGTCATGCGGCGAACATCGACCGCGGCGTCTGCATCGGCGCTCGTGCCGAGCGTGATGGAGCCCTCGTCAATGTCGTAGAACCGCATGATGAGGTTGACGAGCGTCGTCTTGCCGGCGCCCGTGGGCCCAACAATCGCGATCGTACTGCCGGGGCGCGCCGAGAGGTTGAGCCCCTGGATGAGCGGCTTCTCGGGCGAGTACCCAAACGACACGTTGTGAAATTCGAGGTGGCTCGCCCGCTCCGACACCGTCTCGGCCGGATCGGCCTCGGGCGTCTGGTCGGGCTCATCAAGCAACTCGAACACGCGCTCGGCGCTCGCGACACCAGACTGCAGCAGGTTCGCCATCGAGCCCAGCTGGCTCAGCGGTTGCGTGAACTGGCGCGAGTACTGGATGAACGCCTGCACGTTACCGATCGACAACTGCCCAGATGCGACCTGGATGCCACCGACCACCGCGATCGCAACGTAGACCAGGTTTCCGACAAACGTCATCGACGGCATGATGATGCCCGAGACGAACTGCGCCCCAAAGCTTGCCCGATACACGCGGTCATTCTCTTCGTCGAACGCCGCCTCTACCTCGCGCTGGTGACCGAACACCTTCACGACGGCATGGCCCGAGAAAGTCTCCTCGATGCGGGCGTTCAGGATGCCGGTTTGCTTCCACTGCGCCACGAACATCTTCTGCGAGCGACGGGCGACGACCACGGTGATCAGGATCGTGAGCGGAATGGTGACGAGCGCGATCGCCGCGAGCACCGGCGAGATGAGGAACATCATCAGCAGCACGCCGATCACGGTGAGCACCGATGTGATCACCTGCGAGAGTGACTGCTGCAGCGATTGCCCAATGTTGTCGACGTCGTTCGTGACACGACTCAGGAGCTCACCGCGCTGCACCCGGTCGAAGTAGCTCAGCGGGAGGTTGTGCAGCTTCTCTTCGACCTGCACGCGCAGCCGGTGCATCGCGCTCTGCACGACGTAGTTGAGGATCCGCGCCTGGAAGTACGCGAAGATGCTGCCGACCGAATAGACGGCGAGCACGGCGATCAAGATCCAGGTCAGCTGGGTGAAGTTGATGCCCGTCCCGGGCACAAAGTCCATGACCCGAAGCATGTCGGCCTGGGTGGTTTGCCCGGCCGCGACCAGCTGATCGATCACCTCCGCCTTGGTCGTACCGGCCTTGAACTGCAGCGAGATAAAGCCCGCGAACACGACGTTTGTGCCCTCGCCGAGCAGCTTGGGGCCGAGCACGGTCAGCCCGACGCTCACGACACCGAGGAAGATGACGAAGACAATGCGCGCGGCATCCTGCTTCAGGGTGCCGAGCAGGCGCTTCGCCGAGGGCCCGAAGTTCTGGGGCTTCTCGACGGGGCCGCGTGCCATGCCGTGGCCACCGCCGCCACGCATCGGCTGCGGCTGCGGGCGCGGGGTCTCGGTCTCGGTCTCGGTCTCGTTGTTCTCGCTCATGCCGGGGCCTCCACGCTCTCCTGCGACTCCACAATCTCGCGGTAGGTCTCGCTTGTTTCGAGCAGCTCCTGGTGCGTGCCAAGCCCAACGATTTCGCCGTGGTCGAGCACCACAATCTGGTCGGCGTCGCGAATTGTGCTGACGCGCTGCGCGACGATCAGCTTCGTCGCCCCGGGCACGTTGTGTGTCAGTGAGCGCCGGAGCGCGGCATCCGTCGCCACATCGAGTGCCGAGAACGAGTCGTCGAAAATGTAGATCTCGGGGCGTTTCACGAGCGCCCGCGCGATTGCGAGTCGCTGCCGCTGACCACCCGAGACATTCGTGCCGCCCTGTGCGATGGATGCCTCGAGCCCGCCAGACATCCCCTCGACAAAGCTGCGCGCCTGTGCGATTTCGAGCGCGTGCCACAGCTCGTCGTCCGTTGCGTCGGCGTTGCCGTATCGGAGGTTTGAGGCGATGGTTCCCGAGAAGAGGAACGCGCGCTGTGGGACCAAGCCGATGCGCTGCCACAGTTCGTCTGGGTCGAGCTCGCGCACGTCGATGTCGTCGATCCGCACGGTGCCGGCGGTGACGTCGAAGAGTCGCGGCACGAGGCCGATGAGCGTCGACTTGCCCGAACCTGTAGAACCGATGATTGCCGTCGTGGTGCCCGGTGCGACCCGAAACGCGATGCCCTGCAGCACGGGCTGCTCGGCACCGGGGTAGCTGAACTCGACCTGATCGAACGCAATCTCGCCGCCGCTCTGGCCCGGCCGCACGGGGTTCGCCGGGGCGAGTACCGAGGTCGGGGTCTCGAGCACGGCGCCGATGCGGTCTGCACACACGGTGGCGCGCGGAATCATGATGAACATGAAGGCGGCCATCATGACGCCCATCAGCACCTGCATGAGGTACTGCAAGAACGCGAACAGCGTCCCGATCTCGGTCTGCCCGTCTTGCACCTGGATCCCACCGAACCAGATCACGGCGACGCTCGAGAGGTTGATGACGAGCATGATCGCCGGGAACATGAACGCCATGAGGTTGCCGGCGCGAATGCCGGTCTCGGCCACGCCCTCGCTCGCGGAGACAAACCGCTCGCGCTCTTCGCGCTCGCGCACGAACGCGCGGATCACGCGGATGCCGGTCAGCTGTTCGCGCATGATCTGGTTGATCCGGTCAATGCGCGTTTGCATGAGCTGGAAGGCCGGCACCATGCGCACAATCACGAGCGTGACAATGACCAGCAGGACGGGGATGCTGACGGCCATCAGCCACGAGAGCGACACGTCTTGCCGCATGGCCATGATCACCCCGCCGATCGCGAGCATGGGTGCCGAGACCATCAGCGTCGCGGTGACCTGCACGAGCATCTGCACCTGCTGCACGTCGTTGGTGTTGCGGGTGATCAGCGACGGGGCGCCGAACTCGCCGATCTCTTTCTGCGAGAACGCGACGACGCGCTTGAACAGCCCGGCGCGAAGGTCACGGCCCATGCCCATCGCGAGCTTCGAGCCGAAGTACACCGCAACGATCGAGCACACCACCTGCACGAGGGTGATGCCGAGCATCAGCGCACCCGTGCTCCAGATGTAGGGGATGTCGCCCCGCACGACGCCATCGTTAATGATGTTCGCGTTGAGGGTCGGCAACATGAGCGACGAAATCGACTGCGCGAGCTGGAAGACCACCACGCCGACGATCAATGGCCAGGCCGGCTTGAGGTATCGCACCATGAGTGTCCAGAGCACGGCTTCTCCTTCTTGCGGGTCGCGCCCGCGTGTTAAACCGCGCTCAGGAAGCGGGGCGTTGTTGCAGGATGCCACCACGTTCGGGGTGTGCTGCAAACCACTCCGCAACGTACCAGCACACCGGACTGATCTTGCGATCGCCCGCCGCCTCAAGTTCGGCGACGGCCTTGTCGACCATCACTGCCGCATAGCCGTTGCCGCGCGCCGACGGCGTGGTGAACGCGCGCGTCATGGCGACGGTCGAGCCGTCGTCGCGGTAATCGAGCACGGTCAGCAGCTCGGCGCCCCGGCGTAGCGCGTAGCGGGACTGTTCAGGTTCGTGCGTGAAGGCGAGGTCGTTCATATCGTCAGCGTATGCCCGATGGCGCGCGGCGGCTCCGCATTGACCCCGATATTTCGCGTCACCGCGCCCGCTCGACGAGGCGTTCCATCGAGTCGAGGAACGCGCCGTATCCGGCGGTGAGCCCGGCTCGGGCGTCGTCAGGCCAACCGGGGGTTTCTTGAGTCAGGGTGAGTTCTGTGCCGCCACCAACCTCTGCGAGGTCGATGGTGACCGGGGCCAGCTCGTCCGGCTGTTCGGGCTGGTCGGTCAACCGAATCGCGAAGTGTGAGGGCGGCACGACCTCGACGAAGTCGCCGATCCACGGCTTGGTTGTGCCGTCGGGGAGGTGCATCACTGCAGACCAGCGCTCGCCTTCGACGAGGCTCCAGTCGAGCGTGTCGAGCGGCACGTCGACGGCCTCGGTGCCGAACCAGGTGGCAAATTGCTCGCGGCCCGTGACGACATTCCACAGCACCTCGCGAGGTGCCGTGAACGTGCGGGTGACGGTGATTCGATCGGTCATGCCAGCTCCAAACGTTCGGTGTCGGCACGCCCGCGCCGATCCGAACTACGTTGAACCGGGCTCCGGGGCCGCCGATCGCAAAAGTGTACTCCCGGCCCACGACATCGTCAGGCCAAAGCGAGGCCCAACCGTGAGCGGGCAATCGCAAGTAGCCTGGCGGCATGACGAGCCAGCAAAAGACGTGGACCCTGGGCGGCATCGCCCTGATCGCATGTGGCGTGATCGGGATGCTGCAATCCACCCTCCCGGCGATCCCGGGGCTCTTCTGGCTCGCGCTCCTGAACAACGTGCTCTATGCCGTCGCACTTCTGCTCTTCGCCATCGGGCTCTCCCCCGAGGCGAGCGTCGTTGAGCGTCGCCCGCTCGGCATGATCGCGCTGATTGTGCTCGGTGCGTGGCCCATCACGATCTATGGGCTCGCACAGCTGTTCACATCTGTTGCGCCCCTCAGCCCCGACGGCTGGCAGATGCTCAGCTACATTGCGATCGTGCTCCCGACCGCAGCGGCGACCATCGGCACCCTGCAGATCGTGCGGTCTGCCGTTGTGCCGGGGCGCGCACGGTGGTTGCCGCTGTGGGCGTTCGGGCTGTACGCCCTGGCGTGGGGGCTCCCCCAGATCGTCACGTTTGTGGTGGGCCCACTCCGCACACTGTCGTTTGGCCCGTTCTTTGCGGGACTCGCGCTGCTCGCCTTTCTCGCCAGCACCATCGGACTCGGTATCGCCGCGCTGATCGTGGCGGCACAGCAGAAGACGACCCAACCCGCCGGCGGGTCATTCCGTCGATAGCGCGGCGCTTCGCCAGGCGGTGACCGACACGGTGCTCCCGGTCACGATGTCGAGCTCTACGGGCCACGACCCGCGGTCTTCGCCCGGTCGGATCGCGGCGTGCAGCGAGTGGGCGACGATGGCGCCGTTCGTGCTGTTCGCGCCCCAGGCGATCACCGTCTTGACCGATCCGCCCGCTGGCACCGTGATGAGCACCGCCCCCGGGCCTTCGTCCATCGACGTGCCTGCATGCTCGATCGTCACATCGAGCAGGTGCGCGTTCTGATCGCCAAAGGCGATGTCGGGGTATCCCTCAACCGCGCACGGCTGCTCCGAGAAGTTCAGCAACTCGACGACCTGCATGCGACGTCCCAGCGCCGCATCGGCACCACCGAGCAGCACCGTCGCATTCTCGCTTGTGCACGCGTCGGCGGGCACGGCCTCCGTGCCCGCGGCGCGAATGGGCACGGGGTCTCCGGGCGCAGCCGGGTCGGGCAACGCGCCGAACGCGTCGCGCTGCGCGGCTTCGTGCTCGGCGGCCGCCTGCCTGCTCTGCTCGTTCGATACCTCGATGCCCCACACCCCGACTCCCACGAGCGCGACGAACACGACTCCCGCCGACACCGGCAGCAGCCAGGCAGCCGGGCTGCGGCGCTCGGTCGGGGCCAAGGCGCGTGTGAGCGCCGGCGCGCGCCCTCGCGAGACGACGAGCCCCGGTATCCAACCCGCGAACAGCGCCCAAAAGACGGCGTGCTGCATGTTGTACGGTTCGTTCAAGATGCCGCGGATGCCGAACATGCCGACCCCGCGAATGACGCTCGGGAGGTCGAGTGCGAGGCCCACGACCGCGGCCGCGAGGATGGCGGCAAGCCAGGCACGGGCGAACGAGGGTCGCTCTGCCTTGCTGAGCATGCGCCCCAGCACGATGTAGCTGAGCGCCACCAGCAGCGCGGTCAGCACGCCCGCCACGAGCGCGGGGCCGAGCGCCCACCCGTAAAAGACGCCGGGCACGCGGGGCAGCGCGCCGAAGAGCCTCGCGAGAGGTCCGCCGAGAATCGAAACAAGCCCGATGAGGAGTGCCCAGCCCATCCAGAGCGCCGCGAACACGGCACCTCCGACGATCCATCGACGCATTCGCAGCTCCCTTGACTCGAATTTCAGGCTACCCGGCGCGCTGGGTTGGCTGCGCACGCGCAGACCGCGCCGCGATCGCGGCGCGAGGGCGATGGCAGCGCAACGAGGGCAACGAAACCCTTCCCCTCGTTACCTATTTGTTATAGAGTGCTCGGCAACGGAAGTTGTTTGCTGTGATGACCTCCGGACATGTGATTGCAGTATTCGCTTGGTGCAAGCAAAGGCCGGTTGGAAGCCTCTCCAACCGGCCTTTGCCGTTGCATTGACCGTTGCTTTTGCCACTGTTTCTCCCTCACCGCGGCGCTCGGCAGCGGCATCCCTCGCCCGAAATCCGGCACCGGCGGCCCGCATCCCCTAGCCTGAATGCATGACTGACCGTGTCCTTGCCGTGACCGCCTGGGAGAGCCTCTTTCGCGCGCAGCACGAAATCTTCGACGAGATCAGCGTCGATTTTGAGGGTTCCGATGTCAGCCAGAGCGAGTACGACGTGCTCCTCACCGTCACGCGCGCGCCCGAAATGACGGCCCGGCTGCGCGATGTCACCGCCCTCATGCTCGTGAGCCAGCCGAGTGTCTCGCGCCTGGTCGACCGCATGGTCGCGCGCGGGCTGATCAGCAAACGCATCGACCCGCTCGACGGTCGAGGCGCGCTCGTGCAGGCAACGCCAGAGGGCGCGAGCGCGTTTCGCAACCTCGCCCGCCGGCACGCCCGCACCGTCGCGGCACGCATGGCGGTCCTCGGCGACGACGAGTTGGCACAGCTGCTCGCCCTCACCGCAAAGCTTCGACACGGGGATGCCACGCCCCCGCGCTAGCTGTTCTTCCCGGGGACGTTGTGAACGCGTTCGATGGGTGATTTGCCGCCGATGCCTGTGTGGGGTCTGTGGTGATTGTAGTCATGGACCCACTGCTGGTAAGTCGCGGCTCTTGCTTCGTCGCTGAGGTAGGTGTGGGCGTAGGCCCATTCTTGGGCGAGGGTGCGGTTGAAACGCTCGACCTTCCCGTTGGTCTGGGGTCGATAGGGACGCGTGAACTTGTGGGTGATGTCATCGCCGAGCGCCTCGGTGAACGCTCCCGATCGATAGCAGGAACCATTGTCGGTGAGGACCCGTTTCACGGTGATGCCGTGATCTTGGAAGAACGCGTTCGCCCGCGTCCAGAACCCGGCGGCGGTGTCTTTCTTCTCATCGCCGAGGATCTCGGAGTAGGCGAGCCGGGAGTGGTCATCGACGGCATGGTGGAGGAACGAGTACCCGCGCCCCTGCTTCTTGTTGTTGCGGCTCCCGATCGTGCGGCCGAACTTTCGGTGGCCGCCACCATCGGGGATGCGCCCTTGCTTCTTGATATCGACGTGGACGAGATCGCCTGGAGCGGGATGTTCGTAGCGGATGGGTTTTTGCCGTCTCACGGGGAGCCCCGTGGCTTGATCAAGCCAGGAGAGCTTCGGCATCCGATACCGAACCAACACCTGCTCGACCGTGGAGCGGGGAACCCTCAGGTGGTAACCGATTCGGTGTGGTCCCCACTGCCGAGTGAACCGCAGCGACACGATTCGATGCTCGAGCCTGCGCGGGGTCCGATTCGGAGACCGGTGTGGTCGTGAGGACCCATCGAGCAACGCCAGGCCGGCTCGGTGCCTGGACGCCCACTTCGATGCGGTCGCGGGCGAGACCTGGAACCGTTCCGCAGCCCGACGCGTGGACCAGCCAGCATCGACTATCAGACGTGCCAGACGAAGACGCCCCACCGGCGTCAAAGGAGCATTAGCGTGAGTCACGAAGACCTCCGTGTTGATCGAAATGAGTGTGGTAACCCACTTCGATACCGGAGGTCTTCGCTATCTCAGCTCACGCCACGCTGATCACAACCTGTCCGGGAACTACAGCTAGATCCGGTTGGCGCGCTCAAAGCGGCTGACAGCTTCGTGGCTCAGCGACGACGGTGTCGCTCGCCAATTGTATACATGGATAGTTGACGGTGTACAGAGTGCCCCGTGCAAGGACCGCACACACGCGCCATCACGTGGATCCGGGCCCCATTCCCGTCGCTGATCGACAGTATTACACTGTCAGGCTCGCCCAGCTACCCCTATTCGGTATACATTGAAGACGAAGACATGGTTGTCTTGCGCGCCATGGGAGGACGCAGAATGCCCGAACGCACGACCCACACCAACAGTGTGTACAACGCGGTCGTTGCCCGGTGACCGGGCAACGCGAGCGACTTCCTACCGCAGTCTGGATCCTTGCTTCAGTCACGTTCCTCACCAACTTGGGGTTTGGTGTCGTGGGGCCGGCCCTCCCGGCCCTCGCCGATTTGTTCGGTATTTCCGTCACCATGGCGTCGATCGCCATCAGTGGTTTCGCGGCATTCCGCCTCGTCGCAAGCGCAAGCCTGACCGGGCTGCTCAAGCGTTGGCGCCTGCGCAAGGTGCTCTTCGCCGGATTGCTGCTCCAGGCAGTGTGCAGCCTGGCGGCCGGTCTCGCACCCGATGGTGTCTCGTTTCTCGTCTTCCGGTCGATCAGCGGTCTCGGCAGTGCCACGCTCTCCGTGTCGGCCACCGCGCTGCTCCTCGCGCTCGTGCCCACGCACCTCCTCGGCCGTGGCATGAGCATGTACTTCGCCGCGGGTTCGCTCGGCGCGATCTCGGGCCCCGCTGTCGGCGGCTTCCTCGCAATCGCGAACCCCCGCATCCCCCTCATCTTCTACGGCCTCGCGCTGCTCGTGGCCTCGCTCATCGCATTCTTCGCGCTCGGCCAGGCAAAAGACGTTCGAACCTCCGACGCCGTGGGCGAAGACGGTTTGGTCATCAAGACCAAGACGGTGTGGCGTAGCTTGATGTCGAACCCCGTGTTCATCACGGTGCTCATGGCCCACTTCGCGGTCGGTTGGGCGCTCTATGGCGCGCGCACCACGACCGTGCCGCTCTACCTCGGTGCCGTCGGCTTCACCACCGGCGTGATCGGCGTCTTCATGACTGTGGGCGCCGTCACCCAGGTCGTCGGCTCGACGGCCGCCGGATTCGCATCCGACCGCTGGGGCCGTTGGAAGCCGCTCGTTGCCGGCATCCTGGCGGGTTCCGCCGCGTTCCTGGTGCTGGTGTTCACGGGCGAGTTCGCGTGGATGATGGTGACCTTCGTGCTCTTGGGCCTCGCTGGAGGCGCGCTTGCGGCCGTCCCATCGGCAATGCTCGGCGAGACCAAGTACGGCAGCACCGGACTCGCCGTCGCCCTCTACTGGATCATCTTTGACATCGCCGCGATCATCGGCCCGCTCGCGAGCGGCATCATCGCCGACAACGTCGGGTTTGCGCCGGCATTCCTCGTGATTCAGATTCCATTCATCCTCACGCTTGCCTGCGCCCTCTGGGCCTGGCGGTGGGACAGCAAACGCAAACGCGCTGCGCCGTAGCGCACACAGAAGAAGGGCCCGGATGCGACTGCACCCGGGCCCTTCTTGTTCGCTTCTTGCTTGCTTTTTGCTCGCTTAGATCCCGAGCGCTACCGCCAACCGCTCGCTCCGGTTGCCGGGCGTGCCCAGCAAGAGCTGCGCGGTCTTTGCCTGCTTGATGAAGAGGTGCGAGTCGTGCTCCCACGTGAAGCCGATCCCACCGTGGAGCCGGGCCATCCACGCCGCACCGGCAGCGCTCACGGTTTGGAGCTTGACCTGGGCGGTCAACGCCGCGCGCACGAAGTCTTCGGAGCCCGCGTCGCCGAGGGAGGTCGCCTGGCGGAGGATGCCCAGCGCGAGCTCGGCCTCCATCGCCCAGTTCGCCAAAGGAAACTTCACACCCTGGAACGAGCCGATCGAGCGCCCGAACTGAAAGCGGTCCTTCGCATACTGCGTGGTGATCTCGAGCTCGCGCTTGTAGGCGCCGTACTGGCTGGCGGCCAGCAGCACGCTGGCGACTGCGTCGACCTCGGTGAGGAATGCTTCGAGATCGGCAACCTCAATCGCACGGCCGGCCGCACCAGAGAAGTCAACGCGGGCCGCAAAGACGCTGGCGTCGAGCACCCCGAGCGGGGTACGCGTGACACCAGCGGCATCCGCTGCAACAAGCACAAGCCCGCTGTCGGTCAGCACCAGCAGGTAATCGGCAAACTGCGCGTCTCGCACGAACGACTTCGTGCCGGTCACTGCGCCCGCGCCATCGGCCGTGACCGATGCGCGCACGGGGATCCACGAGTCGGCCGCCTCGGTAAACGCGAGCGCAACCAGCGTTTCGCCCGATGCGATCTTCGGCAGCAGTTCGGCCTGCAGCGCGGCATCGTTCGTCGCGCGAATCGCGGCGGTCGCGAGCACAGCGGTGTAGATCGGCACGGGTGCAATCACGCGGCCCGCTTCTTCAAGCACAATGGATGCCTCGGTCAGCCCGAGACCCAACCCGTCGTATTCCTCGGCAATGAGGGTGGTCGTCGCGCCAAGCTTGACGAGCGATGCCCAGGTTTCACGGTCAAATCCATCGCCGGCCGCTTGCACGGCCCGGACACGCTGCGACTCGGATTGCTTCTCAAATAGTGCGCGGAGCGTGCGCTGGAATTCCCGCTGGTCTTCGTTGAGCAGAAGGTTCATGTGCGATTCCTCTCTTCCAAACTCTCTTTGCGCCTACGCGCTACGGCGGATGTCGCGGAACGGAACGCCACGGTCGACGGACGGATCCTTCTCCAGCCCGAGGACGCGCTCGCCCACGATGCCCAGTTGGATCTCGATCGTGCCGCCGGCCGTCCACGACGAGGGTGCCCCGGTGAACGCCTTGGTGAGCGGCGGGTACGCATCGCCCGGGCCGTCCCAGGCGACAAGCGAAAGGCCTGCGATGTCGCTGATGATCTCATTGACACGGAAGTTGGCGCTTGCGCCGGCGAGCTTTGCGATCGAGCCGCGAGGGCCGAGGTCAATACCCGCCTCGACCTCTTCGCGCATGCGCAGTGCCAGGAGGTCGGTGCCCTGCTCGAGCACGTGGGCCTCGACCAGGGCGGCACGGGCCGCCGGGTCTTGTGCCAGGCCGGCCTCGCGGGCGACGTCTGCAAGCTTCTCGAACGACAGCGGTCCGGTCGACTTGGTGCTGCTCGTGCCGATCGAGATGCGCTCGAAGCGGAGCATTGCGACGGCGGCATCCCAGCCCTTATCGATCTCGCCGATCCGGTCGGAGTCGGGGATGAAGAGCGAGTCGATGAAGATCTCGTTGAATGGGTATTCACCGGTCGCCACGCGAAGCGGGCGGATGGTCACCGCGGGGTCGCGCAGGTTGATGATGAACATCGTGATGCCCTGGTGCTTCGGCACGTCGGGGTTCGTCCGCGCGACGATCACGCCGTAGTCGCAGTACTGCGCGTTGGAGGTCCACACCTTCTGGCCGGTCATGAGCCAGCCGCCGTCGACCTTTTCGGCACGCGTCTGCAGGCCCGCGACGTCAGATCCGGCGCCGGGCTCGGAGAAGATCTGCGCGAAGAGCGTGTTGGCTCGCCACAGGTCGGGGAGGTACTTGGCCTTCTGCTCGGGGGTACCGAGCAGGTTGATGATCGGCCCGCACATCCCGTGGCTGATCGCGATGAGCATGCGCGGCACCGCGTAGCCGGCGGTCAGCGCGCCCCAGGCCATGCTTTCGGCCTCGCCGAGGCCCTGCCCGCCGTGTTCCTTTGGCTGCGTGATCGCCGCAAAGCCCGCGTCGTAGATCTTCTTCTGCAGCTCCTGCTCGTTGGCGACAACCTCGGCGCTCATGGTGTCGGTCACGACGACGGTGTCGCGGCGCGGCACGTGCTCCTCAAGAAAGGCGCGGGCGCGGGCTTCGAACTCGCGCAGCGAGGTCGACGCCGCGGCGTCGGTATCGGTGAGCGTTGGTGCTTCTGACATCTGTGACTCCCCTTGTCATGCGTAGAACAACTGGTGTGCGTAGAGCAGGTGGTGTGCGTAAAAATTCGTCGCACCAAGAAATTTGTGGTGCCAAGAAAGCGGTCAGCGACCGCGGCTGGAGTGCAGCACGCGGTCGCTGGCCAACGTGCAGGCTTTAGCGGTACGACACCGGCAGGCGGTGCAGCATTTCGCCACCCACCCGCACGTGGTCTGCGTCGATCATCGCGGCGATCTCGTCTTCGCTGAACCCCGCGGCCTCGAGCACGGGGCGCGTGTGCTGCCCAACCCCTGGGGGCAGGAGCGGACCGCTGCGCTGGTTGCGGCTGAACCCGACGTGGCGCCCGGTCGTGATGAACGGGTCGCCCGTCTCGTCTTCGATCCGAATGTGGAACACGTCGTGATCGATGAACTCGGG
>Ga0209476_10000013_pt1 | contig 177554 bp, 156 predicted proteins | sample KloWWTrecipitate_FD_187179 | JGI IMG/M metagenome (GOLD analysis project Ga0209476, IMG submission 187179) | Active sludge microbial communities from Klosterneuburg, Austria, studying microevolution and ecology of nitrifiers - Klosterneuburg... | ecosystem: Engineered > WWTP > Aerobic... | reverse complement strand
TACGATTGGGAACGGCAGATGTACGCCCACCGGCCTGAATACTACAAGTTTGACCAGTGGTTCTTTCTCAAAATGTGCGAAAAAGGCCTGGCTTACAAACGTCTTACGCAGGTGAATTGGTGCGAGACCGATCAGGCGACACTCTCTAATGAGCAGGCGAGCGGCGGATTGTGTTGGCGATGCGGCAACCAGGTCACCAAAAAGGATCTCGAACAGTGGTTCCTTAAGACCACGGCATATACTGACCAACTTCTGGATGATATGGCTGAGATCGAAGCGGGATGGCCCCAGCACGTTCTCAAGCGTCAGCGGGACTGGATCGGTCGATCAGAGGGAGCGTTTGTCGAGTTTAAGGTGCGGGTCGCGACGGGAGCCTTAAATCGTGTTCCAATTGGTGCGCCGGGATCGATCCGCGTGTTTACTACGCGTATCGACACGATCTACGGAGTAAATGCCGTGGTGGTGGCCGCCGAGCATCCGATAATCGAGGCTCACCGGGCCACATTTGTGACAAGCGTGCGCACCGAGATCGATCGGATCGTCGCCGCAAATCTCAAACCAAAAGATCGCGAGGTCGAGATTGAAAAAGATGGAATCGATACGGGCCTAAAGGTTCTCAATCCTTTCAGCGGCGAGGCCTTGCCGGTCTGGGTAGGGAATTACGTGATGATGGAGTACGGCACGGGTGCTGTGATGAGCGTGCCGGCCCACGATGAGCGCGATTTTGATTTTGCCAAAAAATTCGGGCTACCGATACGCCAGGTGATCTCCGAGCCAAATATGGCTCACGAGCACCATACAATGCAGGCTCTGGCACTCGAGCGTCCGCTCACGGAATACGGCGTATTGGTTCATTCCGATTATTGGAACGGCAAATCAAGCGAGGAGGCGATGAAGGGTATGACTGCGTGGGCTGTCAAACAGGGGTTTGGTGAGCCGGCGACGACATATCGTTTGCGTGATTGGGGAATCTCACGGCAACGCTTCTGGGGCTCGCCGATCCCGATAATATACTGCGATGCTTGCGGCGTGGTGGCTGAAAAATATGAAAATCTGCCGGTTCGATTGCCGGAGAGTGCGCCGATCACCGGTACGGGTGAATCGCCGTTGGCAAAGGTGCCGGAGTTTTATGAAACGAATTGTCCAAAGTGCAATGGTCCGGCAGTACGCGAAACGGACACGATGGATACGTTTGTAGATTCGTCCTGGTATTTTTTCAGATACACGGACCCGACGAACGACTCAATGCCATTTGACCCTGGGGCGGCGGCGTATTGGACACCGGTCGATCAATATATCGGCGGAGATGACCACGCAGTTATGCATTTGATCTATGCAAGATTTTGGTCAAAAGTGATGCGTGATCTGGGCCTCGTGAAGTTCAACGAACCCTTCAAGCGGCTTTTGACGCAAGGGATGGTCGTAGGCGAAACATTCTTTGACGACCAAACAGGTAAACGGATATATCATCCGCCGACGAAAGTAGCCGTCAGTCGCGATGTGAAAGGGAAAATTACCGGAGCAGTATCGGCAGATGGCGAGCCGCTGAAATACGCTATCGAGCGGATGTCCAAATCGAAGGGCAACGGTGTCGATCCCGACGAAATGGTCGAAATATACGGTGCGGACGCCTCGAGGCTGTTTGTAATGTTTGCCGCTCCGATCGACAATGAACTCGTCTGGAATGAATCGGGCATCGAAGGTGCCGTCAGGTTTATACAACGAGTATGGCGCTCGGTTTACAGGTGGCGAGACGCGATCGGCGAAACGGCCGATCCGAACGGATCATCCACTGCCGCCAAAAAACTACGGCAGAAGACTCATCAGACGGTAAAACGAGTTTCTGATAGTTTTGAGAGTCTTCAATTCAATACGCCTGTCGCTGCGTTAATGGAACTCTCGAACGCGATCGGAGATATCGGTGTTGAACCGGCGGCCGCATCCAAAGATGAACGGTTTGCGGTACGCGAGGCTCTATCGGCACTGGTGCTGATGCTGACGCCATTTGCTCCGCACACATCAGAAGAGCTTTATTCAGTAATTGTCGGCAATGAAGACGGAATTTTGAACAACGGGGCTCGTTTTCCTGATTATCAGCCCGAATTGGCAAAGGCGGATGAGATCGAAATACCCGTTCAGGTCAATGGTAAATTACGTTCACGAGTGATGGCTTCGCCGGCGACGGCGAACGAAGAACTCGAGCGGATGGCGTTAGCTGATGAGAAAGTTCGCGAGTTTACGGACGGCAAGGACGTCGTAAAAGTGATCGTTGTCCCTAACCGTCTGGTAAATATTGTCGTAAAAGGATAGGCCGTAATCACCATTTTTCCTTGCTTGCGGTGGGTAAAGTATCTAGAATCTTTCCATACCGAACGAAAATGTCACTTTTCGCGTATTTCCTATGTAGAAACGACGAAAACCGCCAGACCGGTTTTCGCATCTAAATTTAACGATGAAAGAGTGTCAACTCTGTAAACATTGCTTTTCCGACGAAGTGGTCACCTGTCCTAAGGACGGTATGCCGACTGTGCATACGATCGCGGGCGAACCTGTGCTCGAGGGCAAGTATCACCTTGAACTCCGGCTAGGCCAGGGAGGAATGGGCGTTGTTTATAAGGCCCGGCACGCATACCTGAAGACGCTTCTCGCGATCAAGATCATTTTGCCGGACCTCGTCGGTAACGACCCGGAACTCGTCACACGCTTTCGACAAGAGGCGCTTGCGGCAGCGGCGATCCGACACACAAACGTCGTGGCGGTTACCGATTACGGCGTGGTCAATGGATCGTTGCCGTTTCTGGTAATGGAGTACGTCGAGGGTGAATCGCTGCACGACCTCCTCGCCCGAGAAAAGATACTGGAACCGGAACGAGCTCTCGATCTGATGATGCCGATCTGTGCGGGCGTCGGTGCGGCCCATCATCAGGGAATCGTCCATCGTGATCTCAAGCCTCTCAACGTGATGATCTGCAGCGACAAGCCGAGTCTCTCGCAGGCGGTCAAGATACTTGATTTTGGCTTGGCAAAAATAAAATCAGGCGAATTGTTAGGTTCATTTATCCAAGCGCAGACGACAGGTCTGATGGGTTCGCCATATTATATGGCCCCGGAACAATGGGCAGATGAAGACCCGGACTCACGGGCCGATATTTACAGCCTCGGAGTAATGCTCTATCAGATGCTCGCAGGTGATGTGCCGTTTAAGGGCTCGTCGATCCCTGCGATAATGAAAAAGCACATAAGTGACCCACCACCTCATTTTGCCGATCTTGGAATTTCCGTTTCGCCCGAGCTCGAGCGAGTCGTTTTTCATACTCTTGAAAAAGATCCGGCGAAACGAACGGAGTCAGTCGAAGCTCTGGTCGAGGAGTTGCGTGGTGCCGTGTATCCCGACCAGGCGTCGATCCATTCCACCGCCTCGCAGACTCTGCCGGTTTCCTCATTGCGGATCCGAACAAAACCGGCGATCTCAAAAGTTTTTGTCGACAACATTTCCGTTGGTCAGACCACTGATAGCGGATTGCTGCTGCTTGATGGCATCCAGAGCGGTAATCACCTACTCCGAGTCAGCAAGGACGGTTTTCAGGATTGGGTGGGCGATGTCGTGTGCGACGGTAAGCCGGTGGAGATCGTTGCGGAACTGCGAGGCAATATGCCCGACCCGTTTGCGATACCTCGACCGACGGATACGGTGCTGCCTGTGTCAACGGCCAACACTGAGGCAGATACGATCCATTACCGGCCCTCGACTCCAGCCGTTTCGGTGATGCAATCGACGATGGTGCAAGAACATCACAACACAGCGCCGATCATCGAGGGATCTAAAGCTATTGCCCCCAAAAAATCACTCTTCTCGCCGATTATTTTGGGAATTGCGGGAATATTAAGTCTGATTGTAATCGGACTTGCAGGATTGGGCGTTGCATATTATCTAGGCGTTTTCAGCGGCTCGGGTAGGGTTGTTTCCAATACGAAGACCAATACTCCGTCTCCGGTTCCGGGAAACTCGCCGGTCGCGGTGCCAAAAGTTGAGATGGCGCTGATTCCGGGCGGAACCTTTAAGATGGGCCGAAACGATGGCCGTAACGAGGAAAGGCCTGAGCATCCGGTGACGGTGAAAGACTTCTGGATGGATAAGACGGAAGTCAGCAATAATGAGTATTTTGCGTTTGTTTCGACAACCGGTTATCGGCCGACACCGGCAGATTGGGTCAATGACAAACCGATCGCGGGTCAAGAGACGTGGCCGGTGCGGTTTGTAAATATCGCTGATGTTAAGGCATTTGCCGCTTGGCGATCAAAGAACGACGGGAATACCTACAGATTGCCGACTGAGGCTGAGTGGGAATTTGCGGCACGAAATGGTCCGAAGGACGATATCTATCCGTGGGGAGAGGTTTTCAAGCCGGAATGTGCCGTTCTCGATCAGCCCAATACCGAACCAAAACCGGTGGGCTCACGATCCTGCCCAAACGATTGGGGCGTGGTGGATCTGATCGGAAACGTATTTGAATGGACCGGGACGCCGGTCAGTTTGTATCCCGGCAGCAAGGGCGAGATAAAGGAAACGGCAGAACCGCGAAATATGATTCGCGGCGGAGCGGGACTTAATAAATCGTCCGGTGAATTTGGCATCACGTCGACATTCCGTGCAGACGTTGATGTGAGCAAACGCGATAAGGAACTTGGATTTCGCCTCGTACGAGTTGAGTGAAATGCCGCGTTCCTGAGGTTTTTATGGGAAAGGTATTTCAGCTAACAATTTTAATCGTCACGATCTCCGCTTACGGATATAATTCCACGGCTCAGGACTTGGGCAGCAGTAACAAACTCTTTGGCGGCAAGGCTTCAGAAAAGCCTGTAACTACTAAGAAATCATCGGTCAAACCAAAAGTTAGTTCAAAGAAAGCTTCCAAGAAAGCCTCTAAGTCAGCCAACGCCGTGAATCGAACGGCAGTTCCCGCAGTTCGTACGGGAAAGGACGTGCCTCAGACCAAGTCTTCGACGGTCGGGGTATCGCCGAAAACCACGATCGACCCATCTAACGAAAATGTTTTTACCGCTCTGATCGCGGATGGCGATCGGGCACACAATGATCGGGACTATGCCCGGGCGGAGGCGGCCTTTCGGCGAGCTATAGCGACACGACCGGGCGACTATCGCGGCCATTACGGGCTAGGCACTATTTACGCAGATCAATTGAGATGGGGTGCAGCCGAAACGGCATTTCGAACGGCTCTCCAGATCGACCCTAAAATCGCGATCACCAACATTGCTCTAAGCTATGTGCTGACCCAACCCGTGTCTGCTCCGGATATTTTGAGTCGTTACGAAGAAGCTGAGAAATTTGCACGAGCGGCTTTGGTGATCCAACCGCGTAATGCGGTCGCCCTCAATATGTTGGGGGTCGCTCGTGAACTTCGCGGATTGGTGGATTTGGAGACTGAACGATCTTTCCGTCAAGCGATCGAGACATCCCCCGAATTCGCACCGGCCTATGCAGATCTTGGCCGTCTGCTCCGCCGTCAGGGTAGGGTAAATGATTCAGCGTCTGCTTTTGATACGGCTGTGAGGAAGGCCGGTGATCCGGCGTCGATGGTGTCAGTTGCACAGACGCTGCAGTCCGTCCAGCGTTTTTCGGATTCGATCGCTTTGCTGAAGAAGGCTCTGGCTCTAGAGCCAAAGAATCCTGCGGCATTGCTTTTTCTCGGGCGGGCTCTAATGACCACAGGAGCATTTGCCGATGCGGAGGTCATTTTGAAAAAGGCCACTGAAGTAACTGTTGGCGGCGTAAGCGGACTGAGCGAGCTTAGCGAACTTTATATTCGAGTCCACAAGTTGGAAAAGGCCGAAGCGTCTTTGTTGAATGCGGGCCGATATGCCGAAGGTTTCGATAGATTCGGCCTCGCAAGGCTTTTTGAGGCACTCGGCGACGAGTATCTGAAGAACGGCAGTCGCGTGCCGGCAGTGCGGGTATATCAAAAAGCAAAGGAGCTCAATCCGGACCTGACCACTATTTCAGCCAAGATCGAGCGAGCCAAGAGTAAGAACTAATTAATTGATCAAACGGCCGTGAAGATCGCGGTTGCTCGATTCGGCTTTTATTGAAAACTGTCGCCGATTGACTGTATTTGGAAGTTAGCCAAATATCCGAGTGTCATTTGCGAAGTAAATATCGCGGTATGCGGCTGAGCTGAACTGAAATTATAAATGCACTGTCCAAAATGTGGAATTAAATACCCTGACGGTTCGCAGCGATTTTGCGACATCGACGGTGAGCGCTTGAGTGCCGCCGGTAGTGAGGTTGCAAGGGGCGCTCGAAAGATGGTTTTTTCAGGAGTTTTGTCCAATTCTGAAAGCGGGACGGCGGCGCCGTTGCCGATCGAGATCGCCATCAGCGAAGAGGATGAAAAGATCAATGACGAATTGATGTCCGAACTGTTTTTTGAAACAGAAGAGGAGGACGTTTTGCTGTGGAATACAGACGAATCGGCGAGTGACCCGCAGGTCGAAGTTGAGGTTATTCCACAATTTACCGCGGCCGCCGATGACGAACCCGCACCGATCCCATCACCTCTGCCACGCAAGGTCGATCCGGCAGACATTCCGGCAGGCCATATCGAGGTAGATGATGACGGCGACCGCGAGCATCCCTCGATCAAGTCTTCTGACTTTGATCCGGACGAGCCTATCGATTTTGTCGGTCGGATAGTAAAGGGCAGATATCGAGTGACGGAATTGTTGCGCGAGGACGATACCGGCTTTGCCTATTTGGCTGACGATGGTCTCGTCAACGGCCGACAAGTGGTCGTACGGATACTTGCGGACGAAGAGATCGATGAGATGACGGAGAGCATCTTTGCCGAGGAACGCGTTTCGCTATCACATATCAACCATCCGAATGTATTGCGGCTGATCGACTCGGGCCAGTTCTCAAACGGCACGAACTTTCTGATCAGCGAGCATAGTGATGCATTGACCGCACTCGATATTTTGGAAATTCACGGACCGCTTTCGGCAGTTCGCGTTGCTAAGATCATTCGGCAGGCCGGCGAAGCCCTGGGTGAGGTTCATCGTGAAGGCATCTTGCATCGTGACATACGGCCCGACAACATTTTAGTAACGCTGGCAGAAAACGAAACCGAATTGGTTAAGATCGCTGATTTTGGCGTGTCTTCAGGTGACTGTAATTCCGATAATATCTATTACAAATCACCGGAAACGCTCGACGGGCGAATTCCAACCGTCGCCAGTGATATCTACGCGCTCGGAGTAGTCGCATATCAACTTTTAACCGGCAAATTGCCGTTTAACGGAAATACGGAACGCGAGTTCTTACGTTCACTGAAAGCCGATCTCGAGATCCTTCCCACAGATATCAGATACGATATCTCGACAGATGTTGACGATGTGATCGAGAAAGCTCTCTCGAAAGATCCGCTTGGACGATACTCGACTGCTCGTGATTTCGGCGATGCCCTTTCTGCGGCTTTGGCGGCGACTCCACCAACGCTGATAGCCGACGAGCATATTACCGTCTTGGACGAGCAACCGGATAGAACAAAAGAAGGTGCGATCGTTCCCGGTTCGAACCGGATATCAATACCGGCAACCGCTTCAACGGAAAAAGTTCAAGATGTGGATAGTCTGGCGTGGACCCGAAGGTCGCCTGAGCCTCCGGCTCGTCCCGACCCGAACTGGACTTGGGTCGCGGTCGCAGGGGCGTTAACTATATTACTTATCGCCGCCGGCATCTGGTATTACGTACTTGTTCGCCAAGTCGAACCCGAATATCGGGTCCCCACCGATCAAGAAGCGGCAAATCCGGCGAACGCGCCTGTGATAACGCCGCAGACTCCGGAACAGCAAGCTGAGGATATCGAAGTGCCGCCACCTGTTCGCTCAGTCGCACAACCGCCGAATACCGAATTTTTCCAAAATTCTAAACAGAGCCTCAAGGGGGATCTCGCACGTAATTTTGTCGGATTTTCGCTGTTTTATCCAAAGAGTTGGAAGGCTGCAGGACCGCAGGCAAGTATCGACGGCAAGACGCGAGGCAAGTTTTTGGACATCTCGAATAATACTCCTGATGGGAAGCTCAAGGAGCAGATGCTGATCAGTTATTATGCGAGTAATGGGACGATCAAGGAAGATGCGGACAAATTCCCAAGACTAGTTAAAGAGACCAACGAGACTCTCACGAAATTGATCCCAAATTACCAGATGGTGTCGGAAGGCAACACGCTGGTGAATGGTGGATGGAACGCATATGAAGTGCGATTTCAAGGCAGTGGAACCGGCGAAAAGGGCGAGAGACTGCTGGTTTGGGGTCGTCGGATCTTTGTCCCTGCCGCGCGTCCGGGTGTGAGGTCGGGCTTTGAGATCACGATGTTGGCGACGTCATATGCCGACGACGTGCGAAGCGTGGACGACGTAGGCGTCCGTGACGAACTCGGAACGATCCTTTACACTTTCGAACCCGGTCGAAACTTCTAATTCACGAAATATCACAAAACGTCGGTGAAGGCTAACAAGTGCTGTCTAACTTCACATACGGATAATGACTTACCAACCTAGATTTATCGTCAAGCACAAAAAATCGGTGCAATTCTCATTTGTTGAGAATTACACCGATGTAGAGTAAGCAGGGTCTGAACTAAGACTTGCTTATTTCTTGCCTCCGACGATGTTCATTTCATCCAGCATCCATCCGGCTCCGCCAAATTTTTCGACAACGAACAGGACGTAGCGGATGTCCACCGAGATCGTGCGGTTGACCGCCGGATCGTAGTAGAAATCATTGCCAAGGCCTTCGAAGTTTCCGTCGAAGCAAATGCCGACTTGTTCGCCGTTACCATTGAGGATCGGGCTGCCGCTGTTTCCGCCGATGATATCAGTGGTCGAAATGAAATTCACGGCAACCGTATCGCCGCTGCCCCAACGGCCGAAATCCTTGGCTGCGTTGAGGTCCTTCAGTTTCTGCGGAACGTCGAACGGGTTTTCGCCGGTCTCCTTCTCAAACATTCCCTTCATCGTAGTAAACGGCGAACGATATTCTGCCTCGCGTGAGGCATAACCCTTGACGTTGCCATACGAGAAGCGAAGCGTCGAATTAGCATCCGGATAGGCCGTCATTCCTTTCATCTCGATCATCGCTTGCATATATTCCAAGCGAAGCGGATCAATACTAGCGGCGAATTTGGCAGAACGGGCGGCAAGTGCCGTTCGCTCGTCCACAACTCCAGTAGCGAAAGGATGCTGAGCCTGCAACTCGCTCCACGTCAATGAGTAAAGGCCGAGGATCATATTGGCATCATAACTGCTGTCGGCGATTTCGGCGGCAAATGCAGCTTCGGCCTCGCGTCGGGCTTTTCCGGTCTTATTGCCAAACTGCGTATCTGCGGCGGCAAATCTCTGACCGGTTGGCAGTCCGTCGAACGACTTGAAAAAGAACTTGAGCATCTCGCGTTCGTGTGCCGGTTCGCGATCCTTCAGTGCTTCATTGATCTCAGCCAATTTTACGGTCTTCTGCTCGGCGGTGAGCTTGCGGCCCGCCTTTACGGTCGCGGCAGCCGACACGATCTGAACGAAGACGTTCATTGAATTTGGATCGGGGAAGCGCCTCATAATTGCATCACGCATCATCGCGGCATTTGAGTCGGCTGAAAGGGCCTTGATGTCAGCTAAGACCGAGCCGTATTTTTTCTGCCGATCCGGATTTGCCGCGATCCAAGTCGCGAGCCGAGCCTCTTCTGCCTGACGTGCCTGAACGACACCAGATTTACGCAATCGCAAGTAGCCGCCACCGAAAGCCTTTCGCGAGTTATCAAAGCTAGCGATGTCGGATTGAAAAGCGATCCGCTTCTCTTCGTCAGTGGCTCCGATCTGGCGTAGCGATGTGCTAAGTGCGTTGAGCCATTTTTCGAGAAAAGGGAAGTTAGCATCACGAGCATACTCGATCGACTGGCTCTCGCGGTAACGTGTAGTTGATCCCGGGTAGCCGAGCACGAAAACAAAGTCGTTGTCCTTTAGTCCGCCAATGCTCAGTGCAAGAAACTTCTTCGTTTTCATCGGCACGTTGTTAGCCGAATATTCGGCCGACGAACCGTCCGGTGCCGTATAGGCTCGAAGAAATGTGAAGTCACCGGTATGTCGGGTCCATTCAAAGTTGTCCGGATCGCCGCCAAAAATACCGATATTGCGGGGCGGAGCGTATACGACACGAACATCCTTGACCTGCTGGGTCTGGATCAGATAGTAAAAATAGCCGCTGTTCAACATCTGGATGCGAACGATCGAGCCGGCCGGTGCCTTAGCCTGTTCAGCCACTTGAAGAGCATCGAGGTTCTTCTTGGTGGCTGTGGCGAGTGCATCGCCGCTAAGTCCGTCGGTACCTGCCTTTACCTTTGCGGTCACATCCTCGCTGCGCTGCGTGACGAATATCGAATAGCCCTTGGCCGGGATCTCACCGGACCGTCCATCGGTCCTAAATCCCGTCTCAACGAGATCTTTTTCCGGTGTCGAAGCCGATACTAAGGCATCAAATCCGCAATGATGATTAGTGAGAATAAGGCCTTGAGGGGAAACGAACTCAGCACTACAGCCGATGCTCAGTCGGATCACCGCGTCTGTAAGCCCGCCGCCGGCAGGATTGTAAATATCCGTCGGCTTGATCTTAAGACCAAGCTTTTTGAGCGGCAGTGTTGCGATCTGATCCGGCATAAACATACCCTCATCAAATGCAAATGCCGTCGACATCGTCGAAAACACGATCGCTATTGCTAGTAACGATGTAATCAATCTGTTTCTTTTCATTTTGTTAAATACCGATCCTTGAGATTTGTGATAAATATGAACTGATCGAACGATTATATCGGCTTTTGAAATCGAACGCCAACCAATAAAAAAGCGGAACGCTTCAAACGATCCGCTTCAATAATACAAAAATGCTCTGACTATGCACCGAGCTATTTTATCTCGGTCGGTTCCTGAGGCAAAAAGTGCCTCGGGTTGATCGGTTTGTCGTTAAGCCGCAGTTCGTAGTGCAGATGCGGACCGGTCGAGCGACCGGTCGACCCGACTAGAGCAATAAGTTGGCCGCGTGTGACCGTGTCACCCTCATTGACCTCAAGCTTTGACAAATGGCCGTAGCGGGTCGAAAGACCGGGAGCGTGTTCGATCTCGATCATATTGCCATAACCGCCGGACCAGGACGCCTTGATCACCGTGCCGTTTGCCGGTGCTACGACTAGATCGCCGCGTTCGCCATCGATATCCATTCCGGCGTGAAACTCATATGAGCGTCCACCGAAGGGATTCCGCCTAAACCCGAACTCATTGTTGATCTTGCCCAGATGTGCCCACATTGTCGGCAAATAAGCGGCATTGATCTTTGATGTGATGTCGCGGAGTTGGGTTTCGATCGCGGCATCTTCGGGATCACCGTTTTCAGCCTGCTCGGGGCCGCCACTGTTCAAAGCTAAATTGTCGTATTGTGAAGGGCGGGAATAGTCGATGTTTTTGTCGTCGGGGGTGGTCTGTTTGATGTCCGTCATTTGTGCTGCGACGGGCACCTTGTCAAGTGACTTTGCCAACACCGAGTTGCGAACAATGCCTGTGACGCCTAATCCGAGAACCGATAGTCCGATAAAAAGAAATATTCCAACTGATCCAAAATGTAATAACTGCTTTGAAATCTCAACTTTACGAATATAAATGCGGTCTTTCTTATTTTGTGATAAAAGAAAAGTATAGTACTTGTCGTTTTTCTGCATCGTGCCTTAAAGCTCCTTATGATGATCTCGCACCGAAAACCTAGTATTTCGATACGCGGAATCACGCAGGTTCAGCCGCGAGCGACTAACGCGAAACCTAAAAACAAGAGTTAAAAAATCAGGGAAGTAAACTCTCGCTATTGTGGGAATGAGAACAATAACGTTTCCAACAATTATAATTGGAATTGCTATGAGAACATAAAACGCCGCCAATAGCAAGCTTGGCGGCGTGCTCCGGACGGAGCCAAATGTCGTGAAAGGATTATAATCTCGCGACTTACGGCTACTGCCGCTTGTCGCTCCAGGCCTTGAACGCCAGGAATCCGACGCCGCCGATGACGGCAATAAAGACGAGAACGATCACGATCTTGATCGCCAAAGAGATAAATCCGACGAATCCGATCAGTGCCTTGAGCAAGGCGATCACAAGGGCGATCACGACCAATATACTCCCACCGACCGAAGCTGCTTTCATCCAAACCGGCATATTATTTACTACTCCTTACGACCGAAAATTAAAGTACTAGCGATCCTGCCAGCTGCCAAAACGCGAACGTGTGCCAAAGTCGGAATCACGGTCATACTCTGCCTGAGGGCTGAAATCCGGCGGACTCAGGGCAAAGCTCGTTGTCCCTCCTGACGTCTGCGGGCCCGTGAACCTGATGTCATCCGCCTTAGGCTTAAATATAACATCCCGTAGGATATAAAACCCGAGGCCTATCAAGAGCAGAGGCAAGATGCCGCGCATCAAAAAGCCTAGGTTAAAAAATCGCTGAAATACGAATGCCACACCCAAGATGGTCAGGACGATGCCCCAGAGCTTTGGATTGCCGGAAAATCGACGCACCAAAATATCTTCGGCATTATCGGGCGTCACACCCGATCTGATCATTTGCGCCGTCCGCCACGAGTCTAGTGCGGCAAACAGCCACATTCCCATAAAGCCGAAAACGAAGAGCGGGGCACTGGTCAGAATAGCCATCTGGAATAATCCGACAAATACCGCAAAATAAACCAAAGCCTTGGTCGATTGGCCATTGTACGCCGCCCCAAGGCCCGGGCAAATAGCTGACAAAAGCGTTGCCGCGACCGGCGAAGTCCGCTTTTTGACAAATGGAGCGTGGTTTGACTGATTGTGCTGCCTGAGCAGGTCGACACCCATTACGATGCAGTCCTGGCAAAAGGGAAACCCCTTTATGCGATGATCACACGCGGAGCAAAGCGGTTTGCCGCACCCGTTGCAATTAACGACCGCTCCGTTTTGTGTGTGATAGGCACAATTCATTATTTCTTTTCCTCATTGTCGACATACGTTGTGCCGGTCACCGGTTCCGGTTTTGTCATAATGCCCGCGTCTTTGCCGCCTTTCCAGGCGTCGGAGCTTTGCTTGTACGTTTCCTCGGCGAGTTCGACGCTCTTCTGGTAGACGCTCGTGAACGTACCGTCGGCCGACACGGACTGGCTAAAGAACACAAATGCAAAAAGCAGGATCATCGCGACCGATGCAAATTGCGGGATCGGGAGCGGAAAGCTAAAGCCGCGTACCCACTCGACCAGTTGTGATCCCCAAGCCGCTTTGACCTCTGCCGCTTGTGCCGTACCGATAGTCGATCGCAAAATGCGTGCGTGGAGGCCCGCCGGAACTGCTAATTCGTCTGATTTGTATGTATAGAGTGCGGCAATAGATCGCACCACCATTCCGGGCAGATCCTCACACGAATTACAGAGGGTCGCGTGCCTTTCCCATCGGTGGAAAACGGCCGCAGGTAAAAATCCGTCGAGATAGTCGGTTAGATATCCTTCAAAGTCGTCGCACGCCATAGCCGTTTCCGGCATCGTCATCGAAAGTACGCGAGCCTCAAGCCGGGTCATAGACATTTTGGGGGCAGTGATGGCGTGACACACGTCGAGCGATTCGCGGACGTCATTGAGTAGCGAATGGCAAAGCGGGCACGCGAGAGCGTGTTCGGCGACCGATCGCTGGAGCGTAGCGTCAAGCGCCTTGTCCAGGTAATCTGTCAAAAACTCCTCAAACTGCGAGCAATTGACCGTATTTTGCTTCTCGATATTCATAAACTAAAACCCCTCGGTGATCTCTATTCCTTGTTCATATGACGTTGTTCGGCCTGCCTTTTGCTCATAATCTAAATACCTAAATTGTAACAACCCTCATCCGTCTCAATATCTTGGCCAGTTCGATCCGTCCGCGGTTAATTCTGGACTTGACCGTTCCTTCCGGTATTTTCAAAACATCGACTATCTCCTGATAACTGAGTTCTTCGATGTCGCGGAGTATGACGCACGTCCGAAGATCCTCGGGGAGTTTGTCGATGCCCTCCTGCACCTGTCCGGCCAGTTCCTTACGCTCGATCTCTTTCTGAGCCGAGGTTCCTACCGCTCGAAGGTGGTATGTGTGGTCGTCCACCGCGTCCGCCATCGAGTTTTGAGGATTACGCTGCCGGTGGCGGTAATCGTCGATTATCAAATTGCGAGCAAGCCGCATCAGCCAATTAGAGAGGTCGCCCTGCTTCGCATCGTATTGATCCAGGGTCCGATAGATGCGTATAAAGACCTCTTGCGTCAGATCCTCGGCAGCGTCAGGGCTCGAAGTAAACCGGTACGCGAGATTAAATATCCGCCGCGTATACGCGGTGACAACCTCCTCCCAGGCCGTTCCGTCACCGGAGCGTGCACGCCTTACGAGTTCCGCACCATTAATTTCGGCCGCAGCCTTTAATGCTTCCAACGCTTTGATCTCCCGAGAACGATCGCATTCACCATCCGCCACAAAGCACGAAACTCAGCTCTGTCAATGAATGGTTACGAGTGCGAAATCGCAAAAGTTCCAACAAAAAGATATATCCAAACCGTTGGATTTGCCAATTCAAATATCGATCAACGACGGGTTACTACGCTGCATAGATGCTCGGCGCTTTCGATGCAAGAAGCTAACTTGACACTATCAACGTGCTTTCGTAATATAACGGTTCGCTCAATTGCTGAAATTGAGCTTTGATCTTTTGACAAAATAGTTGGGCACACGTGCATTAACAAGTTTTGATAAGTTTCGCGGGCACGTACGTCAATTGGTAGACAGCCTCCCTTACAAGGAGGAAGTTAGGGGTTCGAGTCCCTTCGTGCCCACCAATCATTCAACATGCGGAGTCGTAGTTCAGTTGGTTAGAACGCCAGCCTGTCACGTTGGAGGTCGCGGGTTCGAGTCCCGTCGGCTCCGCCACTTACTTAACATAGATAAACAAAAAGAGCTGAGTTTCCTCAGCTCTTTTTGTTTGTTCGGCCTTGACGACGGTCGGCGCGCTTTGGTTAATCGTCTTTATCCTTCCCGCCGGCCCCACTTTCGGTACAGGTGACCTCGCTTCGAGAGAAGGTCGTGCCATTCCACGTCCCCAGCACCGTTTTGGTCAGCGTCGATCCGTCACCAAAGGTGCGAAGCACAGTGACCTCGTACGGGATACTGGCCTTTTCCCGTGTGACGAGCTGACTGCAGACCGTAGTCTTCCCCGGGGGAATAGTAGTGTTGGTGGTAAAGCCGACAGTGGACTGGTAAGTCGCTGAATTCGACTTTTTCTTCTGATTGGTGATCGTAGTTTTAAAACCGGTTTCAACTGAAACCGAGGCGTTAACACCGCTACCTTTCCAACCGACCTCTGCCTCAACTTTGGCCCATACCTCGGTTGCAATTTCCTCAGTGCTCTCCCACGCTTCCGACTCAGTGTACTGCGCCTGCTCGGAAAGGGTCTGGGACTGGGCGACACTCGTATTGTTGGTATATTTCGCGGAGAGGGTACTCGTTGTTCCGCGGGAGTTATTGTCCTTTACCTTCTCGTTAACGTCGTATTTGATACTGAGAAATTTCTCCTTGATAACCAACTCTTTGGGGGCGGGTCGGGTGCCGAGGCCATCAATGATCGTGAGATTCCATATCGCGTTGCTACGAAGGCCCGGCACTTGATGGTAGATGTTGATGTCGGACGGATCATCCCCGGCGATCAAAGCCTTGCCCCATTTCTTATCAATGAGCTGGAACTTATTGTCACCCTTTTCTACGAGCTTCCACTTAGCATTATCCCGCCCCTCAGGGACGAGATGGTAAATTTTCCCGTCGTCCGCGTCACCCGCTGAGATGGCTTTGCCGTGACGAACGTCGATTATGTAGTAGTATCCATCGCCCGCAGGTTCGAACATCCACTTGCCGTTGTCGCGGTCCTTAAGTTCCAGATGATAGAGGCGACCGTCGTCGCGATCCCCGGCAATAAGTGCGACTGGGGTCTTTTGACTGTCCTCGATCTTCAGGTACGCAAAGTTCTGTGAAATGACGCTGGCCGAGAAAACGGCCAAAAACGCCAAAGATAGTGCGAAATGTCTAATCCTCATGAGTCAGATAACTCCGTTGCTTGAATTAACCTATGGTGGATCACGGGTATTGTAGGGGTGGACCAGTAGGAAGTCAAGACGGGCAGCTTCAAAAAAGGGAGCCACCGGGCTCCCTGTATGGGTCCGAATCATATGGCGGTTATCCTTTTCGCAGCGTGGTCAATACCTGTTTCGCCACCGCCTCCAGTGTGTCAAATACCCCGGTGCCGTTCGATGCGACTGCGTCGAAGACGGGTTAGCCTTTACGCAGCAACTCGGCCGTAAGTTCTTCGCTGGGAATGACGTTCGGCAGATCGAAATACTCATATGTGACTTTCGGAAGGAGGCGGCTGGTGCACCTTAGGGAGGCGAAAAATGTACCTCAAAACGTACCTAAAACACTCCGCATAAATAAAGCAACTAAGTCGAAACCTAGTTGCTTGGTTTTGCTAAGTGCCTGAAAACAGGCATAGTTAACCCCCTTTTAACAAGTCGATCACTGCCCTGTCACGTTGGAGGTCGCGGGTTCGAGTCCCGTCGGCTCCGCCATTTTCAAAAGTTGTCCGACCTGCTAAAAGGTTGACCACAACATATATCGAGAGCTGCCTTATTTGTGCGGCTCTTTTTTTGTGGCCATTCCCCCGGGACAGAACAGCTTGCGACCGTCCTGATCCTTATATACATCACCGATCGATTTTATTGACACGAGCTACCGATAGGTACAAGATTGGGAGTGTTGCCGCCGCACTGCCTCGATCATTGTGTTTATAAATTAAGGTCTCTCAGCGTGATCACAGCTTGATAGCCGCAATTGGGGGATATGCAGATCAAGATCAAAAGGGTTTACGAAACGCCGGCAGACGATGACGGTAGCCGCATCCTCGTCGATCGCTTGTGGCCGCGCGGACTTACAAAGGAGAAAGCTCACGTCGATCTGTGGTTAAAGGAGATCGGCCCAAGCACGGAACTCCGTAAATGGTTCGGTCACGAACCCGAAAAATGGGATGCCTTTCGAAAGAGCTATCTTACGGAATTAGAAGAGAAGGGCGATCTGATAGACATACTTCTGAAGCGAGCCAGCGAAGGGCCGCTCACATTGATCTATGCGGCGCGAGACCAAGAACACAATGAAGCACTTGTGATCAAACGGTTTCTCGAGGCACTTTCACAAAAATACGACGACTAGGCAGGGCATCGGCGATGCGATGTCTGCAGAATTTTGCTTTACCTTTTGCAATTTTATCTATAAACTTTTTGGCAGTGTAAGCAACCTGTGGTTGGAGGTCGGTCATCATAGCCCAAGAAGAAGTTTTACAATCTGGCAGCGATCTTTTAGGTGCGACTATGGAAATAGCCTCGGCGGCGATCGAACAAGAACTCGCCTTTGGGTTTGAGGGGGCGCTACATCCTCAAGCCATTGCTCCGGCATTGGCCGTGAGCGAGACCGCGTATTTTGATGCGGACACGCCGGATATCGAACTTTGCCGCTTGGCGACGGCGGGCAACATTGCCGCATTCGAGTTGCTCTATCAAAAATACCATCGGCGTACGTACAGCCTTTGCTTGCGGATGACGAGCAACCAGACCGAGGCCGAGGATCTGACGCAGGATGTTTTTATCCAGCTTTTCCGCAAGATCGGCAGTTTTCGCGGTGATTCGGCGTTTTCGACTTGGCTCCATCGTCTTACAGTCAATCAGGTGCTGATGCACTTTCGCCGTCGCAGCGTAAAGAACGAAAGGACCTCGGATGACGGCGAGATGCCGGAACAGACAGTCACCGGATCCGCCAACCCGAACAAGATGCAGGTAGTGGACCGGATCGCTCTAAAAAACGCGATCGCCGAACTTCCGAACGGTTACCGACGCGTTTTTATTCTGCACGATATCGAGGGATTTGAACACGAAGAGGTTGGCCGGATCATGGGAATTTCGGTCGGCACATCCAAGTCGCAACTGCATAAGGCAAGACTCAAACTTCGGGGTTTGCTGATCAAGCAGAAGGATTAAATAATCACTATTCAATGGGAACACGAACAAGATGATCTTTTGTTCGTGTTTTTTGTGTCAATAGGCTGGAAAATAAGGTGTTTAGAGCGAAAATATTCGTTGCAAAAGGCAACTTATCGGGTGGTTGGATAATCTATTAAACAGGACTTGCGGGATTTGGATTTCTGTTGCCTGTGCGGCGAAACAAGAGCGGTTGAACCGCAGTCGAACAATAACACGTGAATTGCGAAGTTTGTAAAGAGTTGCTGAGTGCCTTTCTGGACAACGAGCTTGACGAGAGTCAGGCGGGACTTGTTCGTGAGCATTTGGCCGTTTGCAACGACTGCGCAGTCGTTTGTGAAGACCTCTCGGCCATCCTTTTTACCTGCACCGCGGAAACGTCAGACGACATAATGCCTTCAAACGCCAAGGCGATGTGGTGTCGGATCAGCAACACGATCGAGAGCGAGATCAAACCTCCGACGGCTACACAACCCGAGCCGCCAAAGGGGCGATTTTGGCGTCTCTCGCTGCCGCAACTAGCGTCAGCCGTGCTTGGGATCGCGATCATAAGTTCGCTTTTGACGGTGGTCGGCATTCGCAATTACTTACAGCCGTCGGGCGACGATTTTACGACCCGCTCGGCCGCTACGATGTCAACATTTGAAAAGGTCCTGGCGAAGGTCGGCCTGATGGATACTCCGCAGCGGTCACGCGAACGGCGGATCCAGGAGCAACAGGCGGCGATCTCGTATTGGAATGATCGGGTGCAGGCTCGTCGAGTCCAATGGGACCGCGTGACACGTGATGCATTTGACCGTAACCTCAAAGTGATCGACGAGTCAGTTGCACAGTATATGCAGATATTGAAGCAAGATCCGGAAGATGAACTTTCGGTCGAAATGCTGGACGCAGTAATGTCGGATAAGATGAGTCTGCTAAGGGATTTTGCAGATCTTTAGTTTTAGGTGATGTTCTCTGGATCAAAAATATCGATCAGAGCCGCCGAGGCGGTAAAAACTACGATTCTTCTCTCGATGAGCGTAGTTTTTTTCTTTGTGCTTACGGGGCAGGCATCGGCGCAAAAGAAATTTTCCAAAACATATCCGGCCGGACAAAATGTCAGGCTCCAGCTAATGAATCGCTCGGGGACTGTCACGGTCGAAGGGTGGAATCGCTCCGACATCAATATTTCGGCGACACTAGAGGCTCCGGCCGCAAACATCGTCCCGCAAAATCTGAGCGGAACGATCGTCGTCAACCTGGTTAAAGACAATCAGGGCCGGCCCGAGGTGGGCAACGTCAATTTCACGATCCGCGTCCCGTATTACGCCCAGGTCGATATCGAAACCCGTATCGGTAACTTAAATGTCAGCAGCGTCAGCAGCGGTTTTGTGCGTGCCAAGATCTCGAGCGAGGGCGATATTACACTGACCAATATCGGGGCCAATACAGTCTCGGCCGAAAACCTCACAGGCGATATCTTTTTTGACGGTGAGATCCAGGATGGCGGTAATTATCGCTTTTCATCAATGCGGGGCAGTATCAATCTTCGCATTCCGGCCAATTCGAATTTCAGATTTGTTGCAACGGCTCCCTCGACGCGAAATATCTCGATGGGCGATTTTTCAGGCGGCAATATCAGCTTTCTGAGCGATGGCCGGCGTGTCGCAGGCCGTTTCGGCTCGGGTGCGGCCACACTTTCCGTAACCAATCAGCAGGGCGGGATCCGGTTCATCCGTCGATAGATATTGACCCGCGAGCCGTGTTGCAGGTACTATCTGACAAGCTTCTGTCCATATTCCACTGGAGATATAATGCCAAAATCAAAAACGCTTGCTGCATTGTTGCTAGTCGTGTCCGCATTAGCCGTAGCGGTCCACGCACAGACTCCGCAGTTGCTCAAAAAGACGACGACAAAGACCGATAAGCTTGATTTCGGTGCCGGCGGAACGATCGCGATCGCCGGTGCTCCAAACGGATCGATAACGATCGTCGGTTCGTCAAAGAATGAGATCGAGATCACGGCTGAGATCGAAGTACAGGCAATGAACGAAGCGGATATGGCAAGGCTCGCCTCGGTCACGGATTTTATCACGCAGGAAAGCACGGGCCGCTTTGGCGTGATCACTGTGGGAACGCAGAACCGTGTCGGAGACAAAAAGCTTTGGAAAAAATTCCCCAAAAATCTATTGGACTTGCCCTATCAAGTCAATTATACGCTCTCGGTACCTCGCTATTCCGACCTCGAGATCGACGGCGGCAAGGGCGATCTCAACATCTCAGGGATCGACGGAGCATTAAGAATAAATTTTCTCGATTCTAACGCCAAGATCGAACTCAAAGGCGGCACCACGACTGTGACCATCGGCACCGGAACCGCCGATCTGACGATTCCGTCAAACGGTTGGCGCGGTCGCTCGGTTGATTTTCAGATGGTAAAGGGCGACCTGACCGTTCATTTGCCGAGCTCGATAAGTGCCGAGATCGATGCTGTGATCCTTAGGACCGGCAAGATCGAGAATCTCTTTCCGGGTCTCAAGCCACGCGTGCGAAAGGGCGAATTTACCGAAAAGTCGATTGTTGCGAAGGCGGGGAACGGCGGAATACCGATCAAGTTTACCGTTGGGGACGGAACGATGAAATTGATGGACCATTAGATCGCCGGTATTCGAATTTAGAGGGTAAAGGGTGCTAAACTGTGGAGGTTCAGCACCCTTTACAATTTGAAATTATGACCATCAAATCAGATATTTGGCTACGCCGGATGGCCGACGAACATCAGATGATCGATCCTTTTCTGCCCGAACTCGTTCGCGAGATCGATGGACGAAAGATCATCTCGGCCGGAGCGTCGAGCTATGGATACGATATGCGTCTGGCGGACGACGGTTTTCGTATTTTCTCCTCGGTCCACGGAAAGGAGATAGACCCGAAACGCTTTGACGACCAATATTCCCTGATCGAACCGGATATGCAGACGGCCGATGACGGTTCGAAATACTACATCTTGCCGGGACATCATTACGGACTCGGCGTCACTGTCGAGACATTTCGAATGCCGCGCAATGTGACGGGCGTCGCCCTAGGCAAATCGACATATGCGCGAGCAGGCCTTTTGGTCAATACGACCCCACTTGAAGCAGGTTGGACCGGCCGCCTGGTCGTTGAGATCGCAAATCTCGCCAATCTACCGCTCCGTGTATATGTTAACGAAGGCATCGGGCAGATACTTTTTTTTGAATCAGACGAAGATTGTGCCGTTTCGTATAAGGATCGCGGCGGCAAGTATCAGGGCCAAACGGGACTGACATTCGCAAAGGTTTGATGATGGTCATTAGGAAAGTATTTTGCATCGTTATCGTGGCTGCGACATTTGCCGCGGCATCTGGCCAGGATTCGCGAAAGCCGCGGACACGGGATCTAGGGCTCAAGATCGGTATTTTGCCGACCGGGCCGCAAAATGCGATCACCGATGTTGTCGGTGTAACGGTCGGGCAAACGACTATAATTCGTGGGGATAATGTCCGTACGGGGATAACGGCCATATTGCCCCATTCGGGCAATATGTTTCGCGAAAAGGTGCCGGGAGCCGTGTTTGTCGGAAACGGTTTTGGAAAATTGGCGGGTTCGACACAAGTCAACGAACTCGGCGAGATCGAAACGCCTATCCTGCTCACCTCGACGCTGGCCGTTCCGCGAACGGCCGATTTTCTGTTGGATTATATGCTTGCCCTGCCCGGAAATGAGCAGGTGAGGTCGATAAATCCGCTGGTAGCCGAGACCAATGACGGAGGCCTGAACGATATCCGGGGCCGTCATATCACACGCGAAGACGTATTTGGGGCAATAAAAACAGCCAAATCGGAAGACGTCGCAGAAGGCTCGGTCGGTGCCGGGACGGGAACTGTCGCATTCGGATGGAAAGGCGGGATAGGAACTTCATCGCGAAAGATGCCGAACTCGATCGGGGGATACACGATCGGGGTGTTAGTACAGTCCAACTTCGGCGGTGTCCTGATGATCGACGGCGTTCCTGTCGGGAAAGAGCTCGATAAATATTATCTGAAAGAAGTTGTCAGCTCGGACGATCAACGATCCAAATTTAACGTTCCGCAATCGGCCGATGGCTCGATCATTATCGTGATCGCGACGGACGCTCCGCTTGATCATCGTCAACTTATGCGTTTGGCATCGCGGTCTATGGTCGGTCTGGGCCGAACCGGTTCGTCAATGACCAACGGCAGCGGCGATTATGCAATAGCGTTTTCGACTGCAAACCGAATAAATGGGTCACAGAATGTTCGTGATGTGCGCGTGCTCGGTAACGATGCGATGTCGCCGCTCTTTCAAGCCGTGATCGAGGCAACCGAAGAAGCGATCTTAAATTCGTTGTTCAGGGCGACAACGGTTACCGGTGGTGGACAAACGGTCGAGGCACTGCCAATCGATAAGGTCAAAGATATCCTGAAACGCTACGGACGGATCCTCAAATAAAAAACCGGCCCGAGAGTGTCGGGCCGGCGAATATCAATTTAGAGTTCATCTTTAAAGTTCCATCATCTGTGCCGGAATCATAGCTTACCGGTGGGGACATATCGACGCCGGCATCAAATCCGGTATCAACCGAAGACATCTCGTACCCGCCTCCGACATCTACGCCCGACGATGGGTCGACATCGTACATAGGCGAAACCGGATCCGCCGCCGCCGCATACGTGTCGGCCGAATCTTGATGCTCTGCGGCATGTTCGAGGCTGCTCTGGGCAGCATCGGCGTTTCCTTGCTCGGCGTACCAATTGGCATTGTCGGCAAAGTAATCCGCATTTTTTTCATCGTAAACGGCGTTGTCGAGATTTGACACATCCTGATCCGCTTGACCGGTATGGTCAGATCCACCTGCCAAATAGTCTGCGTCGCCCGTTTGGTAGCCGACATTAAGAGCATCTTCCTTAGCGGATTCGTAATCGCCGGCGGCGATGTGATCGGCCTGTTGCGAACGGTAATCGTCGGCCAATTCCTGCTTGTAGGCCGCATTCTCCATATCACCGGAATCAGAAGCACCGAGCATCGACGAGTCGCCCGCGGCATAGGCCTCGTTCTCGGCAACTTCACGGGCCTCCGCCGCAGCGGCATAATCACCTTGGGCCACAAATTCGTCCGCGCGTGTCTGTGCATCACCGGCGGCATCAGCGTGTGCCTGTTGTTGTGCTATTGTCGGATCTTCAACCGACTCGGGTACCGGATCGGACGCTGAAGCTGTGTAAACCGGATCGCTGACCTGGTCGTATGTCGTGCCTCCGGCGTAATCTCCGGAAAGATCCTCGCCCGACTCGGCCGTATAAACGGGGTCGGCATCAGACACGGGAAAGCCGTCTTCGCCGACCGTGAATTCGACTGAATTTGTCGACAACTCTTCGTCCGTTGGCAAACCCTCGGCCGCCTCTACCTCAAAATCACCGTCTCCATCAGGATCTGTTTGAGTGACATCAAATTCACCGTCGCCATCGGTGTCGAGCATAACAACGTCGATCTGGCCGTCGCCATCAGTGTCTTCGCCGGCCGCATCAACCAGGCCGTCGCCATCCGTATCCATAACTATGACGTCCAAGTTGCCGTCCCCGTCGGTATCAACAGCGACCGCATCAACCTTTCCATCGCCGTCCGTATCGCCCGCAACGGTGTCTAGTTGGCCGTCACCATCGGTATCAGCCGCACCGGCATCGAGTTTCCCGTCACCGTCTATATCTGCGTATGTGACGTCCGTCGGCGTTGTGCCGTCGTCGAACAGTGCTTCCACGATCTCGCCCGCCAGAGGGCTGTCGTCGCCCGGTAGTGTCGTGATCTCAAATTCTGTTCCGTCATCCTCTGTTGTTGTGATCGGGGTCTGTTCATTCGCCATAGTTTTGATTCTCCTCTCTTATTTGCGCCGGATGAGCATTGGGCTCTGCCGGCTTTGTTTTCTTCTTAACAACGGTGATCTTTCCGCACGTTGGGCTTGGGCATTTGACGGAAAGTTTCGGCTTGCCCGCAAAGGCAGACATTGGCACTCGCAACGGAGCTTGGCACGAAGTGCATTTGATCTTAAGCTCTTTTGCCGCTGGCGGCGGAGTGGCCGGCGGGGTAGCCATCGGTGTAGTGACCGGGTGAGTGACCGTAGTTGCTCCCGGAGTTGCGGCCGCCGTCGGCTTAGGGGGCGCATTTTGAGTCAGCAACTGTTTGATCCAAGTGGTGGTCTGGTGAAACTCCGGACTTGTCGCGAATTGGTTCAACTGTTTCAGACGAGGCCCAAGATAGGGCGTTGACGTTGTCGTGAGTTCCGAGAGTCGTAACATATCTCCATCGTCCTCTTTCTGTTGTTCGAGCCAAGTTTCGATATTTATCTGCTTAAAGATAAATGAAGATTTCAATGACCACGACAGCAGGGTACGGCGTGCGACATCTTCGTTACCAACAGCGAGCAGGCCCGCTCGATCCGCCGTGATCTCAGCCTGACGAGCCCATGCGAGCAGCGGCATTTCTATTGCACCGCCAATTAGAGCTGACGGACTGAGTATCGCGTTAAAAATGCCGCCAGCCATAAAGCCTCGGGCCGGCCCTTGTTCGCCGAGAAAGAATCGGATCACCGTCTTCCACAGAGCGTGCCCTGCCTTGCAATGCCCCATCTCGCGGGCCAGCAAATAGAGCATATCGACACCCTGAAAGTTTCCGGCGACGGCGGAACCGATCACAATAAACGAATTTTTATCGCTGCCAAATGTGAGGCAGTCCCACGGTCTGTCTCCCGATAGATAAATGTCGGGCATATGGGACATACCCAGAATCCTGGCCGCGCGGACTGCCTGGCCGAAAACGCGCGGCAGTTGCTTTTCACCAAGCAGTATTCCGTTAAAAGAAACCTCTATCCATTTACGGCCGACTTTCTCCGACACGGCTTTCGCGGCTGCATTCAGCGGCTTTGCTGCCCGCAGAGCGGCCATCGCCTTGGCATCTGCGGCCCAGGCAAAAGCCGAATTATCGATGCGATAGCCGGGAACGAGCGGACGAAGCCAGTGGCATTCCTTGCAGATGATCGTTTTTTCGGCTAATCCGCGGCCATCCCCGCCACAAGTGAGACAACTAGGAGATGGCGGCGCAAATTGAGGCGGCGGCAGAACACCTGGGTTGAAATTGGCCGGAGGAACCTGGCCACCGTATATATTCGGTTGTGGGGCGCCCGGTTGCAGCGGCGGAACGTGAGCCTGAGCCGCGATGGCCGTACCGCAATAGATACAGAACCGCGAGCCTTGTGCGGGCTGACGATGGCCGTTAGGACAGACCGCTAGATCTTGTTGATCGTTAGCCATTAGAATCCGGCTCCGCCGCCTGCTAGTGCAGTAAACAATAACCACAGTGCCCAAAGACCAATGTGAATCACGGTGGCACCGATACCGACCCAGAGTCCCACCTGCGACATCATCTTGCCGTCGGCAGACGCGCGGCCGTCCTTGATTGCTTGTAATTCCAGCCACCCGAGGATGGCCCCGGGAACTCCAAGGAGCGGGCCGCAACATAGCAGTCCGCCGATTGAAAGCAACATCGCGATCAGCGGCTTTTGGGTGGTCGGTGACGCAGCGACAAATGCCTGGCCCGCCATCGCCGGTGCTGCGACGGGATTCTGCGGCCAAGACTGAGCTTGCTGCGTTCCGACACTCGGAGAACTTAAAGGTGAAGCGCAGTTATGGCAAAACGCGGCTTCCGGCGGATTTGGTAAACTGCATTGGGGACAGACTTTTGTCATAGTTTTATCAAGTTCAGACTGCCGGCTGTGCCTCCGAATACGAAGGTTCAGACGAAAAAAATATAGCCTTCAATCAATAGAGCGTAAAAACGATCGGTTTACGGTCAAATTATTTCGTTATCATTGGTAGAATATCCTAAGTCATTCAAATTTGGAAGAAACTTTGCATTCAACGGCGAGATTAGAATGGAGCAACTGCAGAACTATATTGGCGGGAAAATGTCGGAACCGGCGTCGCGAAAATATCTGGAGAATTTCGACCCTTCAAACGGTTCGGTTTATTCATTGATACCGGATTCGGACGAACTCGATGTACAGGCGGCGGTCGATGCTGCCGCGGCGGCCTTCCCAAAATGGTCTGCTACATCGGCAGAGGAAAGACACGACGTTCTGATGCGGGTGGCCGCCCTGATCGAACGTGATCTCGAATCATTGGCCTTGGCAGAATCTGTCGATCAGGGGAAACCCGTTTCGCTTGCCCGCAACGTCGATATCCCGCGTGCGATCGCCAATTTTAAGTTTTATGCGACGGCGGCGATGCACACTGTAAGCGAATCGCACGAGAGTGTCGGGCAAGGTGCGGTCAATTATACTTTGCGGCAACCGCTCGGCGTTGTTGGGTGCATAAGCCCTTGGAATCTGCCGCTATACCTCTTTACCTGGAAGATCGCACCGGCTATCGCCGCCGGATGCACAGTCGTCGCTAAGCCATCGGAAGTAACGCCGATGACCGCTTATTTATTGTCAAAACTCTGTATCGAGGCAGGTCTGCCGCCCGGTGTACTGAATATCGTACACGGCCTCGGGCCGAAAGTCGGTTCGGCAATAGTTGCCCATTCGGACGTTAAGGCCATCTCGTTCACCGGCGGCACCAAGACGGGCGAAGAGATCGCACGCGTGGCCGCACCGATGTTCAAAAAACTTTCGCTTGAGCTTGGAGGCAAGAACCCGAATATAATTTTTGCCGATTGCAATTATGATGAAATGCTGGCAACCACAGTCCGGTCATCGTTCTCAAATCAAGGCGAGATCTGTCTGTGCGGTTCACGGATATTTATCGAGCGGGCGATATTTGATCGATTCAAGAGAGACTTTATCGAGCGGGTGCAAGCTCTAAAGGTCGGCGACCCGCTACTTGCCGAGACATCGGTCGGGGCGATCGTCTCGAAACCGCACTTTGACAAGATAATGTCGTACATTGATCTGGCTCGGGCCGAAGGCGGGACGGCGCTGACGGGCGGTCGGGCTGTGGCAGGCGACGGCCGATGTGCCGGCGGGTGGTTTATCGAACCGACCGTGATCGAAGGGCTCACATACGACTGCCGGACAAATCAGGAAGAGATATTCGGGCCTGTGGTGACAATTATGCCCTTCGATACTGAGGACGAGGTTTTGGCATTCGCTAACAGCGTTCGCTACGGGCTTTCGGCAACGGTCTGGACAGAAAATTTGTCTCGTGCTCACCGCCTTGCGGCGTCTTTGGAAAGCGGCATTGTCTGGATCAACTGCTGGCTGCTGCGAGATCTTCGAACGCCGTTCGGCGGCGTCAAGGACTCGGGCGTAGGGCGCGAAGGCGGATTTGAGGCGCTAAAGTTCTTTACGGAAGAAAAGAATGTCTGTATTCGGCTGTTTGATCTGCCTGCGTAAATATGCGGCAGGTTCGGGGCCTTCAGCGTGCAATAATAGCTCTAATTGCTGCAACGCCAACATCTGTCGGATAAAGCAGTTTTCGGCAACAAACTAAACCTAAACGCATTTGACGCGTAAAATAGATTATGAAAAAGATCGCATTTGTACTTTTCGCATTATTGTTTTCAATTCAGGCGTTTGCCCAGCAGAAGCCGCCGGCCGAATCAACAATGTCGCGGTTTCTTCGCTATGTGAAGATCGACACTCAATCTGCAGAGGACCAACCGGCGTCACCGAGCACCAAAAAGCAGCTCGATCTTTCGAATTTACTGGCAAAAGAATTGAAAGATCTTGGTGTCCAGAATGTACGTATTAGCAGTGAAGGCATAGTTTACGGTTTGGTAACAGGCAATCTGGCCGATAATAAAGCTGTGCCGACGATCGGCTTTATCGCGCACGTGGATACTTCGCCGTCGGTTTCCGGCGCAAATGTTAACCCGATCATTCATAAAAATTATCAGGGCGGCGATATTGTCTTACCCGCCGATAAAACCCAGATCATTACGGTAGAACAAAACCCCGATCTCAAGAATCTGATCGGCGATGACATCATTACGGCGGACGGCACGACTCTGTTGGGCAGCGATGACAAAGCGGGATGTGCCGAGCTAATGACGATGATCGATACGCTCAAACAGAATCCATCGATCAAGCACGGCGACATTGCTATTGCATTTACACCTGACGAAGAGGTAGGCGGGCCGATGGATCAATTTGACATCAAAGGCTGGGGTGCAAAATTTGCCTACACGGTCGATGGCGAACAACTCGGCGATATCTCAAACGAGACGTGGTCGGCACGAACGGCGACCGTTACGTTTCACGGCAAATCGACTCATCCGGGAACCGCTAAAGGGATCCTGATAAATTCGGCGTATGCCGCCGGAGACTTTCTGGCAAATTTCCCGGATATGGTGGCGCACCGTCCTGAGACGACCGAGGGCCGTGAGGGATTTGTCCATCCGTATTCCGCGACGATGAGTGAGGAGACATCGACCATCAAAATATTGCTGCGAAACTTTGACATCAATGGGCTGGCAAAACAAGAGGAAGCCGTGCGTTCGGTGATTTCCCGAACTCAGGCAAAATTTCCGAATGTTAAGATCGATTACAAGAGTGAGCTCGGCTATCTGAATATGAAGGAAGTTCTAAAAGACTATCCGCAACTCACGGACTATGCCATCGAGGCGGCAAAGCGTGCCGGGATCAAGGCCGAACTTCGTCCGATACGCGGCGGCACCGATGGTTCGCGTTTGACGACACGCGGGCTTCCGACGCCGAATCTGTTTACCGGCGGCCACAATTTTCACGGGAAATTAGAATTCAACTCGCGGAACGGATTGGAGAAATCAACCGAGACTCTGGTGCACTTGGTGCAGGTGTGGGCGGAAAAATCAAAGTAGCGGACTTATCTAAGTACGTCATCTAATAGGGTCAAATGGAATTGCGGCGGTATAGTCCGCGTGTAGTCCTGGCCCTATTTTTGATTGGTATATAAGTCCGGGAACTTCTGTTTTAGGGCGTCGACCTTCGGTTTGTCGTTTACGATAATATACGGGTCGTTCGGGTTCTTTCTCATAAAGTTTTGATGGTATTCCTCGGCGTTGTAAAACGCTTTGAGCGGAACGACCTCGGTCACGACCGCACTCGTCAAAGCTTTTGACGCATCGACGGCCTTTATAAAGTCGAGTGCGGCCTTCCGCTGAGTTTCGTCGGTGTAGAATATCGCGGAACGGTATTGGCGGCCGTGATCGGGGCCTTGCATATTAAATTGCGTGGGGTCGTGGGCAACGCTGAAAAAAACAAAAAGTAATTGCTGAAAACTGACTTGTGCGGGATCGAAAAGGATCTTGACCGACTCGGCGTGATCGGTTTCGCCGCCGGAGACCTCCTCATAGTTAGCAGTTGACCTGGATCCGCCGGTGTAGCCGGAGACGACACTCTTGACGCCCTTTACGTGCTCGAAAACTGCCTCAACACCCCAGAAGCAGCCACCGGCAAAGACGGCGGTCTGATCGGCCGCGGCGGCCATTGATGAAACCGATAATAAAACCAACAAAGTGACGCTCGCTCTCGTATAAAATCTCTGCATAAAGTTACGATTACTAATCTTACATATACTTATTCGCCTTTGGAATAAAAACAGATGTTTATTTGCCTAACTGCCCTGAGATCGGCGACCGTATACGCCAAGTGTGCAACATCTGATAAAATATAAGGCAATGATCGAGAACATCGTTAACTCAGGCAAGGCACCGGAACCGGTCGGTTTGTACCCGCACGCCCGACGCGTGGGTAATTTGCTTTTCCTGTCCGGTGTTGGCCCGCGTGAGCGGGGAACCAAGACCATACCCGGCGTTGAGCTTAATGACGCGGGCGAGATCATCTCGTACGACATCGAAACTCAGTGCCGGTCGGTGTTTCAGAATGTTCGATTTATCGTTGAGGACGCTGGCTCGTCGTGGGACAAGATCGTCGATGTGACCGTGTTTTTGACGAATATGAAGGATGATTTCGCAACGTATAACCGCATTTACGCAGAGTATTTTGCGGAGAATCGGCCGTGCCGAACGACGGTAGAGATAACCAAGCTTCCGACGCCTATCGCTATCGAGCTAAAGGTGATCGCAACAATTGAATAATTAATACAAGGGGAATAAATGATACAAACAAAAGGTTACGCAACATATGATAAGGACGCCAAGTTCGTTCCGTTCGAATTCGAACGCCGCGAAGTTGGCCCAAATGACATTCTGATCGATATCGAGTACGCGGGCATTTGCCACTCGGATATTCACACAGCAAAAAACGAGTGGGAAGCTATGATGCCGACCGTTTATCCGGTCGTGCCTGGCCACGAGATCGTCGGGCGTGTGTCGCAAGTTGGCGAAACGGTTACAAAGTTTAAGGTCGGTGATGTTGCCGGAATCGGTTGCTTTGTTGATTCATGCCGCGAATGCTCACCGTGCAAGGATGGATTTCAACAGTTCTGTTACAAAGGCGCCGCATATACTTACAGCGGTACGTATATGGATCGCGTGACTCCGACCTACGGCGGATATTCGAACAATTACGTGGTTGACGAAAACTACGCGCTCAAGGTTAAAGCCGAAGGCGATCTTGCGGGAGTTGCTCCGCTAATGTGTGCCGGTATTACGACCTACTCGCCGCTGCGGCGTTTTGGAGTCGGACCGGGACAAAATGTGGGCGTCGTCGGTCTCGGCGGACTCGGCCATATGGGCGTGAAGATCGCGGTCGCAATGGGCGCCAATGTTACGGTGTTTAGCACATCGCCATCGAAAGAAGCCGACGCTAAGGCCTTGGGTGCTCATAACTTTGTCGTGACGACTGATCCGGCCAATCTTGCGCCGCTTACCGGTACATTCAACTTTATCCTCGATACTGTTTCGGCGGACCATGATGTCAATACCTACATCAATCTGCTCGGCATTCGCGGAGCAATGGTCGTGGTCGGCGTGCCGCCAAGTCCGAATGTAATTCACTCATTCGGACTGATCTTCGGCAACAAAACTCTCGCAGGGTCACTGATCGGCGGCATTCCCGAAACGCAGGAGATGCTGGATTTCTGCGCCGATCACGGCATTACGTCGGATGTCGAAGTGATCAAGCCCGACTATATCGAAGCGGCGTACGACCGAACCATAAAGTCGGATGTGCGGTATCGTTTTGTCATCGATATGAAAAATGCGTAGTTGAGTCATTTCTTATTTTAAAACTTTGGGACTTTGCGAGAGTTACAAATTGAATTTCTGGCAAAGTCCCAAACAGAACGAATGAAGACAAACGGTAACAAATGAGATATATTGCCTTGCTCCGCGGCATCAACGTCGGCGGCAACAATATGATCAAGATGGAGACTCTGCGGGGGACGTTCGCAGGGATCGGTTTTGAAAATGTTAATAGCTATATTAACAGCGGCAACCTCGCTTTTGACACAACGAGGACCGATGACGGCAAATTGGCGACAGCTATACACGACGCTATCACCCGGGATTTCGGGTTCGATATTTCCGTGATGGTTCGCTCAAATGCGGAGATCGACGAGTTGATCGCCGGTAACCCGTTTGAGGGACAGTTTGAGAGCGACAAAGACCTTCATCTATTCTTTCTCAACGAAGAGCTTTCTGATGATCAAAAAAGTCTCTGCTTAACTCAAGCCACCGACAACGAACAATTCGCCTTTTCCGGCCGGCATATATACTGTCTATTGAAGATCAGCATCCTCGACAGTGCAGTCGGCAAGGGCTTTATCGACAAAAAGCTAAAGGTCGCGACGACGGCAAGAAATTGGCGGACGGTTAAAAAGATAGTGGGGCGTTAGAGAATGCAACGGGTCGAAGTGAATATGCGGCGGCTAACGTTATTGATTCATCTGTTTTTTCTGATCCTGATGGCAACTTGTTTTATAGGTTGTGGCAAAACATCAGGTGATACGACTCTTAAACTAGTAAAACACGGATCGGGAGTTACGGACGAAGTAAGCATCAGGAAACTCTTCTGGATAAAAACGAACGGTAAAGCAGGGTGTATAGATAGCGACGGAGACATAGCGATCGAGGCTAAGTTCGACGATATTCGGTGTGACGCCAATGGGTTACTACTGATCCAATCGGGCAAGCTGTTTGGATATGCCAACCAAAAAGGGGAGATTGTAATTGAACCACAATTCGACTTCGCCGATGAATTTAGGGACGGAATGGCTGTCGTTCGCGTAGATGGGAAGTTTGGCTACTTGAATTCCCTTGCTGATTTCGCGATCGAACCGAAGTTTGACTTCGCCAAGCCTTTTTCAGAAGGATTTGCAATTGTGGGTGTCGATGGCTTGGGCTTTTTGGGCTATCAATTTCGAAGGTCAAGGTCCATATTCATAAAAAAAGACGGTGTAATGGCATTTCCTCTTTCTACCTTTTTCGCGGGTCAGGCATTCTCCGAGGGGCTTGCCAAAGTTTGGGTCGGGAAGGAACAGGGTTTTATTAATAATCGAGGGGAATTTGTTATTCCACCGCGAGGAAGCGACATTGGAGAATTTCACGAAGGTTACGCCACGATCTGGTCCGATAACCGGTTGGGCTACGTTAACGCATCGGGCGAGATCGTCATTCCGGCCCAATTCAAACAAGCCGGTCAATTCTCGGAGGGCATAGCGCCTGTTGCATTTGAAAGCGGAAAATACGGTTTCATAGACAAGAATGGAAAAACGGTCATTGAGGCGCAATTTGAAACCGCAGACAATTTTTACGAAGGCCGAGCGTTGGTTAGCCTAGATAGTAAAAAGGGCTACATCGACAGAACTGGAAAAGTAGTGATTCCAATTCAATTTGGCGGGGCTGATCGTTTCCGGAATGGATTAGCACAATTTTCATTTCAAGACGGCAACGTTCCATATGACGAAACAAAATGGGGATACGTCGACGTATCAGGTAAAATCGTTTGGAATCCGACTAATTGATCATAGTTTAATCATATGGGTATTCGACTCCCCTTCAATTTCAAACAGTGGATCGACGAGCATCGGCAATTGCTGCGGCCGCCGGTCGGTAATCAATGCGTTTACGATGACGGCGATTTTATCGTGATGGTCGTCGGTGGGCCGAACTCGCGCAAGGACTATCATTGGGATGAGGGCGAAGAGCTTTTTTACCAACTTGAAGGCGATATAAAAGTTCAAATCCAGGAAGACGGCAAGGCGGTCGAGGTTGCAATTCGCGAGGGCGAGATGTTTCTGCTCCCGCCTCGCATTCCGCACAATCCGATTCGTGGCGAGAATACCGTCGGTCTCGTTATCGAACGAAAACGCCAAACGGGCGAACTCGACGGCCTGATGTGGTTCTGCGAGAACTGCAACGAAAAACTCTACGAAGAGTACTTTCAGCTTGACGACATCACGACGCAATTTCAGGGCGTTTATGGGAAATTTTACAGCTCCGAAGATCTACGAACCTGCAAAGATTGCGGTACGGTGATGGAACCGCCCGCCAATCGTGAGTGAATGAGCAATGACCGGGGAGCATTTTATTCAGTGGTATCGGCTAGACAGCGATGTCGCCGGAAGACGAATACCTCGAACCGGAATGGTCAACGGGTGAATTGGCGGCTATGAAAGAAGTCCTTACGTCCGGCGTCGATATGTTAAGAGAAAAAACCAAGTTACAATAGGCAACAAATGGCCACACTTGTCGATGAATTGAATCAACTGGTTATCACGTTGGAGCGTGAAGGAATCGAATACGCTGTCTGCGGGGGATTGGCGATGGCTGTACACGGGTTTGCACGTGCTACGCTCGACATTGATGTGCTCATCCTGCCGGAGTCTTTGGAACAAGCCTACAAAGTTGGAAAAGAGAGCGGTTATGACATCCGGGGCCTCGATATTTCGTTTAAGGAAAGAGCCGTTGAGATTCGACGAATTTCAAAGATTGACGATGAGGGTGAAGTTCTCTCGCTCGATCTGCTACTGGTAACTCATTTTGTCGAGGACGTTTGGATAACTAGGGAACGGGTCGCTTTTGCCGGTAAGGAATTGACAGTAGTTTCGCGGGATGGCCTCATAAAAATGAAAAAGCTCGCAGGTCGGCCACAAGATATTGCAGATATTGAGAGGTTGGAAAATGAAGAAAGTTGACATGTCGGAAGCCGCGATTCTTAGGCGGTTGAAAACCGTTGATCGGTTGCGCGAACTTTGCTTGGCCTTGATGAAGGCAAAGCAGATTTCGGAGGAACAAGCGACGTTCAGCTCTGAAAAAAAAGGTTTCGATTCGAAAGCTTCATCGTCAGCAGGGACTCTTCAAATCGAAAATCGTCCTCGTTAGAGTTCGGATGCCGAGCGCTTACGCAGGCGGTTCTGACTTTATGCTCAAGATAGACGTTCACACACATATCTTGCCTCGCGACATTCCGGCGTGGAAAGGTAAGTTTGGCTATGGCGGTTTTATTTCGCTCGATCATTATAAACCGTGCTGCGCAACGATGGTGCGGGATGACGGTAAGGCTTTTCGAGATGTTGGGGAAAATTGCTGGTCAGCCGAAAAGCGGATCGAGGAATGCGACGCATCGGGCGTGACGGTTCAGGTGCTTTCGACCGTACCCGTAATGTTTAGCTATTGGGCAAAGCCGGCGGACGGGGCGGAGATCGCCAGGTTTCTGAATGACCACATTGCCGAGATCGTCGGCAAGTATCCAATGCGATTTGTTGGGCTTGGGACGTTGCCAATGCAGGATACGGAACTTGCGATCCGTGAACTCGAACGATGCAAGCAGATCGGGTTGGCGGGAGTGCAGATCGGTACGAACGTCAATCAATTAAACCTAAGCGAACCGCAATTCTTTGAGATATTTGCCGCGTGTGACCGTCTGGGAATGGCGATCTTTGTGCATCCCTGGGATATGGCGGGCGAGGCCGATATGCAGAAATATTGGCTGCCGTGGCTAGTCGGAATGCCGGCGGAGGTTTCGCGTGCGATCTGTTCGCTGATCTTTTCAGGCGTGCTCGAACGCCTTCCGAATTTACGAATTTGCTTTGCTCACGGCGGCGGTGCATTTCCGGCAACGATCGGCCGTATAGAACACGGCATTAACGTCCGACCGGATCTATTCCCGGACAATCCACACGGTCCGCGAAAATATTTGAGCAATCTGTACTTTGACTCGCTGGTCCACGACGCGGCAACGCTTGAATATCTCGTTGATCTTGTTGGCTCCGGCCGGATCGCTCTTGGAACCGATTATCCATTTCCGCTCGGCGAACTCGAACCCGGGAAATTGATCGGATCAATGCCGTATGACGATGCGACTAAAGCAGAGCTATTCAGCGGAACTGCACTTAGTTGGCTCGGACTGGAAAGTGACCGCTTTGTCTGATCCGTTTATTTCATCGAATCCAGGATGTCCGCAATATCCTTTTCCGTCGTGTCAGGATTGATAAAGCAAAACCTCGAAACAGTTTCGACGCCTGCGGGGTTGCGCCATTTGGTAGGAGCAACAAGCGCAAAGCCGGCTTTATGATTTCGAATGGTCCAATCACGATAGTCGTCCGCTGACCAACCTTTTCGCCGATACAAAACGCACGAAAGTGCGGGCTCACGAACCAACTCGGTGTGTTCTGCGTCCACGATCATCCGTCCGGCGATCTGGGCCAGTTCGATCCCCCGGCTGATCGCCTGTTCGTACCGGTCAGTGCCGTGCATCGCCAGTGAGAACCAGAGCGGCAAACCGCGAACGCGACGGGTCAACTGTATTTGATAATCAGATGGGTTGAACCCGCGGTAACCATCATCACTGAAAATATCCAAATACGAGCCTTCCTGTGAGTGGGCCCGTTTGGCAAGTGCCGGATCGCGGTAAAGGACGGCGCCACAATCATACGGCGAAAACAGCCATTTGTGCGGATCGATCGTGACACTGTCTGCTCTTTCAATACCATTAAAAAGAGGCCGGACCGACTTGACTGCCATCGCGGCACCGCCGTACGCGGCGTCAACGTGAAACCATAGTCCAAATTTGCCGCATACGTCCGCAATGCCGGCGAGATCGTCGATGATCCCTGAGTTGGTCGTGCCGGCGGTCGCGATGATAGCAAAGATGCGTTCGCGGTCGATCGGCGACATATTATTGAGAGCGGTCTCCAGATGAGATCCGTCGAGGCGGTCCTCAGTTTCGACCATTAGCACATCGGCGTCGATAACCTTGGCCATCGCACTGACCGATGAGTGGGCACCATTTGAGGTGATGACTATGCCGCGTGACCGAGCTTTTGACGGATCGACACTACGCCAATGTTCACGGGCAGCGACCATCGCGGAGAGATTTGCCGCAGTTCCGCCGCTGGTGAAAACTCCGAAGGCAGGCTCCGGCATTCCGGTGAGCTTGACGAGCCATTCCATTGCCTGATTTTCCGCAAATATGCATCCCGCACCTTCGAGCCAATAGGCGCCGTGCACACTCGCTGCCGAGGTCACAAGATCAAATAATACGGCGGAACGAGTTGGCGAGGCTGGGACAAACGCCAAATGGCGCGGATGGTCGATCGGAATACTTGCCTTTATAAGTACGTCACGAAACAGTTCGAACGCCTTTTCACCACCGATTCCGGCCGGTGTTATCGTTTCACCGACTAATGACCGAAGTTCGGCAGCCGTCTTCGGGAAACCCAATTTAGGGTCTGTATCAGAAATGCGTCCAATGGCAAACTTGATGACGTCCAGCGACATCTCGACAAGGTCAATGTCTACGTTATGCATATTATGAGTAATCGGCGGTCGACAGAGGATATCGGTAATACGCTCAAATACCGGAGTAATATCCGATAATGATCGCGAGGACAGTCACCACACCGTAAACGACCTCGAGAATGCCGATCTTCATCGCTTTCAACTTCCTACGGTTTGGGGACAGTCCGTTCGCCGCCCGATATAGCAAGAATATCATTACCAAAGCGACCAGGATCGACGTGCCGTTAGTATACGCCAAAACCGCTGCGATAATGACCGCTGCAGAATGCGCTAGCAGGACCGCGAGGCGCGAAAATGGCTTGCCCTTTTCGAGTTTTAGCCGATTTCGTACATACATTATCGACGGGATCAATCGCAAAAGCATCACCAGCCAGAGCGACAGTGCCGCGGGCCAGCCAAATCCGCCCGCCAATAATATTGCCGCTGACGAGGATGAGATAGTAACGGATCCGAAAAGTTCGGGTAGCAATCCGCGGCTCTTTCGCGAACCATCAAAATATATCTGGATGCAGGCAAGCGGCAGTACAAGCAAAAAAGGGACAAATGGCAAAATGCCCGCGAGATAGATGGCTCCGGCAAATCCGACTGTCGCGATCGTGCCGAATAAAGCTATAAATTGGATCGCGACCCTAGCCCTTTCGGCGTTTCGCTGACCCGTGCGATCTATTATCAGCACTTTTAGCGGTTGCCGCGCAAGGAACGCCCCGATCGTCATCAAGGCGATCAATGCGCCAGGCAGTGAAAAGCCGATCGCCAGTGATGCGACGATCGGCTCAAATAAGAATCCCCACGAACCGTGTTCCGGCGGCACCGCGATCTGCTTTCGGTTGATCTTTATGACTGGCCGCAATGGTACGCTGTCGGGCATCTTTAGCGAATATTCGAAACTCAGTGAGATCGAAATGCCTCCACTTCTAACTCCGCCGCTTTCGGAAATAGAATATTATTTTCTAAATGGATGTGTTGATGTAGGTCGCGTTCAAGTCCCTCGAGTCTGCTCAAGAGCCCTTGGTAGCTCGGGCACGCTCCGACGGGAACCGCAAAGTCGCCGGACACCGAACGCATCTCGGACAAAAGCTCACCGACCGTCTCGTGCTCGGTCATCATCATCCGGATCGGATGTTGAACCGTGCCAAATGGCGGAAGACGCGGCATATTTCCGCGAAGCATCGCGTATTCGAGGTCCTTTATGTACGGAAAAAGAACCTGCTCTTCCTTGTACATATGCGGCAATAGGTCGCTGCGGATGGCTTCGAGCAGCTCGGACATCTTTGCGAGTTCCGGGTGAACGTCGCCGTGGACACTATTGACCTTTTCCATCAGCGGTTGCAGACGATCGAGTTCGTCGTAAGTAAATCGGTGATGTGTATCCACGATGTGGTTGATCGAATCGGTCAATGTCATTTCGACGTGCTGCGAGTCGTCGACAGACTTTGCCGCCAATACCGTTTCGAGATCCTTCTGCACGGATGCTGGGTCCGCTCCGGCAAGTTCGCACGCATCAATAAAATTCTTGCGGCCGCCGCAGCAATAATCAATTTTGTACGATTCGAAGACCCTAGTCGTTGCCGGGGACTCCAAGGCGATCTCACGAACGGTCCGGGTAGTAATATTTTCCATTGTTCCTCCAGTCAAGATTTGTATCATAATCATATTTGTCTATTCTTTAGCAAAAAAATATGATTTGAATCATAAGGTCGGAAAAAAGATAATTATGGTGAACGGCGGCCTCAGCCGATACCTTAGGAGGACGGGATGTCGATCGATGCGTTTATCTTGGCGGGTGGTAATTCGAGCCGAATGGGCTTTGATAAAGCATCGCTGACTCTGGACGGCGTCGCGGTGGTCGACCGGATCATCAACGCGCTTTCGGCTGTCGCCGAGAATGTATATATTGCGGGCGGCGAAGGCGAACTGTCCGGCGTAAAGCGGATCCCTGACGTGGTCGGTATAGGCAGTGATCGCAGTTCGCTTTCAGGTCTATATTCATCGTTGAAGCACGCCCGGTCAAATTGGATAGCAGTTGCTGCCTGCGATATGCCGTTCCTGACCCGAGGACTGTTCGAGAAGTTGGCATCCAAGTGTGATGATGTTCACGCTGCGGTCATCCCCCGCGACCGCGGTGGATTTGTGCAACCGTTATGCGGCCTTTACCGGGTCGAAGTATGTATTGATGCCTGTCTGGAGGCCATCGAAAGATCGGACCGGAGCGTGCAGAATATGCTTCGTCGGATCGACACCCGATGGGTCGAATTCGACGAGATCGCGGATCTGCCGGGCTCCGAGCGATTTTTTTCCAACCTTAACACACCCGCCGACATCGCCGCGGCGGAGGCGATAATTAGGACAGTTAAGTAGGTCCGATCTCAAGATATGCTGAGAGTAGTCTTAAAAATTTGTTTAGCTTTGATCATTCTTACTGTCGCTGCACTGTCAGTATTTTGGTTTGCGCGTCCGGCCGATGTCGTTTTTGATCAACAAAAAGCGTCCGTACCACACTCGCAATACAGCAAGTTTGCCGATGTCGACGGCCTTCGGATCCACTATTTGGATAAAGGCGAAGGAACGCCCGTGGTTTTGATCCACGGATATACTTCATCTACGTACACCTGGAAGGATGAGTTTGACGAACTCGCAAAGCGATATCGCGTCATCGCCATCGATCTCAAGGGTTTTGGTTTTTCGGCGAAGCCCGATGGAGACTATTCGAGGCGAGCACAGGGCGAACTGGTCGCGCGGTTCTTACGCGGGCTTAACGTGGAAAGAGCGTGGTTGGTCGGCAATTCTATGGGCGGCGAAACTGCCTTGAATGTCGCCGTCGATCATCCTGAAATGGTATCGGGGTTGGTACTGATCGACAGTGCCGGCATCAAGGTCGCGGGCCGGACGAGTCTTGCTCCGTGGTATTTACAACTTCCGGTCGTTGGCCGCCTGCTGACGGCTTTGGCGTTGACATCTGACTCGCTTGTTCGGGCAGGGCTCGAAAAAAGCTTTTACGATGACTCAAAGATCTCCGACGAAAGGGTGGCTGCGTATTATCAACCTTTGAAAACGCAGGGCGGGCAACTGTCGGCTACCCGAGCCAGAGCTCAATTCGAACTCCTTCCGGTCGAGGATAGAATTGACTCTATCAAGGTTCCCACTCTGATAATATGGGGTGCTGAGGACGAATTGATCCCACTCGAGGCGGGCCGAAAGCTCAATGAATTGATCGGCGGGTCGAAATTGGTGGTGTTTGAGGAATGCGGTCACGTTCCGCAAGAGGAAATGCCGGAAAGGGTGTTGAGCGAGATCATTGGATTTGTTAAATAGGTAAGATCCGTCAAAGGACAGCATAAGTTCAGCCAGAGTTTTTGTTTGTTGTTCATATTGATCGTTATTATGCTTTCCAAATGATCGTGTTTGGACTAAATTCAACAGAGTGGTCAAAATGACAGAAAGTATGAATCCGGCAGTCGCGGCACGTTTGGACGAGGCTGATGGACTTGCGGGTTTCCGAGATCAGTTTCATATTCCGAGGAGTTCGTCCGGCGAAAATGTCATCTATTTCACAGGCAACTCACTTGGTTTACAGCCAAAGAGTGTTCGCGGGTATATCGAACAGGAGTTAAAAGATTGGGAGTTGCTCGGTGTCGAAGGCCACGTCAAGGCGAGACATCCGTGGATGCCCTATCACGAGTTCTTGACGGCCCAAATGGCCAATGTCGTCGGTGCAAAGCCGATCGAGACGGTCGTGATGAATTCGTTGACCGTCAATCTTCATATTTTAATGATCTCGTTCTATCGTCCGAGCGGCGATCGATTCAAGGTTCTTATCGAAAAAGGTTCTTTTCCGTCCGATCGCTACGCCGTCGAAGCCCAGATCAAACTGCACGGATTCGACCCCGAATCGGCATTGATCGAACTCGGGCCTCGCGACGGTGAAACGACGCTGAGAACTGAGGACATCATAGACACGATCGAGCGGGAGGGGGCGACGATCGCGTTGATAATGCTCGGCGGTGTGAATTATTACACAGGCCAGGCATTTGAAATGCGGGAAATTACCGCCGCCGGGCACGCCGCCGGAGCACTTGTCGGATTTGATCTCGCGCACGCGGCCGGCAATCTCGAGCTAAAACTTCACGATTGGGGCGTAGATCTCGCCGTCTGGTGCTCGTACAAATATCTCAATGGCGGCCCGGGCGCGATCGGAGCGGCATTCGTCCACGAACGGCACGCAGATTGCCCTGAACTACCTAGATTGGCGGGTTGGTGGGGACACAATAAGGGAACGAGATTCTTGATGGGTCCGACGTTCGACCCGATATCCGGGGCCGAAGGTTGGCAGATCTCAAATCCGCCGATCCTGCAAATGGCGGCGTTGAGAGCGTCATTAGAGATATTTGCCGAAGCCGGGATGTTCGCATTGCGAGAAAAGTCGATCAAGTTGACGGCGTATCTGGAACAATTGTTAGCGGCGGTCGATGACGGACGGATATCAGTGATAACTCCCGGCGATCCCGATCAGCGCGGGTGCCAATTATCGATTCGCGTCAAGAATGCCGACAAAGGTCTTTATTCGGCAATTGCGGCCCACGGCGTGGTGGCGGATTGGCGCGAACCGGATGTGATCAGGGTCGCACCTGTTCCGCTGTACAATAGTTTTGGCGACGTTCAGAAGTTCGTTCAGATCCTCGGTTCGGTATTGAATTGACGTTTAGTCCGCGGATCGTGAAACAGACAAGAGGGAATTCTATATGATCCGTGCAACGATCAACGGAAAGGAAGCGTCGTTTGACGATGGCATTACCATTCTCGCGGCCGCTCGCGAACTCGGTATCGAGATACCGACACTCTGTAACGATCAACGGCTAAAGCCCGTCGGTGCCTGCCGAATGTGTCTGGTCGACGTCAAAGGGCAAGCACGTGAAACCGCGTCGTGCGCGACCGCTCTGGCGGACGGAATGGAGATCGAGACCCATAGCGGCCCGATCGAAGAAGCCCGAAAATGGAACTTGCGGATGTTGGCCGGCATCTATCCCGCCGACTCATTCAATGATTTTCCGAACAAACCATTTCACAAACTTGCCACCGAATACGGCCTGACCTCTGCTGACTTTTGCGTTGACCACTTGGTTGCCGCCGATAGCTCGCATACATACATCAATGTCGATATGTCGCGATGCATCAATTGCTATGCGTGCGTGCGTATCTGTGCCGATGTCCAGGGACAGTTCGTATGGCACGTATTGGGCCGGGGTGAAGAGTCCAGGATATTGCCCGATTCTTTGGGAGCATTTGGCACCAGCACTTGTGTATCGTGCGGAGCGTGTTCCGACGCATGCCCGACCGGTGCGCTCGAAGACAAGACTGTGATCGAACGAGGATTCCCGACAGCTTGGACCAAGACGACCTGTCCGTATTGCGGTACGGGGTGTGAAATGAACGTCGGTACTCGTGACGACAAGGTCGTGCAAGTTCGCCCGGTTATGGACGCACCGGTCAACTATGGCCATCTCTGCGTAAAGGGGCGTTATGCCTTTGATTTCATCGATGCCGAAGACCGTGTTACCGAGCCGATGATCCGCGAAAACGATGGTTGGCAGGTCGTGTCGTGGGATGAGGCTATCGCGTACACTGCAGCGAAACTGAAGGCGATCGACAGTGAATTTGGCAGAGAGAGCATCGCTGTTCTCGGTTCGGCCCGAGCGACGAATGAGGAAAATTATCTTGCTCAAAAATTTACACGAGTTGTCTTAGGGACAAACAACGTCGATTGTTGTGCCAGAGTCTGTCATACGCCGACTGCCGCGGCGATGAAGATGATGATCGGGACGGGGGCAATGACCAATTCGTTCGACGATATCGAAAAGGCAAAGTCCATACTCATTTGCGGTGCGAATCCAACCGAGAACCACCCGATCCCTGGTGCCCGTGTTAAGCAGGCTGTGCTCAAAAATGGTGCCAAGTTGATCGTCATCGATCCGCGAGTGACGGAGCTGGCAAAGATGGCCGACGTCCACCTGCAGCTTCGGGCCGGTACAAACATCCTGATGTTTAACGCCCTGGCACACGCGATCATCGATGAAGGATTGGTCGATGGTCAGTTCATAGCAGAACGCGTCGATGAGTACGAAAAATTCGAGGAGTTTGTCGCTGATTACTCGCCCGAGGCGGTCGCCGAACGCTGCGGTGTCGATGCCCAACTTATCAGAAAGGCCGCCCGGATCTACGCCGTCGACACCCCGTCAATGTCGATGCACGGACTCGGAATGACCGAGCATTATCAGGGTACCGAGGGCGTGATGTCGATAGTCAATCTCGCATTGCTCACCGGAAACATCGGAAAGCCCGGTGCCGGCGTGAATCCGCTCCGAGGACAAAATAACGTGCAGGGCTCGGCCCATATGGGATGCGATCCCGGCATTTTGACCGGCTCGATCTCGATCGAATCAGGACGTGAGCTTTTCGAGCAGGTGTGGAAGACCGAGATTCCGACCGAACCTGGATTGAATCAATTGCAGATGATCGACTCGGCTCGCGACGGTAAATTAAAGGCACTGTGGACGATCGGATACGACGTCTTCCTGTCGAATGCGAACGCACACGAAACGGCAAAAGCATTTGCCAATATGGATCTCGTCATAATTCAGGATTTCTTTATGAACGAGACGGCGAGGCATTTTGGCCACGTCTTTTTCCCGGCGACGACTTCGTATGAGAAAGACGGAACATTTATGAACGGCGAGCGCCGGATCCAGCGGATACGAACGGCCGTAAGCCCGCGTGGAAACTCACGTTCTGACCTTGAGATCATCTGCGACCTTGCGGCCGCAATGGGTCACACCGACGATTTTTCGTTTAAGTCCGCGGAGGAGGTCTGGGATGAGGTGCGGGCCGTGTGGCCGCCGGGATACGGCATAACCTATGATCGGCTAGACGATAAAGGAATTCAATGGCCGTGTCCTGACATCGATCACCCCGGCACCGAAGTGCTGCACGGCGAATCCTTTTCGAGCGGCATTACAGCGGCACTTCGCCGTATCAAGTATCGGCCGACAAAGGAGATCGTGTCTGACGAATTTCCGTTTATGCTGACCACGGGCCGCGTGCTCGAACAATTTAACGCCGGCACGATGACGATGCGTACGCCGAACCGTGAACTGCGGCCGACCGATCTAATAATGGTCTCAAAGGAAGACTCAGAAAGATTGTCGATCGCTGACGGCGAAACGGTGAGGCTAAAAAGTAACTACGGCGAGGCGATAATGCCGGTCGAAGTCACCGATAAGGTTAAAGTCGGCGAACTTTTCACCACATTCCACGACCCGGCCGTATTTCTCAATTACCTCACCGGCCCTACACGTGATCGCTTTACGCAGGCGCCCGAGTTCAAGGTTACGGCTGTGACGATCGAGAAATTGGCAGATTAGTGGCGTGAGGCCCAATGCGATCCGGCAGAACGTAAATGGTACAGAATAGACGTGTAACGATAATCGGTGCCGGGCTAGCGGGTTCACTCCTCGCGATCAACCTTTCCAAACGCGGCATCGAAGTGGATGTTTACGAGGCCCGGGGCGATATGCGCCTCGAATCGGTCGCCGCCGGCCGATCGATCAATCTCGCGTTGTCCGATCGCGGCATCGCGGCGCTTCGCGAGGTTGGGATGGATGAGTATATGCTCGCCGAGGCGATCCCGATGTACGGACGGATGATCCATAGCGTCGATGGTTCGACTCGTTTGCTGCCGTATTCGGGCCGTAAGGGTGAGTACATCAACTCGGTTTCACGCGCGGGATTGAACATAGCGTTGATCAACGAAGCTGCAAAATATGAAGGTGTGAAATTTCACTTCAACGCTCGATGCATTGATTTTGACTGCAAGTCCGGCGAAGCGAAATTCTCAAATGGTGAGGTTGCCAATGCCGACACCGTCATCGCGACCGACGGTGCCGGATCGGCCGTGCGGAACGCAATGCAGCACGGCGGCGTCGAGCGTTTTGATTTCTCGCAAAAATGGCTTGATCACGGTTACAAGGAACTCCATATCCCGCCCGCACCGTCCGACAAACTTCAGTTTGTCGAACCCAACGCTAGCAGCGACAAACTAAAGTTTGTCGGACAGTTTCAGATCGAGAAAAACGCACTCCACATATGGCCGCGAAACAAGTTTATGATGATCGCCCTGCCGAACTTCGATGGGAGCTTTACCTGTACGCTGTTTTTTGCGCACAAAGGCGAAAATTCGTTTGAACAGTTGCGGGATGAAAATTCGGTTCGGGAGTTTTTCGGGCGTGAGTTTCCGGATGCGGTTCCGCTTATGCCGACTTTGATCGAAGATTTCATAGCTAATCCGACCGGCAATCTCGGCACGATCAAGTGTTTCCCGTGGAATGCCGGCGGTAAGGCTCTGTTGCTTGGCGATTCTGCTCACGCGGTGGTGCCATTTTATGGGCAGGGAATGAACTGTGCATTCGAAGACGTGCGGATCCTCGACCAGCTTGTTGGGAAGCACGGCACCGACTGGCAAACGGTTTACGAGGAGTATGGCGAACTGCGAAAGGTAAATACTGATGCGATCGCCGATATGGCCGAGGAGAATTTCTACGAAATGCGCGATGCAGTTGCGGACCCTGTGTTTCTAAGAAAGCGCGAACTTGAGACAAAACTCGAACAGACATACCCAGACTATTTTTCTAAGTATTCGATGGTGACCTTTCGCGAAGATCTTCCATATTCGCTGGCTAAGTCAAAGGGCAACGCACAGGATCAGTTGCTAATGGAGATATGTGCCGGCGTGGAAAACGTCGTTGATGTCGATATAGAGCAAACAATGCAGCGTCTGCGGAGCTTATAACAATGAAAAAGTCCTTGTATCTACGGGCGATCGCTCTGAGCCTTTCGCTCCTTTCTTGGTCGGGGATGCTTTTTGCGCAAATGCCGCCATTTACAGTTGCTCCGGCACCTTGGAATGCGGACCAATTTGGCAATATCCGAGCTGTCGTTAATGTAGAGGCCGCCGAAAAGACGGCGTTTGCCCGGATCGAATGGCGGCGTCGGGACATTGATCCGGCAGAAAAGGCGATCATTGTAACGACCTCCGGCGGGCGACGTGTGGCGACGGTTTCGTTCGGAACAATAAACCGGGAATACGGCGAGGTATATTTCGAGCCGCTGGCCGGCCCGGGTATCTATTACATTTACTATTTGCCGTACACAAAATCGGGGAGTGCCAATTACCCCAAGGATTTTTATCCGAAACCCGCACCGGGAACAGGTGCAAATTCTTTTGTTGCGGGCACTCCGGTCGACAAAGCCAGGGTCGTCGAGATCCAGTCGGTTGACGCGTTCAATTCGTTCTATCCGATGGAGGTAATCGCGACGGCCGCTGAGACCGACGCGTTGGCAAAGGCGAACGCTACGAAAGACTTTGTCGTGTTTCCTGAGGACCGGATGTTTCCGATCAAGATGACGGATGACCTGCCACAGCGTTGGATCGAACGCGGGCCGCAAAGCAGTTTTTCAGGCGACGCCCGCCGCGGCGAATTTTACGCTTTTCAGTTCGGGGTTTACGCACTCAGATCGATCGAAAATGTCCGCGTCGATTTCACCGACCTAAAAGCCGCGAACGGGACGAAACTCTCTGCGACAAACGTCGCGTGTATCAATACCGACGGCGTCTCCTATGACGCCAAGCCTTTTACCACGTCCGTTTCTGTCGAAATGGGCAAGGTACAAGCGATGTGGTGTGCCCTCGACGTGCCGTTGGCCGCAGCAACCGGCGTTTACAAAGGCGCCGCGACGATCACCGCGAACAACTCGGCCCCGCAGACCGTGGATCTTATCTTTCACATCGCCAAAGAGGTCGCCGTTAACAGCGGTTTCAATGAGCCCGAGAAAATGACGCGGCTCAAGTGGCTCAATTCGACGCTGGCTCAAGAAAACACGGTCATCCCGCCGTACACGCCGATCGTCGTAAAGGGTAACGAGATCAGTATTCTTGGTCGTAGTATGACCCTCAGCAACGATGGCTTACCCGGTTCGATCGCGACGCGATTTAGTCCCGAGATGACATCAATGTCAGATTATACGCCGGTCCTCAAACATCCGATGTCCTTCTCGGTAGTCGACAAGGATGGCCTCGAGTTCGCCCCGATGCCGAGGTCGGTTAGTTTTACGGAGAAGACGCCGGGAACCGTCAAATGGAGAGCATCGACAAAGTATTCCAACGTCCTGATGGACGTCGATGGCTCGATGGAGTTCGACGGCTTTGTCGCCTACACGGTCAAACTCACGGCGATCGACGACATTAGCCTCAGCGACATACGTCTCAATATCCCGTATGCCAAGGACGCTGCGAAATATATGATGGGCCTCGGCGAAAAAGGCAGGGCGACGCCGCCGTTCCTGAGGTGGAAATGGGAGGTGGCGACCAAAAATCAGGACGGAGCGTGGCTTGGCGGCGTCAACGCGGGACTGCAGTTCTCGCTCCGCGATGAGAAATACGCGAGGCCGTTAAATACAAATTTTTACCTGCAAAAACCGCTTCTGCTGCCGGCATCGTGGGGCAACGGCGGAAACGGCGGCATCGATATCGACGGCAGCTCAGAAACCACTACATCGGTTAGGGCGTATAGCGGCCCGCGGATGATGAAGAAGGGCGATGTGCTGTATTACAACTTTAACCTGCTCATCACGCCGTTTCACGCTATCGACACTGACTGGCAGTGGGCGAATCGCTTTTATCACAAATACACGCCGATCGACGAGATCAAAAAGACAGGTGCGACGGTAATTAATATCCATCACGCCAACGCGATCAACCCTTACATTAATTACCCGTTCATCGCTCACAAGGAGATGAAGCAGTACATCGACGAGGCTCACTCGAAGGGGATGAAGGTTAAGATCTATAACACCGTCCGCGAGCTTTCTAATCACGCATACGAACTACCGGCACTCCGCAGCCTCGGGCACGAGATCTTTTCGGGCGGCAAAGGCGGCGGGTTCTCGTGGCTGCAAGAACACGTCGGCGACGACTATATCGCGGCGTGGTTCGTGCCCGAACTGAAGGACGCGGCGATCGTCAACAGCGGCGTCAGTCGTTGGCATAACTACTACGTCGAGGGGATGAATTGGCTCACGCAAAACGTCGGGATCGACGGCATCTATCTGGATGACGTCGCATTTGACCGCGTGACGATGAAACGCGTAAAGCGTGTTTTGACCAATGGCGGGCATCCGGGGATCGTCGATCTGCACTCGGCAAATCAATTCAATAAGAACGACGGATTTAACAATTCGGCGATGCTCTATATGGAGCATTTCCCTTACTTAAATCGCCTGTGGTTTGGCGAGTATTTTGATTACGAAAACAATTCACCCGATTTTTTCCTTACCGAGGTCTCAGGCATTCCGTTCGGACTGATGGGCGAAATGCTCGAAAAAGGTGGTAATCCGTGGCGGGGAATGATCTACGGAATGACCAATCGAATGCCTTGGTCCGACAATGCCGACCCGCGGCCGATCTGGAAAGTCTGGGACGATTTTGGGATGCAGGGAACGGAGATGTTCGGCTATTGGTCGCCGAACTGCCCGGTCCATACGAACGACCCGAAGGTCCTCGCTACGGTCTATCGCAAAAAGGGAGCTGCCTTGGTGTCCATTGCTACTTGGGCTGCAAATGATGCTGATATCCAATTATATATTGACTGGATTGCACTGGGAATCGACCCGTCAAAGGCCTCGATCATCGCGCCCGAAATTGTGGGATTACAAAAAGCTGCGAATCTTTCGGCGGACGCAAAGATCCGCGTTGATAAAAACAAGGGGATTTTACTGGTGATAAAACAGATAAATTAATGATGCTGTCGATAGAATTAAATGGATCGATGTTGAATTTTGACGCATTTTCTCCGATCGATATCTCGATGCCGCTTCGTTTCAACGGTCCGCAGGCGAACGCGTACGGCGTAGATTCGGCGACGGCACAACCCTGCCAAGCCGGAGAAATCGTCGGCGATACACGCCTTGGCGGCAGCGTCAATTTTGAACAATATTCATTAATCCCACATTGTAACGGCACTCACACAGAATGTGTCGGACATATCACGGATGAGCGGATCTCAGTTCGGGATTGTTTGCGGGATGTGATGGTACCGGCCTTTTTAGTTACGTTGGAACCGGAGAACGGCGTATTAGTGAGATCGTCGTTGGAAAAGGTCATTGAAGCTGTTACTTACGGGCTTGATCCGAATACGAGGGTGTTGGAGGCCAGCTCTCCGGCATTGATCGTGCGGACATTGCCGAATGATGACAGCAAATTGACGCGAAGCTACGGAGTGGGCAACATTCCGCCGTACTTTACCGCGGATTCGATGGAATATATCGTTCAGTGCGGATTCAAGCATCTGCTCGTCGACCTGCCGTCCATCGATCGCATTTTTGACGAAGGAAAACTGATTAATCACCGGATCTTTTGGAACGTTGAGGTGGGCTCTCGTGAAACACATACGGCTACGCGTATATATAGCACGATCACCGAACTCATTTACGTTCCGAACGAAGTTTCGGACGGTGTATATCTCCTAAATCTCCAGATCGCGCCATTTGCCACCGACGCTGCCCCAAGCCGGCCGATGTTGTTGAAGCAACTGTAGCCAGAGCTTAACGTGGATCACGCAAATGGGAGATGAATGAATCAATTCATCTCCCATCTGCACTTTTCTAATTGGATATACGGTACTTTTATTTAACCGCGTTCTCGATGGCGGCCTTTAGGTCAGGGAACTGAAACTTAAACCCGGCGTCGATCAGGCGCTTTGGCAACACCTTTGTACTGGCAAGCAGTAGAGCATCGCCCATCTCGCCGAAGATCATACTGACTGCAAACTCGGGTAATGGCAGAAACGTTGGTCGGTAGAGAACCTCGCCGAGTGTCTTGGTAAACTCCTGATTCGTCACCGGATTTGGCGACACTGCATTGACGGCACCGCGAATGTTCTCGTTTTCGATCGCGTAGTTAATGATCGCGACCTCGTCATCCAGAGAGATCCAGCTCATCCATTGCTTGCCGCTGCCGACCACACCGCCGACGCCCAGTTTGAAGGGCAAGAGCATTGTCGAGAGAGCCCCGCCGTCCTTGGACAAAACAATACCCGTGCGTAGAAGAACCGTCCGAATTCCGGCGTCTTCGGCCCTGCGAGATTCGACCTCCCAATCCTTAGCGACACTTGCGAGAAAATTATCGCCCGCAGCCGAAGTCTCGTTGACCTCTTCTTCGCCGCGCTCTCCATAAAATCCAATTGCCGACGACGCAATAAACGTCTTTGGCTTGTCTTTTAACTTCGAGATCGCATCGACGACGTTTCTCGTACCGAACACGCGGCTATCGCGGATCGCCTTTTTCTTTTCGTCGGTCCACCGCAATCCGCCGACATTCTCTCCGGCAAGATGGACAACAACGTCGAGGCCCTCGAGTTTCTCGGGGTTCGCAAAACCGTCGTCGATACTCCATTTTACGTGTTGCTCATCGATCGGATCCTTGCGTGAGGCAAGGAGCATCTCGTAACCCTTTTCCGCAAATAAACTTTGGAGGGCCTGACCGACCAAACCCGTCGCTCCGGTGATAAGTACTTTCATATAGTTTATTTTATTCTCACAGCGGCTCGAATGATACCATTAAGATAAAAAAACGATGATCTATTGCGCAATGCTCGTCTTTGCCGCTATTTCGAGTTCTCTCTCAAACGATTGTGTATCAGGTCAGCGAGGAGTTTGATCTCACGGTCGGTAAGTTGGTCGCGAAAGGGCACCATTCCGTTGCCGCCGTTCGCAATTTGATTGTAGATCTCGGCTTCGGACTTAAACTTGAAATCCCCCGAGCGAAGACTAGGAATGACCTTGCCCTCAACGGTCTTTCCGTTTCCCTCGGGTCCGTGACAGATAGAGCATTGCTGCCGGAAAAGCGATGCTTCGTAAGTTTTACTGTCGGCGATGACAAAGCCTTCCTGTTTTGTTCCAGAACAGGCGATAGCAAAAAGTGAGGAAATGACGAGAATTAAAGCGACCTTAAGATAAAACATAAAGATTTAGTTTCACTCATAGCGGCCGCGAACGCAATCGGCAGATCAAGCTGACTCTTCCTTGAGAGCTCGTTTGAATATCTTGCCGGTGCCGCCGATCGGAAGTGAATCGCGAAACTCGACGTGTCTCGGGTATTTATTGGCGGCAAATTGTGTTTTGCACCAGTCGGTAAATTCTGCGACCGACAATTCACATCCGGGCCTAAGCACGACAAATGCTTTAACTTCTTCGCCAAGTCGCTCGTCCGGCACGCCGATCACCGCACACAGGGACACTAGCGGATGAGTGATGATCACTTCCTCGAGTTCGCGGGGATAAATGTTGTAACCACCGCGGAGGATCATATCCTTTTTTCGGTCTACGATGGACAGGTAGCCATCCTCGTCCAGAATCCCGATGTCGCCGGTGTGAAACCAACCATTACGAAAAGCTTCGGCCGTTGCCTCCGGGCGTTTGTAATATCCTTTCATTACGTTGGTCCCGCGAATGACGATCTCACCGCGTTGGCCACGCGGAACCTCTCTATCGTCGTCGTCAAAACAGCGCACATCGACGCCAAAGATCTGTTGTCCGACTTTTCCAGGTTTCGACGGACGCTCAAAGTGGTTAAAGCAGGCTAGCGGTGAGGTTTCTGAGAGGCCGTAACCCTCCATCACGCGAACACCGAAACGCTCCTGAAACTCCTTCATCACTTCGACCGGCATCGGGGCACCGCCAGAGGAGCAAACCTTCATTGTTTCGCGAATCCGGCTGATGTCATAGCCGGTCTCGTCCACGTATCGAAGCAGTGCCCAATACATTGTCGGCACACCGACCCAGAAATTTACGCGTTCGGCGACCATCGCGTCGAGCGTCGCCTGTGGGTCGAACCTTGGCAGTAGGATAATTCGGTGTCCCGCATAGATCTGCGTGTTCATCTGCACGGTCTGTCCGGTCGTGTGAAACAGTGGCAGCGTGATCAGACACGTCTTTTGCTCGCCGTCGGTAAAATCGAGCATCGGCAAATGTATCAAAAACGTTGTCGTTACATTGGAATACAGATTTAAGTGCGTGAGTTCGGCACCCTTTGGTTGGCCCGTTGTCCCCGACGTATAGAGGATCGCGCAGGTGTCGTCGGGGCGAGTCGGAAAAATATCGAATTTCTCGGACTTGTCGAAAGTTATTTGGGTCAGGGTTTCGTGGTCGGCGAGCGGACTTGGGTCCATCAGGCCCTTGGTCATCACGATCAGCTTTTCGCAAGTTGGTACCTGATCGAAAGCTTCCTTTACCGTATCAGCTAGCGGCAATTCATCGGTTCCTTCGAAGACAAAAATAGCCTTGGCGTCCGAGTCCGAGAGATGATAGGCGATCTCGCGCGGCTTGAATAGCACATTCAACGGCACGACCGCCGCCCCAACCTTCATAATGCCGTAATACACTATCGGAAAAAACGGAAGGTTTGGGCAGCAGAGGGCGACCTTATCGCCATAGCCGATGCCCATTTCGACCAGAGCATTTGCTACTCGATTCGATAAGCCGTCGATCTCGCCGTATGTCAATCGGACGTCGCCGCAAACGAACGCTTCTTTTTGGGGAGCAAGCCGAGCGTGATGAGAGACGATCGACGCCAGATTTAAGGTGGTAGCCGTATTTTGCATTTATTGATCGGTGCCGGAGAAATTTAGGTTTGCTCGATTTTAATTACACTTTCGAGGATATGTCAAAGTCCATCTGTTCGGCGGCCGCGATCGGCTTGCCGATCGTCTGTACCGAATGATGCCGCCACTCATCGTGCTGATCCGGAAAATCTGTTCGAAAATGCCCGCCCCGAGACTCTTCACGCCAGAGTGCGGCGGTTGCTACGAGTGTGGCAAGCGTAACGAAGTTTCGGGATGATGTACTTAGATTTCCCGATGATATTTGGGCAAATTCATTAAGAGCACGCTCCAGCGAGGTGCGGTCGCGCAGGATGCCGACGCGCTCCCACATTACTCGCTTGATGCGCTTGCTCACGGCAGTCGATAGCGATGCCTGCTTCTCTGAAACTGCCTTTTCATCCGCCAAACTGCTAGAGACGCTCATTCCCGACAGCGACGCCGAATCCTCGATAGCGGCCCGCCCCGCACGTGCGCCGAACACAAGTCCCTCAAGTAATGAGTTTGACGCCAACCGATTGGCACCGTGTACGCCCGTGCAAGTTACCTCGCCGGCCGCGTAAAGGCCCGGAACGGTAGTTCGGCCCCAAAGGTCAGTTCGTATGCCACCCATACAGTAGTGCGATGCAGGTGATACGGGCAGCGGGTCCTTGGTTATATCGAGGCCGTAAAATTTGCAGGTCTCATAGATCTTGGGAAAGCGATGCCGCAAAAATTCTCCGTCAAGAGCGGTCATATCCAACAGCACATTTCGTGTTCCGGTGCGACGCATCTCGGCCACGATCGACCGCGAAACGATATCACGCGGTGCAAGTTCGGCTCGCTCGTCATAATTCGGCATAAACCGCTCGCCGAATTTGTTTCGCAGAATGCCGCCCTCACCGCGCATTGCTTCGCTCAGGAGGAATCTAGGAGCATCAGCGATATTAAGAGCCGTTGGATGAAACTGGATGAACTCCATATCGGCCATTTCAGCACCGGCATAATAAGCCATTGCCATCCCGTCGCCGGTCGCAACCGGAGGATTTGTAGTGTGCTGATAAAGCTGTCCGGCACCGCCGGTGCATAGGATCACAGCCCGGGCAAAAACGTCACGCGGAGTACGCAGGATCGGATCGAGAAAGCGGACGCCGACGCACCTGCCGTCGCGGATGATCAGGCTCTCGGTATTGGCAAATGGGGTGATGTCGATCGATCTCTCCTGACCGGCACGGGCGATCAGGGCACGAACAAATTCAGCACCGGTCGAATCTCCGTTCGCGTGGATGATACGTCGGCGCGAGTGTGCCGCTTCTTGGGTGAAGATCAGTTTGCCGCCGTCACGATCGAATCTTGTGCCCCATTCGATCAACTGCTTGATATAAACCGTACCCTCAGTGACGAGTGTCGCAACCGCGGTCGGATCGCAAAGTCCGGCACCGGCGATCAGTGTATCGCCCTCGTGGAGTTCGGCATTGTCGTCCTCAGAAAGAACAACCGCGACTCCGCCCTGGGCATATTCGGTGTTCGACTCGCTGGCCTTGTCCTTAGTCAAGACGGTGACCCGGGCACCGCTTTTAGCAAGCTCGATCGATGACCTAAGTCCAGCCACGCCGCTGCCAATGACGATAAAATCCGTTTCGAATGACATTGTCGAAATTGTATTAAATTACTGCCCAGGTTGCGAGCAAAGAAAAAGGCCTGCTCACCGAAATGAGCAGGCCGGACTAGCATTTGAAGATCCGCGAGTTAGGGAATCTTCAATTCCTGTCCCGGATAGATCTTGTCCGGGTGATTGAGGATGTCGCGATTAGCATCCCAGATGGCCTTCCACGCAACGCCGTACTTTGATCCGATCTTGCTCAGGCTGTCGCCTGAAACCACCGTGTACGTATTAGCACCGCCGCCCGCATCGCCGGCACCGGTCGAAACGTTAAGGATGAGATCGCTCGACTGAAAATCAGGATCGATCCGCTCGTACTCTGTCCAAAGCTGTGCTTTGGCTTCGTCGCTCGGAGCAGTTCCCGTGACGTGAAGCACGCCGTCGCCTTCGGCCAACTCGTAGGTTGTTCCGTTAGCATTGGCGAGTTCCAGAAGTGTTTGGTATTTCTCTTGTAATGACATAATTCCTCCGTTATTCGCCTATTTGTTGAGGTTGTTGATAACCTTCTTCGGTTTTGCTTCGTTAGCGGTCATCATGATCTCGGCAACCTTAGCCTTGTCCACGGTTCCGCTCAGTGTAACTTCGCCATCCTTAACGGCTACGGTAACTCCTGCAATTCCTTTCTTTTTGAGTGCCTCGTTGACGCTGCCTTCGATCATTTTATCGGGTGACGGCGGTTCCGGCGTCGGCATCGGCTTGAGCGTCAGTTTGTTATCAACTGATTTGATGCCTTCGACCTTGGCTGAGGTTTCGGCCTTTGTCTTTACGGTGATGTCTGCGACTTCGCCCGTCAGGGTAGCGACAGCGTCCTTGACGGCCACGGTTACGCCTACGACCTTGTCGGCGGTGAGCTTATCCTGAACTGCTTTCTGCAGATCAGCATCGCTCTTGCCGCAAGCACTCATAAAGAGGGCAAGGGCCAAAGTGAAAAGTGTTAAAGCTTTGATTTTCATTTTTCCTCCAGAAAAATTGTCTAATATTCGCATACCAATAATCGCAAATGCGTTCGGCACTTGTTCGATCGTGTCTAATAATATCTCCCCACCATTCAGATGTGGATAACTAGTTTTCTAGTAAATCAATCTTGATAGATTACAAACTAATTTTCAACACCAGACCGTCAATATTTACGAAAATATTTGTTCGATGATCTGTTTGGCAACGTCAAATGACGTACTGTCCGGACGAACCACAAAATGCCAATCAGCGAGGGCATAATGTTGTTGTCTTTGTTGAAATAGTTCGAATGCCCGCTTTTTGTCGCGGGCGAGCGGCCGATCTTTTCGCGAAAATGCAACATTTAGCCAGCAATGTTCAAAAGTCGATTCAAGCCAAACGCTGGTCAAGCCCGACCTCTTGATGATTTCTCGGTTTCGCTCGAGTGTCCACGTTCCGCCGCCGAGCGACAGCACTCGGAGGTCAGGTCTGTCGAGCGCTTCCTGCAAATAGCGGGATTCGATGTCGCGAAATGCCGGTTCGCCTTCGGCGTCGATTATCTGGGCGACCGTGCGCCTTTCACCGTATTCGAGTTCGTGGTCCAGGTCGACACGTTTTGACTTGATCAGGTGCGCGACGTGTCGGGCGACGCTGGATTTGCCGACACCCATAAAACCGGTGAGTACGATTCTTTGTTCCTTGTTCATTCTCGACTATGAGATTACGACACTTTTAAGCGTTTCAAAGAATCCGGGAAACGAAACATCGACGCAATCCGCGTCGACGATCTCGGTTTCACCGATAGCAAACGACGCGGCGACCGCAAAGGCCATTGCTATACGATGGTCTCCATAAGAGTTGATACGGGCTCCGTGAAGTTGCGAATGAGCGACCCGGAGACCGTCGTCGAACTCAACGACATCGGCACCCATTGACCGCAGGCCTTCGACAACGGTCCTTATGCGGTCAGATTCCTTGACCCTCAATTCTCCTGCACCGCGGATCTCCAGGCCTTGGCCCATTTGTGTTCCGAGGACCGCAAGTACCGGGATCTCATCAATAATATTGGCGATCAACGGTCCGTCGAGTAATAACGGGGCGGCGGCGGTTAGACGTTGTCGTGAACCCCGAACGACGATATCGCCGACCGGTTCACCGCATTCGACTCGCTCGTCGGTGATCGAAAGGTCAACTCCGGTTCGTCGCAAAACGTCAATTATTCCGGTTCGAGAGGGATTTAGGCCGATGCTCTCCAGCGTCAAGGCCGAACCCTCAAGACTCGCCGCGGCGACCATAAAGAATGCCGCCGAAGATATATCTCCGGGCACCGAGAAAGATCGTGCTGAAAGCATTTGTCCGCCCTTGATCGAGATAGCCCCAGGAATCGAAGTGTCGATCTCGGCTCCAAACCATCGCAGCATTCGTTCGGTATGGTCGCGGGTCGGAACCGGTTCTATGACTTCGGTCGTGCCTTCAGCACCGATTCCGGCCAGTAGCAAACAGGACTTGATCTGAGCGGACGCTATCCGAAGCTCGTGCCTGGTGCCCGATAGCGGCCTGCCCGGCGTGACCACAAGCGGAGCTTTTCCGTTATTAGATGAGATTTCCGCCCCCATTTCTTCTAGCGGTTCGATTACGCGGTTCATCGGCCGTGACGAGAGCGATTCGTCACCGATCAAAGCGGCGCCGACCTGCCGCCCGGCAAGGATGCCCGACATAAGCCGCATCGTGGTGCCGCTATTACCGCAATCAAGCGGCGAATCAGGCCGTGTGAATGGGCGGCCGGCGACCGTAACATCATTTCCCGATCGTGTGATCTCACAACCAAGCGAAGCGAGACAGTCGAGCGTCGAGCCGCAATCGGAGCTAGCCGCGAAATTGCTGATCGTCGAAGTTCCGCTGGCCATCGCGGCAAACATCGCCGCCCGGTGGGATATCGATTTATCACCGGGCAATCGTAACGTGCCGGTGAGGCTTTTGGCAGGATGAACAAACATTAGTATCATTTTAATAGGAAAGGGTGGCGTTTGTCTTGACACGTTGCCGTTTCAGCCCGTAACTTACTGAACATATAACTATCGTGACTGAAACCGTTCAACTTACACTGCCTAGTAGGATCGAGTCCGTCGACGAAGCGGCCGCCGGAGCTGAAAGCTTTGCCAAAGCAGCGGGCCTCGCCGATGATATGATCTTTGCGATCGATCTCGCTGTTCGCGAATCGGTTGCGAATGCAATTAAACACGGCAATAAATTTGACGGATCAAAGGTCGTCGAGGTAACACTCGACCAAACTTCCGTCGGTGTCGAGATCAAAGTTCGGGACTACGGATCAGGGTTTCGGCCAGAGGATATTCCGGATCCGACCGATCGGGAAAATCTGCTTAAAGCAAATGGCCGCGGTATCCTCTTTATGAGGTCATTTATGGACGAGGTAGAATGGTCCAATGCGGACGGCGGCGGATTGATCGTAACAATGGTCAAAAAGCGATAAATTCCGAGAGCTACGTGGACTTTTAGATTAATGTTGGTCTAAAATCAGCTTTCATATAATTTCGAAGTTAAAAACAGGAGATAAAAATGGCAGATATTACTATTACTGAACGGCAGGCGGGTGATGTGACGATCCTCGACCTCGACGGCAAGGTCACGATCGGCGAGGGTAGCGTTGCTCTTCGCGGAACAATTCGTCGCGTCCTTGGCGAAGGCAAGACCAAACTGCTCTTGAATTTGGGCCGCGTCGGCTATATCGATTCAAGCGGCATCGGCGAACTGGTCTCGAGCTTTACTGCCGTGAATAAAGAGGGCGGGACACTCAAACTCTTGAATTTGACCGAAAAAATCCAAGACCTTTTGGCCATTACCAAGTTGTTGACCGTTTTCGACGTTTTTGAAAACGAGGCTGACGCTCTGAGCAGCTTTTCCTAAAGAACAGGCTCCGTTTTTGGCGGCAAATTGGGATAAAGGATGAAATTCGTTTCTCCTTTATCCTTTGTTTTATTACCTTGCCGTGCATCCCAGAGTTAAATAAATTCATCTTTTTTAATTGGGCTGCAACTAGCGTGACGATTTGATTGGAATTAAGGCTCGGCCCTGAATTAAATGCGAAAAATCTTAATACTGATATTGGTAGCCGTAGTTTCGGCAGTTGGTTATGGCCAAAACGCTTCGGCGGGAATGGACGTTTCGAATTACGGCGTGAAGATCGGTCCGGACAAACGAGTGCTGGTGGTGCTGTCCGCACTTGAAATGGCCCGGATCAAGAATAGCGACGGGCAGGAAGTGAAATTGATCAACACGACATTGTCCGAAAAGGGTTCGAAATTTCGCGAACGCCTGCTTCAGGATATGGCCGGAATGAACGAGGACCTACGCCAGCGGATCTCAGTTTTTGTCACGCAGTATAAAAAACGCCGCCCCACCGCGACTGATGTAGAATTGGTCTCGCCATTTATTTCGATGGCATATACGCTGTCTCCGGTTCCTGAGATGGCTGATCCGGCATACACAGCCGACCTGCCGGGAACATTGCTGGATGTGCTCGATTTTGCTCCGCTAGCTCGCGAATTTTACCGACGGTCCGGCATTAGCGGAAAACTCGATGAATACGTCAAGGACTACCAGTCTGAGGCAAACCAAACGCTGAGATCGTCGACCCGCGAAATGGTCACCGATCTGCTCAACTATTTGCATACGCGGCCTGAAATCTATTATTCCGAAAAGATCAAGATCGAGACGCAAAGGGCAAAAAGTAAAAACACCGTTCTCCAAAAGGTGGAAACCCGCGATTATGAACGCCGATTTATGGTTGTTCCGGAAATGCTTGCACCGGCGGGCAACATTATTTTCCTAAACGTAAAGGACGACTATTATCTCGTTTTACCGCCGGACAAGGATCTCAGTAATACCGATGCACGCCGTGCATTCCTGCAGTATGTGGTCGATCCGCTAGTCTTGAAAAATTCGAAAGATATTGGTTTGATCCGCGAACAGGTGAAGTTGCTTTTGGATGAACGCCGCAAGACCGACCCGTCGATCTCGCCGGATGTGTTTCTGACGATCTCGCGATCGCTCGTTTCGGCGATCGATGCACGGCAGATCGAATTTACACGCTCGCAGATCGCTACCGAACAGGCCCGTGTGAAGATCGAAACGATGAAGACCGTGCCGGAAAAACGTGCGGTCTCAGCCGAACTTGACCGCCAAAAGATCCAATTGGCTGATGAGACCGCATTAATGCTTTCCGATGCATACGAGCGTGGTGCGGTGATGTCGTTCTACTTTGCCGAACAACTAAAAGGTACCGAAAACTCCGGGTTTGATATCGCGTCATCGCTGCGGGAAATGATCGCGACATTTGACGCGTCGAAGGAGATGGACCGCCTCGCCCGCAATGCTGATGCTAAACAGCGTGCCCTTGCGGCCCGTGAGGCCCGCCGAAAAAATCCGATCGCTATCGAGACCGCCGCGGACAATCCGGTGACAAAACGTCTGCTCGATATACAAAAAATGATCGAGGCGCAGGATCTGAACGGAGCAGGCACCGAACTTAAAAAATTGGCAGCGGACAATCCGTCTGAGCCGCGGATCTACTATACGATCGGACGCGTCGCAAGCCTCGCGGCGGCAAGTGTCACTGATCCGGATATCCAGGCCCAAAAGCTACTAGACGCCAAGGTCGCCTACAGCAATGTCCTCCGGACCGCAAAGCAGGATACCGACAAGGCACTTTTGTCGCTGACCTACGTCGCACTGGCACGGATATACGAATTTGCGGGTGAGGATGCTTATGCTCTCCAGCTATATGACAAGGCGATCCAGCTTGACGATATAGCGGGCGGAGCATTCCGCGATGCAATCGCCGGCAAGCAAAATTTGCTGAAAAAGCAGTAGATTCTGCGATTCCTTGAATCTCACGCCAAATCTGTTAACGTCTATTCGATGCAGGATGATAAATTTCGCAGCGGCTATGCCGCATTCGTCGGGCGGCCCAACGCGGGAAAATCTACGCTCCTAAACCGCCTGGTCGGTGAGAAGATCGCAGCCGTTTCAAACAAACCGCAAACGACCCGACATCGTATTCAAGGTATCGTCAATATAGACGGCGGCCAGATCGTCTTCGTCGATACGCCCGGAGTCCACAAACCGGGGCATTTGCTTAACCGCCGGATGATGTCGGCGGTGCACGATGCGATCCTCTCGGTCGACGTACTTGTCCTGATGCGTGACGCGAGCGTATCGACCGGAAATGGTGACCGGTTTGTACTCGAGCTCGTCAAGCAGGCTGCCAAGCCAACCGTGCTCGTCCTCAACAAGATAGATAAGATCCGGGACAAGGCTGCGTTGCTGCCGCTAATTGATATGTACTCGAAAGAGTATGACTTTGCCGAGATCATTCCGGTTTCCGCTCTTAAGGGCGACGCTATCGACAACTTACTTTCCCAGATCGTAAAACATTTGCCCGAGGGCGAACCGATATTTGGCGAGGATGAGATGACCGATCAGCCGGTGCGGAGCATCGCGGCGGAAATGGTCCGGGAAAAAATACTGTTATCCACCGGGGAAGAACTGCCGTATGTGACGGCGGTCGTCACTGAGCTATATGATGATACGGATCCGAACGTTCTCCGCATTTTTTGCGCGATCTACGTGGAAAAACACTCGCAAAAGAAGATAATTGTCGGGAAACAGGGATCACGCATAAAGGATATCGGTACTCGAGCGCGCGTCGATATCGAAAATCTTGTTGGGCGTCAGGTCTATCTAAAACTCTTCGTCAAGGTCGTCGAAGACTGGCGCAACCGCGAAGCCTCGCTGGACGAGATCGGGCTCGAAAAGAGTCGTTAGATCACGCGTGCCGAGGGTATCTTACTCTACAGATCATAATGAACAATGACAAAAAACTTTGGTTCGCCGTCGACATCGAAACCGATGCGATTGCGACAGAGGCGATCGAATTCGCACTAAACGAACTCGGTGCACTCGGAACCGAGATCGACAGTTTTCTTAAGCCGACGGACAAACCGTTGCGGGTGTCGGGATACTTTGAAAAGCTGCCGGAGGACGCGGACATCCACGAGACCGTTCGGGAGGCACTACGGATCTATAACTACGTTCCCGAGCGAGTCACGAGTATCGCAACGCGTTCGGTCGAACAGACGGACTGGCTGGCCGAATGGAAAAAGCATTGGCGCCCGACGGTGATCGGCGATTTTATCATCGCACCCCCGTGGGAAACGGTGGACGATGAGTCCAAGATGGTGATCCGCATCGAACCGAATATGGCATTCGGCACCGGCACGCACGAAACGACACAGTTGTGTGTCTCGGCGATCGGCGAAGAACTCGCTCCGGGCGAGAGTTTTCTCGATGTCGGTACGGGAACCGGTATTCTCGCGATAGCTGCAGCAAAACTAGGCAAACGGCACATCGTCGCGTGTGATGTCGACGAAGATTCGGTGAAGATCGCAATTGAGAATGGCGAGATGAACGGAACGGGCGACATTGAGTTCTTTCTCGGCGAGATCGGCGATGGAACTGATATGTTCGATTTTGTTTGTGCCAATCTGACGATCGATGTCATTTTGCCGATGATCGATCTGCTGCTTGCTAAAACAAAGCGAGTATTGCTGCTGTCGGGAATCCTTGGAACTCAAACGGATATGATCACGGAGGCTCTCGAGACCAGAGCAGTTGAGCGATATTCGATCAACTCTGCCGGTGAATGGATCTCGGTAACGGTCAAACGAAACTAAGGCTTTTTGATGGGTACCGCGGCCGGAATATCACCGTCGTCGGTTATCGTGACGAGCGGTTGTCTGTACTTCGGCCGCAACCGAGGTGCGGCACCGGTTAACGTGGGCGGCGTTTTGGGCCCGGAAAGCGGCTTTGGTGAAAGCGGTTCGGTTCGCTTGAGTATCGTCCCGCCGCGGCCTGCCGCCCAAACATTCTTACCGCCTCGATAGACGACCGCCTGCAGCACTTTTCCGGTAATGTTAGGCTGTATCTGCCAGGAGCGTCCGGCATCTTCGGTCACAAGCACCGTTCCGAGTTCGCCGACCGCGACGGCGCCGTCCTTTCCAAATGCCTGTATGGCAAAGAGATTGGATCTCGTCGGCGACTCTTGGTCCTTCCACGTTTTCCCGCCATCCGTGGTGCCGAGAATAACGCCGCCCGCGCCGACCGCATAGCCAATATTCGTATCAAAAAAACTCAATGCATAAAGATTGTCGCGGAGGTTGGTCTTGATCTTTGCCCAAGTCAGCCCGCCGTCACCGGTAGTCAGAATAGTACCGATATCGCCGACCGCAACGCCGCTATTTTGGTCAAAAAAGCGTACATCCTCGAGCCACAGACGTGTTCCTGACTCGAACTGTTCCCAATACGCTCCAGCCGAATCGGTTCGAAGAACCGTCCCATTCGCACCTACGGCAAAGCCGATCTTATCCGTGACAAAATTGACGGCAAGCAGGTCTTCGGTGACGTTGGACACGCCCTTGCCCCAACTTGCACCGCCATTTATCGTTCGGAGAATCGTACCTTTATCACCGACAGCCCAGCCTTTTTGCCCGTCGTAGAAGTGAACAGCGTTGAGACTTTCGCTAGTACCCGAAAAAACCGGCAACCAATATCTTCCGGCGTCGTTGGTCAGCCAGATCCTGCCTTTTGATCCGATCGCGACGCCCAATTCGCTATCCAGAAACGCCATATCGTTGACGTCCTCGCGGCCGCCTTCGCTCAGACGCTGCCAACTCGTCCCGCCATCATCGGTCCGCAGTATCAATCCACTTTCGCCGACAGCCCATCCGGTAAAACTATCTGCAAAATACGTCGCGACGAGCTTCGGATTTGTGCGGATGTTGAATGGCAGCCAGGTAATACCGCCGTCGCCTGTTAGCCACACGAGGCCATTGGCATCTGTGATGGTGCCGGTCTTATCACTCGAAAAATTTATTGAAAGCAGATCGGCACGGCTGTAAATATTTACAAGATCCCACGTCGAGCCTGAGTCGTTAGAACGTGCGATGCATCCGCCATATCCGACTACGACGATCGCATTTGCCGCGGTGTACGCGACGCCTGAGACGACCGCTCCCTTGCACGGACCGGTGACGACCCAGTTTGTACCGCCGTCGTTTGTGAAAAGTACTGTGCCGCCGAGTCCTACCGCCGCCGCGTGGTCTGCGTCAAACGCCGCTACCTTTAGGATATGTTCTTTGGTATCAACGGATTGACTGTGCCAGGTCGTGCCGCCGTCCGTCGTCTTAAGTATCCGGCCGTATGTGCCCGTGATCCAGCCGACATTCGCGTCGGTTCCGGCAAACGCAATGCTATAAAAATGGTCGCGTGCGTCGACCGCCACGCGTTTCCAGTCTTTGCCGCCATTTATCGTCGAAACGATGGTTCCACGTGATCCGACGGCGATCGCCGTTTCGGCGTCACGAGCCCAAACGCCCGAATACGTCACATCCGTTGGAGCTTCCTGACGCTCCCATCTGAAACCGCCGTCCCTCGTTCGAAGGATCGTATTGTCCGAGCCGACGGCGAATCCATTCTGTTTGTCCTTAGCAAAGTGGATCGAATATAGCGGATTCCCCTGAGGAAGCGGATTTTGCCAGACCCAGCCAAGCGCGGTCCGCTGGGCACCGGCGAACGAAGCCGCTAGGAAGAGCATTACCACAGAGGCGCAGAGACGCAGAGCCAAGCAGGCGGGCACTTTGTGCCGGCCTCTCAACTCGTAAGATCGTAATTCTTGCCCGATATTCAAAACAGATCTCAGCGCCACAGCGTCTCTGCGGTTAAAGTTCTAAGGTCCCTAGATCGACGACCGCTTCCTCTAAAAGTGCATTATCCACATAGCCGAGTTCGGCCATCTTGCGTGCCATCGAGTCGGCGACCTCCTGCACGTCGTGGCCATTGTGGCCCTTGACCCATTTCCACGATATGTGATGCCGTTTTGCGGCCGCATCGAGGCGTTTCCACCACTCGTGATTGGTTTTGCGTTTCCAAGTCCCGCCCATCGTCTCGACTACGTATCTTGAGTCGGACATTAACGTGACAGTGCACTCTTCTTTCAAATTCTCGAGCCCGATTGCCGCCGCCGCGATCTCGGCCTGTTGATTCGTCGCGGCTCCGAGATACTCGCCGACCGCCTTCCAAATGCCCTTAAACCCAAGCACAGCGACCGCCGCGGCGCGTGGGTTACCCTTGCCGTTGCCGAGGCTCGAACCGTCGCAGACTATTGTGACTTTTTTCATCTTGCTAACCTACCGACACTACATTATCTACATAACTATCAAACGTCTCATCGTGCGAGATAACAAATAGCTGATCGAAATGCGTGATCCGGCTGATCTGCATTGCGAGGTTCTCGCGGCGTTCGGTGTCCATATTGGTCGTCGGTTCGTCAAAAAATGCGATGCGAATATCGGTCAATTGTTTGAGCAACGCAAGGCGCACGGACAAGGCCGCCGCCATCTGTTCGCCGCCCGATAGGCTCTGAAACGGCCTTGCGTAACCGTCTTCCTCAAGCATTATGGCGTAATCCTCGCACCAACGCAGTGTCCGTTCTGCGTTTCCGGTGATCTCACGAAAAAGTAGATTAGCCTCGAGCGAAACGTGGAATACGTAATTGCGAGCGACCCTCGGAGCCGCTTCCTTAAGCGTGTCGCGGATAAATGCGGTTGCCTCGGCCACCTTTTCGAGCCGTTCCTTTTCCTTAAACTCCGCGGCCAGCGACCGCCGGATCTCGGCAAATCGTTTGAGCTCGGCGGCGAGTTGCTCTTCACGATGCTTAGATGCCTCGAGAGTTGCCGCAGATTGTGCGTGCCGGCGTTCGGCCTGCAAAAGCTCTGCACGCTGCGATAGATGCAGTTCGCCGTTATATGACGCTGATGCAGATGTTAATTGCGTTTCGGCATCTGCCGATCGTTGGGTGATCAGAGCCAACTCGGCGTTCGCCTTGTCCAATTGTTCGCGGCGTTCGGCAAGTGCGGCAGATTCTGCCTCATTTGCAATGTATGTCCGATGTGCATCAGCGGTTGAGTCGCGTTCTGCCGAAAACGCCGTCCATTGGGTGTCGAGATTTCGGTAAGATTCGAGCTTTTCTACTGTAATGTTGCGGTCATTTTCCAGGCGTTCGAGATTACTTTCGATCTTGGAGAGGCTCTCACAGATCTCTCGCTCGCGTCCGGCGTCGACCTCCAGAAATTTTATCCGTGTTCGCGGGTCATCCAGTTTCGCCAAGCGTGCCTCGGCGGCCGCCAGATCGCTCTCTGATTTTTCGAGGGCGTCTGCAAGTTTGTCGAGTTCGATCTTTTCCGCGTTAAGCCGTTTGCCTTCTTCGGTAAGTTCGGCGATCCGACGGCGGTGCGTTTCAACGGTAGTCAAATGACCGGCGGCGTCGCGGGCGGCCCGAAGCGACGTGCCAACGGTCACAAGATCGGTTTCGAGCGATGCGATCCGAGACCGCAGTTCGACAAACTGGCCCGAAACAAAACTCTCCAGAGTCTCACCTTCCTTCAGGTTGAGGCATTTTTCCGACAGGATAGGACAGAGGCCGCTCTTGATCTCCTGTTGAAATCTCTCATCACGTTCAAGCGCGGCACGCGAGGCCGCAATGTCGTAAAGTAATTTAGTGTTTTGCTCTTCGAGTTTGACCAGACCGGTCGCGGCAACTGATCGAGCTTCTGACTCTTTCAAAAGTTCGCTGGTCGCCTTGTAACCATCACGCATTCGCGTGAGTTTATCGTCAAGGCTTGTGATCTGCGCTTTTGCCGCACGAGCGGCGGCCACGGCCTCACGCAAATGTCGGACCTCGACTTCTATGCCGTCTTGCTCAACTGCTTTTGGGCGAAGCTTGGCAATCTCGCTGTGAGCATTTTCGGCAGCCGTAAGGCCTTCGACAAGGCGTTTGCTGTCGGCACGAACATTGACGATAGCGGCATCCGTGGCTGCGAGTTCATTGCGTAGTCTATCGCGTTCGATTCGTTCACGTTCAAACTCGCGCAGGTGGCCCAATATCTCGACATGGCGATCGGCCAGAGGCTTGGCGGCCGCAGCCTTGGCGGCGGCGGCGGCGGCATTTTCGACTGACTGTTCCAACTGGCGAAATACAAGTTGGGAGCGTTCGAGCTCAGATGATGATCTTTCAAAAACGGTCTTAAGCCCGACGATGCTCCGCTCCCGTTCGTCAAGCGCCGCGACAGACGAACGCAATTTCGCGAGATCCGATGTTAATATTTCGATCTCGGCTGCCAACTCTCGATTATTTGCGGCTAGTGCCTTGTTATCGGTGGCGACGATCTCGGAGCGTGCCAGTTCGCCCTCTGCACGGGCAATGCCCTCCCGAACGCCAGTCACCTGCGAGTCAAGATATCTCGACGTCTCACGAAGTTTCTCGGCCGCCTGACGATACTCTTCGACCTTGAGCAGGCGGTCAAATGCGACCTTGCGTTCCGTTGCACCTTCGAGAAAAATGGCTGTAAACGTTCCTTGAGGTACGCCGATCGCCTGACGAAAAAGTGACCGCAGGTCCGTTCCCGGTTCGAGGCCCAGATGCTGCCAAAGAAAACGAAATACCTCTTCTTTCTTCTCCGCGATCCTCGTCTGCAGCCGTGGGTCAGTGACGTAGTAACCGGCGCCGGTGTCGCGATATACAGTGTATTCGCGTTCATCGAGACCGCTTTCAAAAGTTACCTTGACCCAGCCCTTTTTTTCGCCGCGGCGAACAAAATCTTCTTTTTTGTATTCAAGCAGGTCAAACAGTGCCCACGCGATCGCCTCGATGATCGTCGTCTTGCCCGCGCCGTTCTCGCCGGTGATGGCGGTCGTGCCCTTGGCAAACTCAAATGTTGATGATGCGTGAGATTTGATATTCTCAAGCTCGAGCCTGGAGATATGCATAGGAAACGGGCTATCGATTACTAACTAGATTCTAATTGAAACGACGTCAAAGAAAAAGAATCCGAAGCAAATAGCAATGCCCGTCCATTCGTGGTATTCGTTGTCAGGAATTTATAGAAAATTATGAAAATCGAAACAGGCGAAACGGCGTTGGTCGTGCTGCATAGTCCGCGTGAAAAATTGATCGGTATAGTAAACGAGATCGGGCCAGCCGGCATACATATACGTGCGATCGATCTTGGTTATTTTGACGATTGGGTGCGTTCGATCTCAGCAGGCGAAGAGCATTTGCCGATGACCGACTATTTCTTTCCGATGTGGCGCGTAGAGCGCGTGACGCGCGACGAGTCGGGTCACGGCATACCCTCGATGACCGAGCAATTTAACCAGCGGACGGGCAGGGAATTAGGCGAATTTTGATCTATCAGGGTTTTTTGATCGAGATGCTGCCGTTAATAGTCGTGACACGCAGGATCGCGTCGCCACTGCCGATGCGACCGACGGTGATCTTGACGGGGCCTTCGCTAATATTCTCAGTCAATGTTTCAACCGGCAGATCGGAGTTGAATTTACCAAATCCATAGGTCGCCGAGACAGTACAGGAAGTATCCTGAGGAAGAGCTAGTCGGATCGATCCATTCGAAGTCCCAAAACTGTATGAACCTCCCTTTAGAAGTGTTCCCGAATAATTGACCGAACCGGAGATGGAGTTAACCTCGAGTTGACGGTGGCTGATCTTTTCCAGCGATATTGCTCCGCCATTGGTCTTCGCCCTAAACGTATCACCGATATCGCTCGGCCCGGCTTCAAAAACGACGATATTGCCCGTCGTACTGTCGAGCGACATTGCACCGTATGAATTTTCGACTGCGATCCCGCCCTGCCCGCCTGAAACGGTGATGCCCTCGGTCACATTTCGAATAAAAGTGTTGCCGGCTATTATCTTCACGCTCACCTTTCGAACACCGTCGATGTTAGATGTTACTTCCTGACCCTTCACGTTGACGGATGCGTTAGCCGGTAGATCGATTTCGATCTCGCCGCCATTGATGCATTCGGAGCGGGTATTAAGTTTGGATCGGCTATTAACTGCGTTGATCAAGATCCAGACGGGTTCGCCCGTCTTCGGGCTCGTCTGTTGGGTCTTGAATTCGAAATCGCTGCCGTCGCGAACGAAGACCCTTAATTCGTTGCGGTTCCAACTATTAACTTTTAATGACGCCTCGGATACGCATAATGATAAATTAAGAGCCGGATCGACCTTCATCGAACGTTCGACCGAGCCAGTCGACGACGGAGGCGTCACCGGTAATTCCACAGGCTTTTTGGGAAAAGGTGCCGGAGTGGCGGGCGGTGCCGGAGCAGCCTGACCGGCAACCAAGAGCGAAAACGCCAAGAGCGATCCCACCAGGACAACCCCGTATATCAATTTTCTGCCTGATGCTGTCATTCTTATGTATTCTGGGGCGCTTATCTGAGGCTCGCCACCAACTCCTCTTTTTGCGAAACCGAATTAAGCAGGTCGATCTTGTTCTGGTATGAAGAGTACAGCACTTGTTTGGCCGTGTCGTTTTTCGGATCTTTATTTATCTGGACACGCATTTTGGCGATCGCATCATCGACGACTGCCATATCGCGCTCGTATGCAATGCGTTCGCCCGGACGAAATATATCTTCCTTTAATGAATCGACCGAACGCGAAAGGCTACTTATAGTCTTCACGTAGTTCTCTTCGCCCGGCAGATAAACGTTAGCGACATCGGGCGACGCGGTCGAAACACCTCTTGCAGTGCTGATACCTACGACATGCCGTTCGTTCGAGCGATATGAAACGTGCTGAAAAGCGATCGGCTTAGCCTGACGCATATCTGACACTACGGTCTCTATCGGATTCGGGCCGGATAGCTGCGATGTAGTTTGCTGAAATGTCGCCACGGTCTCCTCTGGGACACCGGCGATCTCCGGCGTGCTTGATGTGCGGTTTATTATAAGAATGGCGGTAAGTCCGAAGACGATTACCATACCGGCCGCGGCGATGAACGAAGGCGTAGCGAGATTGAGAATTACAAACGCCCAAGCTTTTTGCCAGAATGGTGCACTCTGCTTTTCGGTTTCGATCGATTCGTTGATCTTGTTCCAAAGTCGCTGAGTCGGAACCAAGGTGGCAAATTCTCGTTCAAGCGCCGAAAATACGACCGCGGACTCATCCTCAGCATCGGCGAGCATCAACGTACACGAATCGCACAGAGCGATGTGTCCGGAGACTCTAGCCGACTGGCCGTGATCCAGTTCGCCGTCCAAAAAGGCCTGAATTATGCCAATGTCTAAACAATCCTGCTTCATAACGTATCCTTACCGATCTTCCCGTAAAACCGGCTAAATTCCTGTCTGGCACGTGCGACAAATGTGCCGATGCTCGATTCGTTAAGCTCAAGGCTGCGGGCGATCTCCTTGTATGACAGCCCTTGTTGTTTCAATATCAGACAGCTCCTAAGCGGCTCTTTGATCTTGTTGAGAGCCTTATAAATATCGCTCACACCGGCGTTCTCTTCATAATCGGTCTCGACCGACGCCGCCGCTAGTGTGCCTGTTTCTTTGACGTAATTTTCGTTGCGCGTGTTCGCCCTAATCGTACCGCGGATAGTATTGCGGGCAACATTTATCGCCACACGGATCAACCACGGGCGAAGCATTTCTTCATCTGTGATTGAATCGAGATTGTGATAGAGCCGCAGAAAGGTTTCCTGCGTTACATCCTCAGCCAGGGCCGGATCCTGCACGACCGACCGTGCCGCGCGAAAGACGGTTCGGTGATGAAGCGAGAAAGCCTCTTCAAACTCGATCCTACCTGTCGCTGCCGCCGTAGCTGATTGTTCGGACATTATGTCCACAAATATGTGTGTACTCTCGTTCATTTTCAGCATTAAAAATGCTCTTCAACAGAAAGACACCGCGGGCCGCTGAAATATGACAAGAATTTAACCTTAAAACCCAATTATTATCAATCGTTGGAGCGTTTCGGGAGACAGGTCGCGATCTGCGGACGCGGTAACCAGGAACCAATGACTGTCGTCCGAACTATTGAGGATACGTTCGAGATCGGTTGCAGGTTCGGGCGGAAGGTCCATTTTTGGAAAACTAGGTTCAATGATCGAGAGGCGTTTCAGCATTTCGTAGAGATGGATGCGGCCGATGCCGAATTCGCCTTCGTCATCGTCGATCACTAGTTTTAGCTCGGCCTGCTGCTCGGCGAAATGCAGCAGAATGGAGGCGGCCAGGCTCGCTCCGGCCTCAAACCGGTCGGAGGCGACCACCGGCTTTCCGCTCTGCTCGGCACTGATCCTCGCACGCAGAGACAAACTGTCGTCCCTCTCGTCGGGAACCTGCGTGTCAAAGGCGACGGTCACACGCTTTTCGTCCTCGGCGGCAAACTCTCGCACCGTCAACCGACTCGACCTCGCGGTGGCTTTCCAATCGATCCGCCGAAGGTCGTCGTTGGGTTGGTAATCGCGCAGGGCTAGCAGATCTTGGCCCATTCCGTGTTTGTTAGCGACAAATTTACCGGCGTCGAGCGGCAGGTCGTCAATATTATCGTCAAAGGGCAACGGTGTCGGAAACACGATGAGTTCGGTCTCGCGTGCGGGCAATCGACGGCGATGCCTGAAGAATCCGAAGGGGAAACGTGTTGACAGTTCAAAGTCCTTGATGACAAAGCGTCCACGATGCAGGAAAATATGCTCAGACCTACTTTCGACAGATTGGCGTCGAGGGATATAAACAATGTGGTCGAGCGTTTTGCGGATCATCGGTGGGCGGCTGAGGCGTTCCGCCAGAAAACGCGGCAGTAATGCCTTGAGCTCATCGGCAGCGATCGAACGCTCGCGTTCAGTACCGCGAACTTGGGCGACGACCGAAAGGCTTGGGAAAATACGTTTTCGATTGGTGACGCTGATCAGTATCGGTGTCGGTTCGCCGGCAAAGATCGTTTCGGGGAATCGCATTTTTACGTCAAGGCGCTTGAGGCAGATACTGCCGGCAAAAAAACCGACGATCATCCCGGCGATCAGGAATGAGAGCACGAGAAACAGCAGGTTATTGCCGGTATTCCACGCCGAAAAACCGACGACTGTCAGCAAAACTAGCATCACGGCCCCGCCGGTCGTAAACTCGAACGGCAGATTCATCTGCGAAGCTTCGCGGCTCGCGTTGCGGGCGAGCGGCGGCACGACAAATATCAGAATCAGCAGGACGAAAATAAGTGAGATAGCGGCCGAGATGCCGGCCAGCCTGACATCACCGGCCTGATGAGCATAGAGCGTAAAGAGTGACAGCCCGATCCCGCCGAATACAACGGCAATGCCGACGAGCGCGTTCCGGAGGTCGCGAAAGCTGAAAAGTTGTCGGAGTGTTGACAGTCTCACGTATTGGCGGGCTTTTGGCCCCGATATGCCCCGCGTCGGACCTAGATCGGCACGCTTATCTTCGTAAGTAATTCTTGCAGAACCTGTTCGGATTCGCGGGTGCGTTGGCGGAGCGAGTTTGCCCTCGAATTGACGATCACTCGATGCCCAAAGCACGGTACGACCAGGCGTTTGATATCGTCGGCGATACAGTAATTGCGGCCCTCGATAAACGCGGATGCCTGTGCCGATCGGAATAGTGCGAGCGTTCCGCGGGGACTGATGCCGAGTTCGAGTGAATCGCTGTTGCGGGTGGCTTCGACGATCTTCAAAAGGTAATCGAGCAGGGCGTCGTCAACACGGACCTCGGCGACCAGACGCTGCAGTTCAATTACGTCGGAACGCGACATAACCGGACGGACAGATTCGAGCGGATTGACGCTCTCACGGTCGCGAAGGATGCGGCGTTCGTCATCGGTGCTCGGATATCCCATATGTAGCCGCAGCATAAAGCGGTCAAGCTGTGACTCGGGCAGCGGATACGTCCCGTGATGCTCGGATGGGTTTTGGGTGGCAATCACGATAAAGGGCAGCGGCAGTTGCCGCGACACGCCCTCGACCGTTACTTGCTCCTCGGCCATTGCCTCGAGCAATGCGGACTGCGTTTTCGGCGTTGCCCGGTTGATCTCATCCGCGAGGACGATATTGGAGAAGATCGGCCCCGATCTCCATTCAAATTCGCTGTTTTTCTGATTATAGATCGAGAGCCCGATCACGTCTGACGGCAGTAGGTCAGAGGTAAACTGGACACGCTGGAAAGAAAGTTCGAGGGCCCGAGAGAGTGCGTTTGCGAGAGTCGTCTTGCCGATACCGGGCACGTCCTCGATAAGGATGTGGCCCCGGGCGAGGATCGCGATCAGGGCGAGCCTTACCGTATCGGTCTTTCCACGAATGACGCGTTCGATCGACGCCTGCAGTTCAGCGATCTTGCCGGCGGCGTCAAAACTTGCAACGGCCGAACCCGCCGGAGTTGTTGACTCAGTTGTGATCCAATCTCTCATCTTTGTTGTCGAAATGCCGGAAAACTTTTCCACAACTACATCTTACAAGATTACGGCCGGCGATTGCGACAGTAAATTTGTGTTGCCGCACAGTTGTTTCCACATAACATCCGTCGAGCAAGTTGCGTTATTTTGCCAAACTTCAGGATCAGGGACATACACTAGCTTGCAAAAGACAATGGAAAGCGTCTAAACTTTTGAAACAAATCCGCTGCCGTTTCGTGATAGACCGATAACGGAAGGAACTGGTTATATGAACAAATTTCGACTCAAAATGCGTGATCAACGCGGATTTAACCTTATCGAGTTGATGATCGTGATCGCGATCATCGGTTTGCTGATCGGTGTCGGCAGTATAGCTTGGTCGGCGGTCATCCGTTCGGGCAACGAAACCACCGCGGCACAGTCGATCGATAATATTCGCAAATTTCAAGTCCAGTATGCCACGCGTAACAAGGGCAATTTTGCCACCTTTGACGAACTGATCGCCAAGGTCAGCCTCGACGAAAAATTTAAGGGTGAAAGTCCGGTCGTCAACGGTTATATTTTCAAACTTACTGTCGAACCGGCGTCTGCCACAAGGCCGTCGTTTTACTCTATAACTGCCGACCCGCAGGTCGCCGAGGGTGTCACTTCAACGGGAACGCGGCATTTTTACACGGATTCGTCCCTCAGCGGTATCAAGGGCACTGACGAAAATCGGCCCGCAAAAGCTGACGATCCGTCGATCTAAATTATAGCCGTCTTAGCTCAGTGGTAGAGCACTCGCTTCACACGCGATAGGTCGTAAGTTCGAATCTTATAGACGGCACCATTTTAAGTGAAACTAAGGCGTCCTTTCGGACGCCTTTTTTGGTTTATATATCGTCCGGCGGCAAAGAATTTACAGCTTTTGTGAGCGCAAGCTGAAGGTCACGTGCCGCTTTGACAGCTTGGGTACTCGGGGCAACGTCCGCGTCCTGTAGCAGGTCGAGCAACTGAGTGAAGGCTCCGGCCAATCGGTTTAGGGGTAAGTCGGCGATCTCCGGGGATGTGCCGGGTTTCGGTGGTGAGCCGTTCAGCAACAACTTCAAATTGACGATCTTCGGGCTAGACGGGTTAGCTTGTTCGAGCAAGGCGATCTCTCGCTGAATGCGCTGGACGAGGCGTTGGGAACGGCCGATACCTTGATATGCTTCAATTGAAAGATCAAACTGCTGCTTTAGTCCGATCGCCGAGGTTTTCACCCGCGGGTCAATACGCACGGTTAATTTCTGCGTAACTTTTCTACCGTCGACAGTCAGTGAAACATTGTAAACTCCCGGAAGAACTGCCGGTCCTTGCGGTACCCACGGCGTGTCCTTGTAGATCGCGGAGATCGGCAGGTCGTAGCTGTTTGCCGACGGATTAGGGTATAACAGGTCCCAAGTGAATCGCTGCATTCCGGCCTCATTTTTGAGTGGTTGAAACGGCCGGATCCAATACGACGGCGGGTTTATCTTAGAATTGCTGACATCGAGCGGTTTATCATCGCTCGAGAATTTCCGGATAAATCTGCCGGCAGCGTCGGTGATCTCGAGCACGATCGGTGATTTTGACGGCTGTTTTAAGTAATAGTTGATGATCGCTCCATCAGGAGGATTCTTGCCGGCCGGTTCCTCCGGCGGAAACGGGGTATCCGTGTGTAGGCTTCGTTTCACGCGGGTCGCCAATTGGGGCGTAAAGAGAGTTGCGTTCGATGACGCAATCGACGGACCTAGTTGCCTCAGCGGTGTGACATCGTCGAGTATCCAGAACCCGCGGCCGTGCGTACCGACTACGAGATCGTCATCCTTGATTACGAGATCACGGATCGAGATCGCCGGCATATTCAGCCTTAGCGGCTGCCAATTTTCGCCGTCGTCGGTCGAAAAATAAACGGCTTGCTCAGTACCGCAATATAACAATCCCTTTCGCACTGGATCCTCACGCACGGCATTTACGATTCCGCCATCCGGGATGCCCTTGACGATCTCTTTCCAGGTCTTTCCACCGTCGTGCGTGCGGTAAATGTGTGGGCGAAGGTCATCTAGCCGAAATGTATTGACCGCCGCGTATGCGGTATTTGCGTCAAAGCGTCCAGCGTCGATCAGGGACACCTTGGCCCAGGATTTAAGCTCGGGCGGCGTAATATTCGACCAGCTTTTTCCACCATTTCGGGTGACGTGAATAAGACCGTCGTCTGTGCCTGCCCAGATCGTATTTATGTCCTTATACGATGGGGCGACGGTGTATACCACACCGCGTCGCGACATCGTTTCCATTTCCGTGGTGGCGTAAATACCAACGCTTTTCGGTACATCCCACTTTTCACGCGAAAGGTCGGGGCTGATCACATCCCAGCTATTACCGCCGTTCATCGTCTTAAATATGACGTTACCGCCGTAAAACAGGCTTTTATTATCAACCGGCGAAAAGATCACCGGTGCCGTTCGCAAAAACCGATACTTGCCGGTTCGAACCGCCTCGGGGGCGATATTTTGCACGTGGCGTGTGAGCCGATCAAAACGCGTGAGTTTACCGCCGTAAACGATGTCAGGATCAAGCGGGTCGGGGGCGACGTAGCCATATTCTTCGACGCCGACAGTCTCCCAATCCCAGGCGCCGACCGCACCGGTGCGTCCGCGTGACGCTACACACGCGGAACCGCTCTCCTGTTGGCCGCCGCACACCCAATACGGATATCGGTTGTCAGTATTTACGTGATAAAACTGGGCAGTCGGTTGGTTGTACCAACTCGACCAACTCTCGCCGCCGTTAACGGTGATCGTCGCGCCCTGATCTGTCGCAAATAGCATTACATCCGGATGGTCAGGGTTGATCCAGATCCGATGATAGTCGTCGCCGCCCGGAGCCCCCTTAAAGCTCGTAAAGGTTTTACCGCCATCGGTCGATTTGTGTGACGAGACGTTAGCGACAAAGATCGTATTCGGGTCTGTCGGATGCACTCGCAGTTCGGCAAAGTCACTGCCGCGGCCCCAGAGACGCGGATCGCCGTTTACAAGACTCCAGTTTTCGCCCGAATCATTAGATGCGTAAATGCCGGCAAACTTGGGGTTTGCATCGACGGTCGCGTAGAGTTTGCTCGGATTCGATCGCGAGATAGTAAAACCGATCCGGCCGAGCCCTTGTTCGATCGTCGGCAGACCGCCGGATAGTTTCGTCCAGGTCGAACCGCCGTCGGTCGATTTGAATAGTCCACTCTCCTTGCCCTGCCAAGCACCGTTTTCCCAAGGTCCCTGCCGCCCGGCCCAGAGATCGGCGTACACGATCTGCGAATTGCGTGGGTCAAACTCTACCTGCATAGCACCGGTATTCTCGTCCTTGTAAAGCACGCGATCAAAGGTGTCTCCGCCATTGGTCGAGCGATAGATGCCGCGTTCCTCGTTCGGCCCGTATGGATGCCCGAGAACTGCGACGAAAAGGTGATTTTCATCTTTAGGGTCGACTGCGATCGAGGCGATCTGTTGGCCGTCTCGGAGCCCGAGATGAGCCCACGTTTTGCCGCCGTCACGCGAGCGGTACATCCCATCGCCGGTGGCAAGATCTGGCCGCTGCAATCCCTCGCCGCTACCCACATAGATCACATTCGGATTTGATGGGGCCAGAGCGATATCGCCGATCGATCCGGTCGGTTGGTCGTCAAAGATCGGTTTCCAAGTGCGTCCTGCATCCGTTGTTTTCCAGACCCCGCCGTTATTCAGGCCGATATAGAAAACGTTCGGCTGTGACGGGATCCCGACCGCTCCGACGGTTCGTCCGGCACGAAAAGGCCCGATCATTCGCCATTCCATACTCTGATAAAGCGAGGCATCGACCTTTTGGGCCTGTAGCAACGATGCACTTGCGGCGACCATCATCACTAACGAAACGGTAAAAAATAAGACGCGTGCAGTCTTTTTCAGTCCTAGCGGCATTGGTTTTCTCCTAAGCTTAATAATCAAGGAGATTAGCAGAGTTTATGGTTTTTAGGTACATCGAAACCCTCCGGTTGCTGAAGGGGTCCATTGCGACTTTTCTTCGGCGAATCGCAAAACTTTGTTCGAAATTTGTCCAGAAATAGACATATACTCTTTAGTAGCAGTAAGCCGTTTGCCAAAACGAGCGTGTGACGTGGTAAAATTTCAACGATGAAGCCGGACGTACTGATAATTAGACTAGGATTTGTTTTGTTACTTGCCCTTGGCGGGTACTTTCTCAATCCGTTGTCGAAAAGCAGTCATTTGACCGAACTTGTGGGCGACAGCGTGAGAACAAAGCAAGCCTATTCTGCACTGTTTGGCGCCATCATTGCGCTGATGATAATTGGTGTTGAGGTGAGAGCCCGACGTGCGTCACTCAAAACCTTGATCGGAGCGGCGGTCGGTTCGATCTTAGGCATCATCGGGGCATATATGATCGGAATGCTCATAAGTTCGCAAGATATCAATACAGTTCCCGGTGAGTTAAAAACATTTCTGACGATCGCCCTTGCCTTTTTTATGGGCTACATTGGGCTGATGGTTGGTGCCGCGAAAGGCGAATATATCGATCTGTCTGCTCTGGGCGGGATATTTAGCGATAAGAATATTAAACGCGACTATAAGATCCTCGACACGTCGGTCATCATCGATGGCCGCATTGCGGACGTTGCTGAGACCGGATTCTTGGGCGGAACGCTGATCATTCCTAATTTCATTTTGGCTGAATTGCAACAGGTTGCTGACTCAAGCGATTCCTCGAAACGCCAACGCGGACGACGCGGCCTGGATATGCTCCAGCGGTTACGCAATAACAGCACTCTCGATATACAGATCGTCGAAACCGATTTTCCGGCAGTCAAAGAGGTCGACCTGAAACTGATCGAACTCGGAAAGCAACTCGACGCTGTCATCGTTACCAATGATTTTAATCTCAACAAAGTCTCGCAGCTTCGCGGCGTTTCCGTCCTGAACATCAACGAACTTGCTAACGCTCTCAAGCCGGTCGTACTGCCCGGTGAGGCGATGCGGGTCTTTATCCTCAAAGAGGGCAAAGAGTATAACCAGGGCGTTGCATATCTCGATGACGGCACAATGGTCGTCGTCGATAATGCCCGACGGTTGATCGGTAAAACCGCGGACATCGCTGTGACCAGCGTCTTGCAGACAACGGCCGGCAAGATGATCTTTGGCCGGATGTGGGAAGAGAAAGATGAGTCAAATGATAGTCACGTCGCGATCCACGATTCGCGGTCACTTGGCTTTCGCAAAGCGACCCGCGATCTAAGACAGAACACCATTATTGAAGAAGTCGAATAGCCCGACGATCTGATAGTTGCCGGACGATGAATACAGCCATCATTGTTGCCGCCGGTAGCGGCACCCGATTTGATTCGGCATCCCCCAAACAGTTCCTGGACCTAGCGGGCAAGCCCGTTTTACTTCATTCGCTCCAATCTTTTCAGGACAGCTCTGTTATCGACGAGATCATCGTCGTTGTCGGAAATGAGCATATCGATAGGCTGCATAGCATAATTGCGGGAGCATCGATCACCAAATTGAGAGCGGTCGTCGGCGGCGGTGCGTCGCGAAGTGAGTCGGTCAAAAATGGGTTTGATGCTGTCGATCTGGCGACCGTTGTCGTCTGCGTACACGACGGTGTCCGCCCACTCGTAACCGTTGATGAGATCGCCCGAACGGTAAAGTGCGCAGAGGAAAACGGGGCGGCCTGTCTTACCGCACCGGTCGTCGATACGATCAAATCTGTCGAATACGGCAAGATCGTGGCCACGATCGACCGCACGACTCTACGAAGGGCACTGACCCCGCAAGCCTTTCGCCATTATGTGCTGAAACGTGCATTGGAACAGCGCTTTAATGCTGAGAATGCGACTGATGAATGCGTTTTGGTCGAGCGTTCCGGGGTGATCGTGACTACAGTGGACGGTAGCCCGGGGAATATCAAGATCACCCATCGTGAAGATCTGATAATGGCCGAGGCGATCATTAGAGGAGCGGCAGAATGAGCGATTTTCGAATAGGATTCGGCACGGATGTTCACCGCTTGATACCTGACCGCCCTCTGATTATCGGCGGTATCGAGGTCGAGTCGGATCTGGGCGCGGATGGCCATTCGGATGCGGATGTGCTACTCCACGCGATCACCGACGCCCTTCTTGGTTCGCTCGCCTTAGGTGATATCGGCGTTCATTTTCCGAATAGCGACCCACGCTGGAGTGGTGCCGATAGCTTGGTCTTTTTGCGTCACGCGGTGGAATCGCTTAGCGAAAAAAGTTACGGCGTGGTCAATGTCGATGCCGTCGTTGACTTGGAATCACCAAAACTGAGGCCCTATATCACTTCGATGCGAGAGAATATCGCCGCGTTACTCGGGGTCACCAACGAACAAGTAAGTGTGAAAGCTAAAACCGGCGAGTCGGTCGGCATTGTCGGAAAACGTGAGGCTGTAATGGCGCAGGCGGTCGTATTGGTCCAAAAGTTAAAATAAAACGGCTTTCGCGTCTGTAAATAAAGGCATTAAATCGGTTAGACTGTTCTCGTAATCATTACGAAAGCGGTCTTTTTAATTTATGCGTCCTCAGGAAATAATCGCAAGGAAACGGGATGGAAACTCTCTGTCCGATGCCGAGATCGGCGTCTTTATCGACGGTGTTTGCACCGAGGCTTGGGCCGATTACCAGATATCGGCGCTCGTTATGGCTATGTTCATCAACGGACTCGATCAGCGTGAGCAGGACGAACTGACACGAGCAATGGTCTATTCCGGCAAAGTGCTTGACCTCGCCTCGGTCGACCGTCCCGTTGTTGACAAGCATTCGACGGGCGGCGTCGGCGATAAGACTTCGCTTATAATCGCTCCCGTCGCTGCGGCGTGCGGTCTGGCCGTTCCGATGATCTCGGGGCGAGGGCTCGGTCACACCGGCGGGACTCTCGATAAACTCGAATCGATCGAGGGTTTTGACGTTGGGCTGTCAATGACGAGATTTACCGAACTGCTTGCCACAAACGGTTACGCGATGGCGGGCCAGACCGGTGAGATAGCACCTGCGGATAAAAAGCTCTATGCTCTACGCGACGCCACGGCGACCGTACCGTATATTCCGCTTATCGTTGCCTCGATAATGTCCAAAAAACTTGCCGAAGACCTCGATGCCCTCGTTCTGGACGTTAAGACCGGATCAGGCGCATTTATGCAAAAATACGAAGACTCGGTGCGTTTGGCTGAGGCTCTCGTGCAAACAGGCAAAGCGTTTGGGGTAAACACACAAGCAGTCGTCTCCGATATGAGCCAACCGCTCGGCAAGTTTGTAGGAAATGCTTTAGAGGTTTACGAGTGTATCAAGTTGCTCCGCGGCGAAGGCGATGACGCGATGTCCGCTACGCTGGTCCTATCGGTCGAGTTGACCGCCAGAATGCTTTTGCTTGGCGGTATCGCAGATTCGATGTCATCGGCAGAGACGATGATCAATGAAGCCCTTGCCTCGGGCAAGGCCTTGGCAAAATTTCGCGAAAATGTCGAGGTTCAGGGTGGCGATCCATCAGTTTGCGATGACCCGGAATCACTCATTGATCCGACGCTGAAACGCATTCCATTCGGTGCGGCCACAAGCGGTTATGTTGCGGAAGTCAATACGTTTGCCGTCGGCCGTGCGATCTGCGATATCGGGGGCGGGCGGATCAAGGCCGAAGATGGGGTCGATCATGCCGTCGGACTCGAATGTACGGTGAAGATCGGCAATAAAGTTGAAATCGGCGATCCGCTCGGTATAATCTACTGCCGTACGCAGAACCAGGCTGATTCGATTAGCGAAATACTACAGAGTGCGTATAAAATAACCGAGGAAATCCCCGATATACCTAAATTGATCAGAGCGACGGTTTAAGAATCAATGAAGCTTCGAATTTTTTTATCGGCAGCGTTGACACTTTCAATTTGTTTGTTGGCGACATCTTGCACCAAACAGGCCGAAGCCCGGCGTGAGGGCTGTCAGATCAAGGTCGGCATCGTCTTTGATATCGGCGGCAAGAATGATCGTTCCTTCAATGCGGCGGCCTGGGAGGGCGTAAAGCGTGCCCAACAGGATCTGAATATCTGCCTCTACGATGTCGAACCCGGAAATCCGACCTCGATCGAGCCGGCGATGCGAGCCTTTGCTGAAAAGAATTTTGATCTCATTATTGGTGTCGGCTTTGCCCAGGGACCAATAATGCAAACGGTCGCGGCAAATTACCCAAATATCAAATTTGCGATCGTTGATGGAGTCATTTTTGACACTGACGGCAAAACTCCGATGAAAAACGTGGCTTCGCTCGTCTTTCGCGAACACGAGGGGTCGTACTTGGTCGGGATGATCGCGGCTTATAAATCGAAGACCGGCGTTCTCGGGTTTCTTGGCGGAATGGACATTCCACTGATTCACAAGTTTGAGACCGGATACGAGGAAGGGGCAAGGTCGGTTAATCCTAACATACGGGTGATCGATAATTATGTCGGCGTTACGGACGGTGCGTGGAATAACCCGGGCAAGGGTAAGGAGCTGTCGCTCGCGCAGATCGAAAAGGGCGCCGATGTGATCTTCACCGCAGCCGGAAACTCGGGACTTGGTGCATTTGACGCCGTTGAGCAATACGGTAAGGATGAGAACGGCCAGGCCCGCAAATTTGTCATCGGGGTCGACTCTAATCAGAATATGGTGAAGCCCGGTTATGTCTTGACATCAATGGTCAAGCGCGTCGATAACGCCGTTTATGACGTCGTGAAGGAAGTGCTAGAAGGCAAGTTTCAGGGCGGATTCCACTCCTTCGGACTCGAAAAGGACGGCGTTGCGTACGCAATGGATGAGAATAACAAGGGCATTATCCCCGATGACGTGATCCTCAAGGTGGAAGAAGCTAAAAAGAAGATAGTCGCCGGTGATATCAAGGTCACCGATGCAATGGCAAATTAAAATCGATGCTAGAACTCCGAAATATCAAGAAAGCCTTTGGCGATTGCGTGGCGAACGAGGACGTATCGATCACCGTTAAAACGGCAACGATCCACGCTATTGTCGGTGAGAACGGTGCCGGAAAATCGACGATAATGAAGATCGCATATGGCTTTTACAAGGCCGATAGCGGCGAAATACTTGTCAATGGCCAACCGGTAAATATCCGTAACCCACACGACGCTATCGCTCTAGGGATCGGTATGGTTCACCAGCATTTTATGCTTGTCGACACTATGACGGTCGCCGAAAACATCATTCTCGGGGCCGAAACCGGTTCGACGGCAAGCCTTGATCTGGAAACGGCAAACCGGGAGATCCTAGCACTTTCGAACGAACTCAAACTCGACGTTGATCCGCGTGCCTATATCGAGAACCTTTCGGTCGGTGCCCAACAGCGGGTCGAACTCCTCAAGGCTCTATACCGCGACGCAAAAATACTGATCCTCGACGAACCTACGGCTGTGCTTTCGCCACAGGAGGTCGACGAGTTGTTTGGCATTCTGCGCCGGATGAAAGGACAGGGCAAGACCATAATAATTATCACGCATAAGCTGGATGAGGTGCTCGCCGTGTCGGATGAGGTTACCGTTATGCGGGACGGCCGTTCCGTCGGAAATGTAAAAACTTCGGAGACGAGTGCGAAGGATCTCGCCCGATTGATAGTCGGCCGCGACGTCCTGCTCCGCGTCGAAAAGTCCGACGCCCATCCGGCGGCGACCGTGCTCGAGGTAAAAAACCTTCTGGTTACGGGTAAGGGCGGCCCCGCGGTCAAGGATGTTTCATTTAAGGTTCGTTCAGGCGAGATCGTTGGGATCGCCGGCATTGAGGGCAACGGTCAGACCGAACTGATCGAAGCTCTGTCCGGGCTGACAAGGACGTCTGGCGGGCGTGTCGAATTTGACGGCAAGGAGATTACTGATCGGTCCGCCCGTGAGCTTAAGGAGCTCGGGGTTGCTCACATTCCCGAAGATCGGCATAAGCGAGGGCTGCTGCTCAATTCGGATCTGGCTGAAAACTCGATACTCGGCGTTCATTACCGCCCGCCGATCACGTCGGGCGGAGGGATGATGAATAACGCCGCGATCGACAAGCGCGTCCACGAGATCATTGAGAATTTTGACGTTCGGCCCGGCGACCCGACTCTGTCAGCCAAATCGCTTTCCGGTGGAAATCAGCAAAAACTGATCATCGGCCGCGAATTCGAGCTTGACCCAAAGCTACTTCTGGTCTCACAACCAACGCGTGGTGTCGATATCGGCGCGATCGAGTTCATCCACCGCAAACTGATCGGACTACGCGACGCCGGATCCGCCGTCTTGCTCGTGTCGGCCGAGCTCGAAGAAGTCACCGCGCTCGCGGACCGATTACTCGTTATTCGCGAAGGAAAGATAGTCGGTGAGGTCGACCCAAAGACCACCTCGATCGAAGAGATCGGACTGATGATGACGGGCGGGAATTAAAAAAATCGTCGCGAATATACTAATAAGAAGATCTAAGTCCGAATCCAACTCACCCGCAGTTTTGCAATTGGCAATTCCTAATTAGATCGTGGCGGATCTAGTGCCGAACAATTGTCTCATCGACGTGATTGCCCGCTCCAGATTTTCCATCGAAGTCGCGTAAGAGATTCTGAGAAAGCCGTCCGCACCAAATCCCGCTCCGTCGGTTACGACGATCTTGCATTCATTCAAAAGGGCAGTCGCCACATCATCTGACGAAGCGAACTTTTCACCAAGCAATTCTCTGACATCGACAAAAGCGTAAAATGCGCCTTCGGGCATCGGGCACCTGAATCCGTTTATCGTATTGAGTTGCGGAATCAGCCAGTTTCGCCGACGCTCGTATTCCGCCGTCATCTCGTTGACCGCCGACAATGTTGCATCGCGGTCCTGCAATGCCTTGGCACACGCATACTGCACGAAAGATGTCGGATGCGTCGCTGAGTGACTCTGCAATTTGACCATTGCCTGTGTCCATTCAGCATTAGCGACCGTATAACCGATGCGCCAACCGGTCATCGCGTATGTTTTCGAGAAACTGCCTGCGACGCAAACGTATTGACGCAATTCCTCTGAAAGAGTCGTGAGCGAAAATGGCTCGGCCGGCGGATACGCAAAGAAAAGATAGCAATCGTCGCTTAAAACGTAAACGTCATTCGCGGCACAAACCTCGACGATCCGGATCAATTCATCCGGCGGGATGACACGGCCCGAGGGGTTGCTCGGGCTGTTGATGATCAAAAGTCTCGTCTTATCAGTTATCGCGGCCGCGACCTGATCGGCTGTTAGAACAAATTCCGTCGATTCTGTCTCAATAAAGACATTGTTTGCGCGGCAAAACGTCACGATCTCGGGGAATGTGACCCAGTACGGTTTGGGAATAAGGACGTCATCTCCCGGATTCAGAAGCGAGCAGGCGGCATTGAAGAGAGCCTGCTTGCCGCCGCACGCAGCGGCGACATTTGACTGATCAAACTGCGAACCAAAGCGATCCGCAAAGAAATCAACGATCGACCGCCGAAATTCAACAGTTCCCGCAGTTGCGGTGTATTTGGTGAGACCTTTTTGGAGGCCTTCCCAAGCGTACTGTTTGATAAACTCGGGCGTGTCAAAATCAGGCTCGCCAACCGAGAGATCTATCACATCGATTCCTCGAGCTCGCATATCGGCTGCTGCTGCCGCCGCGATCAGTGTTGATGAGCCCTTCATCGCAGAAACATTGTCAGATACCTGGAAAGTCATAATAAGTAGTAGTTTACCCCAGAGCGGTAAAGAGTCAGAGAGTGGATAGTTAAGTTTTTAGCCAATAGACGCGACTAAGGACCCTTTTGCGTCGTTGACGTTCGGCTAAGCCTGGATTCTCCCACATCGGATATGGTGCCAAGCGAGTTTCCTTAATCCACGGACAGCGAAACTTCGGTGCGGCAAGGCCGCCAATCGGTATGAGGTCGGTCAGAGCGTGGTCTTTTGCCGCATTTTTTCTTCGACCAATGTCGGGATCAGGCCCTCGACGCGGCCGCCAAGTTCGAAAACCTGTTTCATCAGTGTCGAGGACACATACGAATATTCCTCCCCGGCCATAAGGAAGACCGTCTCGATAGTCGGTTCGAGACGCCGGTTCATCAGGGCCATTCGGAGTTCATATTCATAATCGCTGACCGCTCGGATGCCGCGAACGATCGCGGTGGCACCACTTTTCTTAGCAAAATCAGCGGTCAAACCCGAAAAGCTGTCGACGATCAGTGTGCAGCCGTCGGTATCGATCGTCGGCAGAATCTCGCGTATCATTGAGCAGCGTTCCTCGACCGAAAACATCGGGTGCTTATCAGCATTATTGAGTACTGCGACCACGATCTCGTCGAAAAGCGGCGAAGAACGCTTGATGATGTCCAGATGTCCGTTGGTTAACGGGTCGAAAGACCCCGGGAAGATAGCTCGTCGCATAATTGCCACAAATCCGTAGTCACAATGTAATTACAATTTGTAATTAATTTGTAACTTGGTCCTCGACCACCTACCAAATCCTTGCAAAAGGTGCTAGTATTTTGCCTATTCTAAGAAGAAAATATCGCCGTTTGGCGTGAATAACATAGCATAAGACCGGACATGAACAAAAACGGACAAGCCGCGGCATTTTACGACCTCGAGGGGACATTGGTCAGTACTAACCTCGTCCATACGCTCGCATTCTACGCAAAGCGTCAGCAGGGCCTATGGCAAACCGCCAAAAAAAGCGTCAGCACGCTCGCCAAGTTGCCGTTCTTTGGCGTCACTGATCTATATTCGAGAAACGTCTTTAACGAAGTGTTTTTTCGTAGCTATTCGGGTTTTTCCCAGGATCGTCTGCGTTATTTCTCTGAGGAACTATTCGAAGAGGTCTTAAAGCCGGCAATTTTTCCCGGAACGCTCGAGCTGATCGCTCAAGGTAAAAAGATCGGCCAACGCCAGGTCGTATTGACTGGGGCTCTTGATTTCACGATCGAAAAGATGATGACGTATCTCGGCATCGACGATTATGTAGCCAATAGGCTCGAGTTCGTCAACGGATATGCCACCGGGCGCGTCCTGCCACCAGTAATGGCATCCGCGACCAAAGCCCAATGGATCCGCGAATACGCCGAACGCGAGCAGATCAATTTGTCTGATAGTTACGCCTATTCTGATTCGATTTCAGACCTACCAATGCTTTCGATCGTCGGGCATCCGGTCGCGGTTTGTCCGGATTTCAGGCTGAAGCAGACGGCGTTGCAACATGACTGGGCGATTTTGGATCTTAAATGAAGATTGAACGGCGCAGAATCTTTTTCACTATTTCGGCTTGTTTGCTTGTGGGGTGTGGCTTTATTGGATACCGTCACCAAAATGAACTAGCTGTGGAGAAACTTAGACAAAGGATAATAGCGGAACAATTTGATGAAATATATTTAGAGGCGTCAATAGATACTAGGAAAGGTATCGCTCGAGACGATTTTGTTGGGCAAATGCGATCTATAACCAGTGTGTTGAAAGGGATCGATTCGGAGATAAAATGGGGGCCTGATATAACTTGCTCCTACGATCCTTCGGTATTTAGAGATGATAATTTTTCTTCCCGAGATTTGTCTGGAAACGGAAAGAAAATAAATGTTGAACTCGAATGGGCGCCAGATTTTAGGCTCTGTAGTATGCACGTTTTTTCAGATTTGAATGATTCGACAGGTGTAGGGTTTCGAATGTGTGATTAAACCTATACCGACTCAATAATTTTATGGCTTTAGAACTACGCAGAAAAACACACGAATCCATCGTTTACATCGACAAAGACTCCGCTCCGCGGATAATGCCGTTTGGCGAGGATTTTATCCTTGAGGACGTCCCGGTCGGTACGCGGGTGATATATCCAAATCCGCCGATCAAGGGCCTGCCGAACAGGGAAGCCGCTATACGGTATGCGATCAATCATCCGATCGAAATGGAGCCTCTCTATGCTCTGCTCGAGCCCGGGATGCGGGTGACCATCGCGATGGACGACATCTCGCTGCCGCTACCGCCGATGCAGACGCCGGATCTGCGGCAGACGATGCTAGAGGTCGTGCTGGAGATGTGCGGTGCGAATGGCGTCGATGACATTCATCTGATCATCGCAAACTCACTCCACCGCAAGATGACGGCTTGGGAAATGAAGCGAATGGTCGGCACTGACATCTATAACGAGTATTATCCCGACCGCTATTACAACCACGACGCCGAGGACGACGACAATCTGGTCACGCTCGGTGTCACGCGGCATAACGAACCGCTGCGGGTCAACAAGCGTGCGATCGAGAGCGACCTGCTGATCTATCTCAACATTAATCTCGTCCCGATGGATGGCGGTCATAAATCGGTCGCCGTCGGCCTGTGCGATTACGAATCTCTGCGTGCTCACCACGAGCCGCAGACGATCCGCGATTCGCACTCGTATATGGACCCGCCGGCGTCGGAGCTTAATCATAAAGTGATCCGGCTCGGTAAATTGGTCGATGAACAGTGCAAGGTGTTTCACATCGAGACTGCGATCAATAACAAGATGTTTCCAGATGGCTACGACATCCTGACGCGGAATGAGGACGAATTTTCCTTCGCCGATCGTCTCAAATGGGAGGCGATGGCTATGACATTCTCTAAGATGCCCCGTGCTCTGCGCCGCAAGATGTTGCACGCCAATCCGGCACATTATGAATTGATCGCCTGTTACGCCGGCAAGACCGAACCCGTACACGACAAGATACTTGAAAAAAATTATCAGCAGTACGAGATCCCGGTCAAAGGCCAGTGCGACATCCTGATCTCAGGCATTCCGGACATTTCGCCGTACAACGTGTATTCGGCGCTCAATCCGTTGCTCGTTCAGGTAATGGCTCTCGGCTACCATTTTAATATGTACCGAAACAAGCCTTTGCTGCGGAAGGGCGGCGTGATGATCATTACACACCCGTGTTTTGACGAGTTTGACCATAAATTTCACGCTCCCTATATCGAGTTTTTCCACCGTTTGCTGCCGGAATCACGTGACGCCTTTTATCTACGCGAAAAATACGAACGTGAATTTGCTTCGAACCCCGCATACATCGAGATGTATCGTCGCGGTAACGCGTATCACGGTGCTCATCCGTTCTTTATGTGGTACTGGGGCGAAAACGGCCGTCAGCACATCGGCAAAGTCATCGTCGCGGGTGCCGAAAATGCCCACGTTCCCGAAATGCTCGGCTGGGAACGTGCCGATAACTTGACCGAAGCGATCGCTATGGGCCGAAGCTATATGGGCCGCAACGCCGAGATCACAATGCTGCATCAGCCGATGATCGGTCTGTGTAGTGTGACGGATTAGAAACGAGAGAATTTATGACGCGCAAAGTGATGTCTGCTATTTTTTTCGTGACGGCGGTTTTTATCGGCGGAGCCCACGCCCAATCGAACGGTCCACGAATGCCGTACGTAGATAACGGAGCGTGCCCTTTCGAGTGCTGTACCTATCGGGAGTGGACGGTCGACAAGCCGACCGTTGCCCGTCGCGAAATGAGAGACTCGTCGCCAGTCGCCTTTCGAATGAAAAAGGGAGAACGGGTCACGGGCGTCACCGGCACAGTCATCACGACGCGTGCGGGCATCGTCCGCGTTCTAAAAAACACGACGCTCGACAACGTCAAACTCAGACGTGGTGACAACCTCTATCTACTCACGTACCTCGGCGAGGGCTTTAGCAAGATATGGTACAAAGGCCGCATCTTTCAGGGTGATCCGAACGACGACGTGTTATTCAAAGAGACCCGCAAACCCATCGACGTCTGGTGGGTAAAGGTCAAAAACCGCCGCGGCCAAACTGGTTGGAGCCGCCAGCCAGACAATTTCGGCAATAAGGATCAGTGCGGGCGGTAACGACTTCACGGGAAGATTTCTAGGCCTTTGTGGGTCGGTGGCAAGCGAAAAAAGGTTTTGAACAAAGAAGTAGCGGACAAGAATGTCGGCGTTCCAAATGAAATTATCACCAACAGAAATATTTAAGGGTAAGAAGATCTTCTTTATCGGCGGTACGGGCTTTGTAGGGAAGGTCACGTTGTCGATGCTGCTGCATAATTTTCCGGATATCGGGAAGGTATATGCAACCGTGCGTGCACGAGATGCGAATGAGTCGAAGATACGGTTTTGGACTTCGATCGTGACGTCGCCGACGTTTGATCCGCTGCGGGAGAAGTATGGCGATGGGTTTGAGGAGTTTATTAAGTCTAAGGTCGTTCCCGTGAATGGTGATGTTGGGAATGAGTATCTTGGGCTTGATGAAAAAGAAGCCAAGAAAATCATGCGTGATACCGACATCATTATCAATGGTGCCGGTAATGTGACGTTCAACCCGCCGCTTGAGTCGGCTTTGCGGACGAATATTAATGGTTCGAACAACATCATCAAAATGGCCCGGATGATGAAAAAACCGCGTCTGGTGCACGTTTCGACGTGTTTTGTGGCAGGTAAACGCAGCGGGCCGATCTGGGAAAATGAGCCGGTCGTCGGATATTTCCCGCGAAAGGACGAACTCGTCGGAACGACCTTTGACGTCAACCGCGAGGTCGAGGACTGTGCGCGTTTGTCGGAACAAGCGAGGCAAGAGGCCGACGACGCGGTGCAGCATGCGAAGTTTCGCGAACAAGCTCGCCACCGCTTTATCGAGGAAGGCCGCGATCCCGATGACGAAGCCGAATTGAAATCGGCGATTTTCCGCGAACGCAAAATGTGGATCCGCGAACGCACGACCGAACTCGGTTCTGAGCGTGCCGAGTATTGGGGCTGGACGAACATTTATACCTACTCGAAGTCGCTCGCGGAGCAGATCATTGCTTCGCAAGACGATATTGTTAAGGTGCTTCTGCGCCCGTCGATCGTCGAATCGTCACAGGCATATCCGTTTCCGGGGTGGAACGAAGGCTTTACGACGACCGCTCCGCTTATACTGATCGCCTTGCGCGGCCAACCGATCATTCCGGTCAACGAGAAGCTCGTCCTAGACATTATTCCGGTAGATATGGTCTCTGGGGCGATCTTGGCGGCGACAATGAACGCACTGGTCGATCCGAATCCGCCGCTTGTATTTCAGGCATCCTCGGGCGACTCCAACCCAAACGATATGAAACGTATCGTCGGTCTCGTCGGGCTTTATAAACGCCAGCATTACGAGGACAAGGAAACCGGAAACAAATTAGTCAATAAGCTCGCAGGAATGGTCGAGACGCAGACCGTTACTAACCGCACGTATCAGCTAACGTCGGCGCCGATGCTCAACAAGTTGGCCAAACAGGCGGATAAGATGCTCGACAAGGCCAGCCCGCGTTGGGGCGGCGGCAGGATCGGAAATATCGTTTCGGACCTGCGAAAGTCGGTCGAGTCATTCGAGCAGACGACCAAAGAGACGATGGATGCGTTTGCGATGTTCAAGCCGTTTATGATCGACAACGATTATTTATACCGCTCGGACAACCTGCGGGCATTGCACGCGGTCATTAGGGAAAAAGAAAAAAACCTTTTGCCGTGGTATCCGGAGCGTATTGATTGGTACGACTACTGGCTCAACATCCATTTTCCCGGAATGCGAAAATGGGTTTTGCCAACACTCGAAGAAGAGCTCAAGGCAGTCGAAAAGCGTTCTTATACGTACAAAGATCTGCTCGATCTTTTCGACACCTCGGTCAAACGTTTTCCGACTCGCGTGGCGATGCGAATCGAGCGAAATGGACGTAAGGAGCAATATACGTTTGAAGACGTGAGCGAACTTACGATGCGTGCGGCGGGCTATCTGGCCAAAAACGGCATCAAGGGCGGCGACCGCGTCATTCTGTTTTCCAACAATATGCCCGAATGGGGAATGACCTATTTTGGCATTCTCAAAACGGGCGCGACGGCAATTCCTATCGATCCGGCCAGCTCGGTAACGGAGATAGTCACCTTTGCCAAGGCGGGCGAGGCCTCGGCGGTCGTCGTTTCTCCGAAGCTCGCCGAAGAACATCCTGAGATCGCTGAAAAGCTTAAACAAGCCGGACTGGAAGTCGCGGTCTGGACGTTCGATGCGGTCTTTGAGATCCAGTCCGAGATCGAAGAGGCGAACCGCAATGCTCTTTTGCCGCCCAAGGTACATTCCAGTGCGGTGGCATCGCTTATCTTCACTTCGGGTACCACAGGTACGCCAAAGGCAGTAATGCTCTCGCATAAAAACTTTGTGAATATGATCTCGATGCTGTCGAGCGTTCTCGATATGGACATTACAGACGGTGTCCTCTCCGTATTGCCGATGCATCACACTTTCGAGTTTTCCGCCGGATTCCTGACGCCATTCTCAAACGGAACGCAGATCACTTACCTTAACGAACTGACGGCCGAGGACCTCTCTCGGACGATGGAAAACGGCCACGTTACGGGTATGGTGGGCGTGCCGGCACTATGGGAAATGCTGCACCGCCGTATCAAGACCCGTCTGCGCGAGCGCGGCGACTGGATTGCAGATCTGGCCGACAATGTCATTGATTTTAACGCTTGGATCCGGGACAACACGCCGTTCAACCTCGGCCCGATCGTATTTTTCCCGATCCATCAGGGTTTAGGCGGCAAGATGCGCTACCTCATTTCGGGCGGGTCAGCACTGTCTGAGAAGGTGCAGAAAGATCTCCACGGACTTGGTTTTACAGTGCTCGAGGGCTACGGCCTGACTGAGTCGTCGCCGGTACTGACCGTCGCTCGCCCGGGCAATAAATTGCTTCGCGGCAGCGTCGGTAAACCTCTGCCGGGTGTCGAGGTCAAGATCGACGTGCCGGACGAAAATGGCGTCGGCGAGGTGCTCGCCCGCGGGCAAAATGTGATGCTCGGCTATTATAACAACGATAAGGCGACCGACGCAGTGCTCCACGATCGCTGGCTAAAGACCGGCGACCTCGGCAAACTCGACGAAGACGGCAATCTCTACATCGTCGGCCGATCAAAGGACGTTATCATCGACTCGAACGGCAAGAATATCTATCCGGACGAGATCGAAGATCATTACAGCAAATCCGCCTTTATCAAGGAGATGAGCGTCGTCGGTTTGCACGACGATGACGGCGGCGAAAAGATCGCCGCCCTGGTCGTCCCGGATTATGAGTTTGATATCGCATTGACGCGGTCTGACGCAAACAAGAAGGTCGAGGAGCATTTCCGTGAGGTCTCGGCCGGATTGCCGTTCGCCAAACGTGTCAAGGTGCTTCACATCACGCCGTTCGAACTGCCGCGGACCGCGACCCGAAAGGTCAAGCGTCCCGAGGTTGTCGAGATGATCCAAACGCTCGAGGATCGTGCCAAGTCCAAGACCAAAACCGTCGTCGAATCAAAGGGCGACGATAACGCTCTATGGATACGAAAGATCGTCGCGAGCGTCTCAAACCGACCGCTATCGGACGTTGTAATGGAAGACAAACTTGCCGATCTCGGCTTTGATTCGCTGATGTTTGTCGAGCTTCAGGCGGCGGTCGAGGATGCCGGCGGCCGGGTCGCATCGCCCGACACGTTGAGCGAGGTCCAGTCGGTCCGCGAACTGCTCACAGCGGTTCAACGCGTCGATAAATCCAAAAAGCTCGCCGATGAGCCAAGGGTCGAGGAAAAGAAGGACGAAGAGGAAATAGTCATTCCGTCGATCGTGCGCCGTGTGGGAAATGCGATCGTGGATTTTGCCCAGGACACGTTATATGAAGGTGTCTTAAACACCCGGATCGAGGGCGAAGCAAATGTGCCGCAGCACGTCAATTTTATCGTGGCTCCAAATCACACATCGCACATCGATACAGGTCTCGTTAAAAAGGCACTCGGCAAGGACGTTGCCGAGCAGACCGTAGCGGTCGCAGCGGCCGATTATTGGTTCGACACCAAATACAAGCGAGCGTATATGAATAATTTCACGACGCTCGTACCGATCGAGCGGACGGGCAGCCTGCGGCAATCGCTCCGGCACGTCACGCAGATACTGAATGACGGCTACAACGCTCTCATCTTTCCCGAGGGCGGCAGGCAGGAGTCGGGCCAGATAACCGAGTTTAAGCCTATCATCGGGTACCTTTCGCTAAATCAAAAGATCGGCATTTTACCGATATATATTTGGGGCACATATGATGCGTTTCCCAAAGGCACGATCATCCCGAAGGGCCGTAGTATCGGAGCCAAGATCGGTGCCAAGGTCGGCAGATTTCTCGAATATGACGAGCTCGCCAAGATGGTCGAGGGCGTCCCGAATACTGAGGCATATCGCCTGGTTGCGGCCCGCGTTCAGCACGAGATCGAAAATATGCGTGACGGAACGCGTGATAAATTTGACGTCGATGCGATCAGAAAAAGTTGGAAAGCTGAACGCCGAAAGTCCCGCAAACAGGAACCGGTCATCGATAATTAGGCAGGCAATTAAAAACTAGTATTTAAGCGGACGCGTAAACTCCTCCGCGGTCAGATCCGCCGGAAATTAATATGAAGATCCTAAAATTCGTTGTTTGTAAAGCAATTATGTCCGTTTTATTGATATCGGTTACTGCCCAAAAAGTAGCTGATGACGCCACATTCAAAGTCGATTATGAAAAGTTTGTGCTGCCGAACGGCCTGCAGGTGATTTTTCACATAGACCGCTCGGACCCTGTAGTCGCGGTTTCACTGACGGCCCACGTTGGCTCGGCACGCGAAAAGGCCGGTCGAACCGGATTTGCTCATCTGTTTGAACACCTTCTATTTCTCGAATCCGAAAATTTAGGTAAAGGCGGCCTCGACGCAATGACCGCAAGGATCGGCGGTTCGGGTGCAAATGGCTCAACGAGTCGCGATCGGACCAATTATCTTCAGACCGTGCCGAAGGATGCTCTCGAAAAAATGCTCTGGGCCGAGGCTGATAAGTTAGGCTGGTTCATAAATACGGTCACGGACCCCGTACTCGCCAAGGAAAAGCAGGTCGTCAAAAATGAGAAGCGGCAGAGCTATGACAATAACCCGTACGGTCACACCTCCTACGTGGTCGATAAGAATCTGTATCCGGCCGATCATCCATACAACTGGCAGGTGATCGGATCGCTTGAGGATCTGCAAAACGCTAAATTAGAAGACGTCAAAGAATTTTTTCGACGCTGGTATGTGCCGAACAACGTGACGCTGGTCGTCGCCGGCGACTTTGATACTGGCCAGGCAAAAAAGTGGGTTGAGAAATATTTCAGTGAGATCAAACGCGGTGCGGATATCACTCCGATCGAAAAGCGTCCCGGAATCGTGAAAGCCACGATAGATCTGTATCACGAGGACAATTTCGCAAACGTGCCTCAATTGACCCGGGCTTGGCCGGTCGTTGAGCAATATCATCCCGACTCATACGCTCTCGATGTGCTCGCGGATTACCTTACACGCGGCAAAAAGGCCCCATTCTATCAAGTGTTGGTCGAGGACCATAAACTTACGTCAAATGTCAGAATGTCTAACGACACCGCCGAATTGGCCGGTCAAATGGAGCTTTCGGTCCGGGCTTTTGCTGATAAGGACCTAGATGATGTTTCAAAGGCGATCGACGAGGCATTTGCCAAATTTGAGAAAGAGGGAATTTCCGAAAAGGACTTAAAACGCATCAAGGCGGGTCAAGAGACCCAGTTTTACAACTCGCTATCGAGCGTTCTGGGCAAAGGCGTCCAACTCGCTCAATACAGCATATTTGCCGGCGACCCATCATTTATTGATAAGGACATCAAGAGTATTCTCGCGGTCACGCCGGCGGATGTGATGCGGGTTTATCAGAAGTACATCAAAGGGAAGAATTATGTTTCGACCAGCTTTGTGCCTAAGGGCAAACTGGATCTTGCGATAAAGGGATCTAAAAAGGCGGAGGTCGTCGAAGAAAAGATCGTTCAGGGAGCGGAGGTCGCCGTGGATCCAAATGCCGCGGCAAAGTATGATCGGACACCATCTACATTCGACCGTAGCGTCGAACCACCGTACGGGCCAACTCCTGAAGTGAAAGTACCTGCCGTCTGGGAACAAAAGCTTTCAAATGGGATGCGGGTTTTCGGGATCGAAAATAGTGAGGTTCCGCTTGCTCAATTCGGGATCGTCATCGAAGGTGGCCTTTTGATGGAGGACATCAATAAGGTCGGCGTTGCAAACCTGATGGCGAGCATGATGACACAGGGGACCGCACGCAAGACGCCACAGGAACTTGAGGACGCTATCCAGCAACTCGGAGCCGTTATCAATGTTAGTGCGGGCACGGAGGATATTCGGGTTTCGGTAAATACACTTGCAAAGAATTACACCGAGACGCTCGCTCTCGTTCAGGAGATACTGCTCGAACCGCGTTGGGACGCAAAGGAGTTTGACCTGACAAAACAAGGCGTGTTAAGCCAGATCCGACAGCAGCAGGCAAACCCGAACGAGATCGCTCAGAACAACTTCAACCTGCTGATCTACGGAAAGGACAACATCCGGTCACATAATATTCTGGGGACTGCCGAGACGGTAAATTCGATCACGATCGACGACCTAAAAGCGTTTTACGCCAAAAACCTTTCGCCCTCGATCGCCCGAATGAACGTGGTCGGCGCGTTGAATAAGGCCATGGTCGTCGGATCGCTGAAGAGCCTTGCAAAGGCTTGGAAGGCCAAGAGCGTCAGTGTCCCGAGCTACAAAACTCCGGAACCGCCCGCAAAGTCACAGGTGTATTTCTATGATGTCCCCGATGCCAAACAGTCGGTCCTGCGATTTGGCTATCCGGCACTTGCGGCAACGGACAATGATTTCTATCCGGCGACAGTTATGAATTACATCCTTGGCGGCGGTGGTTTTGCGTCGCAGTTGACGCAGCAACTCCGTGAGGGCAAGGGCTACACCTACGGCATCAATTCGGGTTTTGCCGGGACCCGCAGCCCCGGGGCATTTCTGATCGGCAGCGGTGTGAGGACAAACGTCACTCTCGAGTCGGCCCAGTTGGTCAAAAGCATTCTGCTTGATTACGGTAAAAACTACACGGAGAAAGATATGGAAACGACCAAGGGTTTCCTTATCAAGAGCAATGCAAGAGCATTTGAAACCGCCGCTGCCAAGCTGAATATGCTTGAAAACATTGGAAAGTACGGTTGGAAACCGGACTATGTGAAGGGCCGCGAGCAGATCGTTAAGAGTCTGACCGTTCAACAGATCAAGGATCTTTCGCAGAAATATCTTAATGCGGACAAGATGATCTGGCTAGTCGTTGGCGACGCTAAGACGCAATTGCCACGGCTCAAGGAACTGGGTTTCGGCGATCCGATCCTTCTGAATATGTAGGTCGAGATATGGCATTACGAAAACTCATATTAGCGCCTGCTCTAATACTCGCGACGTGGTCGGCGTTTACGGTCGTTGCGCAAACGCCGCTCAAGATCGACCGCGAAGCCGCCGCCAAACAGGTCAAGGCCGAGTTTTTGCACGCCTGGAATGGCTATAAGCAATATTGTTGGGGTCACGACGATCTCAAACCCCTTACGAAGACCTGTCGCGATTGGTATGGCGAGTCGATACTGATGACGCCGGTCGATTCGCTTGATTCACTTTATTTACTTGGTTTTAAGGACGAGGCTGACAAGACGCGCGAGTATATTGCCAAAAATCTCTCATTCGACAAGGACATAACTGTTCAAAACTTTGAGATCACGATCCGTATCTTGGGCGGACTTTTGTCTAGCTATCAGATAACAAATGATAAACGGCTGTTAGCTCTGGCGGACGACCTCGGGCGGCGGTTGCTGCCGGTTTTCGAGTCGCCGACGGGATTGCCGTATAAAAACGTCAATCTCAAAACAGGAAAAACCTCGGGTGAAATATCAAACCCGGCTGAGACCGGCACGCTACTTATCGAATTTGGCACATTAGCGAAATTAACAGGAAAGCAGATCTATTACGACAAGGCGAAACGTGCGTTGGTCGAGACCTATAAACGCCGCTCACCCATCGGCCTGGTCGGAACCAATATCAACGTCGAGACAGGCAAATGGACCAACACCGACAGTCACATCAGTGCCGAGATAGACTCGTATTATGAGTATTTGCTCAAGGCCGCGATACTGTTCGATGATCAGGATTGCCGCAATATGTGGGAAGACTCAATAGCCAAGGTCCATTCCTATCTCGCTGACGAAGGTCCCGGAATGTCCAAGCCGAATGTGCAGGGCCGCGAGGTTGTCGCCGATCTTTGGTACGGCCACGCTGATATGAACACCGGTAAACGAACTGAAACGACAACCGGGGCATTGGACGCGTTTTTCCCCGGCCTACTCGCCTTGGACGGCGATCTTAATCGAGCCCGTGCACTACAGGACTCAATGTTTAAGATGTGGCAGGTCAATGGCATCGAGCCCGAGGTTTATGACTATAAGTCCGGCAAGACCGTTGCCGCCGGTTATCCGTTACGGCCCGAGATCGTCGAATCGACTTACGTCCTTTACCAGTACACCAAGGATCCGAAATACCTTGCGATGGGCAAGATTATGTTTGACGATTTCGTGAAACATTGTCGGACAGATGTCGCGTATGCGGGACTCAAGAGTACTGTCACCAAGGAAAAGACCGATTATATGCACAGCTTTGTGCTGGCCGAGACCTTCAAGTACTTTTATCTATTATTTGCTCCGGATAAGACGTTGGATCTCAAGAAAATAGTATTTAATACGGAAGCACATCCGATACAAAAGACGTGGAAGTGAGATTACCCGGACAGCTACAAAGTACACCGAGATTTTGAAAAGCCATTTTGAGCAACTTTGATTGGAATCCAAATGAGTGATCAACAAAATTGAAATACTCTCGCTGCGTGCTTCGCAGTATTGTGGTGAAATTATTCTTATGGTCAAAACTAAGGCAATTGCTAAAACTGAAAAGCGTATTCTAATTACCGGCGGTACCGGATTTTTGGGTACGCACATTGTCCGACAGTTTCTGGATGCCGGCGAAACAAATCTAAAAGTGATGGCCTCACGCGTTCCGGTGTGGATGAAAGACGCGGGCGTCAAAGCGGTCGAAGGCTCGGTAACGAATCGCGACGATGTTGCAAAGGCTTGTAAGAACGTCTCGGCGATCTTTCATCTCGCAGGCAAAGTGTCGCGGGATAACAACGATGCTGCTGCGATGAACAGGATCCATCTCGAAGGCACCCGCGTCTTGTGTGAAGCGGCGACGGAGGCGGGCGTCCAGAATATGATTCTCGCGTCATCGAGCGGGACGATCGCGGTCACCGAGGACGACCAGATCGTTGATGAAACCTACCCACCGCCGGTCGATATCATCCTGCGTTGGGCGTACTACGCTTCAAAATACTTTCAGGAGCGGGCAGCGATCGAAAATTTTAATCGTGACGGCCAGCGGCTTGTCATAATGAATCCATCGCTCTTGCTCGGGCCCGACGACGAACGTCTGAGTTCAACCAAACCCGTGCTCGATTTTCTAGGAAAAAAGGTGCCTTACAGTCCCGGCGGCGGATTGAATTTTGTTGATGCCCGCGATGCCGCGGCGGCATTTATTTCCGCTCTAGAAAAAGGCAGACATCAGGAAAAGTATCTGCTCGGTTCCGAAAATATGACGTTTGAGCAATTCTTCGGCAGACTATCGAGGCTCTCGGGCGTGGCGGCACCGATGCTGAAAGTTTCGAAAAAACTTGCAATGGCCGGGTCGAGTATCATTAGTTCGTTTTACAACAATTGGGGCAAAACATCGCCCGTAATGCCTTCTGAGGTCGAACAGGCCGAGTGTTTCTGGTATTTTGATTCGTCAAAGGCGATCACTGAACTTGGATTTGCACCTCGTGACTCGCAAGAGACGCTACAGGACACGATCGCCTATTTGCGTCGCAATTTTCTCGGCGAAGGCGTATTTGACTAGGCAACGGTTTGGACCGTCAGCGATCGGTCTGAAAATAAATTCAATTCCTAAAAAAGAAAAAGAAAAAGAGAGCAGTATACCGCTGGTCCACATTCTTTGCATATCCGATCGTCCGGCGGGAGCTGTCCTCGACCGTCCCGTTCGAATTGACATAACCAAGGGTGTTGCGGCTGGAGTTTTCGGCGGTGCCGTTCGAATTAATGTAGCCCAACGTACGCCGACTACTGTTTTCAACAGTGCCGTTATTGTTAAGATAGCCCAACGTTCGCCGACTGCCATCCTCGATCCTGCCGTTCGAGCCGATATAGCCCAGAGTGCGGCGGCTACTGTCCTCGACTGTACCGCTTGACGAAATATAACCGATCGTACGCCGACTGCTGTCCTCGATAGTTTGTGCCGATATGCAGACCGCAAATGCCAATATTGCGATCAAAATGAGTATTGGTCTTTTCATAAAACAATGAACGCGTCGCTGTGCAATTCTTGCGTCGCGGCCTGGCGATATTTCCCGCGGGGAGTGCCGAAGGTTGGCCACAGATATGTCGCTTCCGTCGCCACACGCAATGTATTATACCATTCCGTCATAGAGCACTGACCGACGCTCAGCCCAAACAAATCGGTGCAATTATTGTGAACAACACGAGCTTCTAAAGTTCCCGGCCGGACAAGTCTAAACCCGCGTTCCGACGCTGCCACAATCTATTTGCGATATAGATCACCAGGCCAATTCCAACCATTATTCCCACGGTGATGCCCTCTTTGAGAAAATCAACGTTGGTCAAAAGCCAAATGATCAACGCCAGCGACAAGACGGCAGAAATGATTCCTAGCGGAGCACTGAACGGCGGTGGCGGCATTTCCTGTCGCCGACGAAATATCGGTAACGCGATTATTGTCGTGGCATATACCAACAGGCGCGTGATCGTTGCGATCGCAACCGCCGTCAAAAATGATGACTGAATGGTGAGGATCAGAATTACGGCCGATGTTGCCAAGATCGAGACATACGGCGTTTTCAACTTGGTGTGAGTCTTTTCGAAGACCGCCGGCAGATCGCGCTGTTCTGACATCGCAAAGAGCAGACGGGTTGAACTTAAAACACCCACATTGAGGTTGCCGAATATCGAGATCAAAGCCCCGACCGTGATCAGAGCGGCTCCAAGCGGGCCAAGAAACGTCGCGGCCGCATCGGCGATCGGACGTTCGGAGGCCGCAAGTCCCGGCAGTGTCCCGATACTTATGATTTGGACGAGAATGTAGAGGATCGCAACGCCGCTGAGAGCTGCAAAAAGCCCGAACGGGATCGTCTTTTGCGGTTCTTTGGTTTCGCCCGATAGTACGACCGATGCTTCGAAACCGACAAAAGCGTAGATCAAAAGTAGCACTGCACTAGAGAACGAACCGTATTCCGGTAAATTCCCAAAACTGAAATTCCCCGGTTGGACAAAGAATGACCCGATAACCACGAAGATCAAGAGCGGCACTAGTTTGCCGACCGTAAAAATATTGGTCATCACTGCCGATTCGCGTACACCCAACAGATTAACGATAGTGATCACCAGCACCACCGAACAGACGATGATGAGACGCGGCGTACCTTCGCCGGCACCGGGAACGAAGAACCCCAAATATGTGGCAAGCAGATTACAGTTGGCCGCAAATGTCGCGACGCGCACGACCCAGTACAGCCATCCGACCTCAAAGCCGACCGCCGACCCGAAAGCCTCTCTTGCGTAAAGATACGGACCGCCCGTCGCCGAGAATCTACTTGCGACCTCGGCATAGCACAACACGATCAAACCAATGATCAGGGCACACGCGGCAAACGCCAAAAGGCTGTAAGACCCGATCTGTGCAAACACCTTTGCGGGCAAGCCAAATATGCCGGCTCCGATGATCGTATTGACTACCAAGGCCGTGAAATCCCAACGACCGATACCGCGGACGAGCTTTTCTTCTATCATCTGATTTTTTTAGAACTGCTTTTCGTTTATACTCTGAAAAACACATTGCGTAAAGATTTGCGGGAGAAAAATTAGATGAAGAAGCTGCTGACTATCGGCGTTTGTTTTGGAATATTGTTTCTATTTTCGTCAGTCGGATCTGCGCAGCGGGTAGCGGCAAAGTCCGAGATCGTTCCGCAAAAGGGTTATAAGGCGGTGGTAGTTCACGAGTCGCCTGAGCTTGGAGCGATCCTCGATTCGTCGATCAAGGCGATGCTTGCCAAGTTTCCATCGGTCGTGTACAAACCGGGCGAACTCTCGGCCACGCTACTCGACGTTCGCGATCCGATGAATATCCGCGGTGCTCAGTATAATGGCGAGCTTAAACTATATCCGGCGAGCGTCGTTAAAATGTATTATCTGGCCGCACTCGAACGGCAACTCGAGGACGGCAAGGTGATAATGTCGCCCGAACTCGCTCGCGGCGTCAAGGATATGATCGTCGATTCGTCCAACGAGGCGACGCAGTATATCCTCGACGTCCTGACGGGCACATCGAGCGGTTCTGAATTGCCGAGCAAGGAGTTTGCTGCGTGGCAGTACAAACGGAACCGTGTCAACCGCTACTTTTCGTCGATGGGCTACACCGACATCAACGTCAATCAGAAAACCTTCTGCGAGGACGCTTACGGCATCGAACAACAGTCTCGCAAATATAAGGGCGAAAACCGTAATATGCTGACGACCAATGCGACCGCACGCCTGATGGCTGAGATCGTGTTGGGCCGGATTGCCGGACCATCGGGCACCGCCAAGATGATGGAATTAATGAAACGCGACCCATTTGCCGCGACCAGTGACGACGGCGACCAGGCACACGGCTTTACCGGAAAAATGATCATCGACCGCAAGATGATGGATACGATGCTTTGGTCAAAGGCCGGGTGGACGAGCAAATCGCGGCACGACGCGGCGTACATCGAGACCGTCGACGGCCAGAAGTTTGTGCTCGTAATATTCACTGAAAATCACGCAAATGAAAAAGGCCCGATCCCGGCGATCGCGTCCGGTGTGATCGACGGCCTGCGTAAAGGGAAATAACAAGATGAAAAGGCTTTTCATATTATCGGCGTTTGCCGCGTGTATTAACTTTTTTGCTCAGGATGCGTCGGCTCAGATGAAGTCACGTGTCAGATTTGCCCGCGGGACGCATTCGGCAACGGTTACTGCAACGGTGAAGGGCTTTGCCTATCGCGACTATATAGTCGGATCGGGTGCCGGACAGACGATGACGGTCTCAGTTAAAGGGACCAATTCATCGACCATTCTGACCGTATTTGCCCCCGACGGTTCAAATGTAGACGGGGCCGCAGAAACCGATCAATATTCGGGTGAATTGGCATCGTCGGGTGATTATGTAGTTCGCGTCGGAATGATGCGCTCCGGGGCACGGCGTCCGGGAGCGACGACGACATTTAAGTTAAAAATTACAGTTCAATAGATCTGAGGTACAAAATGCAAAAGATTATCGTTCGTATTGTTTTGGTATTGGCGGCGACGGCACTGATGAGCGTGTCCGCATTGGCTCAGGGCAGTTATAAAAAGCCGCCCAAAGAGATCTTGGACGTGCTTAACGCACCGACGACGCCGTCCACCTCGATCTCGCCGACACGCGATAAGATGGCACTCTTAACGCCGTTACGTTATCCGCCGATCTCGGAACTTGCTCAACCGATGCTCCGCATTGCCGGTCTGCGCATCAATCCGAATACCAACGGCCAGCATCGTCAGCCGTATTCTGTCAGCGTTACGATCAAGAATGTGTACGACGGCAAAGAAATGTCGGTTGTTCTGCCGGCCGGGGCTAAAATAATCTCTCCGCAATGGTCGCCGAACGGTAAGAATATTGCCGTCGGTAACATTACTGCGACCGGTGTCGAACTCTGGATCGTCGACACCACAACTGCTCGTGCGCGCAAAATAAATAACGTAATGCTCAATACCGCGTTCGGCGGATTTGGATGGGAAGACGACCGAACGATCTCTGCCCAGATCGTTTCTCGCACCCGCGGTGCCGCACCGGCATATCAAAACCTCACGCCGACCGAACCAAACATTCAGGAAACTTCGGGCCGAACGGGAGCCGTTCAGACGTTTCAGGATCTGTTAAAGTCGCCCAATGACGAGCGTCTATTCGAATATTACTGCACGTCGCAGATCGCCCGGATCGATATCGGCGGCAAGGTGACGGAGATCGGTGCTCCGGGTATCTATGATGATGCCGAATTTTCGCCGGACGGCAAATATATTCTCGTTTCTGAGATCACGCGGCCGTTCTCATATCAGTATCCGTCCGGCCGTTTTCCGAAAAAGGTCAGTATCTGGAATACCGACGGCAAGCAGGTCGCCAGGATCGCTGACGTTCCGCTGCAGGACAATCTGCCGGTTCAGGGCGTCCAGACCGGGCCGCGAAGCATCGCCTGGATACCGAGCGAGTCTTCGACATTGATGTGGGCCGAGGCTCTCGACGGCGGCGACCCGCGTAAAAAGGTCAGCCCGCGTGACAAACTGGTCAAGCTGTCGGCGCCGTTTACGGGGTCCGCGACGGACGTGCTCAAGGTTGAAAATCGCTATCAGGGACGTGCCTTTGGTGAAAAGGACGGTCTGATGCTGTTTTATGATTACAACCGCGATGCCCAACGTCGACGCATATTTATGACCGACCTTCGCAACCCTACGTCGATCAAGTTGGTATCGGATAATAACGTCAACGACCGCTACAACGACATTGGCCAACCGGTGATGAAGATGATGCCCAACGGCACCAATCTAATTCGTCAGTTCGGTGACGAGATATTTCTTTCCGGCAACGGAGCGTCGCCGGATGGCGATCGGCCGTTCCTTCGCCGGATGAATCTAAAGACACTTAAGACCGATGAGATCTTTCGTTCGAACAAGGGCGAGTATGAGAGCTTTGTCGCGATAGTCGATGATAACGGATCGCAATTTATGACGCGCAAAGAGTCGCCGTCCGAACCGCCTAATATCTATCTGCACCAACGTTGCCCGCCGGACACCAATTGCCTGGCCGTTTCCGACCGTAAATTGACCGAATTTACCGATCAAGTCCCCATTCTTCGCGGCATCAAAAAGCAGCTCGTCAAATACAAGCGAGCTGATGGTGTCGATCTATCGTTTACGTTGTACCTACCGCCGGGATACAAAGAGGGAACTCGGCTGCCGACCGTCGTGTGGGCGTATCCGCTCGAATTCACGGACTCATCCACCGCCGGGCAAGTGACGGGCTCGACGAGCCGCTTTACGCAGATCGGCGGTATCTCGCACCTATTCTTTTTACTGCAAGGTTACGCGGTGCTCGACGACACGACGATGCCGGTTGTCGGCGACCCATTGACGGTCAATGACACATTCGTCAAGCAGATCGTGGATTCGGCCGCTGCCGCGATCGATAAGGGCGTCGAAATGGGTGTCGTCGACCGCGATCGGGTCGGCGTCGGAGGCCACAGTTACGGTGCCTTTATGACGGCAAACCTGCTTGCCCACAGCGACCTTTTCCGGGCCGGTATCGCCCGTAGTGGTGCTTATAACCGGACGCTGACGCCGTTCGGATTTCAATCGGAACGCCGTACGTTCTGGGAAGCTCCGGATCTGTACGCTAAGGTCTCGCCCTTTTTTGTCGCGAACAAGATAAATGAGCCGCTCCTGATGATCCACGGCGAAGCCGATAATAATCAGGGCACATTCCCGATCCAGTCCGAACGCCTCTTTGCCGCCATAAGCGGACTAGGCGGCACGGCAAGGCTCGTAATGCTTCCGCTCGAATCCCACGGCTATGCCGCCCAGGAATCGACCGAGCATACGCTCTATGAGATGGTTCAGTGGTTCGACAAATACGTCAAAAACGCGAAACCCCGCTAGTCGTCGGCAGTTTGAAGACGAATGGGCCGCCCGCTGTTGCGGGCGGCTCTTTTATTTTGCAATTGGAACGGTGATCACGGGGCAGTGAGAACGTTTGATGATCTCGGTGGTGCGGTTGCCCAATGATTCGTCGGTGAAAAGATCGTGGCTGACACCAATGATAAGAATGTCGGCGACCAGATCGTCGGCTTCTGCGAATATTTGTTCGAGGAAATCGCCGCGACGGACGATCTCGTCCAGTTTGCAGCTATCGCGTTTTTCGGCCGGGATTCGCTCGCAAAGGTCCTCAAACCATCGGTCGTCTCGCGGATTCTCGCCTTCGCCCACCACCCGAAGTACTGTCAGTTGTGACGCGAGTCCGTTCGCGAGTTCCAGGGCGAAATCAATTGTCCGCTGCGAATCATCATCACTCTCGACCGCACAGACGATCGAATTGATAACGACCTTGTCCGGAACCTCGACTTGCGGATTGACCGTGAGAACAGGCGATCGGCTTTCACGCAATACGGCCTCTGCCACGGAACCGAATCTGAGCTTTTCGATGCCGCCGCGACCGTGCGTGCCGAGGGCGATCAGGTATGTGGCGGCCTTGGCCGCCTCGTCGAGTATTGCCTCGATCGGTGGATCGTTTGCCACCACGGCATTCACGTCACCATCCGGGTCAAAGGCCGTGCTGATGTAGTCATTGAGATCGGCCCGCTGAGCATCGTCAGCGTCGCGCTCTTGGCGGCCGATGTCGTCGATCTGCGACGATGTGAAATACGGCGGCAGTTTTGCGTCGCGGGCGTGAAGCACGGTCAACTTCGCACCGACCGCCTTCGCGATAGTATGGGCAAACTTTAATGCGGCGAATGACTGCGGGCTCTTGTCGGTCGGGCAGAGCACGACTTTGTCGGTCGAAATGATCTCTTCGCCCACGTGCTTCTTGCGTTCGCTCATATAGAAGAGCACCGGCACGGCCATTCGCGAAAGCAGGAGCGAGGCGACCTCGCCGGCCATCAACGAGATAGCGAGCCCCTGAAATATCGGGTCAAACAGCATCACGGCCGAGCCGACGATAACCGCCGCGGCCGTCAGCATCATGGGCCTAAACCGTACCGCACCCGCATCGACTACTGCATCGACCAGCGACATTCCGTGCTTCATCCGCAACTCGACAAAGTCAACCAAAATGATCGAGTTCCGTACCACGATGCCCGCCCCGGCAATAAAGCCGATCATCGACGTCGCCGTAAAGAACGCCCCCATTAGAGCGTGTGCCGGCAGTATGCCGACGAGTGAGAATGGGATCGCCGCCATTATCGTTAGCGGCGTCTTGAACGACTGAAACCAACCCACGACGAGAATGTAGATGAGCACCATCACGGCCGCAAACGCGATGCCCATATCGCGGAAGACTTCGTATGTGATGTGCCATTCGCCGTCCCACTTCATCGAGTATTTGTTTGTCAGAAACGGCTGTGACGCGACGAATCGTTCGAGGGCATACCCTTCGGGTAATTTCAACGCCTCGATCTTGTCGTTCAGGCCAAAGATCGCGTAAACCGGGCTCTCGATCGCACCGGCGACGTCCGCGGTGACGTAAACGACCGGCATCAGGTTTTTGTGATAGATGCTCTTGTCGTTTTTAAGTTCGCGGATCTCGACGAGTTCGCTGACCGGCACAAGATTGCCCCGCGTGCCTACGACCTTGATCCGCTGAATGTCCGCGAGTGTGGAACGGCCTTCCTTCGGTAAACGAAGATTGATATACGCGTCTTCTTTCTCGTTTGGCAAATGCACCAGTCCGACATTCATACCGCTGATCGCGACCTGCATTGTTTGGGCGATCTGCTCGGCGGTGATACCGTTGATCGCCGCCTTTTCAGTGTTGATCTTGAGGTTATATTTGGCCTGATTGTCCTCAACGAACCAATCTACATCGACCACACCGTCCGTGTCCGTAAATATGTCGCGTATATTTTGAGCGATCTCGATCTGTCGCTCGTAATTGGGGCCGTAAACTTCGGCAACGATGGTCTGCAAAACCGGTGGCCCCGGCGGCACCTCGGCTACCTTGACGCTGGCGCCGTACTTGGCACCGATCTGGTTAAGGGCGGGGCGGACGCGCTTGGCAATGTCGTGGCTCTGTGCTGATCGGTCATCCTTGGAAAGTAGATTGACCTGAATATCCGCCACATTCGACCCGCGCCGCAAGAAATAGTGACGAACTAAACCGTTGAAATTATATGGTGATGCCGTACCCACATAAAGTTGATAATCGACCACCTCCGGCACCGTGCCGACGAAATCAGCAAGCTCGCGGGTGACGGCGGCCGTTTGCTCAAGCGTCGAACCCTCGGGCATATCGACGATCACCTGAAACTCGCTCTTATTGTCGAAAGGCAACATCTTGACCTTGACGAACTTGAGGAATATGAGCGATACGGATGCGAGTAGCAGCAGGACGACTCCGCCGAGAAATGCATATCTCCATACCGGAATGCTGATGATCGCGTGCATCACCTTGCGGTACAAACGCGTTGTAAAACCCTCTCGCCCGTGCTCGTGCTTGACGTCCCGCTTTAGCATCTTGAGGCTAGCCCACGGCGTTACGACAAAGGCGACGATCATCGAAAAGATCATCGCTGCCGAGGCGCCGACCGGGATCGGACGCATATACGGCCCCATCAGGCCGCTAACGAACGCCATCGGCAGGATCGCGGCGATAACGGCAAATGTTGCAAGAATGGTCGGATTGCCGACCTCATCCACTGCCCGGATCGCAATATCGACGAGCGGTTTGCCCTTATTCTCCGGCAAGGCATAATGGCGTGTCATATTTTCGACGACAACTATGGCGTCATCGACCAAAATTCCGATCGAAAATATTAGAGCGAAGAGCGTGATGCGGTTGAGCGTATATCCGTAGAAATAAAATACGGCGAGCGTCAGGGCAAGTGTTACCGGAATGGCGATCGCTACGATCCCCGATTCGCGAATGCCGAGCGTCAGCAAAATGAGCAGAGATACGGAGGCAATGGCGATCATCATATGCCACAGTAGCTCGTTGGATTTCTCAGCGGCTGTCTCGCCGTAGTTTCGGGTGGTCGTTACCCGAATGTTGCCGGGAATGAAAGTGCCCTTAAGTGACTCAACCTTTTCAAGTATGTGTTCCGAGATCTCAATTGCGTTGGTGCCTTTACGTTTTGCTACGGCGATCGTAACAGCCGGTTCGATCGCGTTAGAATTGACCTCGCCCTTGGCCTCGTGATCGTTTGCGGCAACCTTACCGTACATTACATAGTCCGCCGGTTCTTCGGCACCGTCGCTGATATCAGCGACATCGCGGAGGAATACGGGCCGATCATTGAAAACACCTACGACGACGTTACCGACATCCTCAGCCGACGTCATAAATGAGCCGGTTTCGACGATCGTTTCGCGGTTTCGATTAGAAAAGGTTCCCGATGTTCGTTGCTGGTTCGACTGCTGCAACATCGGGATAATGGCGGCCGCAGCAATGTTTCTGGATGACATTTTGGCGTCATCCAACAAAACGCGAACCTGCCGCCGCTGACCGCCGATGATCTTTACTTCAGAAACATCGACGATCTGCTTGATCTGCTCCGACACCTCCGCGGCGACGCGGCGGAGCGTAAAATGATCGTAATTATTACTCGAAAGCGTCAATGCCAGGATCGGAACATCGTCGATCGAACGCGGTTTGACGAGCGGCCGACTTGCCCCTTGCGGGATCATATCCATATTGGCGGACATCTTTTGATTGAGCCGCACGATCGCATCTTCTTCGTTTTGTCCGACCTTAAAACGCACGATCGCCATCGACATTCCGGGCGATGAGGTCGAATAGACGTACTCAACACCCGGAATTTCCCACAGAAGCCTTTCCATCGGCTTGGTTACACGTTCCTCGACCTCTTTTGATGTGGAACCGGGCATCTGGACCATCACGTCGATCATCGGCACGATGATCTGCGGTTCCTCTTCGCGCGGTAGCATCACGACGGCACCGATACCGAGCAGGATAGCCGCCGCTATGATCAGCGGCGTTAGTTTGGATTGTATGAATGCTCCGGCAAGTTTGCCGGCGATACCGATCTCGTTCATTGCTTACCTGACCTTTGTGCCGTCATTTATTGCCTTGACGTCTGACGTAACGATGTCGTCGCCCTCTGAAACGCCGGTCAATACCTCAATATTGCCTTCGGAAGTCTTGCCCGTTGTGACGATCCTAAACTGGGCGATACCGTTCGCTCCGACCGCATAGACGCCCGTCAACTGGCCGCGTTCGACTATCGCAGTGAGCGGTACGGTGATCGCCTCCTTCTGGGCGACGGGGAAGCGGGCCATTCCGTAAAGGCCGGTCCTGAGTAGCGGGTTGGCTGCAAGATCGATCTTGACGGTATAACTACGACTAGCAGCGTCGGAGGTTGGCATGATCTCAGCGACCGTGCCCATAAACTCGCCCTCGCCTATCGCGTCGATCCGGACATTGACACGATTGCCGATCCTGATCAGTTTGCTACGCGATTCTTCGACCGCAGCCTCAAGTCGATATTGTGAATTGTCCTCGATCGATAGAAGCGGTACGCCGGGGCCCGCGGTTGACCCGGATTCTGCAAACTTTTTGACCACGACGCCCGAAACCGGCGATGAGATACGCGAATAGCCTTGGAATACCTGTGTACTCGAAATGTCGGCTCGAGCCTGGTCTATGCGAGCGTTGAGCTGCTTTTTCTTGGACAGTACGACCTGCACGCCGGCTTTAGCCCGGTCGAGTTCGGACCGAGCCATTTTGAGCCTGGATTGAGCCTCGTCAAATTCCTGGGCGGTTGCCGAACGGCGTTCAAATAGTTCCTTGTAACGGTCAAAGGTAACTTGTGCTAACTGCCGGTTCGCCTCGGCCGTCTGGACGGCTGCATTAGCCGCCTCAACGGATCTGTCGATCTCGATCAGCCCGGCCTGAGCCTCTCTCATACCCGCCTGGGCTTTCTGAAATTGTGCCTGGCTCTCGCGATTGTCGATCTCGACCAAGACCTGTCCCTTCGATACCGTGTCTCCCTCGGCAACCGGAAACGACACGATGCGGCCCATTATGTTGGCAGACACCTGCGTCGTGGTCTTTGCCTTAACGGTGCCGGTGGCCTCATAGAAATCCTCGATCGAGGACTTTGTCACTTTCGTGATCGTTACGTTGCGGGCATCGACGGCCGTCTCGGGCTGTTTGGTCGTCTCCGTCGCCTTGCCGCAGCCGCCGGCGAACATCGCGGCCGCCCCGAGCGAAATTATAAGTGCAAACTTTCTCTTCATTGTCATCACCGTTTAATCAAAGAGCCTGACATCGCTCAGGCGTCCAGTCGCGAGCAAGATCGAAGCAAAGCTAACGTAATAGTCGTATCTGGCCTTTAGAATATTCTGTTTTGCGGCGACCACGGCGGACTCGGCACGCAAGACTTCGTTAAATGTCGTCAGGCCGAACTTATATCTGTCCTGGACGATCCTCAGAGCCTCTTCCGCATACGCTGTGCTCTTAATAGAAACCTGTATCTTGCCGCGTGCCGTGCTGTAATTTTGTAGTGAGCGTATGACATCGAGCCGGATCGCGTCGGCCAGATTTTGCTTTTCAAGTTCTGCCATCGAAACCGCTTCCGCGGCCTGTTGCGTCCGGGACTTTCGCCCGGCGTCGAAGATCGTGTATGTCAGATTGACTCCGACCGTGTAGTCCGAACTGCCGTTTGCAATGTACGGCGAGCTATAACCAAAATTTCCAAAGCCGTCGACCCTCGGGAGTTTCTGATCACGCAATGCCTGCGTTTGGATACGGCCGTTCTCGACCGCTAATTCTGCTTTCTGATAGTCAGGCCGATTCTCGAGAGCGATGCGGATCAGAGCGTCACGGTCATCGACTGGAAAGTACTTTTCGCGGAGGTCACCGGTCAGTTCAAGCTGAGTTTCCGGTTTATCGCCCAGCGTTATATTGAGTGTCGCGAGAGTAGTGACCAGATCGTTTTCTGCCTCAAGCCGGTTCTGGGTGGCATTAGCTAGTTCGACCTCAGCAGCCAGCAGGTCAGCCTCAGTCGTCATACCGACATCGACCATATCCTTGGTCTTTTTGCGGTTTGCCTCGGCCGATCTTATCGCTTCACTACGGACCTTTATCATTTCGGTGCCGAGTACCGCGCCGTAGTATGTATTAATGACGTCGAATCTTAGTTTCTGCCTGATGGCCTCAGTCTGCAATTCAGCCTGGCTTTTGGCCGCCACCGCCTGACGCACCCTTGAACGTATTTGATATTGATCAAATATCGGCATCTGTGCACCGACGAGCGAGCGAAAATTGAAAATACCGTTGGGGTGATTCAATAGGTCAACTTGAAAATTCGCCGCTCCAAAACGCCCTTGTTCGAGCAACGATCCAAAAACAAAGACCGGATTGTTACTGCGGATCGCCGACTGGCTGAATTGCACGAATGGCAACCGTCCGGACTTCGCCTCGTTGACTTTTTCCGCGGCGATCTTTACACCGGATTCGGCTATCTTAGGCTGTATGCTTTTTGTAAGTGCGGCTTCGACCGCATCTTTTAGATCAAGCTTTACAGGCGTCCGGTCCTGTGAAAACAGCGGTAACGCCCCGGCCACGATGACCAATGCCATAATGGCGAGCCTCGATCTGCTAAAAATAGGTTTTGACCAGTTCATCACGGCGAAAGCTTCCTCGTCCTAGCTGCTGCAAAGTATTGGCAGGTCAATTATTCTTAAAGCCCGCCGCCTGAAGTATCGAGATCATCGGGCACCATTTGGTAAATGCCGACTGAACCAGATTGAGTCCGACGAATCCCGTAAAGTAAAAGAAGTACGGGCTGACCCAAAAGCCAAGGACGACGCTTATAAAAATGAAGCTACCCGCGATCAAATGAAGCATTCTATCAAGTGTCATTTCAATTTCTCCTATCAATCAAGCTTTACTGTATAACGATATAGTGATACAGTCAACCCAGCTCGATGCATTTTGGTGCAGCACAAAAACATCGGTAGTGGGCGGCGTTCTGGCGGGTCGAGCATTATGCCGGTCATTCACTTAGAGAGATGTATCACTTTGAAGTAATATGGAAATAACGGTCAACAGCAATAGATTTTGTTATAAAAGCTTTGCCGTAGAGGAACAGCCCGAGATGGTTAGAAACGAGATAGATGATGGTGCTCTTGAACTGATCGCGAGCCGTTTTCGGCTTTTGGCAGAACCGATGCGGCTAAAGATCCTGCACGCCCTTGGCGATACTGAGTTGAGCGTAGGCGAACTCGTCGAAGTGACCGGTGCCAATCAGGCAAATGTGTCAAAGCATCTCGGTATTCTGCTCGATGCCGGTGTCGTTTCCCGCCGCAAGGACGGATTGAGAGCCATTTACAGGGTTTCGGATGAATCTATCTTTGCTTTGTGCGATGTCGTCTGTTCTAGGCTTGAGCACCAACTCGACCAGCATCGTGACGCTCTCGCGACCATTCGAAGCTAGTTTCCTACACCGTAGATCCGAATTGTGAAACTTTTCCGCGCCGATTTCGAATACACTTGTAACTATTTTTCGCATTTCTCATACAGGAGTGATTATGAAGGCATTTCTTCGGAAATTTTCGCTGACCGCGTTGATCGCGGCGATCAGTTTGTCACTGGTCGGAGCGATTCCGGTCCAGGCTGCTAAATCGGCAGGCGGCATCACAGTGCCGGTGACCTATTACAAACTTTCTAATGGGCTGAAGGTAGTACTTTCGCCCGAACATTCGGCACCGCTGGTGACCGTCGCGGTCTATTACAACATCGGTTTTCGGATTGAACCGCGGGACCGCACGGGGTTTGCACATCTCTTTGAGCATTTGATGTTTCAGGGCTCAAAGAATCTCGGCAAGATGGAGTTTATCAGGCTCGTCGAGAGCAATGGCGGTGTGCTGAATGGTTCGACGCGATTTGATTTCACCAATTACTTTGCCGTAATGCCGTCGCATAAGACCGAGACGCTGCTATGGGCCGAGGCGGACCGTATGCGCGGACTCGACATTACTCAGGAAAATCTGGCAAATCAACAGGGTGTTGTCGGCAATGAGGTCAAGGTCAACGTGCTCAATCAGCCGTACGGCGGATTCCCCTGGATCGACCTCCCGATGGCGGCGTTTACCAACTGGTATAATTCGCACAATTTTTATGGCGACCTCAAGGATATCGAGGCCGCTACGTTGGCCGATGCCAAGACGTTCGCCGGTAAATTCTATCAACCACAAAACGCCGTACTCGTCGTGACCGGTGATTTTGACGAGGCTTCGGCGAAGGGTTGGATCGAAAAGTATTATGGCAATATTCCCTCGCAAAAGGCGGAAGCTATGCCCGATCTGACCGAACCGCGTCAGGAAAAGGAAAAGACGGTCAGTCGCACCGACAAACTCGCCAGAAAGCCCGCGATCGCATTTGGCTATCAGATGCCGAAACGCGGTACGCCCGAGTATTACGCGATGGGCCTGATCGACCAGATCCTCGTCCAAGGCGAGGACAGTATGCTTTATCAGGCGTTGGTCAAAGACAAGAATTACTCGAGTGGCGTCTCCGGCGGTATCAATTCTGCACTTGGAAATATGTTCAATTACAATGGCCCGATGCTGTTCGACGTCAATCTGGTCCACGATGACAAATTTACTCCGCAGGAGATACTGGCGACGACCGATGCCGTTATAGCTGGTATTCAGAACAAACCGGTGGAGCAGGCTCTGATCGATAGGGCGATCGTCAAACTGCGATCGGGACTCTACGATACGATGACTCAGTTCGGCGGTTTTGGCCGGGCCGACCTGCTCGCGAGCTTTGCCCTCTTTGACGACAAACCGGACAATATCAACCAGATCGAGGCAAACTTCCGAAAAGTTACGTCTGCACTGATCCAAAAGACCGCCAAAGAGTACCTCCGCAAAACAAACCGGACCGTCGTGATACTTAACATCGAAAAGGCGGTCGCAGGAGGTCAACAGTAATGAAGAATTCTATATTTGAAATGAAAAAAAGGCTTTTCCGATCTCAGCGTCTATGCGTCGCGGCCGTAATTCTGGGATTATTCTCGGTTGCGGGATATACCCAAAAGGAAACTCCGCCGGCGGGCGGCCAGCCAAAGGCTTTTGTATTTCCAAAACAGGACACGTACAAACTGCCGAACGGAATGACCGTGACACTCGTCCAATACGGAGCGGTGCCGAAGGTCGCGATGCAAGCGGTCATCAGTGCCGGTTCGCTTAACGAAAAGGCAGGCAAACGATGGATCTCGGATATCGTCGCGACGATGCTGAAGGAAGGCACGGCGACGCGCTCGGCCGAGCAGATCGCCCGTGAGACTGCCGATATGGGCGGCAGCATTTTTACGTCGGCATCGACGGACAAAACGACGGTCGGCGGCGAGGTTCTTTCGGAGTTTGACACACGGTTTGTCGAACTAATGGCTGATGTCATACGTGATCCCAAATTCTCAGCCTCTGATCTCGAAAAAAATCGTGAAAACAAACTCCGCGAAAACGCCATTGGGCGTGCGCAACCGAGCAACATCGCTTGGGAAAACTTTCGTCAGACGATATTTCCCGGTCATCCGTACGGTGAGATATTCGCCTCGGATGACACGATCAAGGGTTACTCACTGGACGACGTCAAGGAGTTCTACAGTTCCCAGTTCGGGGCGGCCAGAACGCACCTTTACATCGTCGGCCAATTTAACCCATCAAATGTAAAAGCGGCGATCCAAAAGGCATTCGGCAGTTGGAAAAAAGGGCCGGATGCGATCCGCAGTATTCCAACAGTTGCAGCCAAGCGATCTATGACGGTCATCGATCGTCCGGGAGCCCCGCAATCAACGATCTACCTCGGGATGCCGGCAGTTTCGCCGTCAGATGCAGATTTTATCAAGTTTACGGTAATGGACTCTCTGCTAGGCAGCTCGTTCGGATCGCGTATCACGTCCAATATTCGCGAAGCGAAGGGTTACACCTATTCGCCGAGTAGTATGATGTGGAACCGCTTCAAGACCGGCTACTGGATCGAAACGGCAGATGTCACGACCGAGGCCACCGGAGCATCGGTCAAGGAGATACTCTTCGAGATCGAGCGTCTCAAAAGCGAGCCACCGACTGCGGCCGAACTGCAGGGTATCAAGAATTACCTTGTCGGAATTTACGTCCTGCAAAACTCGGCCCGCACCGGCGTGATCGGCCAGATCGAAAGCGGCAATTACAACGAATTGGGCAAGAATTACCTCGATACCTACGTCCAGAACATCGCCGCCGTGACTCCGGCCGATGTCTCGGCTATGGCCAAGAAGTATCTGTCCGCTGACAAGATGACCCTCGTCGTCGTCGGCGACCGCTCGAAGATCGACGAACAGCTAAAACCTTACGGTAATTAGACCGTACATCATCAATTTGAAAAAGGGTACTCGCATCGGGTACCCTTTTTCATTTGATCGCAATTGGTGACCCGGCGCTTGGTCACCAGCGGCGAAACAGGTTAAATCCGATGATCAGGTTTTTCGGTGACAGCACCAGATTGCTTGAGTTGTAACGGCTGGTCGTCGTCGCTTGGGTGTTCGACAGCGTCAGCGTAAACGAGTGTTTGCCGACCGAGTATTGAAATCCGATTCCCATCGACGGTTGCGATACATTTTTGAACCCAATGACGTTGAAATTATCGTCATAGAGCGTGTCGATCCGTCCGAGCTTAAATCCGGTGCGGGGTGTGAAATCAAAGATTCCCATCAGGCTCGGCGTAATCCGTACCGACACTCCCATACCGAACGATGCTCCGTGGGTCGGCAACTTAAACGAATTGGCGATCGTTGCCTCGGGATAGTAGTCCTCGGGACGCGGGTTGAAACGGTGCTGGCCATTGGAATTGAGATGGATGGCCGGCGAGAAAAATAGAAACAGCCGTTTACCAAGTCGCCTTGAGATCATCGCTTGGAAATTATATGTATATTCCTGCGTGAAATTGTGGTTCCCCTCGACGCTGGCATACGCCGAGAAAGCGACCGGCGATCTTTTGGTCTGGTCCGTGAAATGGTAGCCGAGCCCGACCTCGATCGTGCGGCACAATCCTCGCATACAGAGCGGCGAGCGATATGCACTTACATAGAGTTTGTCGGTGATACCGTAGCTGACGCCGAACGACGATGCCGACATACTGTCGAACCCGAGCAGCAGCGGACCGCTTTCGGACAAGGGATGGATCGGCTTTGAAAAGCGGTGCGTGAAGTTCATGTTCCAGGTGCCTTTTGGCACCTTGCGCGGCGTCGGCACGTTGACGAGCCTCGTGTCGAAGGGTTCGTCGCCCGGCTCGTACGCGTAAAAATCTTCTTTCGGCTCGTCCTGGGCTACGGCTGCCGTTGTCGGGGCAGATTCGTCAGCAGCAGCATTTGCCGTAACGGCGGAGAGTTTTTCGACGGCCTTGGTGACCGTATTTACCCGGAGGCGTTCGCCTTTGGATTCGATGATCATCATCGTCGGATCATTCGGGTCGACGGTGACCTTGACGTCATCGGCCGCCGGCTTCGGCGTTTCGGCTGTTTGAGCAATGCCGAGGGCCGGCAGAGCAAAGAGTATTGCCATTGCGGCAAATGAAATAATTGCGATTGACTGTCGGGATCGTCTGTCCATTTTGTTCTCCAGTTTCGAGGCTAAGATCGTGGTGACGGAACCGCGGGGGTAGATCCCCGCGGCTCCGTTACCGGTGAATACGGACTATTGGGTAAACAGTCCGGCAAGTGCGGTATCGGTGGCGGCACCAAATTGCTGTGCCGACATCGTGCTCGTACTGCTTAGCCGCAGGTACCACGTTCCTGACCGATAGACACCGACGTCAGATTTACCGTCGCTGTCAAAATCGCCGGTCACCGGCGTATCGGTTGCGAGCCCCCAGGACACGTAAGCTGCTGAGCCGTTCGAGCTTTGTTTGATGTACCAGACGCCGTTGCGGTAAACGGTCGGGTCGGTCTTGCCGTCACCGTCAAAGTCGCCAAGGACGATCTTGTCGATCGCGACGCCCCAATTCTCAAATCGAACGGTCGATGTCGAGCTCTGGAGGATGTACCAAACCTGATTTGACGGTCGGAAAACGGATGCATCCTGCTTGCCGTCACCGTCAAAGTCAGCCCGCAGCGGACGGTCGCCCGACGTGCCCCACGGAACATAGGCCGTGTTTCCAGCCGGATTGTTGAGCGATCCGCGGTAGTAAAAATAGCTCTGCGAACCGGCACCGCCAGTGCGATAGACCGCAGCATCCGCTTTGCCGTCGCCGTCCCAGTCGCCGACCACTGATGGGTCATCGCCGGTTTGGCCAAATTGCTCAAATCGGACCGTGCTGGTCGTGCTCTGGAGTATGTAGAATCCAGCGGTCAAGGCGGGGCCCGATCGCCAGACAGCGACATCCGTCTTATTGTCACCGTCGAAATCCGCCGGCGTCAGCGTGTCGGATCCGAGCCCGAATGGCGTCGCACTAAATTGCGAATTCGCACTGCGGTTGACGTACCACATTCCGTCAGCTGCTCGGTATACACCGACGTCGGATTTGCCGTCGCCATCAAAGTCTGAGAATACGTGCGGCCTGATCACGACTGCCGGCGGTGCCTGTACGATGGTGTTGGTCGTATAGGTCTGGTCGCCGCTTTCGCTGCCGTCATTATTAGCCTGAATGCCGGCGGCATAGAAGGTGACGGCTCCGACATTCGTGGTTGGTGCGGTCCAGTTAAATGTCCAGGTTGCGCCGCCGAGCTGATTTTGAAATGTACCGGCAGTGGTCTGTTCGATATAGCTTCGGCCGCTGCCGGCGATGATCTTGGTGGTTGCAGCGATATTCGCAAACGTGCCGGCCATCGCGTTATTTGCAAGGGAAGTTAGCTCAAAGCCCCAGCGTTTTCTGGTGGTATCCGCGTTAATATGTCTAACTTGGATCGTATAAGTTTGGCCCGGCGTGTAACTGGCCGGAGCCGTGATCGAAAACTGACCCGCTCCGGTGCCTGGATTGTGGCAGGACGTGCAGTTTTGCTCGCCCGGAGCACTCGTGCGGGAGGCAGGCGGTCCTGATATCGAAGCGTTGGTCGTGCTGACAAGGTCTCGGCCAAATGTAAATGCAAGGATCGCAGATCCGGCAAAAAACGTTAAAACTACCAACTTGATCCTGAAAATATTGAAATTCATAAAATAAATCCTCCTGTCCGAGTACTCCTTGTCGGGTGTGACATTGCTGAAGTGATCCGAGCGGTTACCGCCGGAATCCGCGTGAGTAAGCCATAACCTCACGGATCTGAGTCGGGGTCATACTGCTCTTGAATGCCGGCATTTCGCCGCTTCCGTTGCTAATCATCCTTATGCCCTTTGCATCAGTAACATTGCTTTTTGTCAGGTCACCTGCGTGTGTCTGCCGACCTTTGGCAGTTTGGCCACGCCCATCAGAGCCATGACACCTGGAGCACGATGCCGCGTAGTCGGAACCACCGTCTGACATCATCGGACTGGACTCGATGGGTGCGTATTTTGCCATCTTGGCGTTTGGAACCGCCGCAAATACCACCGCGAGAATGATAATAAATGGAACTGAGGCTACAATTAGTCTTACCCGGTTAGAGATGGGTTTTTGCATTTTGATTTCTCCTGTATTTGTTTATTTGTTTTGATCAACCTTGGCGGTTTGCACAGTGTGCTCCACCTCGCTGTCGGTTTCGGGTTTCAAAGATCTGATCCAGGAAACGAGTTCCTGTTTCTCAGCTTCGCTAAGTTTGTCGTGGTATGCAGGCATTTTGGTGCTGCGGCCGACGGATTTTGGGTCGTTAATTATCGCAAGCACGAGATCGGGTGTCAGTTGATCTTCGTCGCGGGAGGTGACGCCGATCAACTCAGGGAACTTTTTGGTGCCTTCGCCGGCGGCACCGTGGCATTTCGCACAACTCGTTGAATACACCGGCGGAATCGCATTCGGCGAACTTTCAGCCATCACATCCATGCTTGCTGTTTCAATATTGGAGTTTTCGGGTGACGTTGTGTGATGGGGGCCGGATTCGAAATTCGTTTGCGGCTGAAATTGTGAGGCCCGAAACACAGATTCGTCGCGTTCCTGCTTGGCAAGTTGTTCGGCTATGCGAGGCTCGCTTGCGTCCTGATACATTGCAATGCCCGTAAGTGTTGTCGCAACACCGACTCCGATGACATAAAGGGCGATTAACGCTATTCGCTGTAAACGGATCTGGCGTGTTATCAAAATCGGTATCGCGATCAGCCCGCCGATGATCAACGCCGGAAATCCCGTCGCCAGAACTGCCGCGAGCGAACCGTCTGTATATTTCTGCATCTCGAACAGCCACAAAAATTGTGGCCCGGGACGGGGTAAATATGTTGCGGTATCGGCGATCGGCGGTCCGAACGGGGCGGGGTATGAGCTAGAAAAGAGTGCCATCGCAGCAAAGGCGACCCCGACGACGATCATATTTCTGGCAAATTGGCCGCGTGCCCAATTGGCGACCGTTCGCTCGTCTACATTCGTTGGGGCTTTCGCAAAAACAAAGACTCGCAATATCGCGGCGGCAACGACCATTGTCGGGATCACGTAAACGTGCAGGCCGTAAAATCTGGACAAGGTCAACGTCGAGATCGCCGTACCGTCGATAAGCCACGCCCGGGCGGTCTCACCAAAGAACGGTGCATTTCCCGCAAGACTCGCGGCAATATTTACACCGTTGATCGCTCTAGCATCCCAAGGCAACGCATAGCCGGTTGCTCCCGCGGCAAGTGCGAGGGCCAACAAAGCAATGCCGAATATCCAAGCCGTTCGCTGGCTTGCGTACGTTGCTCGTATGATCATTTGCAGGAGGTGCAAACCGGTGGCGATCGGCAAAAGAATCGACGAATGATAGTGCATCGAACGAATCCAGGCCCCATCGCGAACCGCCAATTCGATAAATGCGACCGTAGTGTAGGCAGTCGTTACTGCCGGCACGTAATGGAATGCCAGTAGAATGCCGGTGATCATCTGTATCATCAGCAACATTGCGAGGACGCCGCTCGTAGTGCGTGCCCAGGCCTTCGCCCCGTCCTCCGGCTCTCCCGAAATGCGGAAGATCAGCGATTTGACCTCGGTCTCACGTTCGATCCACCGACCGAACCACGAATTCTGAATATTGAACTCTGCAGCCATTCTGGTCTCCTCTTATTTTATTTTGATCTGAAGTTTGCCGTTCTCGATCCGCGATTCATATTCGGTCAGGTCGCGGGTCGACGGGCCGGTGAGACGCTGTCCGCTATCGCTAAAAAAGCTGTCGTGACATGGGCAAAGAAAATTTTTTGTTTCGCCGTCCCAAACGATCGGGCAACCCTCGTGAGGACAGACCGACGAGAGTACCTTGTTCTCGTGCTGCGGTAGCACATAGACGGATACATCCTCGACGGTTTTGCTCCAACCCGAACGACAAGTAACCGAGATCGTCTTTTCGATCGGTTCTTCACCGGCAAATTCAGCAGCTTCGCTTAAGGTCTTCCACGACTCCTCAGCTACCGTACCGTGGGCAGGTTCCAGTGATCTTTTCGCAGCAAGCGTCATCGACGCTCCGACGATTCCGATCACTCCGACAGGTAAGATCGACAAAAAGGTGCGGCGATCTTTGCGAATGGTCTCTTTATCTTCTTTTTTCATTTGTTTGAATAGGCGGGATCGCAAACGTTCCGCTCTAAGGTTAAGTCACGGAAGTGTTTAAGAAAATACAACAATACACAAAAATATTGTTACATCAATTTGGGAGCACGGCTGGGCGCCGCGTCAAATACAGTTCTTAGGCGGAATCTACCGAAGTGAAGTTAGCGGAAAAAATACGAGCGGCATACTATCCGAGATGCCGCTCGCTTCTAGTGGGTCAAGGGGACTTTTTCGATCCGCAGGCTGACATCACCCGCAGTGATACTCAGCGTGTACTCGCCAACTGGAAGCGAGTCTAGATAAAATTCGCCAAAACTACTGGTCTGAACCTCACGGACATATTGGCCTGATTCGACCTTTATCAACGCATCTGCGAGTTCCGGAAAGATCTGCCCGGCAAGTGCACAAGTGCTGCCGCTAATGTCTATCCGAATGTCGATCTCGAATTCGCCTGCCTGGAACAAAAGTTGTCGGGAATCGAAACCTGAAAATCTTTCGTGCACAAGTGTTTGCCAATCGTCGAATATAAGAGAAGCGATATTGATTACGAGCTTTGCCGGTTCTTGGCTTTGAGGGCGACGCTGAAAAATATTTAAGATCCTTGCGGTTGCGGCCTGCGGGACGATCTCGCTGGCAACCGGGCGGGGATATGCGTATAGATCAATTAACTTATGATACGTGCCGCTGCAATCCGGACAGAGGGCTATATGGTCGGCAATGCTATTATTCAATGTCGCTGGCGACACGCCGTCGAAACTGTCCAAAAATTGTGGTAATTCAATGTGCCTCATACAATTGCCGGATGCGAAATTCCGATCTCATTGGTTAAGTCATTTTGACTGGTCAAAAAATACACCCGTAGCATCGTTATGGAATGAATTTTAATAATTTTTGCAGACACCGTGCCTTTGTCGGGCCGATACTCCCCAACGGCAGTTGGAGGTGTTCGGCGATCTCGGCGTAAGGAATAATCTCGCTATTCAAGTAAAGCATCATCAATAGTCGGTGGCACCGGTCATCTAAATGCGTAAACGCGGCCTCGATCTGTGTTTCGCGCTCGAGTCGGATCAGGGTCTCGTCGGCCAATGGCGACTTGTCAGGTATTTCAAAGGCCTGCTCGTGCAGGTCATCGTCGATGGAAATCGGACGGCCTCGTGTCTCGCGTTTGATCAGATGGATGGTTTTGTGTCGGGTAGTCGTGACGAGCCACGCTTTGAGAAACTCAGGCTTTTCCAATTGGTCAAGTTTTTTGAAAAGCGTAATGAAAACTTCCTGAAGCACGTCCGAGGCCAGATCGCGGCTTAGACCAGCCCTGCGCGGGATCGAGAATAGAAGTGCCTGATATTTAAGGGTAATGGCCTCCCAGGCGGATTCGTCGCCGTTGCGACAAGCCATCACCAATTCTTCGTCGGTGAGCATCATCTATTGTCCCAGAAAGATCCCGAACGGAGGTTGCAAATCAAATTTAAGGCTCTGAATTTATGATCGCGAAAAATGAATGTTACGGATTATTGGTCACGGCTTCACCTGCGTCTACTCGACGGGTGATCGCACCGTTGCACGTCGCTGCGGTTGAACGTAAGTGCTCGAAGACTGCGTTCGGCGACATCGACGAAAATCGACTCCGGACTAATGCTGAAATTCCAGCAACGACGGGTGCTGCCATCGACGTGCCTCGCCAGACACCGTAACGGCCGCCCGGAACGGAACTTACGATTCGTTCACCCGGTGCCATAAGTTCGACCCATGACCCGCGCGTCGAAAAGCTGGCTACGGTGTCGGCGGCCGTACTGGCACCGACGGCGATAAGCCCGTGCAGGTCATTTTCGGCGGCAGGATAGATGCGTGTGTTGTTGCCGGTATTACCGGCCGAGGCGACGACCAATATACCTGGATGGACGATCATCGGCAGGTCCGGATCATCCGAATTGCGTCCATCATTTGTTATCGCGTCAAGTATCTTGCGGATCAGTGGTGCCTGCTGCGTGGTGCCAAGACTTAGATTAATAATGTCCGCACCATCGTCCGTTGCGTTGTCGCCATCGGGGTTTGCGGCAAAGATCAGTGCGTTGGCCAATCGCCAGATGTCGCCCATTCCGTCCTGATCCAATATCCGGATCGGGATTATTTTCGCTGCAGGGGCTACCATCGCAATTATTCCAGAAACATGTGTACCGTGGCCGAATGCTCCAACATGCGGAAGTCCAACCTCAGACGGATCGTGGTCGCGGTCAACAAAATCGTAACCAGGCAATAATTTTCCGGCAAACAAAGGGTGTTGAACGTCGATTCCGGTATCGATAACCGCAATCTTGATATTTTGTCCACGGTTCACAGCGTGAGCGACATCGAGGTTGACCCGGCTGCGCATCCACTGAACGGAATAACCCTTAACGCCTGAACCGATACTCCACGATCCGCCGATGCTCCACGATCCGCCGAGACTCCAGGGTAAATTGCTTACATTCGGAGACCCGACGGTGTAATTTGGTTCAGCCAACACCACACGGTGAAGCGGATCTGCCAGAAGCAGGGGTATTAATTCGCTAACAGTAATACCCTGAGTTGCACGTAATCTAAAAATCGGTTTGTTGCCAATCTGCCCGTGCTGCGGAAGCGACAGCCCGTATTGGGTCAAGATCGCTTGAATATCTCCGGCCTGGCCTAGCTTTACAATAATCTCATTGTTTGAGACCGGCGATAGGTCATCTTGCCCGTTGCCGGTTCCGATAAAGACCGCCAGAATCAATACCAGTATGGACGAAAACTTACTAAATAACTTAGGTCTCATTGGCCGATTTCCTCGTAATGGGGAGAATGTCGTTCTGAATAGATTAGTCCCTTTTACGTTAGTCCTCAAATTGATTCAAAAAATACATCTGCCACAAAATAATTTCTTATGGCCGGCCGGACACTATGAACGGTGTCCAAAAATAGGGATGCAAGCCCCCGTCGAGCAACTCCAGTTGGGATGAGCGAAGCGACGATTGGACTCCATTCCCGGCACGAAGATGCCTGTAAAATGACGTCATTAGCTTGGTGGTTATCCCGTCATTAACTCGCCAAAGACTCATCACCAGCGAACCGGCGCCGGCCGCAAAAAATGAACGTGTAAGTCCAATCATCTCCTCGCCGCGGACGATCTCATTGATTCCGCTGTCGCACGAACTCAATACGACCAAGCAGCCCGCAAGAGGGAGGTCCTCGATATCGTTAGCAAATAACTCTTCGCAATCCAACACCAAAGATGAAAAACGCGGATTGTCCGCTCTGTACTTTCCGTGGCACGCAAGGTGAATGACTCCGCTCCCCAGAATATTGGCCTTCACGCCTTCGACCGTGGCATCGGAGCCGAAAAGCAATTGATGCTTTTCGAAATACGACGAAACGGCCTCAATTTCAGCAGCCACCAAGGGCGTCGTTATACTCGGCACACCGATCACTAAAGCACTTCGCGTATCCGCGGACGCCATTTCAAGGCACCGGCTAAGAATTGAAGCACTTGGCGCGTACGAAACGATTTGGGATTCGGTCAGATATCGCCCGTCTTTCATCAGAGCTCCGAAAGGCAGTCGATGCATCATTCCTGCCGGAGAAAGTATCAGTTGACCTTTTTCCGTCAGGTTGCCCAGCGGACCAAGCAACTCTTGATACAATAGATGGCCGATCCTATCCGCTCGCTCCTGAGCCATTCGACGACTTGCAGGTGAGAGCCTGTCGATGATCCTGCCGGTATTTAACTGAAACAGATACTGCCGAATTAGCTCATTTATCTTATTTTCGTCGGCGTAATTAGCGACCGCTTCGAACCCATCACTCGTCACAATAAATGCGGTGATCCGGCCAGCGATCGAAGCGAATTCGACAAAAGTCGAATCGCCAAGTTGTTCTTGTAATCGGCGAATGTCAACATTTGTGCCCGAGGACATAGCCGTTTCATTGCTTGAAAATGTTCGTCGCCGAAGCTCGGCATATTCGTTTTCGCGGCGAGCGGTCAATTGACGCAATTCGCCGATCTGCTTTCGCTCCTCAGCCCCAGACAGCGAACTTCGGTTTAGCCGAGCGTGGAGCCAGTTCAACTCCTCGCGGATCACAAGCATTTGTTTGCTACTTTCGGTATCGTCATGCGAGCGGACTCCGTCGGCAAGCGAGCGGCCGCGAGATCTCTCGTGCCATCGAAATGCTGACAAATAGTCTCGCTCAGCAAGACAGATCTCAACTAAACCCTCATATGGCAAGAGCCTGTCAGCAAAGAATGATGTTCTCAGTTCGTCGCAATTCAGTGATGAGCGTGACAATTCCACGATTTCGACTGCAGCCTCGAAATGCGTCGGATCTTTGGTTAATCGCCCTATCGACGTTCTGCAAAGGTACTCGACCTGCCTTGAGTTTCCGGTTGCCGCCTGAAGCGTATTTTGCAATTCAAGGAGTGATTCGGCATCTCGCCCGGAAGATCGCATGATCTCGCCCAATAGCCAACGGGCATTAAGTTCGAGCCGAAAATTCTCACCGCGACGAAACGCGTCAAGAGCCGTCTTGACATTAGCTTCGGCCAGTTCAAATTCGCCAAGATCAAGTTCGATCGCTGCTTTGGCCAAATTGACCGACGCCAACGATACGTCATTGCCTTCTCGATCAAAAAGCACTTCAGCGAGTTCCAATTTCTGCTGCGCCGTTGCGATTTGTCCGGAACGAAAAAGGGCAACCGCCTGGTTTTTAAGGCACCGGGCAAGTTCTGCCTGCATACCTAACTCCGTATAGTTTTTTTCACAGCGGCCATAGCAAGCTGTCGCTTCGTTGAGCAGATTTAGTTCGAGATATATGTCTGCGATCTCCAATTCACAATTTACCGACTGCGCGGGCATCCCGAGCGAATCGTACTTCTGCCTCGAACACTCCATATATTTGAGTGCAAGGTCATACTTTCCCTCCAGCAGGTAGAGATTGCTAAGGCCGGTTTCGATCTCCGCCGCTGTGACGGTCAGCCCGAGTGATTCCGCACGGGTCAGGGCTTGGCTATATAGTCGCTCAGCATCGCGAAATCGATTTTGAAGGGAATGCACAAATGCCTGACAATTTTCGACCATAGCAAGCTGCCTCTGGTCGCCGATCAAAGTAAACCGTTGGTGGGCGGATTCGAGAAACGGTTCGGATTCCCGGTAGAGGTCTCGTCGCCAAAACAGATTGCCGATATTGTGTTCGATCTTGCCGGCAGAGTATTGATCGTTGTGTTCGACAAATATCTCGCGGGCGGACACGCCGCACTGGACCGCCTCTTCGTATCGACCGAGCATCGCCAAGGCATACAGTTTGCCTGTTTGCGTTCCCGCGGCAAGTCCGGTCATCTCCAGCGACATAAAGACTGCCTCGGATTCATTGATCCGCTCGATCGCTGATTCGAGCCGTCCGTCGACCAAACAACTAATGCCTCGAGCCCAACTAGCATAAGCACTAACGACTTTTTCGCCCGAAACCGTCGCCAATTCATCAAGCACATCGACGACGGATGCTACTTTTTGCGGGTCGTGTGTCCAAGCCTCGTAACAAATTTCCTGAAGTGCCGCCGCCATCTGGGCGGGACTCGCGGGCTGAGCGAGCAAAATCAATTGCCGGCTCTCTGCCGGAGATTCGACAAGTTTTCGGGCAAATTCGACCAAGTTCATTGCTTACAATGTAATCCCAAAAAATGGCCGACTGACAATAACGTCGATCGTCCTCTCTCGTTAACGATTTGTATAAATGCAATAGCGGCCGAAATATTCGGAATATACTGATGAGGGCGAATCTTATAGAAACGCGCCGTTTGGCCTCAAGCGATGCCGCACTATTTACACCTTAGTGTCGACGCGGTGGAATATAGTTGTCCGAACGACGTAATTGTGCCCATTGCTGATCACATCGTCATCTTAAAGCGAGATGCCTGCTCGCGTCAGCATCGTTTCGAAACTTGCCTTGTCCACTGATTTGACGTATGCATCCCTTGGTTCGACCGAGCCATTTTGGACGTGTTCGAATAGGGCGTCATTGAGCATAACCATTCCGAGGTTTTTACCGGTCTGCATCGCTGACGGTATCTGAAACGTCTTGCCCTCGCGGATGAGATTGCTGATCGCCGGCGTGACGATCAGAACTTCGAGTGCTGCGACACGGCCGCCGCCCTTCTTTGGCAATAATGTCTGGGCAATTACGCCTCTAAGCGATTCGGACAGCATAACGCGGATCTGTTGTTGCCGATCGGCAGGGAACTGGTCGATGATGCGGTCCACCGTGGATGCGGCAGTCGTAGTATGGAGCGTGCCGAATACGAGGTGGCCCGTTTCGGCAGTCTCGATCGCGATCGAGATGGTCTCGAGGTCACGCATTTCACCGACCAAAACGATATCCGGATCCTCACGGAGAGCGGCACGCAGGGCATTCTTGAACGAGTCCGTGTGATTGTGCACCTCGCGCTGATTGACGAGGCATTTTTGATTTTCGTGAACGAACTCGATCGGGTCCTCGATGGTGATGATGTGGTCTTCGCGGCTTTTGTTGATCGAGTCGACCATTGCGCACAGGGTCGTCGACTTTCCGGAACCCGTCGGACCGGTTACTACTACGAGGCCCTTAGACAGCGAGCACAGATCCATTATTGCTTTGGACAAGTTGAGTTGCTCGGCGGTCAGGATCTTAGACGGAATGATGCGAAACACCGCACCCATTCCTTTGCGATCCATATAGATATTGCAGCGGAAGCGGGCAAGTCCCGGAATCTCGTAAGCGAAATCGGTATCACTGCGTTCGGCAAACTCCTGCTGGTTTCTCGCAGGCATTATCGACATCAGCAACGCTTGCATCGTCTCGCGGGTCAAAACTGTTTCGGCGGATTCGAGCGGCTTCATCTTGCCGTCTTGACGCACCATTGGCGGCACGCTCACAGACATGTGCAGGTCAGACGCACCAACCTCGGACATTTTGACGAAAAGGGCATCCATCCGGGCGGCCATTTGTGGATCGCTTACTGACGGTGCGAACCCGATCTGGCTCGGCGGAGGCTGCGGCGGGGTTGGCGGGTGCATTTGCGGCGGCGGTTCATACGGCGGCGGAACGGCGGCCACAGGGGGTTGAGGTGGCTCGATCGCTGCCGGTGCCGGCTGATCAAATGTTGGCGGGATGTATTCACCCGTAAAATCGTCGCGGCGAGCGGGAGGTTCATAACCCGCAGAGTCAGAGAACACTGTCGTGTATTCCGGATCGCTAACTGATACGACTTCAATGTTAGGTGAGTCAAACACGATATTGTCTGCGGACTGAGCGACCGGATCGTCTAGGACCAGTTCGGTACTGATGTCAGTGAGAACTGACACATCAGGATTGTATTCGACGCCAGCTGATGCACTTTCAAAAACGTATTGACTGGCGTTTGGTTCCGGGGCGATCTGAGTTTGCGGTTCAACAGCCGGAAAAGGCACTTCGGCCGGCATCGGAATCGTCGGTGCCTGAGTCGGAAGCGTGTCCCGCATAGTGATATTCGGCGACACATCACTGAGCATCGGCCGGATGGTGACGTTGAATCCCGCCGGCGACTTTTGAACGAGGAACCCGAAGTTGCCGAGTTCGTTACTGTAAACAAATTCGACCTCGGTATTGTGCGGCAAAGCCGCCTTGGTCTCGGGCGGGATCAGTGGAAATACCATCATACTGATCTGCGTACCCAAAAGCGGGACATTTGTCACGTCCGTGGCACCGGAGACAGAGACGAGATATGGATTCTTCTCGGGCTCCAGATGAAGTTCTTCGCTGCAGGTTGAGAGTAGTGATTTGAGGAATTCGTTGATTTTGTCCATATTGCGTACAGAACGCCTTGTGTGGGAAGTCGATAGAAAATACGCTCGTAAAGCCGAACAAAACGGCCATTTGTGAGAATAACACAGTTAAACGAAGTTTGTCAGCAGAAAATTTTGCTGAAGTAAAAAAGGGATTTTGGGCCAGCGAACTAAATTGTGAGATTCTCGCGATATTCGCCCCAGATAGCACGGAGAGCGTGACTGATCTCGCCGACTGTAACGAAGTATTCGACGGCCGTAAGAATGTGCGGCAACAGGTTTTCTTCGCCCGATGCGGCCTCCGCGATGCGTTTCAGTGATCTGTCCGCGGCAATGCTGTCACGTTTAGCCCTGACAGCTTGAAGGCGTTCAACTTGATCGCGCCCGATCTGCTCGTTGACCCGTAGGATCGGTATCAGCGATTTTTCGTCGATCTGAAATCGGTTGACACCGACAACAACCGCATCGCCTGACTCGACGGCCTTTTGGTAATCATAGGCCGCGTCTTGGATCTCGCTCTGGACATAGCCCGTTTCGATGGCGCGGAGCATTCCGCCCATTGTGTCTATTTTTTCGATGTAATCGACGGCGATCTTTTCCAGTGCGGTCGTGAGTTGCTCAATGGCGTAACTCCCCGCCAGCGGATCGACCGTGTTGGCAACGCCGGATTCATTTGCGATAACTTGTTGTGTACGCAGGGCGATACGGGCGGCACTCTCGGTTGGCAGCGAAAGTGCCTCGTCCATCGAATTAGTGTGCAGTGACTGGGTGCCGCCCAGCACAGCGGCGAGTGCCTGGATCGTGGTCCGTGCGATATTTACCTCCGGCTGTTGAGCGGTAAGCGTCGAACCAGCGGTCTGAGTGTGAAAGCGGAGCATCAGCGACTTGGGGTTCTTAGCTCCAAATCGGTCTTTCATTATTCGGGCCCACAGTCGACGGGCGGCGCGAAATTTAGCTATCTCTTCGAGCAGATCGTTATGAGCGTTGAAGAAAAACGAAAGCCGCGGCCCAAAATCATCGATGTCTAGCCCAACATCGATCGCTGCCTGAACGTAGGCGATGCCGTCAGCAAGTGTAAATGCGATCTCTTGAGCCGCCGTTGAGCCTGCCTCTCGGATATGGTAGCCCGAGATCGAGATGGTGTTCCAGTTCGGTACCTCGGCCGCACAGAAGGCAAATGTGTCCGTGATCAGCCTGAGACTCGGTTTGGGTGGGTAAATATACGTGCCGCGGGCAATGTATTCCTTTAGAATGTCGTTTTGGATCGTTCCGCTGACCTTGTCAAAGGCGACATTTTGCTTGCGGGCGACCGCCAGATAAAGACATAAGAGCGTCGAGGCCGTCGCGTTGATCGTCATCGAGGTCGAGACCTGATCGAGCGGAATACCGTCAAAGAGCGTCAGCATATCGTCTAAGCTATCGATAGCTACACCGACCTTTCCGACCTCACCCTTCGAAAGCGGATCGTCGGAATCGAGTCCGATCTGCGTCGGCAGATCAAAAGCGACGCTCAGGCCGGTCGTGCCCTGCGAAAGGAGATATTTGTAACGATGATTCGACTCCTCAGCCGTTGCGAAACCCGCGTATTGGCGCATTGTCCAAAATCGGCCGCGATAGAGATTGTTACGGACACCGCGAGTATAGGGGAATTCGCCCGGACGGCCAATATCAGCTTCATAGTCGATCGGGGTCGTATTCTGAGGGTTAAAATCATTGGGCAATTCAATGCCCGACGAGGTTTCAAATTTGTCGCGACGCTCTGCCATACTGGCCTTAGATTAGCATAATTCGGAGTGATTTTTGACTTCGACCCTTGGCTTGCGTAGCATTTCAACTAATTAGTAAAGATCGAATAGTTAGTGTGACTTAAAAGGCGACAAATCGCCCGCGAGCTCACATTGACCGAGGCAGCAACTTCTTGAACTACTACAATTACTATACCGAGATCGAAGACACGTTTATCCGGCGGCGGGCAAAGAATCTTTTCCTGAGTCCGCTGGATTGGGCTCTGATCGAGGCCTGGCAGGAACGGGGCATCCCACTGCATATCGTTATCAGGTCGATCGAATCGGTGTTTAATGTCTTTGACAAGCAACCTGCGGGTACGCGTTCGATCAAGAGTCTTTTCTATTGTCGCGAGGAGGTCGAAATTCAGTTTGCAGAATGGTCACGCTCCCAGGCGGGAAAAACTGTCGGTGAGGCGACTAGCCGTGCCGATGAAATGTTTTCGATGGAACAGATCGCGGGCCATATCGCTGATGCGATCGCCGCCCTTTGTGCCTGCCGCACGCCCGGTTTAACTGAGGATATCGAGCGATCGATCAACCGACTCGAAGAATTAAAGGGCAATCTGACCGATCAATTCGAGGCGATCGACGGCACGCTTTTGGATATAGAAAAATTACTCGAACGTTCGATGGTGACAAATTGGGATCCTGAGCATCTAAACAGTTTGAAAAAGCAGATCGCTACCCAACTCAAAGAGTATAAAAAGAGTATGGAACCAGAGGCATATGCCAATATGTTCGAGCTAATGCTCCTCAAACGATTACGCGAAGAATCGGGTATACCACGGTTCGGCTTGTTTTATTTATGATTAAAATTTTGACTATTTTCGTCCTGATTGCAGCGTTTGCCGTCACATCACTCGCGCAGATCAAACCGCGACCGACTCCGCGAAAGCCGTTGGCGACCGTTCCGTCCGATGAAAGCAAAAAGCCGGATGATGAAAAAGGTTCGGTCGTCGGACGAACCTACACCAACACCGCCTACCGATTCGAGGTCGAATTTCCGATGTCTTGGCTCATTCCGGGCGACGATTTCGAGCAGACAATGAAAGCCCAGGGATTTGACCTCAGTTTGAAGGCCCCGGCGACTCTTACGCCAATGGGCCAGGCCAAGGTAAATGACGCACTCAAGCGCGTCAAAATACTTTTGACGGCGTATCGGTCAATGCCCGGATCCGACGGCAACTCCATAGTCCGCATATCCACCGAGGATCTCAGGCCGAATCCGCAGATCAAGGACGCCGTCGACTACATTGACGCGATCCGTGCGACTTATCGTTCGATGAAACTACCGCCTGATTTTCAGTATTCCGAAACTGACGCCGAACAACTTGGAGCCGCTCAGTTCGCGTTTCTTGATACGACATCGATCGAGGGTAAAAAGCGAATGTACGCAATGATCCGCAACGGGCACGCGATCTGTTTTGTGATTTCGTACACGAGTGATGAGGACCTATTTACTCTGCGCCGTATTCTGGAAGAGGGAAATTTCGATCTAAAGCGTTAATGAGTCCATTTCGATAGTTTCGTGTGATAATCAAATCGAGTTTTAAAAAATCACAAAAGGAGACCTCGATAATGAGCACACTTAGGATCAAAAAGCTTGGCGTCCTTTCGGTCGCAAAAATGTATGCAGCGATGGCATTTGTCATTAGTTTACTAATAGCGGTACCGTACGGGCTGTTTATAATTATCTTTTCGCTCATTGGAGCTGCCGGTGCAAGGGGCGATGCCGGCTTGATGCTTGGCGGAGGCGGGATCGTTATGGGGATCGTCGTAATGATCGCGTTGCCGGTGATCTACACCTTGATGGCGTTCGTCGGTGGTGCTATCGGGGCACTTATCTATAATCTCTTCGCCGGATTTGTCGGCGGAATCGAGATCGAGGTTGAAAACGTAGCTTGAGTCATAAATATAATCTAGGTGAAGAACTCGACGTAACGATCGAGAAGATCGTTCCTCGCGGTTTCGGGCTCGCATTTGCGGAAAATTTGACAGTCTTTGTGCCGCTAGCGGCGGCGGGCGATCAAGTGCGAGTTCGGATCAGCCATATTAAGCACAAAACGGCGTTTGCGGACATCGTATCCGTTATCGTTCCGGGAGCTACCCGCGTATCGCCGTTATGCGAGTATTTTGGCGTGTGCGGCGGATGCGACTTTCAGCAGATCGCTTATCCGGGACAACTCCAGGCCAAGTCGGATATAATTCGTGATTGTCTGCACCGCATCGGTAAGATCGACATCGAAAGTATCGATGTTATCGCGAGCCCGCAAGAGTTCGGATATCGCTCCAGGGCAAAATGGCATCTTGACCGAATCGAACAAGCTGTTGGTTATTTTCGCCGCGACTCGCACGATGTGGTAAATGTCGACAAATGTCCGATCCTGACCTCTGAAACCCAATTATTGCTCGAAGAAATTACTGAACAGATCGACTGGGCAATGCTTTGGGATGATACGGCCGAGATGGATGCTGTCTGCGGGGACGGTGGTCAATCATCGACATTCTCGAATGAGATGGCCGAGCCGACATCAGAAATAACCGCGACGGTCGCCGGGGAGGAATATTCATTTTCCGCGCGGAGTTTCTTTCAAGCAAACCGGTTTCTCGCCGACAAACTTATTGAGTTCGCAGTCGGCGGAGCGTCCGGTTCAACGGCACTTGACCTTTATTGTGGCGTAGGTCTTTTTGCATTGCCGCTCGCGCGAAAATTTAGAAATGTTATCGGGGTCGAAGACAATTCCGTTGCCGTCGGGTTTGCCAAGAGGAATGCGGCCCGTGCAGGACGTAAGAATATCGAGATTCGGCGAGCAGGGGTTCGTGACTTTTTGAACTCTAGCAATCTTGCATCGACCGATTTCATATTGATCGATCCGCCACGCTCCGGAGCGGAAAAGGGCACGATCGAAAAGATTGCCGATCTGCGGCCGAAGGAGATCTCGTACGTTTCCTGTGAACCGTCGATATTGGCTCGTGATCTGAGAATATTGCTCGATGCAGGCTATCGGATCGACAAGATCGTCGGGCTTGACCTGTTTCCCCAGACACACCACGTCGAGTCCGTAGTTCGGCTCCACGTGGATTCCAAAAGTCAGAAGTTATCTTAGCCCTTCGATCAGGACGGCGTCGTAAACCCATTTACCGCCGATACTGGCGAACCCGACTCCATCGGGTGAGAGCGAGAAATCAGTGATTTCTTTCTCGCCGAGATCAGCCAGAAAGTTGGGCTTACTTTCATCAAAGGATTGATGCCAAAGGGAGTTCCTCGCGTTTACAAATGAGACATAGTTGATCGAGCGTCCATCTACAGACCAAGTGAGTTTGACCGGACGCGATTTTCCTTCGGCGTAGTCGAGAACCTTAATCTGCCGGTTGTTACGGATATCCAGAATACCGATCTGCCATTTTTTGTCCTTAAAGAAATATGCTACCAATTCTCCGTTCGGGGAGAGTGCGGGTTCGACGATCTTCCGTTCATTCACAAGCATTTCTTCGCCTCCTTCGCTGGCAACCCTCCACAGATTGAATCGAAAGGCTGAGACATAATAGACCCATTTTCCGTCCGGTGACACAAAACTGGGCTGGCCGCCTTCGTTTTGAGTTAACTGGATCTGATCGGTCCCGTCCGAGTTCATTCGCCATAAGTGGTTTGATCCGGAACGGTTTGACGAAAAGTAGATAAATTTGCCATCGGGGGACACCCGCGGGAAAATGTCACTTGCCGGATCACTAGTCAACTGGCTCTGGCTTCCGCCCTGACCATTAATTGACCAAATATTACTGTCGTCTGCCTGATAGACAATGTCTCCATTAGGAAAGAACCCAAATGCACGGGCCGCAACAAGTTCGGTTGTCTGTCCCCCAATTGTTCGACTTAACCGAAAGCTATTTGTGACCTGAGTGGCTACCATCCGCGATGTCTTGTTATCGAGACTGATCGCTCCATAGTTATCCGTATCATTTGTCAATGGTTTGGCACTTCGCGTTTTCGGGGACAGCTGCCATATTTTGGCGTTTCGATCCAACGCTTCCATTGCCACGAACAGCAATTCATCACCGGCAGGCAGCCATACAATGCTTTTGATATTAAAGAATCCGCGACTCGTTATAACCCGCTCATCACCGGCAAACAGATCAGTTTGAAAGAGCTGAAAATCTCCTACGCCGTTATTAGATTGCCCCGATGCAAAGACGATAGATCTGCCGTCGGGTGAAAACTGATTAGCGCTGATGCGATTTGGACGTGGCCTGGATACGATCTTGCGTTCATTAGTGCCGTCAATATCTGCAGCAAAAAGAGAACAAAAATCGGCGTCTGAGTAAAGGCAGCGGACAAACGATATTTGGCGGTCATCCGGTGAAAGACTTATCCAACCCTCGGTCTTTTCGACAATTTTCGAGGGAATTCCACCAAACGCCCCAACCCGATAGATCGCTGTCTGAGCATCGTCCGCCGCCGCCTTTCGTACGAAATATACGTATGAACCATCTCTCGAGAAAGCGAGTCCCAAATAATGATCGTCTGACAGGGGTGTCACCTGTATATTTTCGGCAGTCGCGAGGTTCCGTACCCATAGGTTTTGTTTCGTGCCGCTTTCACGTGAATAAACAACGAACTTACCGTCAGGTGAGATCACGGCGTGACGAACGTTTCCGGATCTTGAAAATGCTTCGGATTTGAAAGGTGCCGACATGATCGGGTCCAGATGATCGGCCTTTCCGAGACTGCCAACCGCATACCATGCAAGAGTGATCAGTAATGCAAGGCAGAGAGCAAAGACCCCTGAACGCCGTTTGCGTGATGCTTGCCGATTTGTCCCATGTATTGCCGCAGGCGGCACCGTTCGGTTCGCAATTCCATCTTGCTCCAGGTTTGTGCTCGCCCCAGCAATGAATCTATAACCACGACGCGGTACGGTTTCAATAAAACGGGGGTTCTGTGAATTATCGCCAAGAGCTTTTCGTAGCTGATTAATAGTGAACGTCAGATTTCCCTGTTCGACGAAACTGCCAGCCCAAACGGCCTCCATAAGGTGCTCTTTTTCGACAAGGTGCCCGCGGCTTTCGAGCAACGTTACTAATAGCGAGAACGCCTTTGGCGTCAGTGCAACCGGCCGTCCATTTCGAAATAAAATTCGCTCACTGGAGTCTAAAGTAAATTCACCGAACTGAAAGCTGTTTATTCCCAACGACATACAACGTCTAATAACTTTCTAAGAAATATCTCGCCGCGTTCAAAGGACTGGATACATATAACGGCCGTACACTTATTTTAACTTTGCTATCGGACGATTCTAACACGACTTAGCCCGTTCTGAATAGGGATTTCGTGTATGTATAAGGAGAAATATGAGAGAAAGATCTGTCGGCTTACTGCCCTTAGTTGTGCTGGTTTGGCTATCTTTTTGCGGCATTTCAATGGCCCAGTTTACAATTAAGCTACCAAAGATAAAAAAAGAGCAACCAAAGACGGAACAAACACCGAATCCCGCTGAAAAGGACCAAAGCACAGGCCGAGCAGTTGGCGGATTTGATGTACTCTCACCTCCCAAGGCTGATTCCATCCCACGCTTACTGCGCGATTCGCTAGAGATCAACGTTAGAACCGAGAGCCGATATTGGAAATTTCCCAAGCAGGATAACTACAGCAGTTGGATTCCGACCGTGAAATTCAATGTTTTCTTCGATAACAGCGTAAATCTGCGTTACAACGCCGAGTGGACAAATGCGGATGGCACGCCTTGGTTCACTGAACCACTTCGGTTCGGCAGCGGAGGAGCCGATCAAACTGTCCGCATTTCGAGTGACTTTTCACAGGACTTTGATAAAACCTCGACTGTAACCACGGGAACGTACGGTCTAAAGATCGTCAATACAAAGAACAATGAGATCATTTTTCAGGGCAAATTCAAGATAGCCAAACATCCACTTTTCCCCGGTGACCCGAAATACAAGAATTCGTTTCTTTTCTATACGGATAACGATTGGCTGCTACCGACCGGGTATGTCGGATTTCAATATAACGACAGTTTTGAGAGTGCGCTGAAACCGAACGTTTACATGTGGTTTAAGGGAAACCTAGACGGCAAGGATATGGAGGCTCGGCTTTATTTCGGTAATCAGGAGATTGCCTCGACGGACGACGGCGGAGCGATCACTCCTCTCTTTGAACGCGGCGAGGGCTGTTATGAAAAACCCGAGGTCTGCAAATACAGGCAATGGCTTTTCAACTGGGACAAGTTTATGGTCGAGAACGAAAAATCGCAGAGGGAACGATTTCCCAAATCATTTTTCACCCGTGACAAGCCGGGCGAATACACCGCAAAGATATTTCACCGCGGCACGCAGGTGCGTGAGCTGAATTTCACAATCGACAGTAAAGGATGGATCGCTCGAAATGTCTGGTCCGATCAGATGTTCCTTACAAATTTCAGGATCGTTGTGCCGGTGAAAGTTATGGGATCGGTCGATAAATGGAACGCCGCGACACCCAAGTCGGACGCATTTTACGGAAATTCCTTGACAGGATTCTAGACCGGACCAACCAGGAGGAATTTTATGAAAAGAATATTGATTACAAATTTGGGAATCGCCCTCTTCACCCTATTGATGTTCAGCTGCGGCTGGAAACCCGAGGTCACGGCCGTGCCGATGACAGCACCTTGGTCGGCGATGAACTTGCCGGTCAAAGAAAACACCGTCGTTTGGAAAAGCGAGCCTAATGAGTTTCGAGCCGTTCACAAGGACGACAAAAAGACAGTTACGAAAAATTACACCGACGCTCTCAAAGCACAGGGTTGGCAGTTGGGAAAATTTGACCAGTCGGGCGACCGCTACTATGTCGAGATGAACAAAGGTAGCGAGAAAATCAATTTAGAATTCTACGATTTTAACAACACCGGAGTCGTTATTACTAAGTGATGATCCGAGGCTTCAGGATTTTCGTTGCACCAAACGCTGTCCTTGCTCGGAACTTGTTTTGACTGGAGTGCTAGCGAGATCGGTTGTTTTCACGAGCTGCAAAGACCCACAATTGGTGGGCCACGAATATTATGTGCCAATCTGCGACTCCGAAATCGGAAGCATATTACACGAATCGGTCGGCTGGGTTTTAGTCAACATTCGTGATCATGGGAGGAGAATTTTATGGGCGATCTAGCAGACGAAGTATTCAAACCGATCAGTTGGACGATTTGTAAAGATCCGCGATTGGCCGGACACGCAATATGCGGCCCAGTGAGCAACTCAGCGAAAAAAACGCTTGAGATGCTTGAAGGCGAGCTTGACGAATTGGACAACTCACTCTCGGTCGTCGAATTCGCGACCGAATTCGGGCCTTACGCAGACAAAGTACGAGCTTTGAGGGGGAAGATCGGCGTGATCAAAAACGCTATCTCGACGCCGCTCGCTTACGCAAGCTTGTACGACGACAGCTATAAGTTAGTCAACGACATCAGGCGTATCAGGAATTTTGATCCTCGAACGGATCCGGTGGGAGCGGCGAAGGCTTATGGAACTGCGATGCAAAGTCTCGGAAAGCTTGTCGAGAAACTGCCTCCTCCGGCAAATGCTGTTGGCTCCCTCATTGCTGAAATGGGCAAGATCTTTGCGAAGGTCGTGGGCGATATCGTTCCTAGCACCAGACCGACAAATGTTCGTGTTCAGGAACGGGCTAGGCAGGGCGGCGACTTTGTAGATATTTAGGGGAATGAACATAAGAAATTACATTTTGTTTTTCGTTTTCATTTTCGCGATCGCTGGGTGCGGTTCCCCAAAGACAGCTACCGAAACGGCAATTCCGGTTGGTGAATTGCGTGCCGAGTATTTGCAATCGAAGGACGCAACTAAGGCCAAGTATTCAGGCAAAACAATTATTGTAAAAGGTTGGGTCGGAAGCTCTCCGCTAATGCCGAAAGGACCCACGGAAACCGGATATTTGTCGCTAAGCCAAAAGGGCGGAGACTTGATGTTCATGTTGAGTTGTCAATTCAGCGATGCAGACAAAGCGGCATTTGCAAAGATCACGGCCGATTCGATCGTGACTGTATCGGGTGTTTTCGAGGACGATATGTCGGTCGCGCTGAAATCGTGCAAAGTCGTTACTGAATAGCACGGTAGCTGTGCCTCGGCGGAAGACTTAATGCCGATCTACATTCATAAAAACGGTCGGCAACTTGGGCCTTTTGAAGTGGCTCAGGTTCTGGACATGTTCCGTAACGGTCAGCTGTCACCGAACGATAAAGGGATTAGAACTGGTGAAAGTCTGTGGTAGCCGTTAGGCGATCTATTTCCGACTTTGAATCCATCGGTGTCGCTAGCGTCGTCGGCTAACATTGTTGCAAATAATGGTGGCTGTCGAAAAGCATTTGGAACCGGACTGTTGCTCTTGGGATGTCTTCTGTTTGTGGTGGAGGGTTTTTGCCGCTTAAATCGATTCTTTTCGACGGCGGAAGAAAAGGCCTGGCTTGCGAAAATGCGGATAAGGCAAGGGTAATAGCAGAGCTATCTTACAAAGAGTATGAATTGGCTAAAGGAACCTCTAGAGAAACCGAAAAGGCGGAGGAACTCAGTAAAAATACCAAAATAATGCAAGGGTCGAGCGAAACTTGTTCGGAAATAGACTCAAGCCTCTTTCGCACAAAACTAGTCCTTATCTTCATCGCTATTTTCGATTGATTTTGGCAACTATCGGAATTTTCGACAGAACAACAAGGCGACTTGTTTGAACAAATAGGAAGCAGTTTTTGCGGATCGTCGAATCAAGGGTTACGGATATATGGCAATGAATACGAAATCAAAGATCATTACAACTATCGCAATTATTTTCGCCACGATGAGTCTATGGCAAAGCGTCAGAGCTGTGCCGGGCGACCTTGATACGACTTTTGCTCAAGGAGGCATAGCACGATGGGGTTTTGGCGGTGGTAGCGATGGAGCATACGCTGTTGCGGTTCAGCCGGATGGCAAACTAATTGTCGCCGGGACCAGTAGCAACGGTGCAGTAGTGGCGCGTTACAACACCGATGGTTCGCTCGACACCTCGATCTGGACATCGGGAAGAAGTTTTGACGTATTTTTGTCGAGGGGCGAAATCGCCGCCGTGAAAGTTCAAACAGACGGCAAGATTGTTGTCGCAGGCACGATTGTGAGTGACTTCGCCGTGACTAGGTTCAATACGGACGGTTCGTTGGACTCTTCATTTGGGTTCGGCGGACGAATGACTACATCGATCATTCCTGGCTTAGTTGCTAGCTCAATGGCAATACAGCCAGATGGGAAGATCATTGTTGCGGGATCGCGTATTACCAGTACTAGAGAGTTTTTTGCTCTCGTTCGCCTCAACATAGACGGTTCGCTTGACAACACTTTTGACACCGACGGCGTAGTGACTACCACAGTTAGTGCTGGGACTGATAGAGCTTCTGCAGTAATGCTTCAGGGAACCAAGATTCTGGTCGTAGGCACCGCTCGTCCGATCGGGCTCGCTAACTTTGCCATTGTCCGATATAACTCCGATGGTTCGCTTGATTCTTCATTTGATACTGACGGCATTGTAATAACTAACATTGAGGGTGGTTCCTTGCAAAGTTACGCGACAGCAGTAGGACTTCTGCCTGGAAATCCGGGAACAGGAGTTCCCGATCGAATCGTCGTTGGTGGATCTAGTCAAACCAACAAGTTTGCGGCCGCCCGTTACAATTTGGACGGCTCACTCGACACCTCTTTTGACGGCGATGGGAAAGTAACTGTACAGGTCGGTTCATCCTACGGGGGAGCCACCGGGATGCTGATTCAGGCAAGCGGAAGTGTAACGCGAAAAGTAATTTTGACAGGTTTTAGCAGTAATATTGAAGGGCAATATGACTTTGAGCTCGTTCGATTGAACTTGAACGGTTCGCTCGACACCACTTTTGACGGTGACGGTCGAGTCACCACTCCGATTGGTTCTTCCACGGACATTGCGAACGCTACGACATATCACGAAGGGAAAATTGCTTTGGTCGGCTACTCTTGGATCAACAGCGATGATTTTGCTCTTGCCCGATACAATCTGGATGGTTCGCTTGATACGACATTCGATACGGACGGAAAAAGAGTTGATGACTTTGGTAGCTTGACAGCGAGAGCCAAATCTCTTGCGATACAGCCTGACGGTAAGATCGTCGCTGCTGGTCTGGGCGGATTGATGCGTTTCAATGGTGACGGCACGCTTGACGATCTGTTTGACGGTGATGGACGAGTGTCTTCGTTCGAGAACAACGGACTAGCAATTCAACCTGACGGCAAAATTGTTACGGTCAGTTATCTAGCGGGTATTGGGGGCTTCAACATGACCCGCTATAACTCGAATGGTTCGGTCGATATAAGCGTCGCTACGGTCGTTGGGACGAGCGAAACTGTTGCGACCGCGACCGCCATACAGTCAGACGGCAAAATTGTTGTTGCAGGCTATACGGTTTCGCCCGGAAATGATAGCGATTTTGCCGTCGTGCGCTACAACTCGAACGGCACCCTTGACAGCTCTTTCGACGGAGATGGCAAACTGACCACTGATTTTGACGCGGCTGAGGATCTTGCAAAAACGGTAGCGATTCAATCAGACGGTAAGATCGTAGTCGCTGGAAAGGTTGGCGGGGCTTTTGGTGTCTCGCGGTACACGACGAACGGTTCCCTCGATAGTTCATTTGGCATAAATGGAAAGGCCATTACACCGGCCGGCACCATTACTTTTGGCGACTGTAAGTCAGTTGCGATCCAATCGGACGGTAAGATCATCGTTGCAGGCTCCGCCAACAATCCATCTGATTTCGCATTAGTTCGATTCAACTCGAACGGCTCGCTCGACACGTCATTCGACGGCGACGGTTTTGCATTCATTTCAATCGGTGTAGGTTCTGATGGTGCAAACTCAATTGTAATCGAACCTAGTGGAAAAATATTAGTCGCGGGTTTTGCTGATAGTGGAACAAACAGTGATTTCGCGATCGTCCGATTCAATTCCAACGGCTCGCTCGATTCGTCATACGGTATTGCCGGTAAAGTCATTCTTAATATTTTCGTGAGCGATATCGGAAACGCGATTGTTCTAGATTCGTTGGGCCGAGCCGTAGTAGCTGGCGAAGCCGGCGGAATGTTCGGTCTTATCAGACTGCAGAACAGTTCGGTACGGACGAAATTCGATTTCGACGGTGACAGTAAGACGGACATTTCGATATTCCGACCAAATCTCGGTGAGTGGTGGTATCTAAAATCCTCTAACGGCGGAAATGCCGCGTTTCAATTTGGCGCGGCGGCGGACAAGGTCGTACCTGCCGATTATACCGGCGACGGTAGAGCTGACGTTGCCTTTTGGCGACCGAGCACGGGATTTTGGTATATCTTGCGCTCCGAAGACAATTCCTTTTTTGCGTTTCCTTTCGGTGCAAATGGTGACACGCCTGTTCCGGCCGACTACGACGGCGACGGAAAGGACGATCCCGCTGTTTTCCGCCAAAGTAGCCAAACCTGGTTTATTCAAAAGTCATCAGGCGGGACAGATATTATTAGCTTCGGAGCGGCGGGCGATAAACCTGTTATTGCCGACTATGACGGCGACGGCAAAGCCGACATAGCGATCTTTCGACCAAATGGCATAGTCGGTTCAGAATGGTGGATCCGCCGCAGTTCAAACGGTAGCGTATACGCCCTCCAATTCGGCACGTCGGCAGATAAGCCAATGCAAGGCGATTATACCGGCGACGGCAAGGCAGATGTCGCGTTTTGGCGACCTTCGAACGGGAACTGGTTCATCCTGCGTTCCGAGGATCTTTCATTCTACGCGTTTCCATTCGGAACAAACGGTGATATTCCACTTTCCGGCGACTACGACGGAGACGGGAAGTCCGATCCCGCTGTTTTTCGTCCATCATCCAATAATTGGTTTGTACAAAGGTCAACGGCAGGAACGTTGATTCAACAATTTGGAATCGCCGGAGATCTGCCGGTCCCAAATGTTTTTGTTCCATAGATCACATTTAAATACGCGAGGAATTATGAATTACCATCCAATCTTAAAGTTTACATTTCTGATCGTTTGCTTCCTTGCCGTTCAAGCTTCGGCGCAGACAGACGATGAGCCATACGACACGGGAGCCTTTGACCGCATAAAGTGGGGCAACAATGAGTTAATAAAGCCATATCTCGCGTGCTACGCCAAAAAACACAATCTGGAACTTCTCAAAGTAACCGACGGAGCCTTTCGAGCGCGCGGATTCCAAGACAGCAAGGAGATGAAGGCTGCTTTGTTGGAAGAACAGCCGCAGCTTGCCGAGATCGGGCGGCAGTTGAAAAGCCAGCTCAAGTCGCGTCCGAACACGGGCAAGTCGTACCAATACAATCCGGGTATCTGGGAAGAGATCATTAGTAATCTCGCCGAATATATGCCCTGCGCGATCGGCGGAGAACAAACGCGGCGATCGTCCGAGAGCGTTTATATGAAGATGTATTTAGAGGACATCAAGAAAATGCAAAAGGAGGTGGATGACTACGACCCCGCCGAACGCAATTATCTAGTAAGTGCTTCAACCGCCGACTATCTTCTATACGCTGTTTCGAAACGTGAACGAGCTAAATGGCTCGCAGATTCTGAAGAATTTAAGCCGACGCTCGATCCGCTGCTTGACGCTCTCGCCGCTTCCGCCGCAAAAAAAATACCCTTGTATAAGGTATTACCTTCGTGGTTCAAGTTTCGAGATGCAGCCGCGGAGAAGCAGGCAATGGGCATTTTCAAGACTCGGGCGACGATCAAGGTCCACGGCATCGGTGTCGAGAACGCTGGCTGGCAAATTCAAAAGGACAACTATGGCCTGTTGCCGTCTTATCGCTATAAGAACGCTAATATTTACTATCGCGATTCGAGCGATGACCATCCTTATTGCCGCGTCGCGAGCGTCCGCGTCAAACAAGATTATGCGGGCGGCGGTCGGTACAGCCCGGAAGTGTATCGCTCGAGTGCTCGGATCACGGTAATTGGCTGTCCGACGGGTAAATGAAGCAAGAAGAGAAGTTTAGCCAACTCCCAAAGAATACTTCATAAACATAACTTAAGGATGCTGATCGGCAAGACTTAGCCGACAAGGTAAATACGGAGGGTCCAATTGAAAAAAGAACAGGTTCAGATATTGCGAACATCAATCGTTTTGTTAGTTACCGTAGGCCTGATTTTATCGTTTGTACTCAACAAACGGCAGGTAGTCGTATCGGCAACACCCTCGCCGATTAGCCGCGATGTGAGATCGAAGATCTACTTCGAGCAGAATCGCGGTCAGGTTGACGAGCGCGCAAAATTTATCTCGCGTGGTGCGGGCAGTACGATGTATTTGGCCGCGACCGAGGCGGTTTATGTGCTGCCGATGCCGTTCGCAGGAGATGGGGAGAAGGGGAGACAGGGAGACAGGGAGATAGGAAGGCCCGACGAAATAGAGCCGCTTGGGCGAGATGTCTCCGCGTCTCCACGTCAGGCGTTCGCACTGAGGATGCAGTTTGTCGGTGCGAATCCGGCGGCTGAGGTTTCGGGTGATGGCGAACTCGCGACGCGGGCAAACTATTTTCGCGGGAACGATCCGTCGCGTTGGCTGACCGACGTTCCCGCGTTTTCGCGGGTTCGGTACGAAGAGATCTACGAAGATATCGACCTTGAGTTTTACGGGAATGCCGAAAACAAAAGCCAGTACGATTTTATCGTCCAGCCTAACGCCGATGCTTCGCAGATCGAATTGGATTTTGCCGGAGCCGACTCGATCAATATTGACTCAGAAACCGGCGATTTGCTGATAAACACTGCCGCCGGAACGATCAAGCAATCCAGCCCGTTCAGCTATCAGCAAACAAACGGAGCCAAGTACGCCATTGCAAGCAGCTACGAATTGACCGGAACGACAAGTGTTCGTTTTCGGCTCGGAGAATACGACCGCTCAAAACCACTCGTCATAGATCCTGCTCTCAACAATCTCGCCTTTTCTAGCTTTCTCGGCGGAGGGGGCAGTGATTCGGGCCGCGATATCGCCGTAGACGGAGCGGGCAACGTATTTGTCATAGGCACGACTTCGTCTGACCTATTTCCAACAACGAGTGGTGTTTTCGATACAACATATAACGGTGGTAGTGACATTTTCGTATCGAAAATGACCCCAGATGGCGCCAACGTAATTTTTTCAACCTACATCGGAGGAGATGACACCGAAGAAGTAGCTTCTATGGCGATAGATGCATCGGGTAGCATTTTCGTGGTGGGGGATTCACGAAGTGTAAATTATCCCACCACCGCCGGAGCCTACGATGCAGTCTTGACCGGGGGCACTCTTGATGTCGTCGTATCCAAGTTGAACGCAACCGGAAATCAACTCATTTATTCGACGTTTATCGGTGATATTGGCTACGAGCTTGGCCTAGGAATCGCCGTCGACTCAACCGGAAATGCGCTTGTCACCGGCTATACTAACGGTAACTATCCCACGACGCCAGGAGCCTACAGCACGACATACAATGGCGGCAGCTTTGACGGGTTTGTGAGCAAATTGAATCCGAGCGGCTCTGCCCTAGTATATTCAACGTTTCTAGGCGGAAGTAACTCTGATTTCTCCCGAGCGATTTCCATTGATAATTTCGGAAACGCAATTGCCACCGGCTCTACTCAAAGCGGGCCTGACGGAAACGGAATAGGCTCGTTTCCAACTACCGTCGGAGCATTTGACGCAACTTATAACGGAGGCTCCGATGCATTCGTGACAAAAATCAATCCGACCGGAAATGCACTCGTGTTTTCGGGATTTCTTGGAGGATCTGGCTATGATAATGGATTTGCTATAGCGTTAGACACACTCGGAAATATCTATGCAACCGGTAATACAGCCAGCGTGGACTTTCCGGTTACGTTAGGAACTTATGACAACACGTACGGCGGCAGCGGTAATTTCGATATTTTCGTTACTAAGATGTCACCTGCTGGCAATACGCTGTCGTATTCGACCTACCTCGGCGGGAACGGTACAGAAGACGGAAACGACATCGCTGTCGATAGTTTTGGCGCCGCATATGTCACCGGACTAGGTGGCGACACTTTTCCGATTACGGCAAATGCGTTCGATCCCGTTGTAAGTGGCGGTTGGGATGCGATTGTATCGAAACTGAATCCGGCCGGTAGCGGACTCACGTATTCAACGTTTCTGGGTGGCTCGCAGGGTGATACGGGAAGGGGCATCGCGTTGGATGCCGCCAATAATGTATACGTGACGGGATTTACTACGTCCTCGGAATTTCCGACGACGGCGAATGCTTTTCAAACCGATTATGCAGGCGGTTATGATGCTTTTGTTTCGAAGTTGGGAAACTTTGCGATCAAGGGGCGCACCGTCGATGTAACAGGAGTTGCTGTTCCAAATGCGATGATCGCGCTCAGTGGGTCGAGTTCGGAGACAAAACTTACAGATGCGGCGGGTAACTTCATTTTTCTTGATGCTCTCCCAAATCGTTCCTACACCGTATCAGCTTCGCGGGCCGGAACCGTGTTCAATCCATCGTTGTTTAACCTGCCCGTTCTAGATGATAACCGTAATTTGTTCTTTGTCGCCGGCGGTGCTCCGGGCGGCGGCGGCGGCGGGAGTAATATTTCGTTCGCTGCGGATAGTTTCTCAGCTAACGAATCCGGCGGAGCGACGACGATTCGTGTTTGGCGCGATATAGGCACGATCTCTTCCACGGTGACGGTGAATTACGCAACGTCGGATGGCACGGCCGTCGTCGGCAGCGACTATATTGCTTCGAGCGGCGCGTTGATGTTCGCTCCCGGCGTGACCGAGAGAACGTTCAGCGTCTTCGTGCGGGACGACCTGTTGACCGAGGGCATTGAGGACCTCAACCTTACGCTCAGCAATCCGACCGGCGGAGCGACGCTTGGTACAAGTGCGGCGACGTTGAATATTGACGACAACGGCGAGCCGCAGGTACAAACTACCGGTTACACGCTTGGTATCGTTAGCATTCCCGGCTCGCTTAAGAACAGGCATATCGTCGGAATCGCAGCTTCGAACACCGACGGAACCGTGTTTGTTGCGACCGACAACAACTTTATCGAGCCCCCGACCGGGCTGACAAATAGTTGCGGTGCGCAGCCCGTCCAATGGAGCTTCGACCTTTTCCGAATTCTTCCTAACGGCAATACTAACTTGCTCGGAAATTATCAGATCCCGCATCGTTCCCTCGTAAACCTCGAACTGAATCCAGTAGACGGATTGCTCTACACGGTCGGCACCGACCGCAGGATTTACAGCATTAATCCTGCGGGCGGGCCGGCTGCGGTCTTCAACGCGGACGTTGGGTTCGACACCGTACGTTACGGCCTTGAGGCGGACGAAGGCGGCAATCTAATAATGATGCAGTACGGTTCGCCGAACAGCTTTTACCGTGTCACGGCGGGAACTGGAGCAACATTCCTCGGAAGCTACCTCAATGACTCGGCGAATTTTGGCGACCGGTTCGGTATCCAGCCGGACGGTGACTACGTCGTCTATTCGGACGCACCGGAAGGACGAACGCCGCGCGAGTTTGAGATCGACACGACCGGACACATTGACGGGACGCCGTTCGCTTTCAATTATCTGACGGGATCGAACATGCGTACACTTGGTTCGAGTTACATTCTCTCCAATGGTGCGGTCAATCCGATAGCGGGCGACGTATTCTCGTCCGGCGGCAACTGTTCGGCCGGATCAAGCGTTATCCTTGCGACTGCAGCAGGCGGCAATGCGTCGTCCGTTTCGAGCACATTTATTAGCGGAATCGGAAATAATTACACGGATGGGATGGAAAACTTCAACGCCCGCGGTGTGACCGATCTCGATTTCGGTGCTCGGCGTGACGGCCTGCCCGGAAAATGTCTGTATTTTACTGACGACTTTAATGACGTCATCTACTCGGCATGCGGATTTGCTCCGACCGCAGCTAATGTTTCGGTTTCAGGCAGGGTTTTTTCGCCGGACGGATTTGGCTTGCGTAATGCGAGCGTGTCGATCACCGACACACGCGGCAGTGTCCGAAGTACTCTAACCGGTTCATTCGGCTATTTCCGATTCGACGAGATCGTCGCCGGCGAATCGTATGTCGTTGCGGTCCGGTCGAAACGCTACGTGTTTACTACTCGAGTTATTAATCCGTACGAGGAGTTGACCGGTGTCGATTTCACTCCGGAATAGCGGGGATGTTGCCTACAAACTCCCACTATTTTAGACAAATCATATATTCATATGATTTGAGACACTTCTTCGCCATTCGAAAGTTCGAAACGTGGAGTCATGAATTGCGACCGGCTTTATCTAGGGGGGGGGAATTTTCAATATTTTCAGCTTTAGCCGAACAATAGGCAAGTATTATCGTACTGATATCAGAATTGAAAGCATTTAGTCTCAAGCCGGGGTTAAAAACCTTCCATTACACTAGCTAAAGCTTGTACCAATTAATAAAATCTATTCATGGCAAAGAAGAAACCCGACGGTGAAGAAACATCGACCACTTTAACTAAGAGCCTTTCCGTGCGCTGTAGATATTGTGGACAGAAGAATGCAGTAAAGGAAGGATACGTAAACGGCGACGCTGTATGCGGCAAGTGCAAACTCCCGTTGTCGAACGCACCGCATAAGAAGTTCGCGGCCCTCAACAAGCACGAATACATCCACCCGGCCGACAGCAAGGCACTTGCGGCATTGCGAGCTATTCCGGGCATCGACACCGCCCTTAAGAAGCTTCTGGCCGTTACCGGTGAGTCCGCGATCCGCGTGTCATTTATGGCGTCCGCGATCAAGGTCACACCCAAGCAGTGTCCGGACCTTTATGCAAAGCTCCAGATCGCCTGCACGACGCTTGGCGTCGATATGCCGGATATGTTCATCCAGCAAAATCCTATGGTCAACGCATTCACCGGTGGCGTCGAACGCCCGGTGATCGTCCTCCATTCGGCGCTGATAGAACGCCTTACGGATGAAGAGACTCTGGCGGTAATTGCTCACGAAGTGGGTCACATACACGCCGAACACGTACTTTATTTGACGGCTGCACGCCTGATGGAAGCTTTAGCAAACCTGTCGGTCGCCCGACTGATACCGGGAAGCGACATAATTAAATTTATAGTTTCAGCAGGCATATCGAGTGCACTACTCGCGTGGTCACGGCGTGCCGAGCTTTCCTGTGATAGGGCCGCACTGCTTGTAACGCAGGATCCGCACGTGATCGGCCGTACAATGATGAAACTCGGTGGAGGCACGCTCGCGTCAAAGGTCGATTACGACCAGTTTCTGGAGCAAGCTCGCGAATTTCAAACGAATTACGACGAGAACAAACTCGACAAATTCTGGGCCGACATCATCAACGCCGGCCTCTCGCATCCATTTCCGGTCTGGCGGGTCTCGGAGATCCTGCAGTGGGTGGAAACAGGCGATTACGAACGCGTGATGAATGAACATTAAGGTCAATGTTGATCGTGATGACAACCGTTGAAAGCCAGTCTGACGCGACCGTCTTGGCAGAAAAACTCGTCACCGGGCAGTTTGCGGCGTGTGTCCAAATATTGCCTGCAATGATGTCCGTGTATATCTGGGAGGGCGAAGTGCAAAAGGAAAGCGAGCATCTGCTGTTGATAAAGACAACCCGTGAAAAATGGGTGGAAGTCCGAGATTTCATTTCCGCAAACCACAGCTATGACGTACCTGAAATCGTCGCGATCGATGCGGAAAAGGTCGCCGGCCCATATCTCGAATGGATCAGCCGCTCACTACAAAACTAGCTAAAAAAGTGGACGGCAGTAAACTCTCTGCCGTCCGCAAGTTCAGTCTAAATTTCAACTTCCGATCATTTTGCGATATCAACCAATACGCAAGGCTCGAGCGTCATTGTCTTGTCCTCGCGGATCGTAAAGGTGCCTTTTACGGTTGCTTTTGGAGCCTTATTGCTTTTTGCAAGGCCGTTAACTCTATCCTCGATTCCCGGATATTGCGAAAAGTCCCCTTTGCATTCAATGCCGTTTCCCGTGACAGATGATCCGTAACTATAGCCTACATTTAGCGTATCTTTGCTAGCATGATTGATGTAGCCGGATACGGTGATCGTCCGCCCCGGAAACTCGGTGGCATCCATCCAGTCTGAGGAGAGTTGGAGGTTGTCGGCAGTCGTCGTGATCGGCGGCTTGTCGGAAACCGTCGCGACCGTCGAGTTTGAATTCGGATTCGTCGCCGCATTTGAATTCGCGGTGTTTACCGTCTTAGCATTAGCTCCATTTGACGGAGGCGTCGCGGTACCACCGCAGGCAGAAAGCAAGGCGATTCCGCCGCATACCACCGATGCGATCAGTGCATACGGTGAAAATTGAAATTTCATAGATCGTTCTCCTAAATGAGTTTGTTATTTTCGATATAGCGGGTATGTGTATATCAAAAAGCCGCCAAAACCCGCAATTTACCTTTTATAGTCGTTATCGATCCCCGCATAACAGGTTTTGATGATGAAATCGACAGCGTCGCGAGGCGAGTCCGTCAGATGTATTAGGCCAATGTCTTCGGCGTTGATCATCTTTTCATTGATCATCATCGTGGTCAGCCACTGCAAAAGGCCCTGCCAGTACTGTGAACCAAAGAGCACCACGGGGAAGTTTCGGATCTTGCGCGTCTGAATTAGGGTAAGTGCCTCAAATAGCTCATCCATTGTGCCAAAACCGCCGGGGAAGATGATATAGGCGTTACTGTATTTGATGAACATGGTCTTGCGGACCATAAAATACTTGAATGTCAGTGATTTCGTAAGGTATGGATTTGCCTGTTGTTCGAACGGCAATTCGATATTGCAGCCGACCGAGACCGCACCGGCCTGATGAGCACCCTGATTGGCAGCCTGCATAATTCCGGGCCCGCCGCCCGTGATGATCTCAAAACCGGCGGCACCAAGCAGGTAGCCTGTTTCGCGGGCTGCTTCGTACATCGGTTCACCTTCGCGAGTTCTGGCAGAACCGAAGATCGACACGCCGCGAGTAATCGTTCCCAGATGGTCAAATCCGTTGACAAACTCACCCATTATGCGAAAAACGCGCCACGAGTCTGAGGTCCGATATTCGTCCTCGAGTTCAGGAGAACGCAAAAGTACCTCGTCGTCGGTGAGGTGCCAGTAGCCGGGTTCTTCCTGACGCTTCTTAACGTCAGCGACGGTTTTCGGGACCGCGGGTTTCTTTCGCGGTGCTGATGATTTTGCTTTGTTTGATTTAGATGTTGCCATTAGACCCCCATAATGTTGTAGCCACAGTCCACGTAAATCGTTTCGCCGGTGATTCCGCTCGCGAGATCGCTGACGAGAAACATCGTTGTATTGCCGACTTCCGCGGCCGTCACATTGCGCTTGAGTGGCGAGCGTTCGCCGACGTAGCTAAGGAGTGACCCCATATTCTTGACGCCTCGGGCCGAGAGCGTGTTGATCGGGCCGGCCGAGATCGCGTTGACACGTATATTCTTGGCGCCGAGGTCAGCTGCGAGATACCGTGTCGAGGCTTCGAGAGCGGCCTTTGCGACGCCCATCACGTTGTAGTTCATAACGACCTTTTCGGCACCGTAATAGGTCATCGTCACGATACTGCCTCCGTCATTCATCAACGGTGCTGCCGCTAGAGCGACCTGCGAGAGCGAAAAAGCGCTGATCTCAAGTGCCGTGCGAAATGCCTCGCGGGTGGTGGCGACGTATTCGCCCTCGAGTGCCTCTTTTGGAGCAAAAGCGATCGAATGGACTATGAAATCGATCTTTCCGAACTTTTTCCCGATGGCGTCGAATGCAGCATCGACGGTTGACTGATCCGCCACGTCACACGGCACGACGATACAACCATCAAGGGTGTCGACAAGTTCCTCGACGTTTTCCTTCAAACGGTCGGCCTGATATGTAAATGCCATCTTTGCCCCCTGAGCGGCGCAAGCCTGAGCACAAGCCCAAGCGATCGAACGCTTGTTGGCAACGCCAAAAATGACTCCAACTTTATTTTCAAGCATCATAAGTATTCTCTATCGGCGAGTGCAGGTCGCGACCGGGCACTCAATCCGTAACGTAAGTTCTCTGTAGTGATTCAAAATCTAAAAGTCGTATGTCGATATCGACCGGAGTATCAGTAAATCGTCTTGTGATCAGCATCCCGCGCAAGGCTTCCTCTTCGGCAAGCGAGAGTTGGGTCACGAGCACGAGCATCAGCTTGAGCCTCAACCTGAGTTTCATATCCGCAAGATTTTTCTTGGCTATGCTGATCTTTTTAAGCATCGACTCGATCTTGTCCTGACGCACATCCGGCACCACTAAAAACGATACTTCGATGCAAGTGATCATATCCTGTTCGATCAAAATAGCATCAAATGGCGTGCTCCCGAGTTGAACGTGGCGGAGCAGCGGCAACTTTTCCTCCTGCTGTATCTGCCGCAGAGCTAGATCCTCGGCAACGATATATGCCGAAAGAAGGTCGCCCAATGAATCGTCGTCAACACCGAGGAGCCGTGATAGCTCCTTGACCTCGAGGTTTACATTTTGACGTTGCAGCTCAGGTGTTGCCGCATCCCACTTGACCAAACGCCGGTCGCTCGTGGCATCAAGGCGTCGATTTCGGTTGACGCTCAACACGAAAAAGGTGGCAATTGACGCTACCGCGGCGACCATAAACCCGACGACCGGCCAGATGCCGGCCTGGACGGCACTCCCGATTCCGATCGCCAGACAGACGAATGCGATGGTGCCGGCAATAAAAAGTGCATAGCCATTAGAACGGCGTTCGAAACGAGCTAATGGATTTTCGACGTTTTTGTCCATTCTTAAGCGACGTGCCCCAATCCGGAGCGGTAAAAGGCGTGTGTGTTATCGCCGTTTTTCGATCTAGGTCTACGCGTTCGTCGCTCTTTCAAATGGAATATCATCAAAGTGCGTCATTGTCTTGAACGTCTTAAAACGCTGATTGATCTCGGGATAATCGAGACCATCGACACGTTCGGTGCCAAACTTCTCGACATTGAACGAAGCCATTACCGAACCATAGATCATCGCCCGTCGGAGAATGTCGTCAGTGATCGACGTGTGACTGGCGAGATAGCCCATAAAGCCGCCGGCGAATGAGTCGCCCGCACCTGTCGGGTCAAAAACGCTCTCTAGCGGATATGCCGGCGTAGCAAAGTAGCCGTCCTTGGTAAACAAGGTCGCCCCGTACTCACCGCGTTTGATAACGACGGCCTTGAGGCCGAGGTCCATTATCGCTCTTGCGGCCTTGTGAATATTAGGCTCGTCCGTAAGTTGCCGTGCCTCGGCGTCGTTTATAATAATGCAATCGACGACCTTGATGGTCTCGATGAGGGCGTCCTTCATCGACGTGATCCAAAAGTTCATCGTGTCCATCGCGACAAAGTTGGCGTCAGGCATCTGTTCGCGGACCTGCTTTTGCAGCATCGGCAGGATATTTGCGAGGAACAGCAACTTGGCGGACTTAGAATTGTCGCTTAGCTTCGGCTCAAACGTCTCAAAGACATTGAGCTGCGTATCGAGCGTGTGAGCCGTATTCATATCATAATCGTAACGACCCTTCCAAAAGAAAGTCTTACCATCCGCCACGACTTGAATGTCGTCAGTGTTGATATTGTGACGTTTAAATACCGACCATTCTTCGTCGCCAAAGTCGCCGCCGACTACGCCGACCGCGTTCACCTGTGTGAAAAAGCTCGCCGCCAACCCAAAATGCGTTGCCGCACCACCCAATATTTTGTCACGCTGACCAAACGGCGTCTCCAGCCCGTCAAACGCGATCGAACCAACTACAGTTAAAGACATAATGTATAGAATCTAGAAGTCAGAATTCGGAATTCAGAAGCGACTGCGGACATTCTAGCTTCCGCCGATTCGCATCTGGTCTCTGACTTGTCACCATTTTACACGCGTCGTGCAATTTTAGCGATTTACGTCAATAAAAAGACGTTTCGTGTACGCTGAAAGCACGGTCGGCAGAAACTGGGTAGGTTTCGTCTGGGTATAGGGAACCGTGTCGCAAGAACCTCGACGAGTGTGCTTAGACTATCTCCGCTCCTGGTTGATCCGCCAGGGCGGATTTTTGCGGTTGTCGCCGGCGGTGAAGAGGCAGATCTTGTTGCCATTCGGATCCATCAGGTAAGCCTCACGCCAGAACCAAGGTCGGTCCGTTGGTGGTTCGGTGAATTCAAGGCCGAGGGCTGTGAGGCGGTCGAATTCGGCGTCAACGTCTTCGCATTCGAAATAAAGAACGATGCTAAGAGAAGGCACGCTTGTTGACACTCGCGTTTCTGCCTCGCTGACCGACAGAGTCGATTTGCCATCGGGACATTCGAGCCTAGCGTATCGCGGTAAGGAATCGACGATTCGCGTGAGACCGAGCTTTTCGAAAAACTCGACCATCTCTGTCGTCCTATCACTGTATATTGTGACTTGGTTGAGATCCATTGCTCTATTAATTGCCACTAGCTTTAGCTAGTGGCAGGGAAACTAAAAAGACCCGGCTTCAGCCGAATCTTATTTGGGCTGAAGCCCGATCTATTGAATCAAGCTGACCACTAGCTAAAGTTAAGGTTAACTTATTTTGATTTCAAGACCGTCAAAGTCGTTTCCGCATCGGCCTTGTATTTGCTTTGCGGGTATTTTTCGACGAGCATTCCGAAATACATCACCGCGTCCTCGCGCAGTTTGGCAGGTGCAAATTTTACCTTTTCCTTTTCGGATTTGTAATCGATCTTTTGCTTGCCTTTGTTTTCGGACAGATAATAGCTGCTCATACCCGCAAGGTACAGAAACTCGTCGATCTTGGAAAACTCGGGGTACGCGGCAAACGTCTCTTCGAACCGGAGCAGAACCTGCTTGTAGGCCTTGCGGGCCGGGCCGAATGCCTGCCAGGCAACGTCGAGATTGTGCTTTGCGTCCGCTTCCATCAGCGGATCACGGTCGATCGCCGGCGTGACGTTGCGCTGGGCAAACGTCCCGAGTGTTAGCGTTCCGAGAATAATGACGGCGAATAAGAGAGACTTTGTCTTCATAACTTATTTCAGATGACGCGAAACGGCGATGAGTTTCCCAACGATCTCGGGGCCTTACCGATATTTCCCGATGATCGCCTCGAGGCTTTTCAGCGTTTCGGCAGGCCATAGATCGGGGGCCGTAAAGATCGCGTTCTTGGTCGCACCGGAAAACTGATTCGGCGTCTCTTTAGCGGCAACGCGTTTGACGGCGTCTTTTAGGACTAGCTGAGCGTTGCGGACGTTCTTATTTAGATATTCGATGACCATCTCTACGGTGACGTCGTCGTGGCCCTCATACCAGCAATCGTAATCAGTGACTAGAGCAACCGTCGCGTAGGCGATCTCCGCCTCACGGGCGAGTTTGGCTTCCTGCAGATTTGTCATCCCGATCACGTCCATTCCCCATTGGCGGTAAACGTTGGATTCGGCCTTGGTCGAGAACGCCGGGCCTTCCATACAGATGTATGTTCCACCGCGGTGGGTGGTCACGCCCACCTCGCGGCACGAGGCCTCGAGAATGTCGCCGAGTTCGTTGCAGACCGGGTGAGCAAAGGTCACGTGCCCGACGATGCCGTTGCCGAAAAAGGTCGATTCCTTTGCACGGGCAAATGTGCGGTCAAAGAACTGGTCCGGTATCAAAAAATCCGTCGGCTCATATTGCAGCTGCAGCGATCCGACCGCCGAGACCGACAAGATGTAATTGACGCCAAGCATCTTCATCGCGTAGATGTTCGCCCGATAGGGCAGTTCGCTCGGGGTCAGTTTGTGCCCGCGTCCGTGCCGCGGCAGAAAGGCCACAGTCACCCCGTCCAACTCGCCGACGATAAACGAATCCGACGGGTTGCCGAACGGCGTATCAACCGCGATCTCGCGGACATTTTCGAGTTCCGGCATCTGGTACAAACCACTGCCGCCGATGATTCCAATATTTACGTTTTCCATTTATCCCTTCTATTTTACAGGCGCAGTCTCGCCCTTGCCGCATTCTGCGCCCTCTACAAATTTCTTCAATTCGCCGCTATCACGTCTCTTGACTAGTTCATCAAGGGCGGCGAATTTCGTTTTGGGCTTAACCTTGACCATATTTTCATAGGCACGAAGCATACTTTCCATTCCGGCCAATTGTGCGGCATTGTCATCCTTTGCCTTGACAGGATCACTAAGCTTAAACGCCGCCATCGCAATCGTGTATTGGGCCAGGAGTTCGTCGGCGTTCTTATTCTTTTTGTCCATCGTCGCCGAAAACATTTGCGTACAGATCGTGACGCTGACATCGTCGGTTTCGATAACATACCGCATCGCCCACGATCGAAAGTCCTTTGCCTTATCAACAAACGGTTCGACTTCCAATATTTGGGATGCTTTTATTAGCGTTTCTCTATCACTTGGTTTATCTTGTGCGACCGAAAAGTGGGCCGTCATGCTCGCCAAAAACAACACGGAAATAATAGTTAACGTTTTCATCATATATTTGCTCCAAGTGTCGATTTTCTAACAGCTATCTTCCCATTTATTTCGGTCAGCGTGCAAAGTGGTTCTTGCGTGTCGTGATAGAAAAGACAAAGCCAATTTTCACGCACGGCCTGCGGGAGGATCTTTTTCTTGAATTCCAATGTTCCAACCGGATAAAGGTCAAAGCCCGCGATCCAAGCGAGCGGCAAATGGTGCCGCGTCGGGATCAGATCGGCAAAGCCGTAAAGCGTGCGGCCGCCGCGATCCAATCTCACTGTCTGCATCGTTTCGGAATGTCCGCGGATCTGCTCCAATCTGAGGCCTTCGACGACTTCGTACGAATCGGGCATTAGCTCGAGTTGGCCGGACTCCTGCATAGGCCGCCAATTTTCAGACAGATAACTTGCTCGGTCGCGCTCGTGCGGGTGCTCGGCGTGTTCGAACTCGCTCCTCGATAATAAATAGCGGGCGTTGGGGAATTGCGGTCGAAAGCCGTCCAGTTTCGTGCCGATAGTGTTTCCGCCGGCGTGATCGAAATGTAAATGGGTATTAACGACGATCGTGATGTCGTCGGGCCGATATCCGGTGATCGTAGCAAGCGAGTCAGCAAACGGCCGTTTGCGGTCGATGCCGTACATTGCCGTTTCGCGATCTGTCCACTTTTCGCCGATGCCGGTCTCGATCAAAATGCGTTCATTCGGCGTTTCAATGAACAGACAGTTCATATTCAGCCGGATCCGATTCAGATCATCAGCCGGACAAACGCGTTCCCAAACGACGCGAGGGACGACTCCGAACATCGCCCCTCCGTCTAATTTGAACTCCGCGTCGGGAATTATCTCGACGCGGTAATCGCCTAGGTTCATTTACTTTTTAACTTCCGGCTTTTTGGGAGCAGGCGGAGCAGGCTTGACTTCCTTTCCGTCTTTGCCCGGTTTGCCAGGTTCACCCGGCTCACCCGGTTCCGATCCCGGAGGCGGCTGCATCTGCTGCATCTGCTGCATCTGCTTCATCTGTTCGTCGGTAACCTGCGGGACCGTGAAATCGGTCGGGACCTGAACGTTGTTTGCCGCGACGATCTTGTCCACCAGTTCTTTTTCCTTGTCGGCCTCGAGCTTGGTTCGGACATATTCCTTGACCGGCATTTCAGGAGCGTTCGGCTTTTCGGGATCCTTGAAGTTGGTTGAGATCAGGATGTGTCGAACGTCGTATGTCTCGTCCTTGGCTGCTGCATCTTTTTTGCCCAGCTTTCGCTCAAGCTTTATGATGTGAAAACCAAAGTCGGTCTCAACTAGTTCCGCACTTATCTGTCCGGGTTCGAGTGCAAGAGCCGCAGTTTCAAAAGGTGCCACCATTCGGCCCTTTGGCACATCGGCATAAAGACCGCCCTTACCGGCTCCGGCCTCGGGGCCCTTGTTGCCGGGATCTTCGGAAAACTCGTTGGCAAGTACGGCAAAATCCTCACCGCTCTTAGCACGGTTCAGTATCTCCATTGCCTTGTTGCGCTTTTCAGTTGGGCTCAATTCAGGGTGCTCCGCGATATATTTATCAATATCCTCGTCCGTGACCTTCATTTTGTCTGTCAGCGTCTCAGAGTAGATACGGGCAAGAAACTGTGCCTGCTGGAGCTTTACCTGAAGGCTGATGCGGTCGACCAATTCCTTAGGTACTTCGCCGGCTGCGGCCTTGGTGTCGTACTCTTTCTTATAAATGCGGATCTTAGCGAAAACTTCTTTGGCCTGAGTCTTCTCTTCTTCCGATATCTCGCGGTTTGCCATTTCGGGGTTACCGGCCTTGAGAAGTGCGACCTTGGTATTCAGAAAATCCTCAAATTCTGCAGCGTGAGTACGGCTTTCGGCCGGCGTGCCGAGTCCCAACTTCTCCATCAAGCCGGCAAAGCCGCCTGTAGGTGCTGCGGGGCTGTTGTCCTCACCCCAATACTGATTGATCATATCCTCAGTAATGAACCCAAACGGCGGCATCGGGCCTTTGTCTTTGTTCATCTCGCGATCATAGTTGACCGCGGTGATCTCAGCCTTAATATTTTCGAGTTCCTGTTTGTTGTTGGGTTCCGCGGTTAAACCGTCAGCCTTGGCCTGGCTGGCAAACGCCAATAACTGCCTGAGACTCTCAAGCTGCTGCTTTTTAAGTTCCGGATCTTCGTTCAAACGCTTCAAGATCGCCGGATTCTGTTTCGAGACATCGGCCAGCAACATTTCGACCTCTTCGCGGCTGATCTGATTAAACGATTCGGTCGAGTGCCCGCCGACCTTCTTTTTCCAAACAACGAGTCCAGCACCGATCGCAATGATCACGCCGACTAAAATAAGACCTTTAGTTAAATTGCTCAATTCGCGAAGTCCTCACTTACAAAAAATCAAATGAAATTCAAACGGATATAATATCAAAACGCCGGGAATTAAACTAATGAAAACGGTCAATGGCGTGTTTGCACCAGTTCGAGCAAAACGCCGCCCGTCGTCGTCGGATGAACGAAAGCCACAAGACAACCCTCGGCACCGATACGCGGTTCATCATCAATTAAACGCATACCTTGCGATTTTAGTTTCGCGAGCGATGCCGCAATGTCATCGACCTCGACCGCAATATGATGAATGCCGCCGCCTCGTTTCTCCAGAAACTTTGATATTGGCGAATCTTCGCTGGTCGGTTCGAGGAGCTCGATGCGACTCTCGCCGAGCGGGAGCATCGCGACTCGTACCTTTTGATCTTCGACGATCTCGGTATGTATATTTTCAAGTCCGAGTGCATCTTGCCAGAACTTCAGAGCTTCGTCGATGCCGTTTGTGGCAATACCTAGATGGTTGATCTTCATATCTTTTTGATGATCTCGTCGATTGCCGAATACGGATCATTTCGCTTTTCGGCGACCGCGAGCGAAAGTGCTTCGAGTTTCTCGGTAGTTCCGGGTTGCATCAAGAGATCACTCAATAGCCGTTCTTGTAAAAGTTCCAGCAACCGCCATTTTGCAATTGCCTGACGGCGCAAGATGCTCGATTCACCTTGCAACTGGTATTCGTAATACGATGCAATGGCCGTTGCCAATTCATCTATGCCCTTGCTTTCAGTGGCGACAGTCGGAATTATCGGCGGATGCCACATATCCGGGCGATGTGCGAGGGAGAGCAGTGCCTCGAGTTCTTTTTTCGTGCGAAGGACACCGTCGCGATCAGCTTTGTTTATTACGAAAACGTCGCCGATCTCCATTATGCCCGCCTTTATCGCCTGAATGTCATCGCCCATTCCCGGTACAAGTACGACGACCGATACATCGGCCGCTTTAACGATCTCGACCTCATCTTGGCCGACTCCGACGGTTTCTACTATGACCTTTTCAAATCCGGCTGCGTCGAGGATGGCGACTGCGTCAACAGTCGCTCGCGAAAGGCCGCCGAGATTGCCCCGCGTCGCCATAGAACGAATGAAGATATTCTTATTCAGTCCGATCGTGCCCATTCGGATACGGTCGCCTAAGATGGCACCGCCGGAGAAGGGACTCGATGGATCGATACAAATTATCCCGACTCGCTCGCCCTCTTGGAGGTAATGTAAAGCGAGTTTATCGACCAGCGAGGACTTGCCGGCACCGGGCGAACCCGTCACGCCGATGATCATCGCCTTACCGGTGTTTGGGAATATATTCTTCATCATTGCCGCCGAGCCTTCGGCGCCGCGTTCGATTCGCGAAATGGCCCGTGCAACGGAGCGGGTGTCTCCCGCCAATACTTTTTGTATAAGATCTTGTTCCGACATCATTCCAATACCAAATTGATAGTTTCGCATTCTTTCGGGCGAATGCAAAAAAAGACAGGGCAACAGCGGCCCTGTCCCAAAATTCCGATCTTTCGCTGACTACATTCCGCCCTCATCCGCCGATGGCCCGTACATCGACGGCACGGGAATATCATTAAGGCGAAGATAGACGGAAAGCTGTCCTCGATGATGAATAATGTGATTCATCACAAAAGATCGCATCACAGCGACCTTTGGCATTGTCATATAGACCTGATCGCCATTTCTCATCGTCCAGTCAGTCAGAAATGTCTCGTCGGACGTTTCGCTGATAATGAGCTTTGCCTTGGCAATATGATCGTCAAAGAACGCGAGAAGCTCTTCATTAGAAGTCGGCTCAAATGGCGTAAAGTCCATTGTGGCAAAATCCAGAGCATCGCTCTTGAGTGTTTCTTTGGTCCAGCCGAACATTTCCGCACAGTGGACTGCCAGTCTGCCCATCGCCATCGATTTTTCGTGTGGTTTCCAGCCAAATTTGTCGGCCGGAACTCGCTCGAGAACGTGGCGGGTGACCTTCGCTTCGTTCTCCAATTCTCCCAAAAATGCTTTTGCCAGTCGGCCCGGACCGGCGGAGGTGCTTGTGCTCATAAAATGTGTTAACTCCTTATTCGTAATTAAATCAGAGGACGATTGTAACACAGCGTTGCATCAATGCAACGACACGTTGAAAATTTTCACCTGCTTATAGTTATCTTAATTTAACTGGCTAAAACGAACTCAAGAGATTCTTGGCAATTACGACCCTCTGGATCTCACTGGTGCCCTCGCCGATGGTGCAAAGCTTGGAGTCACGCCAAAACTTTTCTGCCGGATAATCTTTCGTATAGCCGTAACCGCCGTGGATCTGAACGGATTCTTCGGAAACGCGGACTGCGGTTTCCGAAGCAAAAAGCTTCGCCATCGCTGATTTTTGTGTGACGGGCTTTCCGGCGTCTTTGGTTGCCGCAGCTTGTAGAGTCAAGAGTCGAGAACATTCTATCTGGGTCGCCATATCCGCGAGTTTGAATTGAATGGCCTGAAACTTTGCAATAGGTTTTCCGAACTGCTCGCGTTCTTTCGCATATTTTACCGCAGCTTCGTACGCTCCCTGAGCAATTCCGACAGAGAGAGCGGCGATCGAGATACGCCCGCCGTCGAGTACCTTCATTGCCTGCATAAATCCATCGCCTTCATTGCCGAGACGATTTTCGTCGGGGACGATACAATCTTCGAAAATCACCGACGCAGTCTCCGATGCCCGCATTCCGAGCTTGTTTTCTTTTTTATCCGAGCGAAAACCTTCCATCGATTTGTCGAAGATAAATGCCGAGATGCCGCGGTTGCCTTTATCTTTGTCAGTCACAGCGACGGCGACCAGAGTGTTGCAAGCGATCGCGTGAGTAATAAAATTCTTCGATCCGTTCACCTTCCAACCGCCATCGACACCGACGGCGTTTGTTCGGGTGCCTGAGGCATCAGAACCTGCCTGCGATTCGGTCAATCCCCACGCACCAAAACTCTCGCCGGTTGCCAGCGGCACTAGGTATTTCTGCTTTTGTTCCTCGGATCCGAACATATATATGTGATTCGAACACAATGAGTTATGTGCGGCGACGGAAAGCCCAACGGAACCGCAGACGCGTCCGAGTTCCTCAATGATCGTTGCGTATTCGACATATCCCATTGCGGAACCGCCGTATTCTTCCGGAAAAAGGATTCCCATCAGTCCCAATTCAGCAAGTTTAGGCCGCAGTTCGGCAGGGAAGTGTTGGGTCTCGTCCCATTCCATTACGTGGGGTTTGATCTCGCTTTCGGCAAATTCGCGAATGCTGTATTTGATCTGGAGCTGTTCTTCGGAAAGTTCAAAGTTCATAATGTTGATATATATAACAAACAGTTATCATCGCATAATCAATTGTTTTGAGGCAATCGGGGAAACTATTGGTGTGGGGCGACACACTAATTTCGACTTCTACCGATAATCTCGACGAAAGAATTTAACGATACGCGATGATTGCTAGGTGTATAATTGTGAAATGGATTGGAAAGAGAACTTGCTAACAACAGACGAGCAGATCCGGGAAATGCTTGGCGACACCAAAACGATCGCGGTGTTGGGCATCAAGCCTGAATCGCATTCGGGCCAGCCGGCATTTTATGTGGCGAAATATATGCAGGACGCGGGTTTCAAGATCATTCCGGTGCCGGTCTATTATCCCGACGTGACGGAAATACTGGGCGAACCGGTAGTTCGCGATCTGAGTAAGGTGCCGGGCGATATCGATTTGTTAAATGTATTTAGGCGTTCGGACGACATTCGCAAGCACACGCTCGAAATTATTGCCAAAAAGCCAAAGTATGTATGGTTTCAGCTCGGAATTCGGAACGACGAGGTCGCCGAACGACTTGCGCAGGCGGGCATCAAAGTTGTTCAGGATCTATGCTTGATGGTCGAGCACAGGGCGTTGATGTAAATATTTCCTATCGTCTCGCGGGTTTCTTTTTTCCGGTCGGGTTATCACGAAACGACTGGACCTCTTCTTCGGTCAACAATCGCGATTCGCCTACGGGCAAGTACTTGTCAGAGATCGGGCCGATCGAAATACGTTTTAATTTTACGACCGAATGACCGATCGCATCGAACATTTTGCGGATCTGCTGATTGTGTCCCTCAAATAGCGTGACCTCAAACCAACCGTTCTTTTCGGTTGCGGTCAACTCAGTGATCTCAGCGGGGGCGGTCTTAAACCCATCCTCGAGCAGAATGCCGCGGCGAAGCTTGTTTATAGCGTTGGCATTGGGCAGTCCTTTGACCTTGACGTCGTAAACCTTCGGGATCATCTTCGACGATGCCACATAATTAGTGAAAGCCCCATTATTAGTGAGGATGATCAAACCCTCGGTATTGTAATCGAGTCGGCCAACGGGATGGAGTTTCGCTCGGCTTTTAACAAGGTCGGTGACGAGTTTGCGGCCTTCCGGGTCGGCAGAGCTCGAGAGATATCCTTTTGGCTTATTTAATAGCACGTAGATATCGACGCGGGACTGGATCTTTGTATTAATGAGCTTGCCGCGAACCTTTATGTGATCTTTTTCGGGGTCAGCCTTGGTGCCGAGTTCGGTGATGATCTCTCCGTTGATAGTCACGTCGCCGGACTTAATAATTTCGTCTGCCGCCCGCCGCGAAGCGATCCCGGCTTGAGCGATAAGTTTGTTCAATCTCTCCTGCATATAAGACATTGCACCACAGAGGCACAGCGGATACAAAGAAAACAATTAGAAATCTCTGTTATATGGTGATCACGGTGTGGAAATTTACTGAACCAGATCCTCGAAATCCTCGATACTCGGCAGTTCAGACAGATCTTTCAGCCCAAATTGAACCAGAAATTCCTTGGACGTGCCATACATCATCGGGCGGCCGACGGCTTCTTTGCGGCCCTTGGCGACGATGAGACGTTTGTCGAGAAGGGTTTTGATCGCCGAAGCAGATTGGACGCCGCGGATCTCAAGTATCTCCGGCACGGTCACGGGTTGTTTATATGCGATAACCGCAAGCGTCTCCAGAGAGGCGAGCGAAAGTTTGGCAGACGGCCGTGTGCGTAGGAACTTTCGCACGTCGTCGTGCAGTTCCGTACGGGTGGCGAGTTGCCATCCGCCGGCGATCTCGCGAAGTTGCAGGCCGCTGCCGCGTTCTGCGTATTCTCGGACGACTTCTTCGATCGCTGCCTCGATGCTCTCACGTTCTTCGTCCAAAACCTCAGCAAGCAGCTTGGCAGTGATGGGTTCGTCGGCGACAAATATCAACGCTTCGACCAGAGCCATAAGCTCTGCAGGCGATCGTAGCTGCTTTTCTATTACATCCAGTTCCATAGCGTGAATTTTACCGCAGAGTCACTTGTTAGCAGAGTTAGGAAAAGAAATTTAACCGCAAATGGACGTATGTAGACATAGATAGAAAGAAACGACCAGGTTGAAATCTTCCTCTGCGCCTTTGCGTCTCTGCGGTTCATACTTTTCTCAAAATGATTTCGCCGAATGTTTTACTTTGGAGCAGTTTGACGCCTTCGGTCCGGACGATCTCCAAAACCGCGATGAATGCGGTGACAAGTTCGCGGTGCGAGTGCATTTCCTCAAAGAACTTGAGCAAGTTTATTTCGCCCGTCTCGGTTATCCGTCGATGGAGCGTTTTTATCATATCCGCGAGCGAGATCTCTTCGCGGGCGATCTCCATTTTTACTTCGTCGACGTGCCGGGCAACTATCTTTTGAAATACCGTAAGGATATCAAAGACGGTCGCGTCGATCTCGGCATTATTATCATCTGATTCGATCGGCCCGCGAGTAAAGATGGCTTGCTCAATGGTCGAGCGTTCGTAAAGCATTCCGGCGGCGGTCTTAAATTTTTCGTATTCGAGCAAACGGTCGACTAGCTCTTGCCGCGGATCGTCGATCTCTTCGTCCTCGGCGGCCAGAGGATCGCGGGGCAGCAGCAACTTCGATTTGATCTCGATCAGTGTCGCGGCCATTACCAAAAAGTCGGCGGCGACCGAAATGTCGAGCCGCTTCATCAGCCGAATATATTCGAGGTACTTTTCGGTAATGCGGGCGATCGGGATGTCAAAGATATTTGCTTGTTCTTGTTTGATCAAAAACAGAAGCAGGTCGAGCGGGCCGGCAAAATCGCCTATCGAAACAGTAATGTTATCGCCGGACTCCGCGCCGATCCGCGCTGTTTCATTCCCGAAATCAAATGTATATTTTTCCGGTGTTGTTTGCATTTCTCAGTGACGGATCGGTGTCAAAATGGCCCAAAACCAATTGCTCGATGTCCGGTCATTCCGATCTGATCAAGTTGTACCTCCTCCCTGCGGATGCCATGTCTATAACGTAGCTGATTTGCTGATTCCTCGAGATATCCGAATCGCGACTCCATTCCTTTGGCCCGTGAACATTTCCCGCTTTTCGAAGGACCCGCGAAAATGACTTCTTACCGTCGCTTGGCAGAGCTACGCCGGCAAGAAACCCTGCTTTGAGACCAGCGTGGTATGAGTTTACCCGAATCGAGTCCATCTCGCTATCGAAGGCATTGATACTTATGTAAGGCCGACTAAAACGAGTAGCAACTTGGTTCCATCTCCAGCCCAAGATCGCCATTACAAAGCCCTGCGAAAATCCGGACATTGACTCCTCGCTTTTTGCCTCTTGTCGGGCCTGGTAATAACCGGAGCCCAAGGCGACCCAAACGCCAACAGCAGTTACGACTGGCAAACCCGCTGTCAATGCAAACGATCCCGTCGCTGCACCCGTGTACATCAATCCCCCCTGAGTTGCCTCATATAGGGAAATGATCCCACCATAGTAGGCATCGAGCAGACCCGCTTTTGAAATTGCGGCGAGGGTATAAACTCCCCCAACCCGCGTCAGTTGTTGCATCCATTCTTGCGTTACAGATTCAAGTGACATCGTCGTTCTAATCCTCCCTTGCCGTTTATAAAGGTCATGGTCCGTTATTCGGTGAATAAGACCCGAAAAGTGCCGTCTGCTGGATTGACGTAGCCCACCGGCGATTTTGCAGAAGCCACATGAAGAGATAGTCTTGGACCAGCACGGGATCAAACCGATTAAGTCCGGAGAAGATGAGGGTATGGTCGGTCATTGGTGGCCCGAGACCGGATCCGCCGAGTTCGCGCAAAATATCGAGCCGACGAATCAATGAATTCAAAACGACGCGGGAAAAAAGCAAAGCGGGGACGACCGGCGGTATTTATCTATTCATCGACGGCGTGAGCTTTCAGATCCTCGAGCGAAACTACGGTCAAGGCCGCTTCGTGCGTAGCCCGTAAATAGACTCGCGGAGCCATTCCGGCATTTAGTGCCTCACGCCAGCGGAGCATACACAGACACCATTTATCGCCCGCAACAATGCCGGGAAACTGATATTGCGGCATCGGAGTCGAAAGGTCATTACCCGCTGCTTTTGAAAAAGCTAGAAACTCGGTCGTTGCCTCGATACAGACCGTATGGCGTCCCGTGTCGTCAACGCCCGTGCGGCAATATCCGTCGCGATAAAATCCGGTCATCGGATCAGTGCAGCAGCTTTCGAGCACACCGCCGAGCACATTTTTAGGCTTCGGAGCGTGTCCGTTGCCGTTTCCATTTCCATTTCCGTTGGTATAGCTCATTTTATGATGGTACGCTTTGGCTGATTTGATGTCACCGCGTTGGTCGAAATTTTTTCTACAGTATTGCCGTCCGCGTTGTCGTTGATGATCGGGCGTTTGCCATTGACGTAGCGAGAATATGTGATGGCGTTGTTGGTGCCGTTGAGGACAAATTCGGTTGCGGCGTCGGCGGTAACTTTATTGCGATCGCCGTTGAGCATTATCTGGCGGCAAGGACCTTTGACGGTAATGATATTTTCGTTGCCGTTTATCCGCAGACGTTCGAAGGCTTTGCAAACTGCCGGGATAGTCTGTTTGTAACCGTTGACCGATATTGCGACGCTTTCGCGGGTCGCGTCAATGCTGACGACATCTGCCGGATCGACCGGAGCCTCTGTCGGTACCGGTAAAATCGTCGGCGTCGGTGTGCCCGAAAAATCTTCCATCTCGCGTTTTGCCGTATCGCTACGCATATCGCACGACGAAATTAGCGTCACCAAAATCAGCAATGCGATCGATATCCATTTCATAAGAATATTTTTACCACAAGTATTAGGATTCACCACAGAGCCACAGAGAGCGCAGAGAACAGAGGGATCTGTTTAGTCAAGATCGCGAGGACGTTCGCTGTTTTAATGCCCTCTGTGACCTCTGTGACTCTGTGGTAAATCTTCTCTTACTTCTTTAGCAGTTCCAATGCCCTTTCGATCGGACGGGCAAGAACGGCACGCTCCCCGACCTCGACGATCGGACGCTGAAGGGTGTTGGGAAACTTTACCATCAGAGCTATGACATCGTCGTCAGGCGTTTCGACAGTTATGCCGGATTCCTTGACCGCCGCATCGCCCTTTCTAAGTGCATCAAACGGACGCAAGCCCGTCTTGGCGATCAGTTTGCCGAGATCATCCTCGGTAAACGGTTGGCTAAAGTAGTTGACCTTGTCGTGATCTATGCCGTTTTCACGAAACAGCGTCGCAAGATTGCGGCAGGTCGTTCAGGTAGGTTTTTCGTAAACGATGATGTTGGGCATTCTATAATATTATTATTGGCAATTGTCTGCTGAACGATAGTGTTCGACCAAGATCACCATCATTCGTGTTCTGAATCTTCCGATCTCTTTGCTGATCGCAGTGTGTTTATTACCCAAATCGGAAAATCTGGCCGAAGTCGTGTCGAGAAGCGGCGAATATTTCTTCTTTTGCTCTTTGAGCACCTCGCACGATGTCGTTTCGGCAAGCTTTTTCTTTAGCATCACCGTTTGTGCCTTTAGATACTCATCCGCCTTATCGAGTCCGCCCTTGTTTGGTTCTTTATCAATGATCTGGGCAGTCTCTTTGGAGACATTGTCATATTCGGTCATGAACGCGTCGTAGCTGGTGCAAGCGAAACTGACCAGCAGGATCAATGTTGTCAGGAAAGTTAGTTTCATTTTCATTTTGAACCTTACTTACAAATCTCGCCATTAACACTAACGAATTCCGGTACGAGAATAGACATCTTTCAATGTTTCCGCTGCTATCGAACGGGCTTTTTCGGCTCCGGATTTGAGGATATTGCCGAGCGTGGCGTCGTCATATTCTTTAATGCGTTCCTGGAAAGGCCGTAGGAATTCGATAGTTGCCTCGGCGAGTTCGCCTTTGAACTGGCCGTAGCCTTTGCCTTCGAAATTAGCAACACAATCCTCGGCGGACTTTCCGGTAAGTAACTGATAGATCGTTAAAAGATTGGCGATCGCCGGTCTAGATTCGTCAAAGCTGATCTCGGTGCCCGAATCTGTAACGGCCTTTTTGATCTTTTTCGTGATCGTATCGGCATCGTCAAGCAAGAATATCGAACCATTCGGATTCTCGTCTGATTTCGACATCTTTTTCGCAGGATCCTGTAAGGATTTAATATTCGCTCCCGCCTTTGGGATGAAAGGCTCCGGAACTTTGAATGTATCGCCAAAATCGCGGTTGAAACGTATTGCCAGATCGCGGCTTAGTTCGAGATGTTGTTTTTGATCTTGCCCGACCGGCACAAGGTCGGTTTGATAAAGCAGAATGTCGGCAGCCATCAAGATCGGATAAGTAAACAGCCCGACACCGGCCCTCTGCTTCGCCCGTATTTCCGACTCGTGTCGATTTCCAGAACCATCTCCGGTTCCATCACCGTATCCCCCGCCTGAACCGTGACCACCTCCATAACCCGAACCTTTTCCATCTCCTGAACCCGATTCATCCCTATATTTCCTAGTTTTGTCTTTGAACTGCGTCATCCGCTCGAGCTCGCCCATTCGGGCAATGCACGATAGAACCCAGGTCAACTCGGCGTGTTCGGGAACGTCGGACTGGATAAATATCGTCGCCTTTTTAGGGTCAACACCTGCGGCGAGATATATTCGAGCGAGGTCGAGCGTCTTTTGCCTGAGACTTTGTGGGTCCTGCGGTAAGGTTATTGCGTGGAGATTTACAATGCAGTAAAACGATTCGTACTCGTCCTGCAATGCCACCCAATTCTTGAGAGCGCCGAGATAATTCCCGATATGTAGCTCACCTGTCGGCTGAGCACCGCTGAAAATGCGTTTCTTCATAAACTAAAACCAGGGAGTGAGGAGCAAATATTGCACAAGGCTAAAGACCGGCCGAATAATGACACCGATCACGCCCCAGTAAACCAAAAGCATAAGGATCAGGAAACCATATTGCTCCATCAACGCAAAAACCGGCTGAAAACTCGCAGGCAAAAATGTCGATAAGACCTTGCTGCCGTCAAGCGGCGGAAACGGTAGAAGATTGAACACCGCGAGCGAGACGTTGAGCATGATCATATATTGCAGGAAAATGATCAGTGGCTTCATTAAGCCCGAATCGATATTTTCAGCAGTAATGACGTGAAACTCAAGAAGTGACTTGAATATCACAAATCCGATCGTCGCAAGTATTAGATTGGCACCGATGCCCGCGATCGAGACCATTACATTCGCCTGCTTGTATTTTGTCCACTTTCGCGGATTTACAGGCGTCGGTATGCCCCACCCAATTAGTGGAATGCTACCCAACGCACCTCCCGCCGAACCTAAGACAAATCCCAGTATAGGAATCAAAAGTGTGCCGATAGGGTCAGTATGCTTGACGGGGTTGAGCGTGACTCGGCCGAGCATAAATGCGGTGTCATCGCCGTATTTGTAAGACATCCAGGCGTGTCCGGCCTCGTGGGCGGAAATCGCCAGAAGCAAGACCACCATATAAACGACTAAGTGACTGATTAAATTGACGAGATCGATATCACCCATAATACTGCTAAACTTCCTTGTCGGCGTGAAAACGGACGCGGTCAAAATACGTTGAAATTAAGGCTAGATTGTGCCATTCTTTTCATTCAAAATAAAATCAGCATCTCAGAAACTGACGGTGTATAAATGGTTTTACCGACGGAATTTATGCAGGATCATATTGTATGCATCGCGAGTGAGTTTAAGGGAAACGAATTTTTAGAAGAGGCTCACAAGGCAGGTTGGTACGTCACGCTCGTGACACGGGAACAACTGCTCGATCACGACTGGGTATGGTCCTGTATCGATGAGGTCACGACAGTCGAGGATAACGCTCAACCAGTTGATTATGTCAGGGCCGTGACCAATCTAGCCGGTTCGAGGCCGATCGACCGTATTGTCGGGCTTGACGAATTTGACGTGATAACCGCCTCTCTTGCCCGCGAACATCTACAGATCGACGGTATGGGCAGTTCATACCTTAGGCGATTTCGGGACAAGTTGACGATGCGTAATTTGGCGTCAAAGTCGGGAATACCGTGTCCGGAATATATTGGTGCGTTCAACACCGAAAAAATAGATAAGTTTCTAAAGACAGTGCCTGCCCCTTGGGTCGTAAAACCGCGGCACGAGGTCTCAGCATTTGGCATTCGCAAATGCGACACCGCCGAAGAGGTTTGGGATGTGCTTAACGACCTCGATAATCGCAATAACTGGCGCGATCATCCTTCACAGTTTGTGATCGAACGATTTATCAAAGGCCACGTTTTTCACATCGATTCGGTGGTTTGTAATGGCAAGGTGGTCGCCTGCGGCGTCAGCCAGTACGGGACAACGCCATTTGAAGTCTCGCATTATGGCGGAGTATTTACGTCATCCATCGTCCCATACCGATCGAAACAGCGAAAGCAACTCGAAGTAATGAATCGAGCACTGCTTATGGCCTTTGAATACGACCGAGGCGTGACGCACGCTGAATTTTTGCAGAGCGACGACACCGGAGAATTTTATCTACTGGAAGTCGCCTGTCGCGTCGGTGGAGCATATATCGCCAACGTGCTCGAACACGCCTGCAACTTCAACCTCTGGCGAGAATGGGCAAAACTTGAGACCGCCACCGATGAACGGCCGTATAAACTGCCGAAGCTCCGACGGGACTTTGCCGGCATCACACTCGCACTCGCTAACACTGACGCGCCGGACACGTCGCATTACTCGGATCCCGAGATCGTCTATCGAGTAAATAAATCCAAGCACGTCGGCCTGATCTTCTGCTCCGACGATCAGAAGCGCGTTTACGAACTGATGGGGCAATACACTAAGCGGATCACCAACGATTTTCTCGCTGTTGCACCGGTAAAGGAAAGATACGACGATTGATGAAACGATCAATCTTAAACCTTTGGGCGGTTGGTGACCGTCCTTTTCTTTTGCAGGAGGCTCGCGTATTCTAGGTCTTTTTATGCCAGAGCAAACAGCCCATCAGATAGATCCGCCATCGATGCTCGACCACGATCTAAACAAGCATTTTCCCGAGCTTTTGAAGTTCGAATCGACAAGGGAAATGCACGCTTCGCCTATCTGGGCCGAGATCAGAGACGAGGCGGAGCGTGTGCTGAATGCCGTTGTCGGCGAGAATTTTTCCGAGCACACCTCCGATGCGGCAGATGCCGGCAATGTTCAAGCTCTTGCATGGAATATCGAACGCGGGAATATCTTCGACGGCATCGTCGATGCCCTAAAACATCACAAAGAGCTAAAAAATAAAGACGTGCTGCTACTGACCGAACTTGATCACGGGATGGCCCGAAGCGGCAATCGCTTTGTGGCACAGCAGATCGCACAAGAACTGAAAATGAACTACGCATTTGCGCCGGTTTACGTTGCTCTTCAAAAGGGAAGCGGCGTCGAATCGGCGGTGGATGGAGATAACACGCTTTCGATACACGGGCTTGCGATGTTTTCGCGTTACCCGATGTCTAATATCCACGCGGTACCTCTGCCAAACGGTAAGGACAAGATGTGGGGTAAAGAAAAGCGTCTCGGCAGTCTCCGTGCGCTTTTTGCTGACATCGAACATCCGGCAGGAAAGTTTCGGGCGGTGACGATCCATCTCGACGCACATTGCTCACGTGCTCACCGAAAGATGCAGATCAAGATAGTTCTCGACCACCTTGAGACCCTCGATCAATTGCCGGTGCTTATCGGCGGCGATTGGAATACGACCGGATTTAATTCGCAAAGCGGTACAAGAGCGATCTTCGGCTATTTTCGCCGTGTCGCGATGGGGCCGAAAAACGTGGCACTCAATCATCTGCCGCACCCGGAGCGATTTTTTGAACGACCGCTTTTTTCGATGCTAGAGGCACGCGGATTCGAATACAAGTCACTAAACGAGATCGGGGCGGGAACACTGCATTATCATATCGAGAGCATCGAAAAGAACACGAACTTGCGCGACTGGGTACCGGAATGGTGCTTTCCGTTCATATTTTGGGCTGCCGGGCGCGTGGGAGGAAAGGTGTCGGTCCGGCTTGATTGGTTCGCGGCCCGGGGCATTGAGATCGTACCGGGTACAATGCCGAAAACCATCGGTGAATTGACCGATAGCAATGGAGTTCCACTCTCAGATCACGACGCGATCTCGGTTGATTTTCGAATCTTGAAAGCGGCTGAATAATATGCTAAAAAGGTCGGGTGTTTTTACTCTAATAAGGATTGGAAGTGAGTTAAATTATGAAATCAATAATTCTTGTTGCATTAATATTTGTGTTGGCTTGCAGTGTTGCATTTGCGTCGAAGCCTTTGAGGTCGAAAGTCGGCGAACCGAGTATGTTGAAGCCTGGCCGTTGTCTTCTCGAAGTTGATGGAAAAAAATATATTTCCGGTAGCTGCCGGGTCGATCTCGCAAAGGGCGGTTCGTTCCAGGTCTATGATCTTAAGAAACACGGGTATTTTGCATACGTCAATGTAAACGGGAACAGCGCTGAGGGATATTGGAACGAAGATCCAATGGCCACCCACGCCCAATCTCCGCTAGGCACGCTCACGCGCAATGGTGCGTGTTGGCAGAATGATCGTGCTAAGGTTTGTGCATGGCGTTAATCTTTATGCACGGGGTCGTTTAGACTATGCGTTAACAAAACGATAGACTTGGGATTATGGAAGTTTCATTTTGTCAGACGCTCAGCTTTAATGCTGATTCATTCGAATACGAATCGGTTTCCGCAGAAAACGGGAACGCCACCATTATAAAGTTTGCAGTGAACGAAAAACAGGTCAGCCCGGGCGACGTTGTGGTCGTGCTCGGCGGCGAGGATATCACGTTTCACGGCATCATCGGCAAGATCGAGGACGGATATGCGTACGCTTCAGATCCGAAAGGTTCGTTGTTGCCCGCTGGAGCGATAAACTGAACGATCGAGAATTTGCCCTGACGTTACCGATGATCTCGATTCTCAGTTGTAGGAAGACAGCCATCTTGGGGATGTAGCTCAGTTGGCAGAGCGCTGCGTTCGCAATGCAGAGGCCAGGAGTTCGACTCTCCTCATCTCCACCAAAAAAATCAGAGGGCGAGCCGTGAGGTAGCCTTTTTTCATAACCACCCGTTACTGCAGGTGGTTATGACTTATGATCCGACCAACCGGATAGACTCCTATCTTCTGATTTAAGTAATAAGGTGAGCGTTCGTAAAAGAAATTGAGGCGTGCTCTCGGATTTTTGGCGAACCCTTCGTCTTTTAACTTTGTTTCGAACTCGGCTTTAAGTTTCGGATCTTTTGCGAGCATCTCGACAGCGACTTTTTCTATCTGATAGCTTTCGCCGTATTCTTTTTGTTCGAATATAGAGTTAAAAAATCCCCAGTAGACGAATGAATCTGGTCCGGCGGGTTCGAGCAGGTGAATCGCGACGTTTGCAGTGTCCTGATCGAGCCTAACAACAACCGAACCGGCGGCGTATGTTCGCGTTTCGGCTATCGGCAAAGGTTTACAACTTAGTGTGATGCGGTTCTCAAATGAGTTTGTAGACCATTTTGGTTCGGTCAGCTTATAGCTTTCAACGTCCATCGTCTGAGCCTTTTTCAAAATAGTGAATTTGATACCGTGCAGCTTTAGCACGTCGATGACGTCTTTGTATTGCGGTGGGACGATGTAGGCGAGAGGCGGTGCAACTGCCGTGACGACCTTGCCGTCGTCAAACTTTTTGATCGTGTAATCAGTTGGTATCGTGCCGTAGACTAATCGTTTGGCGCCGGATATAGGCGAGTCATCGATCCTGTAGTCCAATCCCTTAAACGCGATCTCAGTCGCTTTATCAGTGACACCTAGTACTATAGGGAATTTAGCATTCCGGTCGTAGGTCCTACCCAGAGCAGAACTTTCGTCGTCCGCTGTTTTGTTTACGGCAAAAAGCGAAGCCTTGGACTTGCCGATCTCCTCTATAAAATATCGCAACGTGTCGTAGGTGCCGCGAACTCGAGACTTGTATGGTTTGTAGACGTGCGTTTCGATCAGCAGACCGGCGCGGTTTCGGAGCGGGGTGTAACCGGTCGCGAATCTTGGTGTGGCAATAAAAGTTGCGATACCACTCGTCACTTCGCGTCCGGCAAACTCGATGTAATGCGTCAGGAGATTGCCCTCACTTGCTACGTTAGGCACGACGACACCGTCGAAATGCTCGTCCATCCAGTTCTTTACCGCCGGGTTGACCTCTTGGAAATGTGCGTATTCGTATGTGAGATTATATTGAAAGTCCGCACCGTCGGTAACGTGGCAATCAACAAATGCGTCAGGCCGCCAACGATTCCACAACCCGAGCCAGGCACGCGTTTCGGGGGCGTCGGCCTTCATATAATCGCGGTTGAGGTTGAGGTTCGAAGCGTTGGCACGAAAGCCCATCTCGTCGGGGCCGTTCTGGTTCATACGCATAAACGGATTTGAGTTTTCGTGGCCATCGACGTTGTAGATGACCTCGAACAGGATGACGACGTCTTTGAGCAGGTCGAGTCTAGTCTTGGTGATCGCAATATCGCGAAGCAGTGCGAGCCCGGCGTCTTTGCCGTCGATCTCGCCCGCGTGAATTCCGGCTTGTATCAACACAACGGCCTTGCCCTGCTTGCTCGCGATCTCCGGGGTAAAAGCCTTGCCGCTTGCAGCGATCAGCAAAGGCATATCCCGCCCCTCGCCACTCTTGCCGTAGCTCTTATAAACAATCAAACCACCCGAAGCCGCCGCCAGCTTCTTTGAGTAAGCCACCGCCTCGTCGTAGGTGCTCGTCTTCGCGTAATTCGTCTTCTCCGCAGTCGTCTGCCACGCTGGCGGCAATATGCCCGTCTCGCTCTGCGAATAAACGTTAGCCATAAACAAAAATCCCAACACGAACAAAGCCGACAGTGTTTTCATAGATGCAATTATACGACGGAACAATGCGGAATCTCATACATCGGTTGAAAAGAAGAGAGTTTGGCATCAGACATATATCGCTGAGTTCAAGACTACGTACCTGTCCTCTTTGGTGTATTTCAGCTTATCCATTTCTTTAAATACAAATGAGGGTAATTTTAAGCCGCCTTTCTGAAACATTACTCGCAAGATCTGTCGGCGAATATACTTTACCGGTTGTTGAAAGCGCCCTCTTTCTGTTGCCCGGTCAAACTCTCCGTAAATCTTTATCGCCAGTTCATCATCTTTTTTCTTCTCAACAGCGTCTTCGATCTTCAGCTTAAAGTCAGCGGCGATCTTTTCCCACTCGGCGTCGGTTTTAGGGGTTGAAGAATCAGGATAACGTTTGTCCGCCGCATCTCCCAAGGCTTTTGTAGATCTCTGAAGCTCCTCCGTTTTCTTACGCATTTCCGGCGTGATCTGGCGTGCTTGCTCATTAATTTCTGCGGGTGTTGGGGTTCTCCGGGTGGGCGTGGGCGTGGTCGTTGCGGTGCTGTTTATCTTCGCGAGGGCGTCAGTCGCTTGTTTATTTTTCGGGTCCAGTTGAAGGGCTTTGTTGAAGTCGGCGATGGCTTCGTTTTTCTTGCTGAGGTTGTAATAGGAGATGCCGCGTTCGGAATAGGTCGCGGACATCGGTGTGGCGATCTCAATGACTTTTGTGTAATCGGCGATCGCTCCGGCGTAATCCTTTAGCCGATTTTTCCCTATGCCTCGGTTCATGTACGCTTTGAACGCTCGCGGGTCTAGCTCGATCACACGATCGAAATCGACCCTCGCTGCGATCTCGTCGCCTTTGTAACTCTTAACGATGCCGCGAACGTTTAAGGCATTCGTGTTTTTTGGGTTTAGGTCGATCGCCTTTTGTGCGTCTGCGAGAGCGAGTTCGATCTCCGAATCGGATGCGGCGGTGTGCCCATTCGAACTCGTTCTTAATTCATTGCTTTTGAAGTAGTGACAACGCGCACGCTCGGCGTAGTTGTCGTCATTCCTCGGTGCTGAGGCGATCAACGCCGTATATTTCACAATGCACGTATCCTGCGCATTTTCCGATTTGACCACGCTCTGTGCCGAGACGACGCACATCAGCATCATCCCCAAAACCACACACGCAAAGATCCCCTTGATAGTTCGTTTCATAAGTTTTTTAGTGTTTTTAATTCCCCTTGATCGACAGAAGCAGTTTGATAGATTAATCTTCCAGCACGTTGCAAGCAGATTGTGCTGCCCACCCTCGTTTAATGTAATTATACGCTTAATCCGGGATTGTCAGAACTGCTGGGGTGTGTCTGGGGTATGCTACTATGAACGCGGGGAACAATATGAATCTTGAACCGGTAATGAGCAGGCTAAGAGCAGCATGTAACGCCAAAGATATTGCGATGCTGGGCGTTTTTGGTTCGGTCGCACGCGGGGAAGACACTGCGAATAGCGATGTCGATCTGCTTATTCGGCTCTCGAAACCGGTCGGCCTTGTCGAATTCATCGCCCTCGAAGATACATTCACAGAGATCTTTGGACGCAACGTCGATCTCGCCACCGAAGCGTCGCTTCACCCGCTGATCCGTCAGAATGTCCTCGCCGACCTGCAAGTCATCTATGAAAAGTAGGCACGACCGCCTCTACCTCTACGACATCATCGAATGCTGCGACCGCGTGGCAGATTATATAAACGGCGTCCGCGAAGAAGATTATCAGGTGAATCCGATGCTTCAGGACGCTCTCGTGAGAAACATCGAAGTCGTCGGCGAAGCTGTCAAGAATCTATCGCAAGAGATAACTGACGCACATCCAAACATCGCCTGGAGCCAGATCGCACGCATGCGTGACAAGATCGCTCACCATTACTTTCGCATCAATCTCGACGTCGTCTGGAAAACCGCAACCGACGACCTACCCGCACTCCGACCCCAGATCGCCTCGATCTACGAGAAAATAGAAGAATAAGTCACCGCCGGCACCTTCCCCGTATCGCTCTGCGAATAAATATTACCCACAAAAGCAAAAGCCAACCCGACCGCGATCATCGGTGATTTCATATGAAGCGATTATACGATGAATTGATGTTTGGTAGAACTTGAAGGGGGTTTAGGTTAGGGAATACTTGGAATCAATCGTAAAAATGTAATGAAAAGATAAAGTCCGACGAGTGCAAGCATGATCCAGGCGATAGTTCTGACCAAGAGTTTTGCAATTACAGGGTCTTTGGGCCTTCCCATCGACCTCATTGCTTCTTCATCATTCGACGACCGAAACAGAAAGATACTTCCCACTAAAAAAAGCACTATAAATATGATCGTATCAATGTTCAGCTGCCTTTAAGTCGTACTCTGCGAATAAATACTACTCATAAAAGCCAAAAGCCAACCCGACCGCGATCATCAATGATTTAATATGAAGCGATTATACGACGAATTGGGGTTTGGTAGAACTGTCGATCAGAGCATTCAACTTGCCCATCCATGCATCACAGACACAGTAGTATATTTAACCGAATTGAATTATCGTAATCTTGTGAAGGTGTCAGGATATTTAAAAACAAGTCTTTTTGCCATTACACTATTATTGTTGGCGGCCAGTCTTTACGCTCAAGTAAACAAGCCGACTAGCATCACTTCCACCCCTATTCCATTCTCTAAATCTCAGGACTTCATCGATCACAAGACTAAGATAGCTGAAGTAACCTTTCCCGGTATAGATTACGACTATCTTAACCCTGAAGACTCAGATGATAGACCCGTTCATATTACTGACCTTCTCAAATATCTACGAGATAATCGATGTCTAATTGAGGCGGGTCAGCTATTCGATGCTGAAAGCGTTGGAAATGCGTTGAAAGCCACAAAACAATTTCTCTCCGAGCGGGGATATATCGCGGCCAATGTCGTCGTTTTAGGTGAAAAGCTGCAAGGTGAGCAGATGAAACTCATCTTTTCGATTGAAAAGGGTTTTCCATCGCAGATCTCTCGCATTGTTTTTAGAGGTTTGAAATATTTTACCAATGAAGAACTTGCTGACGTTTTAATAACATGTCTCGGAGATGGTTGGCGAACGTACGATAAGCGAAAGATCGAATACTGTACGATGAAATATGTTAGAGAAGCTATGTTCTCAAAAGGTTTCGCACAGTTAAAGATCAAGAGTATATCCCGACGATATGCAGGCGACAGTTTTGAGGTCCTCATAGACGTCGACGAAGGAATTCGATATACGTTCGGAGAAATTACGGTAGAAGGAGCAACGGTTTTTAAGGAAAAAGAAATCCTTGAGCTTCTTGGATATTCGACTGGAGATATTTTTAACGGTAAAGCATTGCAGGATTTTATTTATGAAAAACTTGCCGATAAATATACTGAAAAAGGCTATGTTCAGTATAGTTCTGAATTCGAGCCGAAATTTGTGCAACCTCCGATTAAAGGAATGGATCCTTCGATAAATATCAGGATCCTGATCGACGAGGGGCGTCTATTTAAGTTTGATCGAGTAGAATTCGCCAGACTCTCGAAAGAAGATGCGGATAATCTAATTAAGAAGTTCCCCTTAAAGGTGGGCGACGTTTTCAATGAGCATCTAGTTAGAGCATGGTTTACAAAATTAAATGAATCTGGAGACTATAAACCTATCAACGTAGACTTTGATATTGAAATTCGTGAGGACGAAGAGGAAGCGAAGATTTTTATTTATGCCAAAATAGCCAAGTCCGACAAATGAGGTTGTAAACCTCCCCTGATTGTTACCCGTCTAAATTGGAGTTTTCGGGTTAAGGAGAACGTGTCCGCATGATGCTCTGGGAGGCATGCCTCCCAGAGCATCATGCGGCCGGCGGCGGTTGTAGAAATCG